>Ga0209589_1002755_pt1 | contig 30597 bp, 14 predicted proteins | sample CowpeawhiteBW_FD_187525 | JGI IMG/M metagenome (GOLD analysis project Ga0209589, IMG submission 187525) | Root nodule microbial communities of legume samples collected from California USA - Cow pea white BW (SPAdes) (version 2) | ecosystem: Host-associated > Plants > Roots > Nodule | place: USA...
TTTTTTTTTTCAATAGATAACAAAAAATATTATATAACCTAAGACTTTAACTCATGTACAAAAGTCAAGTCATCTTAAAAAACATAACAAACTAAGGTTTTACTATAACAGAATTCCAGATCTTAAAAAACCATCATATTTAGATAGTTTACTCTGTCGTGACAAACACTGTGACTTTATTCTTTTTTCTTTCAATTATAGAAAAAATTATCTCATCACAATAATAAAACTGTTATTATAATATTAATAATAAAATTATAAAAAAAAATATGTAAACTTTATTATTGTTGTATTATTGTGATTTAATATGAATAGAAGTTTCTCTTGCAGCAAATTCATATGAACTATAGTGTTTTTCTTCATTTTCGTTGATATTTTATTTCTCATGCCACGTTCATGTCGGTTTTGAAAACTCTTAAATGTATTCATTTTTGTCATGCATCAAAACAAAATATTTTATTTGGGCACGTAATAGAAAACTCTTAAATATATTTATCGTTACCACTTGGCATAGTAGTTTCATCACGGATTCCTTTAGATATGTATATATAGGATGAGAAGAAATTAAGTCATTTTTAAATTAATAAATCAATTCAAAATTAAGGAATTGTATCAATAAAATGTAACTCGTACATTTATTATTTTGAAAAGAGAAGAGCAAATTTTGAAAAATGAGATTTTTATTTTTTTATGGTTTTCACTTTTTTCTCTTCATTGACACGAGGAACCAAGTGATATATTTCTTTTTACTTTCCTTGCTATTAAAGGAGGGATGTATTTTCTTTTTAGTCGTTTTTCTACACTAATAATATTTCACGTTACATTTTTTTTTTTACAAAGAATACGTCATCTTTTATTCTATATTGAAAACGTATATGACTGATAATGATTCGAAACAAACCATGTTCAGTGCTTCAGATTTCAAAATGAAAATTAACTTGTACTGAGAAAGTATATAGCATATTCTAATCATATATATACAAACTGTGACTTGGTAAATTTATTTTCTTTTAAGTGAAAAGTGGTTCATTCTAAAATAAAATTTTGCCTTTAAAAACCCTAAAACATTATTATTATAAAAATGTCTAGCATATGACTAATATCTCCGTGATTCTTCGGTGCTAAATTCAATATTCAAAGTAGGAAAAATGGGATGTTTTCATTTATGAACATAATTATATGGTCTCCATCTACTAATTGACTTAAGGTGAATACTTATGATGTAATTAGAGGTTGTCTTGATTTAATTATATTGTTAGAGGAAGAGTGAATAATATGTAGGTAGTTTTTGAGTTTTCTTAAAGGTATAGAATTTTATTGAGTATATAAAGTCATTTAGTTTTGAAGTACACTTGGAAGGAAGACTTTTAGAGACTTTGGTTGAAAAGTGATTTTACTTTAGTTTATGTTATACATAAGGTAAATCATTTCGTTGATAAATTAGTTAATTTGATTTTTATTTATAGAAAACATCATAAGTGATACATTCTTTTACTTTTATGTATTAATTTAGATTTTTTTTTTCATAATAGTTTAGCTTACTTATATTTTATGAAGTGTAATTTTTTATCATGAATTTTTATTTTCTTTTTTCTTTTTTTATTAAAACAACATGTGATAACAAATTATTAATGAATTTTAGGAATTTTAATATAACTTAGATCTTAAAATTCATAATAATATCTGATGTAAAATTATTTGAATAAAATATTAACTTGTAAAAAGGATATAACCCACATGCTAAAAATTGTGCGACCTGTATATATTTTAGAAAGATTTGAGACGTGAGTTGTTAAGAAGTCAATATTAGAATCTAAGTATTTATAGATATTAAAATATGTGATCATGTGTTAAATATGCTCACAGATAAATAACATAAAAAAGAAGCTTGTAACGAAAATGTTACTTATTTTGTTTTAGGTATATCATTATTTAAATATATGAATTTACAATACCGATTAATATAAAATACATACATAGTTTTAATGAATGAAAATAAGAAATTATATATATATATATATATTGATTATATTATTTAGATACAACTTTTCAGCCTTAATACTAGGTGATAGAAATCTTCTTTTACTTTATATCACCTTATACTTTTATCTATATTATTTAATAAAATTTAAGCATCTTAACCTTTGATCTCTTGCACAAAACTTACACCGATTTCAATATTAAAGTTTGGAGAAAGGGCGAAAAAAAATTATGGGTTCAACTGTTATGTTCCACTAACAATAAAGATATAAAATTAATTTGGTAGGTTTGAAAATGATGATCTAGTTTATTAAAATAAAACATACAATATTGTTTTATATTAACGTATCATGAAAAAGAAAATAGAAACTCAATTGAAATATGTAAAAATTTTGAGTACTGATAAAATAAAAAAAATTAATAAATGTTGTCAATTGAAATATGTATTTTTATGAACAAAATAACTATATGCACCAAACAACTAATTAATATACAATTTTGGGGGCTAAAATAGTGCTATGCTCTAATAAATGGTGTCATCCTTATTTGATAAAAAATAAAACACTTTCACTGACAATATAAAAGAAAATCATTAAAACACTTTCAAAATTTTGTAACTAAGGCTTTGAAGTTTATTCTATATCATCTCTCATGCAATCTCTTAATAAAGGAAGGTTGAAAAATACGTACTAACAGAAAATTAGTAACTATTATCATAGTCTTTGCTAGCATTTGATTCTTAAATTACTTATTAGACATTTCACATAATTTAAAGATATAATCAAGTTATGATGTATTATTGAATGAAAATTTTAATTTATTAAATTGATTAATGAAGTTGAATTAGGCTTTAGATTCAACTTCTTAAAAGTTATCAAAATTATTTAAAATTTATTCTCATCAAATTTGTACCACTCACTACAAGACTTCTTTTATTTCTTTCCTCAATGTCCTCAACGTGACTTGATACAGTGTATTACAATTCTAGATTTATTAAACCGATATTAAATAAACTCAAGTTTCACTATTTTTATATTTACTCATTAAAAAAATTTGACGCGGTTGACATTTTAAGGAAAAAAAAAAACAAGAGAATAATTAATTATCGAAAAAATCATTGCAACCGCGATCTGAGAGTGTGGTATGAGACGAAAACGTATTGGTGGAAACACATCTATTGTAGTAAAAAAAATTCATTATGATTAAAAATATTTTTGGGTCATTGGCTGAAAGAAAATATTTTATATTTGGGTAGGTAATAAATACATGAATATATTTATTATTACTATTAGGTGCAGTGGCTTCATCATAGTTCTTTTGTGTTAGGATAAGAAATAATTAATTTTCTGCGTTCTGAAAAACGTGCAAAACCACGCTCTCACAATCGCCGAAAACCACCGTGCAAAAACCACGTTCTCAAATAATTAAGAAAGGATTGTATTCGTATGTTGGTTTTTGTTTTAGTGACCATAATGCCAAGTTTCTACATCTATATGTATACATCTTCTTTTTTTAAAAAAAAAGGTTAGAATACTCTAAAAATATTTTTCTTTAATTTTATTTATTCCTTGTAGATAAAAAAAAATCATGAATGTGTAAAAATATTTTATTATGATTTTAGGGTCATTGACCGAAAGAAAATATTTTATTTTTGGGGAGTTCATAAATACGTGAATATATTTATTATTACTAAGTGGCTTCATCATGGGTTCCTTTGTGTCTGTTAGGATAAGAAATAATTAATTTTGTGCGTCCTGAAAAACGTGCAAAAACCACGCTCTCACAATACCGAAGTCTGTGTCAAATTTATATATGACAAAAAATAAATACTAAATAAAAATGTATTTTAAAATTAATTTAATTTAATAAATTGAAAATTTATTTTTTTTAGAAGGTAATATATGATTTAAAGATACGTAATTCTGATTATAATGAAAAAGAAAATACTTTCAGAATTTAAGTTATTTTGATATTTATTGAATTGAGAAAAAGATAAAAATTATATAAAAATGAATACTTGAAATAAAATAAAAAAAAGTCAACGAGTAAAAAGTAATTTATTTTAAATTAATCTTTTATTTAGTAAATTAAATGCCTCAGATCTCGAAATGAAAGTTAACTATGTATATATGTATTCTATTCACATACACAAACTCTCACGTGGTAAAAATACATTTTTAAGTGAAAAAAGGTGCATTTTAAAGCACTACAATAAAATAGTCTTTAAAGATGCTAAGAGATTATTATTATTATTATTAAAAATGTGACATTGATAAAAGCTGGTTTGAATCGGTGTTTCTTGTATCAATCATTTAGTATATAACATTTTAAAGAAATATTTTAAAAATATACACATTTTTAACATCAGTTTTTAACAATATAAATGTACACCCAATTATTTTTACATCATTGGTAAGTTTCGTGCATCCCAAAATAATTGTTTTTCTTTCAAAAAGACTAACCAACTAAGTCACCGTTCTATTATGTTTTTGGACATTAAACACTTAATTAAGGGCGTGTTCTCATACGTAGATGCACTGTAGTAGAAGAATTGAAAGCAACGAATGAGAAGAGAAATGATTGTTCGTTTTTTTGTGAAAGCAAACGAATGAAATGCAATCAATTGTGAGATTACAGCATAGGGTGGATCTCTTTTTTTCGAAGAGATTTACTTGATAAATATGGCAAATTTTCACTCTATCTTTGTTATCCTTATTATTATATTGAAAAAAAAAAAGGTTTGATACTTCATTTGTGTGTTTGATTTTACATTTTGCATACTTTCCATACATTCCATACATAAGATATAAAGAATATTGGAACGGATATAGTATAGTTGTATCCGATTCCAGCTTTCTACTTATTATATTTGTATTCAGTTACAAATGGTTCAGTATCCAGATATATATTAGTTGTATCCAATTTTACATTTGTATCCAAATTTGTTACTGTACTACGTTGTGGCAGGTTATCCAGATTTTTTCAATTAACATTTATCTATAATATTTAAATTTATGTAAAAAAAATCAAAATTAATTACAATTTATCTAATTATCATTTTATACTATGTTTAACACCAAGGGCAATTTGGTATCTAATTTTTTCATATATTAAATTTTATTTTTTATTAGTCACATTACTTAAATTCTACACAAATTTTCCCAAAATTTACTCTATTATCACCTCAAAATCTCTTAAATCAATCATCTCTCCCTCAAATCAATCCTCTTATAAGAACACACCCTTATAAGAGTCTCTCTATTTTTGGTTCCCTTATGTGGTCACCTTACTGTTTTCTTTTGCATAATTCTCAAGATGTACAATCAAATGAGAACAGAATAAAACAAAATTATGACAAGAACTATAGGGAAAAACTAAAAACTTGATCAACAATATTTGTTTGCAAATTAATCAACTTTATTAACAGAAATATAAGCGTTGATATTACAAATCAAAAGAAGACTTAACATTCCAGCACTTGATACCATATTATATTATAAAACAGTATCAGATAGGGATGGCAACGGGGTGGGGCGGGACGGGTTTCGCTATTCCATAGGCATCCCCATAAAAAAAATTATCTTCATCCTCATATCCAAATCCAACGGATATCAAACTTTTGTCTCATCCTCATTCCCACCGGATAACGGGTATAATCTCGTACACATACCCATATTCATTTTCTTACTACTTTAATATTAATTTTAATTAATTTTCATAAAATAGTAAAAATTACGGTAAAGTAAACATAATATTATCAAATATTCAATATTAGGAGGATGATTGTTTATTCAATATCAAATAATTATAATTGTTTACATTTTAGATTAGAATACCATATAAAATTTCATAAGAACCAAAACATTTATTGAATTTGCAAACATTAATGAAACCTAGTTGATAAAATTTAAAAATATTTTAAAAAATATAAAAGGAAAACAAATATTCAAATTAAAATACATTTTAAATGTTTGTTTACTTGAATTTTTTTAAATTGTAATGAATATCTTTTTTATACACTAATAAAAGTTATAATACATCACTTGATCAAAATGATGCAAAGAACAAATAACAAACATAATAATAAAATTTTAACATAGATCTTGTATTTTTTGAACTCTAATATATGTTGGATGTTGATAAAAAAAATATTCATGGCAATTATATTAAATTTTTATATTATAGCAAATAAAGTTATTTATACAATTATAATGAGAAAATTACAATATGATTGATAATGAGTTAGAAAATAAAAACTAACTAGATAAAATATATCAAAATAATATTATATTTGATGAAAATAAACAACAAATAAAAATATTAAAAAATTAACAAATGTGTATCTTATAAACAATTTGAGAGACTATTGAAAGGAATCACATAATGCAAAAAATAAAAGTATAATTAAAGGTATGATCAAATGAAAAATACATTAAAATCTAAGAAAACTTTTCAAACATCAACATACTGATGGGAAAAACAACAACAAACAATATATCAGATAATGCAACGCATATAATTTCCCCTAACTTGCAAGAATCTATGAGGATCAATAATCAAAGAGCAACAATAATAAATCACCAAAAGCACAAATCAAGGCACTAAGATTTTTAACGTGGAAAACTCCTTAAATCAAGGGTAAAAACCACGAGTCGTCCAGACCAAAGAAATAGCTCCACTATGATCAATAAGAGTACAAAAGAGTCTCAATCAATAGCACAAATTAGTGCCAACACCCAACCAAATAACAAAGCAACAAAGCTTTCAAAATTAGAGAAGAACAAGATAGAAAAACCTATAATATCACTGCTGCAGTGCGAAATTAATATCTCCCAACTCAGACCTCGTATCAAAGATCCGACCGGTCAGAATGAATGTAAAAATTTCAGCCCGATACAACGGTGAACGAATCCGCAGCGCCGATTCTACTGTGACAGCTCTGTGAAAAACGTGAACAGAATTTTCCCTCTACCTCTCCCTCTATGTGTTAGGGCTTTCAGTGTGTTCTGACTCTATTGTTCTGCCTCTCTCTTTATTTTATAGCCCCCTCTCCATTAGGTTAAATGAGACATGGGCTTTTCAAGTTTTGGGTATTTTCTCCACATAGGAAGGGAGCTCAATACCCAACAAGGAAGGAGGACGAAGAGTAGTCCCTTAGTATTAAACCTACCTAGGTGACGCAAGATAAAGACGAATGCATTATTAGACCAAAGTAGCAACAACCTTCTTGCATGTGAACTTAAAGGTGTGAAATCCCTCCTTGAGTGAGGACTTGACCTTGCCTTCAACTTCATAATGCTTGTATTTGGCCACTCTGCGCTTTCTCTTAGCTTCTTGATCATCCCACTCTGGTTTCTGGGGAGGTGATCTACTCCAACTACTTTTTCGTTCTTTCCTTACATTAGATTCTGCATGAAGAGAACCACGAGGAGATGCTCTCTCTGTGCTCCTTTCCATCCTCATTTGGTTTTCATGTATGTTTCTCACTTCCTTTGTATGTTGCTCGATATCTGTCTTCACCGCATTCAATGATGAAGCCATTGAGTGCTTCATAAGTGCCATCTATTATCTGATTCTACGATGTGAGTCTCCGAATTCTATTGCTATGCCTCTCTATCTCCCCCTCTCTACATGAAGTGTTAAATGGAGGGAGAGAGGATAGTAGAATTCAAGAGACTTGAAATGTTGGGATTTGCAATTCGTATATATTAATTTGAATTTGGTAAAGAAGGATTGAGATGAATGGAGGAAGTCATCCCTAGCTCCGATAACAGTGGAAGACCACGCACTCTAAATTTAGCCAAGTTCGTCATCTCAACCACAACATATAAGTTATCTTATAAGAAACTAAAAATATAGGTTTCATCGAGCCTATTTTGGGCATCACTTTAAATACCCGTAATTGTGCTTAGCCAATATAACCCGTAAAAAATGAAAACTTAAATTTTATATAATTTAATTTTAGATAATATATATATATATATATATATATATATATATATAATTTATTTTTATAAAAAGGAAAACAGTTTCATAAAAAATACCATTTTGTGACACAAAATTCTTATGATTCATATAAAAAAGAGTGGAACCTTTTACTTCATCCTTGTAACAAAAAAAAAAAACATTTTGTAGTTCTAGAACTAAGTTTAAGTTTTGTCCGTTGAACACCATTGGAAGCAGGAAAGGCCATGCAACAAACAAACTTTTATATGAGAGAAATGTGGTATGACATTATAATATATTTGATATGGTGATTTATCACGTAATAGTGGAGTACGAGCTCTATTGATTAAATGACCAGAGTGCTTAATAGCATATGATAAAAAGCAAATAGACAATTGAGATTGAAAAATCAGTGCACATGTAACATTCAAAATATGTTGATATATGGGTTCAACAATATTATTTTGCTATGGTGTTTTCACACAATTAGTTTGACGAACAATCACTTTTATATTAAATAAATCAGTTATAAGGAACTCAAGGTCGTTGTCACTTCTTAATACTTTTAAATGAGTATTGAATTGATTTTCAATCATAATGATGAAATTTTGTAAATCCATATAAATTGAGAAACATCGTCTACAAGAGTTAAAAAATATTTATATCCTTCAACAAAAACATGGCTCAAAGAACCATAAACTTGCTACTTCTCAAACTACAAATTGAAAGTATCGAGTATTTTGAGACTTTTTCTTCAGTTGTTAAAATCATTATCATTCGGTTTATTTTCTCTTTAACACGTGTTACGAGATGGATTCTTCATCAATTAGATGTGAATAATGTTTTTTTTCATGGCGATTTTGACGAAAAAAATTACATGAATCCTCCTTTTTAGTCTTATTCTTCCTCATCTAGCACAAGCACAAGCTTGTAAAGATATGAAATCTTTACATGGACTAAAAGCATACTAGTAGACAATGGAACTCGAAACTGACTCAGACCGTAATTCAACTTGGTTATGTTCAAAGTATCGTTGATCTTATTTATTTGTTCACATGCATGGTAATTCTTTCACAACTTCATTAATATATGTTGATAACATTATGTTGGTTCGCAATAATCTTCAAGAAATTGAGCTTGTTAAAACTTCATAACTCATCTAGTATAAAAGATCTTGGTATTGTTCAATATTTCTTGGTTTTGAAATAAGTCGTTAATCTTCTATTATTGTTCTCAATCAACAAAAGATTTTTTTTTGTTCTAATCTCCTTTATGACAGTGGTGTCTACTATTTATCCAATGGGACCGTCTTGTTTTCTCTCTTACAATGAAGGGTTGTCGCTTTCGGATCCTGGTGAATATAGAAGATGGATTAAACCCAGTCATTTTGTTTCAAATCCGCGAGAACCTCATATGACAATAACTCTTCATATATTATGATATTTGAATGAATATGTGAATGTGAGGTACTTTAAAGATAATTTTAATATATTTTATATTATTTTCTGTTGAATATTAAAAACACAGTTGTATTTTGAAGATAACAAAGAATCCAAACTCAATTGGTCTTTTCCTATTCTTTCCGAGTGATAATCAAATTGTTATCGAAGTTTATCCTGATTCTGATTGGTCTGATGGGAGAACTTGTGTTGATTCAAGAAAATCCATTGTTGGTTATTGTGTCTTCATGCGAAATTCTTTAATCTTGTGGAAGTCTAAAAAACAGTTTACAAGTGTCTAGATCTTCTTTTTGGGCAAAATACAGAGCACTAGCTTCGTTTGTATGTGACCTTTAGTGGTTGCAATATTTATGTCAAGATTTGCATTCTAACATTTTTGAATCTTTTGTCGTCCATGGTGATAACAATTCTACAATTTACATAGTCAAAAATCTCACAAAGGATAAAGCATTAGTTTGGTTTGTCTTCAATTTTGATTGTATTGTAACTACATTATCAGTTATCACTTGTGATTACATCTATTATTTGGTTTTTCTATTCCTTTATATAGATGTAGATCTAGAAGTGTAAAAATGATCGGATTAATCTTCTTGGGTAAAAATGAAGTTTATAAACTGATATTTACAACAACAAAAAAAAGAAGGACAATATTCAATGAAATTAATGATCATAATGAAAGTTTCTTATTTTTCTACAGAAAGTTTCCCATATATACACAATGGATCTAAGTTCAGAACTAATGCTTGCTGGCCTCCATTTCAGTGTCTACAACTTTCGGTGTATGTTTCTTGGATTTCTTGCCGTTTTCCGTGCGGGATACCTATTTGACAGTTAAAAAACAGTATAAATCAATAATTATGCATGCGTTTTTTTTCTTCTTATGCATGGTTCTAAAAGCTTAGTTGGGTAAATCAAAATTGTGAAACTACTAAAGACAAAGAAAAGGCGAGAGAACAGAACAAAAATAGAGTTTGCAATAAAGGAAAATAGGCAGAAAAGAGGTATGATAACATACGATGAAAGACTTCCACTCGGGTTTCTCATGTCCATGACCAGGAAGATGGCGGAATATGTGAACAAGAACAACAGCGTCCAGAGCAGCATATTCCAACTGCACATGTAGAACAGCATTAACTGAAATAACTGGCTTCAAATGTATAGCAGTCGTTCATTGTTATCCTACACTTCTAAATTTCTTTTGAAACCATAAATCATATATACAGTACAATTTGAATCATTCAATTCACTATTGGAAAAACAAAATTTTGTTCAATAAATGTAGGTGGATTGCATACTAGGAATTATACAAAAACTTTCAAAGCCAATGTCACAAATGCATCTTCTGATAAGTTTTAAGAATATGGAGATCATTAATGGATAACAATGAATAAAGTGAAGCAATTACTTGATTTGGAGTTAATGGCCGTTGCTCCCAATTGCTGTTTCGTCTTGTCTTGTTTAAACTAGCTCCCAGTATTTTCTGATTTACCATTAACAACACTAGTTTCGTCAAAATAAGCTAACAGGAGAAAACCAAGGATTTTTATAACTATCCCTCTACAAATATAAGAAGTACTTTAAAGGAGACACGAAACACTAAAAGAGACATTCATACACACACTACCTCCGTAAGCCCAGCCAAACCACCCCGGAGTTCTTTAAAAATATTCTGGATATCCAGCAACATTTCATAGTTCTTGAAACACCTCAACTCTCCATACGAGTGAGCAAGTTGCCTTACATCGCATTGGAAATTATAGCCTGAAAAATACAAGCCGTTGGGCATGAATGGTTACTAGTTGAGATTTACAAAACAAAACCAATGCCTTGAGAATGTTCCTTTACAATTGAAATAATATAGTACTTATCAAAGCCCAAGAACAGTAGCACTCTCAATCAGGTTAAAGTAGTAATAATTCAAAGTTAAGAATCAATCTTGTCCACCAAAAATATTTGCTAATAGTTCAAAGACTAATGTTCAGAATTTTCATACCAAGTTTTAGAATTCTAGGTGACAGCAAAATGCGAGATAGGCAATCATCTAAAATGTCAGGTACTTCTTTGTGTAACTTTATCAGATCAAAGATAAAAACCATCTTTTCAGAAGCAATTTGCAAGATAGAAACCTGAAACATGGAAATTAAAAAAGAAAAGGAAAGGGGAGAATCATGCGTTCGGTTTCTGATCAGAAAATGTCACAGCTCTGAAGACTAAAACCCAGATATAATAATTTTCAAAGAATTTAAATAAACAAAGATAGATGGAAAAGCATTCAAAGCAGGAAGATCGTTTACCTTGTTTGGTTTGCTACCTTTTACATAATTTGGTTTCCATTCACAATCAAGACCTACAACTTTAAACCCCTCAATATGCCTTGTTGCATCAAACAAAGTTTCCGCTTCATCAACCCAAATGATGTTTTCAACCAATAACTCATCAAGACATAAATATCGCCCTTGCAGGTTACTTGTTTCTGGTACTGGAGCACATAAAACAGTTGTGTTCATCATTTGAGAATAAATAGAAGAAAATAGACACTTTTCATAACAATAAAGTTAATGAAGTAAAATGGTATCAACATCAAAGTAAGGATATTGATAACAAAGACTATAAAAAAATGATTTCAGGGATACAAGAAAAAGAATTTAAAATGACTGAATAAATTAAAAATGGAACTATTGAGGCAGAAGAAGAATGAGCAACCAACTATCTTAACGGTTACGGAATTTTTTGTATTATTTAGAATGCCATATTTTTCTTCGTTTACTAATTTACATTGCGCATATCAATTTGGCTTACCTTCGGTGTCCAAAAACCTCTCTAGGGAGTACCGATGACATAGTTCATCAACTTTCTCTGTGTAACCAGCTTCCATTGCCAAATAAACCTTTAAAAAGTAAAATTAAAATATTATACTGCTATACATATTTGAAAATTATGCTGGGGCTATAAGGCTAAAACTGCCAACAAAAACTAACACTCAACGAGTACTATTTTTTCAAAAAAAGTTAAATAAGAGAGTTATAGTACTTATTACATCTTTTCCATATAATGCAGAACCAGCGTATGACTGTTTTGTTTCTATACCTGTGTTCTGTATTCATTTTAAAAATGAAACTATCACAATTTCCGATTGAGAAACTGATGTATTAATAAGACATCCTAGACACTTCAGATTGTACAACCCCACCCAAAACTGGACATGATCGGCTCATGAAACCTCCCTATTTTGAATTTGACAACTTCACAGCCTTCCTGTAATTAGTATATCCACCCTAACCAATTCTACTAGCAAAGCGTCAGATGATACATAATAATCAAGCTAAAATTATGCTTAGGGTGCTTGTGCACTATGTATCTGATAAACAGGTTAGAGAGCTGAGAAAAAAACAACAACCACGTATTCTGGGAGGTGACTCCTAGTCATGTTACTTTAACCACCCATCAGTTTGTAACAAACAAATATGAGTGCACCACCTGAAAAGTCCCTTGTCTTAACTAGTGGATTCCATAGTTCAAATATCAACAGGCTAGCAGTGGTTTAGAAAGTCACAAATCTACTGAGAAATAATCTTACCTTTGCAAAATATATTTAAAGAATATATAGGTCATCAAATATATAATTTAGGAAATATACATGATCCTTATACGTATGTTTGCAGAACTGAGAACTCACATGGCCTAAATGGCCCATTACACAATAATAAAATGCTTGTTCAAGTTTTCATGAGGAATAAATCCAAATAAGAAGATATAAAACTTAATGGTAAAAAAGACACCTAAAGGTCGTCCAACAAGGACTGCAGAAAACACCATGCAACTAAAGCAGAAAAAGAAACAAATTGTCTAAGTGTCTTCGGTAAGAAACACAATCAACATAACAAAGGAATAGTAATTCAAGATCACAAGTGCATGAATAGAATGACAAAACTAATCAATAGTTTAAAAATTAAACATTAGCTATTTTACACAGGTTCTAGAAGTATATATCTATCTATGTACATATAGAATGGCGGTCAGTATCAAAGAGCGAATAAAACTAACCAAATATTCCATAAGGTGCATATCATTGTTTACTTTTGCCTCGGCAACATCCCAACATCCTTTTTCTGCTAATTTTTTTAGTGAGCTGCAAATCAACAAGTTATTTTGTTAAATAAAAATTAAAAAAACTTAAGGGGTTGCGAAATTGGATTCAAGATGCTTTGTACAAATAAAAACAACACTAAATCACCCCCATGTAAACCAGTACAAATCATTTACCTTTCCTTAGACCTTTTGAATACGTCTGGAAAATCCTGCTTTAGATTATTTGTCTTTATAATCTCATATGCATTCTTAAGCATGTTCCTCTTGGTGAACTCATTTACAAGTATGGATAACATTGGTTTCCCCATAAATGTTGCCCACCTCTCTGCCGCTTTGAATTGATTACTCTGTATCATATCAAGGAGAAAAGACTGGCCATAATGGTAGATAGAGAATTGCTCTATTAAAGTTACAGCTGTCATGTACCACTGGGATTTTACCAAAGTGACAATATACTCTTCAACCAGTTCTTTTCCTGAGCCACAACTTAAATCATGTTTTTCCTTAAGTTGGCACATTGCTTTCTCAATATTAGTTAGTTGTATATCAAAAATCTCGACTAGCTTCATGACTATCTTTTCATCTTGAAAGATCTGGCCCCTCATAACATCTACAAGTAGATGGGCTACCAAGTCTTTCACCTCCAATGAGTTTTCTGTAGTGGTTGATCTTTTTAGGAATCGGCGAAGAGCAGATACAATCATATGAGTAAATCCTTGACTATGATCTTCAAATAATGGAGACACATACATGCAATGAACAATAAAAGTTGCTGGTCCAGGTTTTGGATCATTATGGAGAACAAGATGTATTTGATTTTGAAGGGCTCTGAATTTTGCAGTTGCCTTACACGTACCTATGCAATGGCATTTAAAAAGAAACAACAATGAATAGCAAGAAGGATAAACCAACACTGAGTCCTACACAAACTTCAATGATCATTTAGCATTTATTATATGTTAAAATTAGTGTTGGTGGCAAACATGCTGACCATGAAAATAGATAAAGGTGAACCATTTACAACACAATAAATAAGGTATACAGGGATGTCAAGGCTTTTGGGGTTGAGAAATGCTAATAACACACTCGTTTGAACACATTCTCTTTTTTTGGTTGAAATTTACGAAAAATCAATGATATTTGACTTCCACATCATATTTAATTAATTTTCCCCTGATTTTAAAGTTTTTAATAAATTTCAATCTATTAAAAAAATGTGTTTCCTAGCACTCCTCTTTGCTGTTTCCACATTTGCAATTGTGACCACATCAGCTGCATTTGCCAACAATTTTTTCACAACACCGCAAATTGCCAAAAAACCGCAACCACCACAACAGTAATTTAAAACCTTGACAATAGCATTGATATCCAGTCTGTCTGGGCACGAGGCTAACTTAAAGAAAAACAAACTACTAAAAAGGTTTAATTAACTGAACCATTTTAACAAACACTTAGCATTCATCATCCTATTATCTCGTTTCAGACAACAATTACTAGCCTTGGAAGGAAAAGAAATCATACCGTAATAATAATATTCTTTCAGCAAAAACATAAATACCACGGGAGAGACATGCGTTAAATCATAAAAAGCATGTGTACGCAAGGTCCAAGTTTGACTAGCATTGTCCTTGGTGTTGCATGTCTTTGCTACGTTCTCCTCCAAACCCATAACTGGTAAAAGGTACAATTAGAGCATCAATGCCTTAGATAACCCTCCGAAAAACAAAATTTAAGGGTATGTACCTCAACACTCTAAACTCCATATCATAAATAGAATATAGCATCTCATATATCTAATCTAAAGTTTGCTTTGAAATGAATGACTACTCCACTTAAGCAACAACTACACTAGAATACATAACCAAACTGAAACCAGCATTCTTCCTATATTTACACACATGCAACGATATTGTACAATTGATTCCACAATAGCATGTGGGTGACTCAAATAGGTCATTTTTTGCTGCAATAATTTAAAACATGAAAATATAAAAGAGAAACAAAAAAAAGTAGGAGTACCAATTATCTCTCAGTTCACTTCTATTTTTCGAAATTCAGAGGTTCTGATAATTATGCGGAATTGATTTGATTACAGAAAATCTTAGACTCTTAACCCACATCGTGTTTCATCGTCTTCGGATACGAGTTCAGAGAAGAAACATAAAAAAAAAGAAATTAAAAAGAAAGTTCTTTACTGTTGCTTTTCTTTCTTTTATTTTAAATATTACAAGGAAAAGAACATGCAGCGGAAACAAAGGAGACTAAGCTTTGAAGAAACAATAAATGAAAGAAGAAAAAAAAAACAGAACAGTGGAATAAGAGAAGAAGGAGAACAAACTCACCCACTGCAATTGAAACCAATTCGATAAGAAAAAACTGCAGACTGTAGGGTTATGAAGCTCTGTATTTCTTCTGCAGCACAGAATGTGTGACTCTGTCTATACATTCATAAATAAATACCCACACACACATATATATGATTAATTTATCATGATATGAACAAAAAGATTAACGAAGGAAGACGGGGTAATTATTTTAAATAAAATATTAATCTTTGACAAGATTCTAATAATAAAAAAAAATAGTAATACCTTCTCAGTTTAACTTGGGGATCATGTAACCTTTTTCTTTTGTTCAAAATGTAAAAAGATAAAAAAAATAAAAATAAATTGATTTCATTGGACCCACAAGATTTTTTTCCATAAAAGGCAAACGGTAAATTAACCTTTTTAAAAAACGGCCGGCACCTTATTTCTTTATCAACATCTTAAAAAAATAATTCAGATATTCATAAAGAAATTTATTTCTCATCGATGAAAAGTTATACAATTCAATTTCGCGTAAAATTTTAAAAATTAAAAATATACTTAATCCTACTAAAACTATCTAATATATGTTATATTTTCTTAAAAAATATAATGACCAAAGATGACAACAGAACGGTCGTGACGGAACGAATCTCACTATCTCATATTCATTTACATAGATAAAATTTATCTATATTCTTATACCCAAATTCAACGGCTATATATTTGTACTCGCACATTTTACTATTTTAAGATTAATTAATTACCTTTTATAAAACAATAAAAAATTAATATTATCAAATATTAAGATGAAGGTTGTTTATTTGATATCAAATGTTTAGAAATAAATTATAATTTAATATATTTTAAATTACAATATCAAATAAAATCTCATGAAAACTAAAATATTTATTAAATTTTACAAACATTAATGAAACCTAGTTGATAAAATTTAAAAATATTTTAAAAAATATATAAAAGAAAAATAAACATTCAAATTAAAATATATTTTGAATGTATGTTTAATTACTTATATTAAATTTGAATGAATCTCTTTTTTATACACTGCTAAAAGTCAGTTATAATACATCACTTAATTAAAATAGCGCAAACAACAAAGATTAAACTAATAATAATAAAATTTTAAATTAAAATAGCGCAAACAACAAAGATTAAACTAATAATAATAAAATTTTAAGGTAGAAGTTGTATCTTTCGAATTCAATATATGTTGAATGGTGATGAAAAAATCATGACAGTTTCATTAAAATTTTATATTACAGTAAATAAAATTTATTTATACAATTATAGTGATAAAATTACACTATGATAATGAGTTAGAAAAAAAATTATATAAAATCAAAATAGTATTCTACATAATAAAAATAAACAACAAATAAAAATATTAAAATATTATCAAATGTGTGTCTTATAAACAATTTGAGAGTCTACTTAATGAAATTGCACAAAGGAAAATAAATATATAATTAAAGGTAAAATAAGATAAAAATACCTTATAGATCTAAAAAAAATTTTCAACTATGAACACAGTCAAAGGTTGAGAAATAACGAAAATCGTTTTAGCAAAATAAAAGAGTTGTTCAAATGAAACAAAAATGAATAATAATAATAATAGTAGAGTAAAGAAGACAAACATTTTATATTAAATAGTAAATGAAAGATTTATACTATTGAACACTTAAATTGACAGTATTAAACATTTTAATGTGAATGAAAAATATAATATACAATAAAGAAAAATATTAAAAATATATATAAATACTCAAATGTGAGACATAAAAAATATTTAATTGATATACATCAATTGAACATAAAATATATTGGAGATGTGAATGAATTTCATGAAAAAACCAACAATTAGAAGAAATAAAAAATAGAAAATATGTAATAATATATATAATTAAAATGCGGATGGAGATATGGATGAGCCGGGTATTATGACTAGTATGGGGACGGGAACGAGACAGGTATGTAAATTCTCATTCTCATTCCCATCCCCATGCCCCATACCCAATAAGTCAGGGATTATCCATCCTCATACGTATACCCAGTCAATGCGAGGATTCCCCTTCAAAACGAGGACGGGTTCGGACAATATCCACAGGGACAAGTTTATTTGTCATCCATAATAATGACAAGGGATTTCTTTTTGGCACAAATAATTAATAAATAATATTTTTTTTATATAAAATGGGTTAAAATTTACTCAGGGGTTAAGTATTTTTTTAATCTCTCGACTTTGATGTCAAATTGAAGTTCATCATTATCTCAAACTTTAATACACTTTTGTTTTCAAACTTTAAAAATAAATAAAAATAATTTTTTAACCCAAATAGATTAAGTTGTTTGTTATGTGTCAAAATCATTAACAACTTTAATGTTAGATGAAAAATGTATATCACACATCAACAAAATTAAACAATTTTGGGTTAAAAATACTATATTAATTAATTTCTAAAATTTGAGAACCAAAATACTGTAAAATTTGTTATATGATCGAATTTAAATTTTACATTAAAATTCATAAATTAAAAACATATCTAACCCGTGTTTATTTAAATACGGGTACATTCTATGTATATATACATAAAAAAAAGTTCAATAAAAATTAATTTTATGTTAACTTTTTATGAAATTTAGTTTGATATTTAACACAAATAAACACTAGATGAAAAATCAGTTCCCTTTTGTTTAAAACAAACCAAAAAATTATACCATATTTTGATATACTTTTATTTTTAATTTATTGTCTTAAAGTAAAAGTTATCCGTTTACATTATTTCTGGTCCATGTTATTTCTTTAGAAAAACTTATGATTTTATTTATGTTTTAGTTAAAAAAATTAAATTAAATTTAGCATTATTTTAAAATAATTCCAATAATAAATTAGGCAAGCTAAAATAAAAACTGTAAATATATTTTAAAAATGGTCCCAAATGTAACCTAAAATTAAAATTTATTCATATTCATAAATTTGATTCTGTTAAGTTTTTAAACAATGAATTTATTTTCTCCCACTTAAATAACATTATCGGACATTGGACGTAACAATAAGCGATCCACTAACACATATGACTGGTTGCCAATATTAATTTTGTGAAGTAAATTAAGTGCATGTTTGATTTTGCTTTGGAATATCAAAAATCAATTCATAAAATTAATTCATGTTAATAAATTGTTAGTTTAAATATATATTTGGTCAACATTTTCATTGTTTTTTATTTAATTTGATCCTAATTTTTGTTGTGTTTAATTAGGTCATCATTCATTGTCAAAATTTGGTTTATATGGTCTTATTCACTAACGATGTTTAAATATTTCACAGTTACATGTAACGTGTCAGCTCCTGTTTTTTTTTTATCAAAATTTTTTAATTTTTTCAAATTTTTTTAATTTCAAAAAAATTGTTCATGTGTCAAACAGTTGTACCACGTGTCACGTGTCAATTTGTGGTTGTGTTATTTTTTTTTTGTTCAATTTAGTCTCTATATTCGTTGTTTTTGTTCAATTTAGTCATAAATTTTGTTAAAATAAATCAATTTTATCGTTTCTTTCAAATTGACACCAAATTTAATATCTTTTATATAAATCATATTAATACTTTTTCAAAATTTGACATTTTTATTATTTATTTTTTAAATTTTAATAATAAATTATTAAATTTAATTATGAATTAAATAAAATTCTTATATTTAATAGAATATAATTATTTAAAATATGATAAGAATATAATTATTAATTTTTTTTCTAATATTTATGTTCTAAAATATTTTTAAAACTGATATTTAAAAAAAAATATTCAAAATATTTTAGAAAAGTAATATTTGTAACATTAACATTTAAATATAAAATATTTTAAATTTTAATATCTAAATTGTTCCATTTTAATAAAAAATGGGTCTAAACTAAACAAAAATAATGAATATAGAAACTGAATTGAAGAAAAATTAATGAATATTGAGACTAAATTGAACGACAAAAATAATACAACCCTGACATGCGACAGTAACATTAACATATGACACAACTATTGACATGCAGACAATTTTTTTGAAATTAAAAAAGTCTTAAATTTCTTTTTAAAAATAATAAAAATAATTTAAAAAAAAAAGGAACTAACACATATGATTCAAAAACGTGAACTATTTAAATACCGTTAATCAAAAGAATCAAATTGACTAAAATTTGATAAAAATGGAGACTTAATTAAACATAAAACGAAAATAATGACCAAATTAAATAAAAATAACAGAAATAAAGACCAAATATATATTTAAGTCTAAATTGTTTAAAGTCACTCAAAATCAATTTTTAAAATTAATTATAGATAAAAAATTCATATTAAAGAAAAATAATTCTTCCTAATTTCTCCATTAACCAAAATTGATTTTTCAATATCAATAGAACTATTTTTCTCAAAATATTTTCAAACACACTTTAATTTTTGTTTTTCAACAGGTGTCTACTTTTTGCTATCGTAGGTGCCATTTTTCTTCCTCTTCATCTTTCCTCTCTACTCCACACAACGACCATCGTTTTCATCTTCTTCGCACAACAACCCCCATACGCGTCGTCGTTCCCATCATTCTTCAATTTCACTCTAGATTTTAATTACTTTCGTTTTCAAAAGAAAGAGTAACTGACCTTCAGGATTTAATTACATAAAAGTTTTTATGGGTTATTTATTTCATATGTTCCTCCACCCACAACTCACCCAAAGAGAAGAAATTAAAAAAAGGAAGGGACATCGGAAGAGAGAGAATTATTGAAGTTTTTTTTTTAGCTTTCTATATTCTTCATCCAATTTGTTTTTTTACTTCATAATTGATAACAATCTGAATCTTTTTTTAGCTTATTTATCCCTACTCTTTTACAGTGACAAAACAATTTGACTTTTTATTTTTTCTGTTTTTTAAAGATTCTACCTTTGCCCCTTTTATTGCACAACCTCTTTCCTTTTTTATGGTTTGATTGAGAAGATAATCCCAACTGGTTATCTCTACTTTCTTTGGGGGGCTTTTCTTCTCTGGGTTCATGAATTTGGATTTTTCTTTTTTTTTTTGGAAAGTTCAAGCGTATCTTTCTTTTGAAAGTAAAAGTAATTAAATCATGAAGTGAAAGTGGACTTGGAGAATGACGGAGGGAATGGAGGTTGCTCTGTGGAGAAGATGAGAATGGTGTTTACTATGTGGAGTGGAGGGGAAGACGGAGAGGGAAGAAAAAGAGAACCTACGACAGAAAAAAAGTACACATTTTTTTGAAATTTGTTAATGTAAGTTACAAAAATAAATTTTGCTACGCCAAACAAAATTTAACGTGGTTGAATGGAAGAAACTAAATTTATTGTTTTAAGTTAAAAAATAAGTTTAAATACCTTTTTGTCCTCATTTTCGTAGTGTTTGTTGCGAATGGTCCTCATTTTCATATAATGTTTAAAATGGTCATCATCTTTACCGAATGTTTAGAATGATCCTCATTTTCGCAATTTATGTTTTATTTGGTCATTTTCTGTAACGCCGTTTAAATCATTAACGGAGCATTGTATATGTGGCACGATTTGTACTAGGGTGTATTACGTGTACTGTACAGGTGGCTTAATTAGATATTTGGGGATAAATAAGTGAGTTAGAGTTTTGGTAGGGAATGTTTGTACAGGTTGCTTAATTAGATATTTGGGGATAAATAAGTGAGTTAGAGTTTTGGTAGGGAATGTTTGTACAGGTGGCTTAATTAGATATTTGGGGATAAATAAGTGAGTTAGAGTTTTGGTAGGGAATGTTTGGGCAGTTGGTGAGTTTTGACAATCTTGTTCCTTCATTCACAATTAGTATTGCTGCAATCTTCTTCTTCCTGCAATTTCATCTGTAATTTCATCATAAACTGTTGAGATGGTTCTTCTAGTGTTGGTAGTGGTGTTGCTTGACCCTAACCCACGAGCAAACACAACCCAGAAAACCCTGAACCCACTTACCTCGTTGATGATGATTAACTAAAATTGAAATGAAGAATGCAACTGCAATCCAATGATGAAATGACAAGTATTAGCTGCTTCATCTGCAAATCTGTACTCAAGAAAGACGAAGATAAAGAATTTTTCCTAATTGCAAAATTTCCCCTAAATTAAAAAATTAACTTTAATCAGCCACCTGTTTAGTACACGTAACACACCCTAATACAAATCGTGTCACCTGTACAATGTTCCGTTAATGATTTAAACGGCGTAACAGAAAAGGACCAAATAAAACACGAATTGCGAAAATGAGGACCATTCTAAACATTCGGTAAAAATTAGAACCAATCTAAACATTATGTGAAAATGAGGACCATCCGCAACAAACACTACGAAAATGAAGACCAAAAAGATATTTAAGCCTAAAAAATAAAACAGAATCAAAAAGTAGGAATTAAGTTCAAAATTACATTATAATCGAAGGATAAAAATATATTTAATAATTTTAAAAAATATATGTTAAGTGGAGACTATATAAAACTTACATTACTAAAAATATATTATATTATTAACAGAATTTATCATCTTCGGCAAAATAATATTTATCGATGAAAAATCACTTATTATATATTAATCACATTAATTATGATATTATATTATGTTAAATCTAAAAGAAATAAATTCATCAAGAACATTGATATCATTCTCAACTTAATGTAATTAATATATATATATATATATATATATATATATATATATATATATATATATATATATATATAAAAGACTTTTATTATTTTTATTGAAAATATTTTGGATAACAGAAATTATAATAGCTGTGATAACTGAGTTATTATGATAATTTAGACAATAATATATTTTCAACTTGAGGATATTAAAATATTCGCATATATTTATTTAACATTTCTAGAATTTAAAAAGTAGACTTTTTAATTCAACCTTACTTGATCAATTAGTAAATAAGATCTACACTTATTTGTATAAAATATATTAAAATTCAAATAAAGAAAACATGTATTTAAAATTAGATATTAATATATATGAAAAAAACTGTCATCATCTTTTTTTCCTTTGTCTTGTTTTCTAGCAAAATCAAATAAAAACAAACAAAACCTACCATAAATCGAGACATGAATAAACCAGGTATAACCCATGAATTACAAATCTACATATGCCAGCACTATTCCACACACTTAAATATATCTAAGGAACAAATAAAATAATCCCCACACATTCTTAAATTAACCATATAACTTCTAATTTCATAATACGAAAAGATAATAATTAATATGATGGGAGAATTATATTACTCCATTTAAAAAAACCAAACCATAAGAACTTAATTAAAAAATATAAAAATTTGAAATACTTAATGAGTAAAAGATTTAATAAAAAATAGTTAAAAATATTCAAAATTTTTTAATTAAGCTTTTATTTTACTAAATATTCAATTTAATGTTTCTACTCCTTGAGGTAATAAGAATTTGAGATCAAAGTTATGGCCCCACTTAACTGTTTTTTGAGAATGGCGATATCACCATGAAAAAAAAGAAGAAGAAAGAAAAACTCGCACCACACTTTGCAATGGCGAGGAAAATTTCAAGATTTTGTTTTTTCTCAGTAAAAAACGACATATAATGAAAGAATTATATATATCACCGATTGAAATATATATAGAATTATCATCACCACCTTCACTAGACCTTCCCCTACGGTAGTTAAGTATGAAAAATGAATTTTTATTTTCCTGAAAATAATAATAAAATATTTTATATTGTTTTTGAATGATATAATTTTAAAAAATAGTTAATTTATTTGAAAATTTTAAAATTATTTGAAGTAAAATGGATATTTGGTCAAGTGAATTAAAAAAAGAATATTAAAATTTAAGAATTTTAAAAAATATTTCAAATAACTAAATATAATTTAAAGTTTAGCTAAAATAAAAATAGAAAATTAAAATTTCAAAATCGACCACTCCCTCCTTATACATATTAAAAAAAATCAAACTATTAAATATTATTTGAATATTTAAATTTGATTAATATTATTTTATAAGTTTGAATTTTAAAATAAAGCTTTATATTAAAAGAAAAATTCAATTATATGTGTTAATTTTTTAGTTATAAATAATTTAAATATCATATATATATATATATATATATATATATATATATATATATATATTTTTTTTTTTAAATTATTGAAATGGCTGATAAAAATACAGGGTTAGGGTTTTTGAACATGGAAGTTCATACAAATTTCCCATCTCAGACAGGAACTTTCTGTGAAATAGTTCCGGTAATTATGGTCACTAGTTACCTGCTTCCAACACCTTCAACCGTATTTTCCTTCCACGTTGCCTCTTGACTTATAACATCCAGTTCTAGACTCGTTGAAATTGACTATATCAACCAACCACCGCCCAGCGCAAGCGTTTTTCTTTTCTAATATAAAATAACTTCATTCATCTCTAAAGCTATTTCTTTGACTCCTTTTTTTCCAACCCATTAAAAAAAATGGAGAGTTTTCAGAATTATACATACTCCATTCCATAGGTAGAGATTTATGCATCGGCTTCATAGTTCTCAGTACAAGTGCGGCTGCGTGTGTTTTATTCCGCGTTGTTCAGTGTTTCCTTTGTTAGCGCGTAGTTGGAGAAAAACATTGTCATTAGTCTCCTTAGTAACGGGTTTCACCAACCTTAAAAGCGCGTTTGCATGTTCTTTGGTCCTGTCGTATGATCGTACACAAATTACGATTTCACAGTAATCATTGTCTATATCCATCACTTTCTAGTTCCCAAGGCGTAAGTTAGCCACACAATGGTTTTTGGAAGGTCTAGGTCTTCTAAAACGACGCGGATAGTTAGTATTTATTTTGATTTCAACAACAAAGAATGGTTATAATGGTTCCTTTCTATTGTTAAAATAAACTGATATATAGTCGCTTTTATGTTTTCAATGTTTCATAAGTGTCCAAAAATGTTTGTTCTTTTGGTTGATAAAAGACAAAAATAGTTTATACTAAATGCTTCTTAAATGTCTCTTTACGCATGTCTAGTTTGCGCACTGCTTAACGAGCCTTCCTTACATCTTCCTCACATTTATATATATGCCATTAAGGCTTTATATTTTCTCCTCTTACCTCTTACCACTTACTTTGCGTTATATATCATTTCAAATCCTTGGATGGTATCAAATAATAAGCAGACTTTCGAGGGGAATGAAAGTGGTGAGCGCAGAGGTAATAGAATTCCAGTTATGCAATCTACACAGAGACATAATGATCCAAAACAAACACCTCTTAGGTACTTGCTATTTGTTCTAACACTTGTTATGGTGCCACTTGATGCAAACTCTAATTTTTTCTGTTGTGTTGTGGCCTTAGAAATGTGACAAAAGGGGTGTGGACCAAGGACTACGAGTTGTACTTTGAACATTTTTTTCGCAAAGTGGTAAGAAATTAACGAGTCTCTTATACTGTGATGTAAATGCGTACTGTTTCTAACTATTTCCGGTTGCTAAATTGCGTCTCCTTCTTCTCGTCTTGGTTCAGTACCAAGTATTTGAATATGCACGTTTTTTTTTAACCTTTCACTGATGTGTATTTTAAATGTACGAGGTAGGTACGCGAGGAGGTGGAACGTAGAATCCAAGATTACTTACCTGCAAGGCTCGTTTCTCTAGCTCAATTGTGTTCATCAGAAATAATTGTTTATTACGTGGTTATAGTTGTCTTTCTTACTAAATCTGGAACATATATTCCTTACCTGTTCAATGTTTAATATGTGATATTGTTTTCAAATTTGTTACAGGGCATGGTTTGATGAGATTGGCGGTGATAGGTCCAGAGCATCGCCCTTTGAGTTGCGTTTCACTAATAAATTGCCTGATATAATTTTTACCCACTCTAACGTGATATCGGAGGATAAAACACCCATTCAAATTGCTCTCTTTGATATCAGAGACCAGTCAGTGGTTAATGTTGGTCCCCTTTCCTCTTTAAAGGTAGAAATCTGTGCTCTCAATGGCGAGTTCGGTTTCAACGGAAGTGAGGATTGGACTGAAGGTGAATTCAATGTCAATATCTTGCGTGAGAGAGATGGCCGAAGACCGTTGTTGAATGGAGATAGAGTTATAACATTGAAAAACGGCGTAGGTTGTATTAATAAGGTTATGTTCACGGATAATTCGAGGTGGATACGGAGCAGAAAGTTTAGGTTGGGAGCCAAAGTTATCCAAACAGCTTCTATTGAAGCTAACGTTAGGGAAGGTAGAAGCGAACCTTTTGTGGTCAAAGATTACAGAGGAGAATGTAAGTATTCTTTTCACGTCGTGTCTATTGTTTTTGTCTTTGTCTATTAGGGAAACTATTGCAATGAACTGAAATTTTGTCGTTTCAGCGTACAAGAAACACCACCCTCCTTCCCTGAACGATGATGTTTGGCGATTAGAGCAAATTGCCAAAGATGGGAAAATTCACGAGAGGTTGTCCCTCCATGGAATTCACACAGTGAAGGACCTCTTGCGGTTATACACAACAAATCCATCTTCATTACTTGAGGTGAAATTCCGTTTTCCTTTTCTTTTAACCCTCCATGTAAATAATTATTGAGATTCATACATAGAATACGCATATTCATGCTGATTTATTGGTCTGGATATGTAGAAGGTTGGCAACATTCCAAAGAGATCATGGATGTCAATTATTGAACATGTCAAGACTTGTGTGATAGATGACGACGAGACTTTCGTATACCACACAGCAGAACAATCGACTAGCTTGATTTTCAATTCCATCTATGTCCTTGTGGGTGTGAGTTTTGATGGGAAAAATTATGTATCCCCTGATACTCTTACCTCCGATGAGAAGGTAAACACTTCTGCACAAATTTCAGGATTTTTGTTGTATTTATACCTGTGGGTTAGAAGTGATTGGATCCTTTCTTCCAATGGCAGCGTGTTGTGGAAATACTGAAGCACCACGCTTACCAAAATATGGATAATCTCAAATCAATTCACAAGACACCATTGAGTTGCTTAAGACCATTGGAATGTGTAGGAATGGGACAGTCTGATGCTACAGAGCAAGGTCTTCAACGGTTAAATATCTCTACACAACAAGAAGGTATACCATTTGATTTTACGTTAGTATTTGATCTGCTTACATTGTTTCAGGCGTCTTATTAGTATGCTTTTAACCTTTTCTTTTGCAGATCATCAAGGAACATGGGCTGGTCATGATTACCCGTATGCCTCAACTTCATATAGGGATGAAGGCGTTCATGATCACAATATGTTGTACTCTGATCCAAATTCAGTGCCAGACATAACAGACATGCCACTCAACAATCCTTATGTCATCAATTCACACACAAAGGAATTTCTCTTTGGATTGTGTGTTGAAGAGGATGGTTGGGTCTCTTTTGGATAACATTTGCAACTTGTGCAAGGAGGTTATTCAACCAAGCAGATCAAATCACAAACTCTGTTGTCGTCCTCCCTGTAAAACATGGGGGCAACAAAATGGCTTTAACTTTGCTCCTTGCGGTGGAACAAATTCTGTCACCGTCATTTCTTCAGTTCTAGTGTTATTATGTCAAGCAGTAGAAAACCAAGATTCAAATTGTACTCAATTGACTCATGTCAGACAAAAGGGTGGCAGCAACCAAAAAGAATGTGAAGCTTTAGAATTATGAAACTTATACTATGTAGTCTCTGGTTGGTTTCCTTACACAAAATGTGTCTATATTTATGTTTATGTTTGTGGTAGTTACTAGACTTGATTGCGAGTGCAGTGAAGTTCTCAAGATGGGTCCTCGCTCTCCCACAGTATAACAAGTCACATGTACAATTTGTGGTAAAATTAATTTCGTACGCGAAGGTGAAAGGTCCAATTACCCAATCATCAACTTAGAACTTATCCTATTGCTTTTTCTTATTAAAAAACAAAGAATGTAAATAGGGTCCTGTGAGGAATAGGTCTACTTAAAAGTAAATATGATAGGTATTGCACGGTACAATTGATGGACAATAAATAACCTCAACTCTGCTTATCTCGTACATTTTCGTTGCGTGCTTCCTATGGTGCTGATTTAAAGATGGGGATCATTGAAAATCTGATACGTGGCACACAAACTTCACGCGTTCGCGTATTTTATTTTTAAAAAAAATTCATAGCATGTACCTTAGAACATTTGCGAAAATTATGATGGGATGTAAAATTATGAAGTTTAAAGATATCATCTCTTTCGATCCCAAGTCTTTTAAGTGACCTCATTTAAGGATTAGAGAAGTTTTGGTTATCACAGACGATATTAATGTTTTTATTTCAAATCTATCAAGTGACATAGTTACGATAGGTCAATCACGGTATCAAGATATTATGTATATTGGAATCTAAAATATTTGTCAATATTTTGTATTTGAAAGGCATCTCGAACACCATTAGGTATATAAAACATAATGTATATTTAAAAAAAATTGTTCTAAAATATATTTCATACAAAAGGTAAAATATCAGTTTAAAAGTTATGGGATAGTACTTAAAAATTACAGGATTGCAAGAAAAAAAAGAGACAATCAATAATAAAATATGAAATGAGTCGAGTTTGATTTGTTTGGGCAAGTGTGTTTTTGTGGTCATAAATAATCAAATAGTATTTCGGGTGGTTCTTCTTACAGCTCCCTATTTTTCTTCCCGCATTTCCATAAAAGTGGTACTCCTCAAATTATGCCTCTGAAAAATATAATAAAAATTCCTTCACATTTTTATTTTTAATATTTTTCACATTGGCTATTCTGATGGTGTTTTTAGATCAAAAATGCCTTCCGTAATAAGCAATGCAAAAAAAAAAAAATAGGATTAATGTTCCGAAAGATATTTTTGGATCCAAAATTACTTTCAGAGCACTTGTTTCAGATTTGTTTTTTTATATTTTGCCGGAATACAAAAAAACATTTATGGAATGTATTTCCATATCCATAAATGACTTTCGAAATATTTGTTTCGAAAACTTTTTATTTTTACTTTGAAGGATATTTTCAGGTTTAAACTATATTTTTGAATTTGGAAATCCCTTCCGGAACAACCATTCAAGAATATAAACAAATTTGCATAACAAGCATTTCAGAAGACATTTTCAAATCTGGAAATAATTTTCGGAATACTTGTTCATAATTTTTTTATATTTCTGATAAAAAAATATCTCTTGAAACACCTAATCTGAAAAATGAAAATGAAAGTGTTTTCGTGTGGTCATTCCCAATGCTTTTGTTTATCTTGTACTTGTTTTTAAATTGTCGTACAATCACAACTTTCATATATTAAAACCTTACAAACTCCAACCAGACCACATAAAAGATGTAAACAAAGTGCAAAAAAGCAATATGATGGAAACTTTGGTTTTGTTTCAAAACAAAGATTAGGGAACTATTAACTCACATTGACCAATTTAGAAAGCATAGACAAATAACCACACTCATGCTTTCCATCTTGAATAAGACAAATCCTTTCGTAGGCTTCCCTGAAAGCATTCTTCCAAATATATAGAGACAAGTTACTTTGTTCTTCATCACATGAGCCAGAAACGCATACTTAATCGTTCCCATAATGTTTACATAACTCAATTTTTTGTACAACACATCTTAAAAGCAATACAAACATGATGGACAAAGCATTTATATACATACATAGTGTTCCTATTTCCCAATAATAACTTGTAAATGAATACCATGCACTACCCCCTTTAATTTTAGAGAATCTTAGCGACCTTTCTTAAAAAATAATAAAAAAAGTTAAGAGCAAGAGTGTATACCAATATTGAATTCATAAAATGCACTTGCTGCGCTGCCAAAAGCAAAACCAATATGAAATGTTCAAACCTTAAAAACAAAGATAAAAAATTTCGCATACCCACATACATACAAAAGAAAAAAAAATGGGTGAGAATAATTCTCCACAGAGAAACTATCATTGATGAGAGGTGAAACGATCTTGTGACAATTCTCCTAAATCAAAGGAATGAATTTGGCAAGAGAGAAAGAGTAAAAGAATAACAGTTATTGGAAAGAAATATACCACGCGGTTTGAAACGGGTCGTGCAGAATGATATTTAATCGTCAACAATGGGATTTTGTGACATTTAATCATTAGCAAATATATGCCATTAAGTGAAAAACGGGCCAATATACTGGCCTACTACGTCTAGTTTTGAACTCGTACAAGTTATAAATTAGGGGCCTTCTCCCTGCACCTCCAACGAGTCTTCAGTACCCCCAAAAATTACTCTAATACCCTTATTTATAACCGGCTGAGAGAGTGGGTGAAAGTGGTTACGACGCAGTAAATTTCATTTACTGCGTCACCAACATCCTGCACCCCCAAAACGTTACTTCTTCAAATCCGTTTCGTTTCTTCTCCATCCCGTGTTCACTTCCATTTAAATTTTTGCTCTCTCAGTTTGCTCTCTCAGTTTCGTTTCTTTTTCTGTTTGCTTTTGATCTGAAACGTATATAAGAAAATATTTTATGAAACGGAGACAACTTTTACAAAACGAAATACGTTTAAATAAAAAAATCAAAATTTTTTTATGAAACGGAATACAGAATCCGTTTCATACATACAGAAACGGATTCTGTATTTCGTTTCACAAAAAAATTTGCAGATTTTTTTATGAAACGGAATACAGAATCCGTTTCTATATACAAAATCCGTTTCATACATACAGAAACGGATTCTGTATTCCGTTTCATAAAAAAATTTGCAAATTTTTTTATGAAACGGAATACAGAATCCGTTTCTGTTTGTATGAAACGGATTC
>Ga0209589_1002758_pt1 | contig 30584 bp, 22 predicted proteins | sample CowpeawhiteBW_FD_187525 | JGI IMG/M metagenome (GOLD analysis project Ga0209589, IMG submission 187525) | Root nodule microbial communities of legume samples collected from California USA - Cow pea white BW (SPAdes) (version 2) | ecosystem: Host-associated > Plants > Roots > Nodule | place: USA...
AATTTGTATATAAATGTGGCTTCATTGTAGTTATATAAATATTCTTATTAAACTACATATTTTTATTAAATATTTTTAATTTAAAATTAGAGTTGGTTTAAAATTAAATATTTTTAACCTCTTAAAATTTTAAATTAATGGTGTTATTGTTTTTTTTCGTTTTAATTTTAAACTAACGCTAATTCTAAATTAAAAATATTTAACAAAAATATGCATTTTAATATATACAAATTAAATTTTGTCTCAATTTGGAGAGGAACAAAAATGTTAAATTTTTAAAAAAAATTAGGACCAAATTGAAAACAATTAACGAATATTGGGACCAAATTGAATATAAAAAACTCTGACACGTGGCATGATATTAGCTTGACACGTGGATTTTTTTTAAATTAAAAAAAATTTAAAAAAAATTAAAAAAATTTTTTAAAAAAAATCACAAAAATGACACGTGGCATGATATGGGCTTGACACGTGTACATTTATTTTTTAAATTAAAAAAAACTTAAAAAAAATTATAAAAAAATTAAAAAAATTAAAAAAAATCATAAAATGACACGTGGCGGTTACTGTTCACATCCATTAACTATTTTAATGGTGTTAGCAAAAAGGACTTGATTGAAAAAATATAACAAAAAGTAGGACCAAATTGAAAACAATTTCAAAAGTATGACCAGAGTAAAAAAAGTCGACCAAAACTAAGACCAAATGACTATTTAAGCCTAGAATTTTTGAGTGTTTGTTGTCTATAAGCTAAGTAACAGACACGTGATTGTTGCTAAAGAAAGCAATGCTAAAAAAGAAAAAATTTAAAATGTGTAAAACGCATAAATCAATGCTAAACAAACATTTTTACTATAATGCTTCGTATCCTCTACATTTCGATAAATATATAAGAAAATATACGCTCTAACAACATAAATATTTTGACATTATTATTTAATCTCAAATTGTTATAGAGAAACAACAATTAACACATTGGATAAGTCAATCTATTTTTTTATGTAATATATCAATTTTATATGTAATTAAATGATACAGCAAGGTATATTGTGTAATAGATATTTTAAAGTAAATAAATAAATTTATTATATACAATATTATCTAAATCAATGTGCACTGTATGGGAAATAGTTTTCTGATTTTTTCTTTCTTACGACCTATTATCATTTATTACATCATTTTATACGTTATTAAAATTTGGAATACATAATGAATAATTTATTTATTTTTAGAAGGTGGACCCATAAGGACAATAAAACAAAATTGAAATAAGATTTTATACTTTTATTAAACATAAGAGTCATGTAATAAAATGATTCCAATTAAAAATCAATTGTGAATCTCGATATAAAAATCATCATGTGAACATTCACGTAAGATAATAAATTATGAATAATCTATGGTACATTTGATCATTTTGAAACGGAACTGCAGAAAGAGAGAGGCATACATAAATTTCTTCAGAAAATTTTATAAAATATTTTAAAAATATCCGATTCTGAAAAAAAGTTTTCAGTCCAATGATTGTAATACTAAGGAGTAATCTCTACATCTAATTTAACCCCACAAATGTACACCCAGTTATATACATAAACTCACCTTATATCTGATGGATATGATATGAATCTTCTAACATATTGCTTTTCCATCCATTTTCAATTATTTGCGTGTGCTCTAGTCTTGGTTAACATGGAGAACCAGGAAAGAGCAAAAATGATGATGAAATGGGCAGAAGTAATTGATGAAAACGCTGAAGAAATAGCAACACTGATGCAATTGATGCTGGAAAATTATATCATACGATCCAGGCTTATGAAGTTCCCACTGCAGCAAGTTACTATGCTGGTGCTGCTGATAAAATTCATGGAGAAGTACTAATTCTCCGGAGGAGGCAATGCCTTGATTTCGTTCATATCTGGTGCCGGCTCCTCCTCTTCTCTCTCGGGATTCTTCGGTCTCTTAGCCCTATCCCTCACAAACTCCTCCAACGTCTCAAGCAACTTGCTGGGAATCCTCTGAACCTTAGGGTACTCCGAGGACCTCACCACACCACGATCCTTACACCAATCATAAAAACCAACAAGCTCATCAATCTGCTTAGCCGCACTGTCATAAGCATCAAAAGTCTTCACGCAATCCACATACTCCACATCAAAGAACTTGTCAAGCAACACAGCCAAAACCTCACATATATCACCATACAATTCAAAACTCTCCTTAACCACATCATACAAAGCAATCGACACCATCCCACTATTCTTCGCCAACCCAGTTGGCCTACAACCCAGAAACCGATCCAACAACCTCTGCAAATGACCCATCTTATCGAAAACCCTCTTCGGAGTCATATCCCTCACACTCACAACACTCCTCTTGTCCCCATCACCGTACTCATACGGCGGCGACCGGAAATTGTCCCCTCCGCCAAATCTATCATCAGCACCGCCGCCGCCAACACTACCACCAGAGGCACCGGTGGTGCTCTTTCTATCAAACAGCATCAACTCAAGCCTCTGGTCGAGATACATAGCATAGGTCCTCACAAAAGCGGAGTGATCCCAGGAGCTGGAGTGAGCCTCGTCTCTAAAATCGGACATATTGAGGAGCCGTGATCCTCGGCGGGTGGCGTAAAGGATCTCCTCCTGGAACAGAGGGGGACCCTCGTTCATGAGCCGGTGCACGAGCATGAGCGCCTTCAGCGCCACAATCCAGTCGCGCGTCTTCCCCAAACGCTTGGACACCGCGGATACGCATGCGAGGACGTAGCCGCGCGATTGCGACATGAGGTCCAAGATCTCCCTGACATACTTCTCGCTGGCGGGGTCGTCGTCGTGGCTGGTGGCCTTGACAACCGCGACCTCCATTTCCGGCGCCATGTTGCCGGCGACCTTCGCAATCCTTATGCTGGTCTGGTCCTTCACCACCCCAATCGCCTTCCGGATCGTCGTGGGAGCCATCGCAAACCCCAACCTTACTCACTCACACACTAAACCTGACCTGAATTAATCAACAAATTTTGGAAAACCAGAAATCCGTTCAGATTGAATTCATAAATCCTCTGGTCTTACCTGAGCTCCTAGATCCGCGCGAAATCGGGTAGGGGGATCCGATTGGAGGGAATCGAAGCTAGAATCAACTCCGTGGAACCCTGTAATCTGTGAGACTCTCAGATCTGCAATGAGAGATAGAAAGAGAGAAAAGAGAAATACAAAAGCCTGTTCTTGTAAACTCTAACAAATGGAGAAGTACTGGAATCTGCACGGGAGTTGAAAACATATATTTGAATAGAACCAATTGGTGTTGTGGGACACATCATTCCCTGGAATTTCACCACCTCCATGTTTTACACCATGGTTGACCTTGCTTTGGCGGCTGGTTGTACTATGGTTCTTAAGCCTGCTGAACAAACACCTCTCTCAGCATTGTTTCGTGCTCATCTTGCTAAACTGGTATCTACTCAACAATGAAGAATGTCCATAAAACACTTTCAAATCTCTTTTTGTTGTTGATTAAGATCAGAGTTTATCTTGGGTCTTATTTTACTAATTCTCCAATTTCTATGTTTGCTTACAACATTTTATCACAGGTTGACAGAAAAGAATTTGAAAAAGTTATTTCCTATATTGAACATGGAAAAAGAGAAGGGCTACTACATTGAGTCAACAATTTTTACCAATGTCAAGGTGAACACCAACAACTCCTTTGAAATGCACATGAAATGTTTGTATATTTGTGTCACAGAAAAATCAACAGAAAATAGTTTTACTGAAACAAATAGATTACTGCATAACTGACCCTCACACACTTTAGTTAAGTTGAAAACTCCTTCCATATTTGTATTCGATTCTAAGGATCCAAAAGAAAGTTGATAAAGGTCTTGATTTTTCTATTCAATAAGAATACTTACTCTGGACACTCTTTAACTACAAAGAAAAGTCTAATTCGCACAATCACGTTGTTTAGTGCTTAGGGTAATGTTTTGGAATGATTGCAAAAAACAGAGAATATTATGATGAATTTCTTAGTTTGTTACTCAATTACTTATCAAAACTAAAGTGTTTGTCCATTAAGTTTGTTGTGATATTTTATTTCACTTTTCAAACTTTACATTTTCCTTTAATCTTAAATGGCAATGTTTAAAACATTTTTTTATAGTTTTTACACAGTAATGCTAATTTTAATTAATGTATTTTGAAAATAGAACAGCTAATTTAAAATCTTAAAAAAATGTTTTCTCTAAATTGAATGTAGGTTCAAAACTACCATAAACATAAAAAAGATGTTTAATTCATTTTGTTAAAATACAATAAGATATAAGCTAAATTTGTGTAAGTAATTAATATTTTTTCCAACTTAACACTTTTGGAATTTAGGGAAAGCTATCCATCGTGCTTCTATTGAATGTACCTCCAATTAAAGTAAACAAACGATCTTCCAACATTTTTGGTTTTTTTTATTATAATGGTTAAAATATATGATTGATCCTAATTTTTGTTAAATTTAGGCAAATCCGTCATAATTTTGTTTTTGTATTTAAATAAATTTTAAATTTTGTTAATTTTACACAATTTAAATCATTAACCGTTATGAACACGATTACATGTTATCTTGTGATTTTTTTAAAAAAAATATATTATGTAATAGATATTTTAAAATAAATAAATAAATTTAATATATTCAATATTATTTGAGCCAAGGTGCACCGTGTGAAAAATAGCTTTCCGATTTTCTTTTTCTCACGGTCTATTATCATTTATTGCTTCATAACTTATGTGCTATTAAAATTTTGGAATACGTGATGAATAATTTATTTGTAGAAGATTAACCCATACAAGTTATGAATTATGAATTATGAGAAGGGACAACGTAAGAACACAAAACTTCAGGATAATAAAAGAAAATTGAAAGAAGACTCTATAGTTTTATTAAACATAAGAGTCATGTAAAAAAATATTCCAATTCAAAATCAATTATTATTCTCAATATAAAAATCAAGTTCATGTAAGATAATAAATTATGAATAATCTATGGTACATGTTATCCCTAAAGATAGTTCGAGATGTTTGGTGATCGCAACTCGTCCCCTTCACCAAATATGTTTACAAAAGAATGCTTTCTTTCCCAATATGCCTTTCCATCCTATTTTATATGCTTTTAATGGATAGCAGTTGCTTAGTTTTATAATGGTCTTCAACTCCTCATTGCTTCACCCTCCTAAGATCACAGGAGAAAGATGACATGTGTAGGGATTTACTTCGACCTTTGTGGGGATGTGGTTAAGTGATTGTATTTGTCGTTGTTTTAAGGAGAGATGAGTCGCAATTTTAAGTGAATTGGGTCTTTGGATAAGTTGAGTCTAGGTCAGACTAAATGCCTCGAAGTACATAAGTCGGCTCCAAGTCGAGCACAATATGTTCTCCCAATGAGATCGACCCAATACAAACATGAACACAGATTGGCCCAACACACACATGATCATAGGTCGGTTTGAGATCACACACATAATCATAGGTCAACTTGAGGTCAGCCCAACACACACATGATCATAGATCAACTCAACACACACATGATCATAGGTCGACTTGAAATAAGTCCAATACACATATGAACATAGGTCGGCCTAACACACACATGAACATAGATCGGCTTCACATAAGCCCAATACACACATATTGGTTGGTTTGAGTTTAGTCACTTGAGTGTTCAATACTGTTCTTGCCGACGTCCGTCCGATTTCAAATCGATTAGATGTCTAGCAAGAGCAACATTTTGTGTATTGTTCCGGCAAAAAGTTTAATAACTTTACCGAAGACAAAAGTTATAAGAACCTTCCTGACTTAACGTACAGTAAAGAGCACATTGAAGCCATAAAATTGTCCCCCTGACCCTGAGGGTTAATATCTTATTTATAGGCAAAACAATTACAAATATTATAACCGACTGACCCAAAATATCTCATATAAAAAATATCTTAATAAATATCAATTAGGCACAAATTCATAGGCTCATAGATTTTCGTGAATCAGGTCGGGCCTTGGACAACCAGGACGGTACACAACTCCCTAGCCTTGAGCATCAGTATCTGAGGCGTAAAGGCTGAGAAAAGAAGTCATGGTCTTGTGGGGGTCATTAACGCCTATTCACCGTCTCCAAGTCGAGCTTGGGTCGTCGTGTTAAACGACTCTTCACCGCTCCCGAGCCAAGTTCGAAGATTATCGTTTAAACGACTCTTCACCGTCTCCAAGCCGAGCTTGGGTCGTCATTTTAAACGGCTCTTCACCGCTCCCAAACTAAGCTCGAAGTTTGTCGTTTAAACGGCTCTTCACTGTCTCGAGCCGAACTTGAGGTTTGTCGTTTTAGACGGTTCTTCACTGCCCCCGATCCGAGCATGAGGTTTGTCGCTTTAGACGACTCTTCACCGCCCCCAAGCCGTACTTGGGTTGTCGTTTTAAACGACTCTTCACTGCCCCCAAGCTATGCTTGGGTTGTCGCTTTAGACGGCTCTTCACCCCCCAAGTTGTGCTTGGGTCGTCGCTTTAGACGGCTCTTCACCGCCCCCAAGCCGAGTTTGGGTCGTCGCTTTAGACGGTGGGTCTTCGCTTTAGACGGCTCTTCACCGCCCCCAAGCTAAGCTTGGGTCGTAGCTTTAGACGGCTCTTCACTGCCCTCAAGTCGAGTTTGGGTCTTCGCTTTAGACGGCTCTTCACCGCCCCCAAGCCGAACTTGGGTCATTACTTTAGACAAGGTCATCACTTTAGACAATTCTTCACCGTCCTCAAGCTAAGCTTGGATTAGTTGAATTAATCAAGATTACTCGTAAGAAATGAATTTTAAATATCACAATCAAATGAAGGTCAATACTTCTTCGTATAATATAACTCAAATTATATATAAAAATTATAATATTTATTGAAATAAATTATTCATAAATCAAGAAAAATACTTGTTACGTATTTTATATAATATTCCTATGTAAATCATTTGATTATTATTATTATTTTTTAAATATTGTTTCTCGTATTGTTTTTGTGTAATTCATTTTTTTCAAAATCGCATTTCAATCAATAACAATTTACTTCGTATTATTTTATGATTTTTTTTTGAAATAGTGTTTCACATAAATAACATTCAGTATTTTATTTTTTTCAAATATTATTTTACTTAGAACATAATCTTCTCGTATGAAATTAATTAATGATTTAATTATAAATTTAAAATATTACCCTTTATATATAAACCTTTTAAGATATGAAAAAGAAAGAAAATAACCTCCCTTGTCTTTCGTCCCGCATTATCCACCACGTTCCCTTCTCCTTGGTTCCATGTTATCCACCACGATCCTTCAACGGAAAAATGGTGGTTTTGGACGGTTTTGGCTATCGCGAGAAAAGAAAACTCAACCGTCAAAGTTGTAATGACAATTGACGGTAACTCCGTCCAGGTGTTAGGATGTTTTGGGGACGCCGTTGGAGGCTGCGCAATATACAGTGAGGTGTGACTGTGAGCCATGATGGTGTGCCTTGTTAAACTTTCTATAGGTGTGAGAAGTGGAAAAATGTGAATCCGCTTTTTCTTTCTCCGTTCCCAGCCTCCTTTTCATACCTTTAATTTGCTTTGTTGCATGTTCCCGTTTCCTTTTAAGCATTCAATCTCGAGGTCTTTGTCGATAGGAGGATTAGAGGCGAACCGATTATGGCAGTGAGGTTCCTCTGAGAGATCTCCCGCGGAGGTGAGTAGCAAGCGGTGGAGTAAAATGAGGAAATAATGGTAGAAGGAAACAACCGCGGGACGTGAGAGTATGATTTTGGTGGTACGAAGAGGTGGTCGTACGATGGAGATGAAGGACGAGACGTTGACGCCGGCAAAGCCACTGGTGGTGAACAGCGTCGACAACGATAACTTACGCCGATGAGGGCGTATCGTAACTAGCCTTGGTGTCGGTGTGCGGAGATGAGCCAGCCAAGGGAACCGCGCGTATTTTGATGGAGACTTGGGAATTTATGTTTGTGTAGAAGAAGATGAAGAAGACTCGCGCATGTTGGGCTGGCCCGGTTTGTTCCATGCCTCGCAAAATGACGGGTGAAGCGGAGGGTGGCCACGACGCGAGCACGACTCTCGATGGAGGTGAGGAAAACAAATTGACAAATTGAAGATAGGGTGACGAGACGAATGGTCGAACAGTGTTCGGGGAAATGTTTCGGTAGGACGTGTCTCAGGTTTAAGTTTAGGTTTTGTGTAAGGGCCTGGATCTGTTTTACCGGTTTCTACGGTGTGCGCTAAATGTTTTCGTTGAGGTCTGTCGGATTTCAAATAGATTAGATGTTTCGCAAGAATAATATTTTGTGTATTGTTTTGACAAAAAATTTAATAACTTTTTAACTTAAACGTATAAAGTCAGAAAATTATCTTCTAGATCCTTAGGATTAATCTCTTATTTATAAACAAAATAATTACAAATATCATAATCGACTAATACAAAATAACTCACATAAAAAATATCTTAATAGAATAGACCCAAATTCCTCATAGGTTCTTGGACGACCAGAACTATACAACTACATTTCATCATTTTGAAACGAGACTTCAGAACGAGAGGCAACATTACTAAAAATATCAGATTTTTTAATTTCTTCAGAAAAGTTTATAAAATATTTTAAAAATATCCGAAGCACTAAGGAGTGATCTTTTAATTTTAGTTAACACCAGAGATTTACACCGAGTTATATACATAAACTCACCTTATATTATATATGATGGATATGGATCTTCTAACATATTACTTTTCCATCCATTTTCAATTATTTGCATGTGTTCTAATCTTCGTCAACATGGAGAACTAGGAAAGAGCAAAAATGATGATGAAATTGGCAGAAGTAATTGATGAAAACGCTGAAGAAATAGCGAGCAATTGATGCTGGAAAACTATATCATACGATACGATTAAGGGTTATGAAGTTCCCACAGCAGAAAATACCCTAACGTTACTGTGCTGCTGGTGGTGCTGCTGATGAAATTCATGGAGAAGTACTAATTCTCCGGAGGAGGCAATGCCTTGATTTCGTTCATATCTGGTGGTGCCGGCTCCTCCTCTTTTGTCTGGTGACTCTTCGGCCTCTTAGCCCTATTATCCATCACAAACTCCTCCAACGTCTCAAGCAACTTGGTGGTAATCCTCTGAACCTCAGGGTACTCCGAGGACCTCACCACACCTTTATCCTTACACCAATTATAAAAACCAACAAGCTCATCAAACTGCTTAGCCGCACTGTAATAAGCTTCAAAAGCCTTCACGCAATCGACGTACTCCATATCAAAGAACTTGTCAAGCAACTCAGCCAAAACCTCACATATAGCAGCATACAATTGAAAACTCTCCCTAACCACATGATACAAAGCAACCAAAACCATCCTACTATTCTTCGCCAACCCAGTTGGCCTACAAGCCAGAAACTGATCCAACAACCTCTGCAAATGATCCATCTTATCGAAAACCCTCTTATCCAGAGTCATATCCCTCAAAGGAGTCACCGATTCACTCATGTCCCCACCACCGTACTCATACGGCGCCCACCGGAAATTGTCCCCTCCGCCAAATCTATCATCAGCACCGCCGCCGCCAACACTACCACCACAGGTACCGGCGGCGCTCTTTCTATAAAACAGCATCAACTCAAGCCTCTGGTCGAGATACATAGCATAGGCCCTCACAAAAGCGGATTGATCCCAGGACACGGAGTGAGCCACGTCTCTAAAATCAGACATATTGAGGAGCCGTGTTCCTCGGCGGGTGGCGTAAAGGATCTCCTCCTGGAACAGAGGGGGACCCTCGTCCATGAGCCGGTGCACGAGCATTAGCGCCTTCAGCGCCACAATCCAGTCGCGCGTCTTCCCCAAACGCTTGGACACCGCGGATACGCATGCGAGGACGTAGCCGCGCGAGTGCGACATGAGGTTCAAGATCTCCCTGACATACTTCTCACTGGCGGGGTCGTCGTCGTGGCTGGTGGCCCTGACAACCGCGACCTCCATTTCCGGCGCCATGTTGCTGGCGACCTGCGCAATCCTTATGCTGGTCTGGTCCTTCACCACCCCAATCGCCTTCCGGATCGTCGTGGGAGCCATCGCAAACCCCAACCTTACTCACCCACACACTAAACCTGAGCTCCTAGATCCGCGCGAAATCGGGTAGGGGAATCCGATTGGAGGGAATCGGAGCTAGATTATTGGAGCGTTCCGTTTGGGTGAATAGCCACCGGAGAATAAAAGGCTCAAAATGCGTGAACTCCGTGGAACCCTGTAATCTGTGAGACTCTCAGATCTGCGATGAGAGAGAGAGAGAGAGAGAAAAGAGAGATACAAAAGCCTGTTCTTGTAAACTCTAATACCTGGAGAAGTACCAAAACCTGCACGGGAGTTGCAAACATATATTTTAATAGAACCAATTGGTGTTGTGGGACACATTATTCCCTGGAATTTCCCCACCTCCATGTTTGACACCATGGTTGACCATGCTTTTGCGACTGGTTGTACTATGGTTCTTGAGCCTGCTGAACAAACACCTCTCTCAGCATTGTTTCATGCTCATCTTGCTAAACAGGTATCTACTCAACAATGAAGACTGTCCACAAAACACTTTCAAATCTCTTCTTGTTGTTGGTTAAGATCAGAGTTTAGTTTTCTTGCAAAATTATGACAAAAATAAAATTATACTATCAGTGGTGTCTGGAATCCAACTATGAATTTTGAGTCGCATGTTGAATATATATGAAAATATTAAACATTATACAGGAATGAAGATGGACAAAAATTGTAAACTTTCTAGTATAATTTTTTTTAGACAAAATTGCAAACACACGACTATTTAAGTTTCTCTTATACTCAGTAATCCTTCTCAAATCATTTTTTTTCTACGTGATATTAGAATTTTGATGAATACTCATTTGAAATTTCAGACTGATATTAAGTGTGAAATTGATTGGTTTTCCTTGGTTTCTTAAGGTTGAAACTCACTGGAAAAACGGATGGAGGACATGGTTATTGCACAGGAAGAAATCTTTGGTCCTGTGATGGCATTGATGAATTTTAAGTTGAAAATGTAACTATCTAACTAAATTAACCACAAGTGAGTTAATTAAGACCGGGAGAGAATAATTTTAATCTTCATATTTCTAAAATATGATGGTTGTCTTACCAAACCATATACTTCCTTTGATATTAATAAGGAGATTAAAATACAAATATACTAGGATAATATCTTTTAGAAATTCATATCCTCAAGAAACCATCGAAAATAACAATTATACATTTCATTTTTTACAACAATGTTTCATTACAGTGATCCTAATATTCCTCTGGCAATTTTTTCACTCCTACAAATCTTGAACCCTCGAAATTCAAAATCATACACATATTCAATGAAACGCATAAACAAATCCTGAATATAGATGGTGATGGATAACACCAAGAGTTAAAATCTCACTTTCCAATTTTGCCCCTGAGCTTGACACCGAGAACCCTCTCCATCTTGGCCAGCACGGCCTGTTTAGGCACCGCTTTGCCATTTTCGTACTCCTGCACCACCTGCGTTCGCTCGTTGATCTGCTTCGCCAGCTCCGCCTGGCTCAGCTTCTTCTCCAAACGCGCCTTCTGGATCGCGTGCCGAACCTCCCCCGCCACACGCTCCAACGCAGCTGGTTCCGTTCCCTCCTCCAGCTTCCTCGGGTTCACTGCCGGACCGCCGGCCTTCCGGTTTGAACCGGCGTCAAACTTCTTGACCGTGAGCACCTCAGCGCCGGATCGGAGCGCCTGGTTCACAGCCTTGGGGTTGCGGAGGTCCTGCGCCTTGGGCTTGGCCTTGTGCAGAACGACAAGGTCCCAGTCTTGGGCTATGACTCCCGTTGATCGACTTGGCATTGTGCAAGAGAAGGAATTTTGCTGTAACTGATTACGTACTAGTTGAAGAAATTAAGGGCGAGTTATGAAAACCGGGAGAGTAATGGGTTTATAAAGGTGGCGAAATGAGTCTCTGGAACGTTCCATTTGCGTTTGCATGGTGGTCATTACAGCGTAAATGGAATTTCATCTTCTGCACTTGTCTCGAAAGTTCGACGGATAAGGACGAATGTATTTAATTTAGAAAAAAAAACGGCATTTAAACAACTAATTTCATAATTCATTATAGATAGAATGATTATAAAAAATCCATGAAAAAAATTGAAAAATAATATGAGTTAGTGTAAAAACTTTTTAGGTGTGATAATATTATTATTCTTTAATTTAATAAAAAAATATTAAATTTTCTATTTATAAATTTTAATTTTAATTTAAAATTTGTTTTTATTTGATAACTAAAAAGAAAAATTAACATGAATTAAAATAATTATATTTATTGTCTTTTAAAGTATGAAAAAAAATATAAAAGTAACGTAAAATATGGTAAATGCTATTACGAGAAAAAGAAATACACTACAGGTTTAGTAAATAAAGAACTATAGGTAGTTTTTATTGGAATGCAAACAAAAACAATATTTTCATACTTTTAAAAATGTTTTGATGTGTTTCTTAATAATATATGGGTTCTAGTCCATCAACAACATATCGATCCAATAGAAAACGGTCTAAAAGATTGGTCCATTCTCGCAACAATAAAGAAAAAGAAACATATATTTAATTTTTTACACGTTAAAATCTTAAAAATTACAAAGTAAAAAATTTAAACAAAAGTTTTTTGATATAGTTTTCATTTGTTATTTATCACTAATAATGACATAATCTTTGTTTATGGTGATAGTTCTATTTTGGCCTAATATAAAATCTAAACCAATAATCATGCTTTGTTTTGAGGGGACTAGATTTTCTACGCGCATGGTTTTAAGATGTATTTTTTGGCCAAATAGGTCAAAGTTTTTTGATATAGTTTTCATTCGGGGCCAGGGCATAGTCTGATTTAACCATCAATAAACAACAATGAACCATTAGGTTGAAATGAATGTTTTTAAGTAAATATTAGCGTAAATATAGGTATTGTTGCGTTTGTGTGTATGTATTTTTTAAATTATATTAATAATTGATGATATTGTAATGTTATTAAGTTAATAAACAAAATAAAAGTATATTTATTAAAAATTAGTGAAATGTATAGAGAAAATATGAGAAAAATAACTGTTGATGAATAGTAGGAGAAGAAAGAAGAAGAAAATAAGTAAATAGTTTTATAAAAATTTGTAAAAATAACCGTTAATTTTTAAAAATTTAATAAATAATTAAATTGTAAAGAGTAAAGTTGGAATTATGAAATGTGGAAGGAATTCCTTTATATATAGTTATAGATTTTTAAACATATAAATATAGTATAATTAAAACTCTTGTTGAATATTTTTAAAATATAATTATATTTTGATTTGACGATAGACAATTTATAATATGATATAATAATATTTTTACTTATGGATAATTTGTTTTATAAATTTAAATAAAAAAAACATATAGTAGAAAATAGGAGGAAAACTTCCAAAAATTTCCGCATTTAAAATGTATAAAAATCTAACTAAAAACAATTTTTACAAACAAAATTAGCACATTTCATTGAATATATTTTATTAAATACCTACCAGAAAGTTAACTATTCACTCTCACGATTTATTTAAACTTTTATCTTTCCTCGTAAAATGTAACTAAATATTTCCCTCCAAGAAGGTTAAAAAGAAGCGCTCATGTATAAAACTTCTGGAGAGTATAAAAGCCTCTTCCAACGTATTTTGCTCCGTACTACTCAAAGGGTTAAGCTCTCAAGAATATTTTGGCGCCAAAAATTCCCACATTATGCATAGATATTTTAAGCCTGTTGAGCGATTTTCCACGGCTCCGACGGTTGACAAACTCAACCGCCACGGTACTGCTGCCACTAGTCAACCGCCGCCGACCGACGATGTTAGAGGAACCGATACGCCGCCGGAGAAGGTGCCTCGTCGCGTTTTGCCGGCGAATTTCGCGCCAAAAGAGAACAACTCTGGTCCTTCCTTGTTTGAGAGCATCATGCACAAATTCGTCAAGGTCGACGATAATGAAAGAATCACTAAGAGGTACGCTTCGTTCTTTTCCTTCTCCGAGTCGTTAGCTTAGGGTTTTATGGAAGTGCGAGAAAGCAGAATGCGTTTCGTTCGTTCTTCGCTATATTTTGATGTTTCCTTTATGCTCTTATGGTATTCGTTTGCGTTAAAGGTGAAGCACTGGTGCATTTTGTTTCAATAGTTTATTTCGTAATGATGTTGGTGGAATGTCGTTGAACTATTCAAGTGAAATTGATAGGACATTGTAGGTTGAATCGTAGCACTATTCGGCATTTTGTTAATTTGAAATACAAAAACATAATTTCTGTTTCTTAGAAATTTAGAGATTACTGAGCGGAAGACACTGTTGAAATTGAAGCAGTTTCTTCTTCGTAAAGGAAAGTGCTGTTTAATGGATTCTACGAATGTTTAAAATCATAATCTCAGTTGCAGTTTCATTGTGGTCGTTTGATGTTATTGCAAATTCAGGGCAAGCATGTTGGCACTTGTGGTGGGTCAAATTTTTTTGATGTTGCGACTAAAATCACGGGCACATACTATAACTTAAGTGCATCTTTTTTACAGGAGCTGTCCATTGAATGGTAGTTTGTCTAAATCTTCTCAATCAGTAGGAATACGTGCTGATACTGATCGTGAAGGGGTGCACAAGGAAGAAGCAGTTTTTCAACCTCTGGTGAAAGCAAAAGATAATGCTGGGAATTTCAAGGAAAATGCTAATCAGGAAAACATGACACTGATTGTAACCGATGACGATGTTGCTGGACCAGAAACCCCAGGGATGCAGCAGCCTCTTGCTTCACAGGTAAAGCGTAGTCGTGATGTTGGATCCAAGTTTGGTTCCGTGCTAAATTCTGGCAAACGAGTCAGGTTTATCGATGATTCAATGGCATTGGACACGACTAAGAAGGAAGTAGAAATTGCCAGCAAGTTTGAGTGGCTTGGTCCTTGTCGAATCAGGGATGCCAATGGAAGAAGGCCGAATAATCCTTTGTATGACAGGACGACTCTTTATATTCCTCCAGAAGTTTTGACAAAACTGTCAGCATCACAGAAACAGTATTGGAGTGTCAAATGTAAATATATGGATGTTGTGCTATTTTTTAAAGTGGTTAGTTTATCAAGCTCTTTGAACATTGGTTTCTTAATTCCTCTGGATACTGTAGTTTGTTTTGTATTTTATGCATAACCGTTGGGTAATAATAGTATGCCGTAATTAATGGTCAATGTAGGGAAAATTTTATGAGCTCTATGAAATGGATGCTGACATTGGTCATAAGGAGCTTGATTGGAAAATAACTTTAAGTGGTGTTGGAAAATGTCGACAGGTGATTTCAAATTTATATTTTGGCTAGTTCTTGACATGCTTTTCTGTTAGTTGATGTCTTTCAGTGACTGTGTTTTACTTGTTGGTTCAGGTTGGTATATCTGAAAGTGGGATTGATGATGCCATTCAAAAGCTGGTTGCACGTGGGTAAGGAACTCATGCATTTGATGTGAAAGTTGATAGTGATACCATATTTATTATAGCTAATTCTGCACCAGAAGATCATTATAGCTAATTCTGCTTAGAATGGACGGTGTTAATTCTCAGTAATTCCTAGTTAACTTTTTGTGGACTCAGTATGCTGCTTTCATTGTGAAGGTATAAGGTTGGACGAGTGGAGCAGTTAGAGACATCTGAAGCAGCAAAAGCTAGGGGGGCTAACTCTGTAAGTTTTCCCATCCTTGCAGTTGTATGGCTAAGTAGCTTCAGAAGTTTTATGTAAACGTTTTCAATATTTGGCTTTGCGTGATGAGTTATGCTTCAATAAGTCTAATACTAACACACTCTCACATTCTCTAGCTTACTGTAACTACACGAGGGATTAGTCCAAGTATCTATTTCTTCGGTTAATGTTCTGAATCTCTCGTGTTTTAGCTTTATTTTATCCAATATAATGACGCAAAAAACTTTTGCGAAGTTTCTTATTGATGTTGGGGACTGTGAACTGGACACGACACTGCTGCACTTGAAAATGTTCCTTCTTTTTTTGTAGATTAAATTATTATAAGACTGTTTGACTTCGTAAGTCTATGTATACTATCATCCAGTATCTATTATGCTTTTGAATTGACTGTTTTTTTGCATTGTATGACCTTCACTGCTGGATTTCAGGTTGTTCGGAGAAAGTTAGTTCAGGTAGTCACTCCATCAACCAATGTTGATGGTAACATTGGTCCTGATGCTGTTCACCTCCTCGCAATAAAAGAGGTTCTTATTTCTCACTGTTATTCATTTTTTGTTTGCTATTATTGTTCTGTATGATGGTAAATTAAATGTTTTCTATAGGAAAGCAATGACTTGGATAATGGTTCAGTTGTGTATGGATTTGCTTTTGTTGATTGTGCTCGGCTCAGATTTTGGGTTGGCTCAATAGAGGACGATACATCCTGTTCTGCTTTAGGGGCCTTATTGATGCAAGTATGTTCACAATACCCTTTTGTTTTGCGTTTTCCTGATTTTGTATTTACTTTATGTGAATGATCATTCCATTTTGCCAAATTGTTAGCTAATTTGATTCTTGGAATTGGATTGTAGGTATCACCCAAGGAAGTTATATATGACAGCAGAGGTGAATGCCATGAAGTATCAGTTTGCCTTTAAATTGAACAAAAATACTGACACTTACTTTTTCTGACATAAAATTAATTGGTGCAATATTTTGTGAATTCATTTGAATGTCTTATGATGCTATGCCCACTTTTTATTTAATGGGTCTCACATAAAATTAACCCAATTATGAAATAAATGTGTTGGAATGATTGTACTAAGGAATGCTGGCAGGATTCCTTTTGACTTGAATGCACATCAATTCTAATTGTTTTATCTTAACGTGATATGATGTTTTTTGCAGGGTTGTCCAAAGAAGCTCAGAAAGCACTTAGGAAATTCTCATTAATTGGTGAGATGTGATCCTTTATTGTGGTTTATGAGAAATTATTAGGTAGTCCTGCATCACTTCTTGTTCATGGTTGTAACAAATCTTTATGTGATTTGTAATTAATATTTATTTATTATCTTAAATATAAAAACTTAAATGTATCACTTAAAGATTAATTGGAACCACAGAATGGGCAGTAGTCGAAGACTACCTAATGATTTCTCGTGGTTTAGAGGCACACTACTGAGAACATTCTAGAATTTTAAATGGGAGTTTCTGCCGCTTTTTTTATTATGCTTGGAATCTATATGTGAAGAGAAATGTTAGCAATGCATTTTCTTACACATTCGTTGAACACACTTTATGCTGCTGGTTAAAATTCATTGTAAATCACGAGTTTGTCTCAGTTTCTTTTTATGTTTTTTTTTATTGGTAGTTTTCAATAAATTTTGACCAATATTTGAGATGTATTAGAATGAGTGTGTTGTTGGAACAATGTGTGTGAATTACAAACCCTTGCTGGAAAATAATCATTTTGCATAGTATTGCATAACAATTTAAAGCAAATATCTAGTGGTGTGGTGGTCAGTTATTGTGAACAAAGTTATTCCTTGGGGAATCTGGTTTTGCTTTGACTTAAGGACACGCGTTGATTTAACATTTACACTGTCTGGTGTACTTTATAAATGACGTACGCAGTCTATACTGTATCTCTATGATATCTATAAATATATATAGATAAATCAAACTACTATTCTCTTTAGGAATCAAGTTGCTATGGATATAACCCTTGTGTTACTGCAAACGGTTCCATTAGGACGTTTTATATCACGTTTTATATGCTGAGTTTTATATCACGATCTTAATATACAAGTCTATGTTTTTATGACAATGTGAATAATTTGATGTATGTTGCACTGGGAATAATTTGGAGTTTGCAAATTTTGCATTTTGTTGCAGTAAGATATTTTAGCACATCAACTTTTTAAATCATAAATTTCCAAAATATTTTTTTAGTTGGCCTAAGCTGAATTAAGTCATTTTAAATGTTAGAAAACATACTGGAATCTCAGTATTGATTTTTTTCCCTCTTGCAGGCTCGGCAGCACTACAGTTCACTCCAGTTCAGTCAATCACTGACTTGGTGAACTCTGAAATTAGGGATTTAATTCACTCAAAGGCATACTTCAAAGGATCATCTCATTCACTGGATCATGTGCTGAACAATGTGATTCATCGTGAAATCACCTTGTCTGCTCTGGGTGGATTGATTGGTCATCTGGATAGATTGATGGTACACTTTTATACAATACAATGGTGCCTCTCTCTCTTGAGGGGGTTAGCACTCAATATAATATATATGCGTGCGTGCTTGTTGTTTAAGTTAATTAATTTGTTACACTTTTTATATAGTTAGATGATCTTCTACAGAGTGGGGATTTGTACCCATACCAAGTTTACAGGGGTTGCCTGAAAATGGATGGTCCAACAATGATAAATCTAGAACTCTTTGTTAATAATGAGGATGGTAGCAAATCAGGCTAGTACTTTTCCTAATTCAGCACTATATAATTTTCATTGGAAATTTCTGTGAAATCATGACATGTTCTGCTTGAGTTTCAGGTTCATTGTACAATTGTTTGGACAAGTGTGTAACCTCATCTGGAAAGCGACTCCTTAGGAACTGGATCTGCTGTCCGTTGGTAGATGCTGAAATAATTAATAACAGGCTTGATGTAGTGGATGATCTAATGGCTAACCCAGAGATTATATCACACATTGCTCAACATCTTCGCAAGCTTCCAGACTTGGAACATTTGCTTGGCCGAATTAAGTCTAGCCTTCAATTATCAGGCCCTCTCTTGCTGCCCTTGTTAGGAAAGAAAATATTGAAGCAGAGGGTGAGTTCCTGCTACTGTTTTTATGCCAAATTTGTAACGGATATAATATCTAATAAATTTTTCTTCACTCATTTAGGAGCTAAATACTCATTTTAGTGTGCAAAAAAGACTTGTTGGCAATATCTCATTTCAATATTACTATACTTTGTGTCTATGATGTCTAAATTACTTAGTCACATATTTCATGCCATGGAGATGGGGAAACTGCACCCCTTAGAAGGAAAACATGTGGCTAATACATAAACAGTGAAACTGGTCTTGGAAAAATTTATCTATACCTATATAAGGAGAAATCTGATCATATTGTGTGTTGTCCAAACTGGATAACCGATATATACATGTTTTGGGTTTTTAGACTAACAGTAATTTTGATAATACGCACAAGATCTGAAAGGTTATATTGTGATATTTGATTCACTATTTTCTGTTATTTATGTGAACAACATAATTTTTAATGTAATACAGGTGAAAGTGTTTGGATCACTAGTGAATGGCCTTCGGACTGCTTTGAGTTTGTTGCTTCTTTTAATGAAAGAGCAGCCTCTAATATCATCTTTGACCAAAGTTTTTAAACTACCAATTCTGACTGGTAGTGAGGGCCTTGATCAATTTCTTATTCAGTTTGAAGCAGCTGTGCACAGTGACTTCCCAAATTACCAGGTATACTTTCTGCCTTGATAGGTTTTCAAATAACGTTAACTTTCATCCACATTTTCTTCGCAGCCCAGGAACTGTGCCTCAGTTCATTTGATTTAAATTGTTAATATGGAATATTAAATTTGTTAAAACTGGGTGTGCTGTTATTTTGCTTGGAAATTAGAATATAAATCACACGCTGCTATTGGGAAATTTTAATAGTTGATTAGTTCCTAACGATTTATTTAATAGTGTTAGATTGACGTGGATTAATATTCACGGAGAAGTTTTTCTTATTCACCTGTCACTTCTACTAATGGTAATGGAAGTATTTCTAGTTTGAATATATTTGATATATGATTGAAGTTGAGGTACTCACTGTGAGTAACAATAAGCAACCAAGTAGTAAATTGTGATTTTGCTCCAGGAAACTCCGAGGCTATAGGTATAAACGTTGAGGAGGCTAAAAAATGATAAAGGGAAATGAATTTGAGTGGAGGCACGACACTTGAATTTGTGGCTTAGGCGTTTGTGTTTGCCTGGCTTTATTGGGGTCATAGTCTAATTTCTGCCAGGGGAGGTCAGGCCAAACGAAAATTACTGAATCTTTATTTTTCTAAATCAATTAACCCATTTTTTCAGGTTACTTGGTCTAATTTATTAAGTTTGAATTGTTTGATTCCTTTGAACACCTTTTGTTATAACACTGACCGTTCTGAATAAAATTTGTATAGTCATCGTAATTATCAAATGCACTTGCTAATTTTGTTGTTAAGATAAAAAGTGAGCAGCACTTTTGATTCTTACTGCATTGCCTTTTACGGTGGACATTTGGCATTTTAGCATTTTTTATGTATGGCAAATGTTTATTTTCACTTTCATCAATTATATGTTAATGTTTGAGAACATATGCAGTGACATATTATCATGGAGTGTATGTATATCTAATGGTATAGTTTGTTCTAGAATCATGACGTCACAGATTCGGATGCTGAAACACTCACGATTCTTGCTGAATTATTTTTGGAGAAAGCTGCTCAGTGGTTTGAAGTGGTTCATGCCATCAATTGCATTGACGTATTACGATCTTTTGCTGTTACTTCTAGCTTTTCTTGTGGAACTATGACTAGGCCGGTCATAGTGGCATCAAAAGGAACAAGTGGTGACACTGGGGGAACTGTGCTCAAGATGAAGGGACTGTGGCATCCGTTTGCCCTTGGAGACAGTGGACGTTTGCCTGTCCCAAACGACATAATCCTTGGTGAGAGTGAAGATGGGTCTCATCCTCGCACTTTGCTGCTTACTGGACCAAACATGGGAGGAAAGTCAACTCTTTTGCGTTCCACCTGTCTAGCTGTTATTATGGCCCAGGTTTTCTCTCTTCACCCTTTTCACTTGTTTGATTAAGCTAGAAATGATTTTTACGTAATTACCTCTAAATTAAACTACGTTGATCTCACTGGCTTGCTAAATATTTAAATGAGGAATGGCTGACTAAGTATTTAACTGAAGGAAAACTACAGCTCATCCTTTTCTCCTTAAATCGGAAAAACATTGACCAATTTGCAAGCAAGATGATCATTTTATTTAAACTGATATTTGAAGGTGCTGATGCTTGTTACTGTAAAACCTCGAAGAAAGTGCACGTGTTCTACATTGTTTATTCTGTCAGATTGTTCTGATGCGTCTTTTATAAATATATGATGTCTTTGCAGTTAGGCTGTTATGTGCCATGTGAAAGTTGTGTTCTCTCAGTTGTGGATATCATCTTCACACGACTAGGAGCCAAAGATAGAATCATGACAGGCGAGAGTAAGTACTCTAACAAAAGCAGATGTGCTTTATGGATTTTTGACATGCTCGAGCATTAGAGATACTGCATACCTAAGCACTTTGATAACTTCGCTGACATTAGTAGGGTTTTTTCAAAACTTGGAAAATCTAGCGTGTGGTCTCAAAATGTCCAATGTGTTCAGAGACAGTTTAGCTGACTTTATTGATTGCCAATACCAACAAACTTCGTATTTTTTAGGTACCTTCTATATTGAGTGTACAGAAACTGCTTCGGTGCTTCAGAATGCCACTCAAGATTCTCTTGTAATCCTTGATGAATTGGGTCGGGGAACAAGCACTTTTGATGGCTATGCCATTGCATATGCTGTGAGACTCTACTCTTCTCTATTCTTTGTCGTCTTTTTCTTGGATGAAAACTTTTGGATCTATTTTTAATACTTTATCGACTGGCTGGAAGTACTAAAAAATTTAACACTCGAGTGCCCATTGGAACAATACAAAGAAAGACTGTAACAATGATTTTTCGTAGTAATGGGTTATCCATGAAAGAAAATACTTACAAATGATTGTGTGAAGGTTTTTTTACTATTCTCTAACTTTGATAATGTTTCGGTATTCCGTCTTTTTTAATAACTGTGGATGTGCACAGGTATTCCGGCATCTGATTGAGAAGGTTAACTGTCGCATGCTATTTGCCACACATTACCATCCGCTAACGAAAGAGTTTGCCTCTCATCCACGCGTTACAATGCAACACATGGCTTGTGCTTTCAAGTCAAAATCTGACACGTGTTCCATGCGTGATCAGGAACTAGTTTTCCTATATCGGCTTGCCTCCGGAGCATGTCCAGAGAGCTACGGGTTGCAGGTTGCCCTCATGGCTGGAATCCCAGAAAAAACGGTAAACACTGCTTCTAAGGCTAGCCAACGCATGAAAAAATCAATTGGACAAAGTTTTAGGTCAAGCGAACAGAGGTCAGAGTTCTCAACCCTTCATGAAGAATGGTTGAAAACCTTGGTGTCTATCTCACGAATAGAAGATTGTAACTCGCTGGATGAAGATGTTTTGGATACATTGATCTGTGTGTGGTATGAACTCAAAACTTCATTTGTATCAGGCAAGTGCAGATAGGTAAGGCAGTAGTCTGTCACGTAAAATTATTCTCAGTTTGGAAAATGGAAGCCTTCTTTATTATCGTTTATTATTTGGGATACATTTAGATAAGAGAAAATATGCCACGCAAAAAGTGTTAGATTGAATTTATTATTTTTCTTAATTCTTAAAATCCTCATCGTATTGAAAAATGAGTCCTTACAAAAAGGGGCTTACCAACACAGTTTATATAAAACCCTGCCTAACAGAAAGGAAGCAGCTAATAACATAATGTATAACAAAAAGAGAAAAAACTTTTACAACCATATCCAGGAAAAAAAAATCTACTAATACCTTCTTATGTTGGGTGATGAATATAACAAAGACAACTTAATAATAAAAGTCCATGTCAAATTCAATATGGAAAATGGTGTGCTCATGGAATACAGAATTTACTTAATAAAAGAAACGAAAATTTACTTAATTTAATTTTCATAAATTTTCATGATAATATACAGAATTTTGAAAAGTTTGAAAGAAAACAACACGTCCTACCTTCTATCCCTGCAGTTAATTACATTAGTATTTAATCATATTTTTTCTCTTTCTTTTTTTAAATTAAACTTTTAAATATTATTATATTATTAAAGCAGCTAAACTGTTAAATTAAGTGTACGAGTAGAAGATAATTGCAACATTTCTCAACAAACATTACTCCAAAACAAAATGCTGCATCTCCTCATCAAATATTAATTTGTAACCATAGAAAAATGGCACCAAGACAATACAACAAAAAGCAAATTAATTCTACCCCTTCTTTACCAAACAATTCGGCAATATTTTTTCCCATGATTCCCTGTGTCCTCACACAAACACGAAACTCTCTCCCTAACTCCCTCTCCTTTCCTTCGTACTCGGTCTCTTTCACTCTCACTACAACCTACGCACAAGCCAAAACAAAACAAAAGAAAAAAATGGTTGAGTTTCATTACGACTACGTAGAAACAGAGTAAAACTAGAGTACGTCCTTAACATGCAAGGTTAATTCTTTAAACGACCCTTTTTCATGCATGCTATGGATAACGTAGAAGATTTCATGCACGTCGTTGAAAACAAGAAGGGTGCAACGAAATCGAAAAGAAGACAATTAGGGTTGTCGTGCATGCTGAACACCGAAGTTAGCGCAGTTATAGCAGTGGTTCGTCGTCCAGATTGTATTCATCTCTACAACCTATCTAACTCGGAAGAAGCCTACGACTCTTCCCTCATCAGTTCCTTAAGATCCCTTCGTTCTCTCATTTTCAACCCTCAGCAAGAGTGGCGCACCATCGACCCTACCATCTATCTTACGCCCTTCCTTGATGTTATTATAAGCGACGACGTTCCGGCGGCGGCCACCGGCGTTGCTCTCTCCGCGGTTCTCAAGATTCTCAAGTTCGAAGTGTTCGATGAGAAGACACCGGGTGCAAAAGAGGGTATTGAGTCTGTTGTGTCTGGGATCACCAGCTGCAGGCTTGAGAAGACCGACCCGGTTTCCGAGGATGCGGTGATGATGAAGATATTGCAGGTTTTAACCGGGATAATGAACCATAGAGCTTCCGATTTGCTCTCCGATCAATCTGTTTGCACCCTCATCAACACTTGCTTTCAGGTCGATCAACATAAAGATACTCTCTTCTGTTGGTTTTTCTCATTTATTACAGATGTATTGTTTCATTCATGTAAGTTTTTAGTATTTATTAGAGACAAGAGCATTTCATCATCTTATAAATTGATTTTATGAGGTTGCTTAGATTTATAATCTTCTTATCGATTAAAGTTTTGAAAGACGGTATGAGAGCATCATTCCTGAATGTAATGTCAAGGTTTTTAGAGTCTTCTCAGCTATAATGCAATTATTGCTGCACTGGTTACATTTGTTCATGATTTTCCTCAATATCAAGGAACTCAGTAATGACTGAGTTCAATAGTGTAAGAAATTTTAGACAAAGACAACACAAATATCTGTAATCCTAGTCGTTTGTGGTCACAAAAACGCCAAAGTTCATCACATAAACCTCAGTTGTCGATGCTGTTGATGCAGAATCAAAGACAGATAAATAAACCATTTACAATTAATTTTGTTCCTGTATTTTTTTTTTTTTTTCATAAACAACATTCTGGTTTTACTTTCTAACGGAAGAAGATTTAAAATCTTGCTTTCAGGTTGTTCAACAATCCGCAAGTAGAGGAGATTTACTGCAGAGGAATGCGAGGTACACCATGCATGAGCTTATCCAGGCTGTGTTTAAAAGGTTACCAGAGATTGAAGCCAAGGATAGAGAAGGGGACTCAGAATCTGACATGGAGGATGGTGATGAGGGTGGTGGTTTGGAATCTGGCTACGGTATTCGTTGTGCCATTGACATATTTCACTTCTTGTGCTCTTTGTTGAATGTTGTCTCCATAGTTGAGGCAGATGGGTCTACTACTCACACTGCTGATGAAGATGTTCAGATTTTTGCTTTGGTTTTGATAAACTCGGCGGTAGAACTTAGTGGGGAGGAGATAGGAAAGCACCCAAAGCTCTTGAGGATGATCCAAGATGACTTGTTTCACCATTTGATCTACTATGGGATATGGTCTAGCTCCTTTGTGCTCTCCATGATTTGCAGCACTGTGTTAAATGCCTTTCACTTTCTCCGCAGGTCAGAGATACTTCAAGGAAGGAACTAACAAGCCTTAAGAGAGATTCATTTTATTTAGGATTAACTATGTTTTGGTTTTTGTTCCTATTTCAAACTTTGATGTCGTTAAATTTCTACATTTAAGAAATGCATGGATGCAGTTAGATGTGTAAATTGTGTTTTAGCATGGCAAATGGTGAATCACACTGACCTTTTAAGACATTAACAGGAGGATACCTTCTGGTCCGGATCCAACGTGATTTGTCATTTGTCATGTTAGAAAACAATTAACAATTTGGAGGAGGAGAACTTCATCCATGCATTTCTTAAGTATAGGAACCTAACAAGATCAAAGTTTGAGATAGGGACAAAAACCAAAATTGCTTTATAGCTTAGAAAACCCATTTGTTTATCATCAATTTGTCCATCTAGTGCATTAGTTGCACTGGTCAAGAAAACATATATACCAAGATTTTGTCGAAAAGCATTTAAACTACTGATATTGCTAAAATCATTTACTGATAAAAGTATTACAGAGAGTCATATTACATGGTTTGTGTACATCACATGTTTATAATGTTCTGTTTTCGTTTATGAAGAAAGAGTTAATAAAGTTCGGTTACATGTTACATGTTACAGTGATTCTGAAGCATATAATAATTTCTACTCTTAACCTCTGCACTTGTTAAAGAAGATAAAGAATTCATAATTTATTTAACGTAAACAAACAGTGTAAAGATTTTAACACTGTCATCCAATTAAAAAGGATTTTGAGTATGAACTATAAAGTAACTACTACAAGAGTCAATAATTTCATCATATATGACAGTCTATGATTCAACATTTTGTCATTTACCTTTGTTTTTTGTTTTTGTAGGTCTATCCGGTTCCAACTGGAAGCATTCTTTTCATACGTGCTGTTCAGAGTTGCAAGTTTTGGGAGCACAATTGCGCTTCAAGAAGTAGCAATTGAAGGAATAATAAACTTCTGCAGACAGCCAACATTCATCGTTGAAGCGTATGCAAACTTTGATTGTGATCCATGTTGTCGGAATGTGTTTGAGGAGATTGGGAGGTTACTCTGCAAGCACTCATTTGCACTGAATGGCCATGTCACAAGTTTGCACATTCAAGCCTTTGAAGGACTATTGATCATGATCCACAACATTGCAGATAACATTGACAAAGATGGTTCATCAGGTTCTTTAGGTGCATACTCAATTCAATTGCCTGAGTATAGACCCTTTTGGGAGGAGATGGATAAAGAAGATGACTTGGAAGCTTGGGTTGAACATGTAAGGCTCAGAAGACTTCAGAAAAAGAAACTGTTAATTGCTGCAAACCATTTCAACAGAGATAACAAAAAGGGTCTTGAATACTTGAAACATGCCAAGTTAATCTCTGATCCTCCTGATCCAAAGGCTCATGGTAACTTCTTTCGTTACACTCCAGGCATAGACAAGAAAACAATAGGGGAATTTCTCGGAGACCCTGATCCATTCTACCTCAAAGTTCTCAAAGAATTCACTGACACTTTCTATTTCCAAGGAATGAGTCTTGACACTGCTCTTAGATTTTATCTAGAAAGTTTTCTGCTGCCAGGAGAGTCACAAAAGATTCAACGCATACTTGAGGCATTTGCTGAGAGATTCTATGATCATCAATCCTCAGACATGTTTGCAAGCAAGGACACTGTTCTCATCTTGTGCTACTCTCTCATCATGCTCAACACTGATCAGCACAACCCCCAAGTGAAGAAGAAGATGACAGAAGAGGAATTCATCAAGAACAATAGAGCAATCAATGCAGGCCAGGATCTGCCTAGGGAGTACCTTTCTGAGCTTTTTCAATCCATTTCCACTTGTGCATTTTCCCTTTCTCAAACCACAGTTTCACTAGACATGAGTCCAAGTAGGTGGATTCAGCTCATAAACCGATCCAAAGTGATGCAACCTTTCACACCATGTGGCTATGACCGCAGAGTATGCAGAGACATGTTTGCCTGCATTGCTGGTCCTTCAGTGGCTGCTCTTTCATCGTTCTTCGAGCATGCTGAGGAAGAGGAGTTACTCCATGAGTGCATTGAAGGGTTATTCTCAGTTGCAAGGATTTGTCAGTATGGACTAGAGGATACCCTTGACGAACTCATAACCTCCTTCTGCAAATTCACAACACTACTAAACCCTTATGCTTCTATTGAAGAAACCATGTTCTCGTTTAGTCATGATATAAAGCCAAGAATGGCAACAGTTGCTGTTTTCACCGTAGCAAACTACTTCAGAGACTCAATTCAAGGGGGTTGGAAGAACATAGTAGATTGCTTGTTAAAACTCAAAAGGCTTAAACTATTACCCCAACCTGTGATCGATTTTGATGTGGATGCACCAACAACACCTGAATCAGGAGCCATGTCTCCAACAGATGGTCATAAAGTTGGGTACCAGAGAATTGCTAGCATGATCACTCGTTTTTCCAATCTTTCATCAGATGGCATGGACGATGGTTTGACCCTTGGTAGTGAATTTGAACAGAACACCAAAATGATCAAACTGTGCAAAATCGGTAGCATCTTCAGCAACTGTTCAAACATCCCCAAAGAATGCTTACAAAGCCTTGGAAGATCTTTGATCTTTGCAGCAGCTGGAAAAGGCCAAAAATTTAGCACCCCAGTGGAGGAAGAGGAAACAGTTGAGTTCTGCTGGGATTTGATCGGTGCAATATCAGTATCCAATGTACACAGATTCCAAGTTTTCTGGCCAAGCTTCCATGATTATCTTCTATCAGTTGCTCAATTTCCCATGTTCTCTCCAATCCCCTTTGCAGAAAAAGCTATGCTAGTACTTCTCAAGATCTGTCTCAAGCTCTTTTCTGCGCTAAGAGAGGACAAACTAGTTGAGGAACTTATATTCAAGTCCATAACCTTAATGTGGAAGCTTGACAAAGAAATCCTCGACACATGTCACGATGTAATAGCACAAACAATTAGCAGAGTACTCATTGAATACCCTGCAAATGTGCAGACACAAATCGGATGGAAATCAGTGCTGAATCTGTTATCAGTTGCATGGAGACATCCTGATACATATGATGTTGGAATTGAGGCTCTCATAGCATTGTTCTCTGATTGCACCTACATTTCAAGAGCAAACTACGCATATTGCATAGATTGTGCCTTCGGTTGTTTCTTAGCCAAGAACAGTCCAATTGACAAAAAGAAAAAGATTCTGGATTTGTTGGCTGATTCAGTAACCCTTTTGATTCAATGGCACAGAGGCCAATACTCGGATCCGGGAAGCAATCCGGGAAGCTACAACAGCGGTTCCTCCATTGACGAGAATTTGAGAGGTCCTTCTTCCGGAAACTACAACATGAACCTGTTTGTGAAACTCGGAGAAGCATTCAGAAGGACAAGTTTGTCAAGACAGGAAGAGATAAGAAACCATGCAGTTTATTCTTTGCAAAAGAGTTTCAATCTAGCTGAGGATCTTCTTTTCATCTCATCAAACTGCATCAACTACTTCAACCTTGTGATTTTTGCCATGGTTGATGAGCTTCACGAGAAGATGTTGGAGTATTCAAGGAGGGAAAATGCAGAAAGAGAAACAAGGAGCATGGAAGGTACCCTTAAGCTTGCAATGGAGCATTTATCTGATATGTACTTGCAATCATTGAAACAAATAACAGAGTCTCCAGCATTTAGAACATTCTGGTTAGGCATATTGAGAAGAATGGACACATGCATGAAAGCTGATTTGGGACAGTATGGTCAATCAACTTTGAGTGATATAATCCCAAATTTGTTGAGAAAGATCATAACTCAGATGAAGGAAGAGGGAATTTTGGAGCCAAGAGAAGATGATGATATGTGGGAGATTACGTATATTCAGATACAATGGATATGTCCTCCTCTCAAGGATGAATTGTTTCCATTGTAGACTATTTTTTTTTTTCTTTTTACCCTGTTTTCTGTGTCATTTTTAACACCATTCACTGGTTTTTGTAGCACACTTTCTCTGTTCTTCAACTTGTGTTCAGCGGATGTAAAACAGTAGTATCATATACCCTTAACCTTAGTGCATAATAGTTCTTTATCATATATCCTTGAAGATGTTCTAATTTCATTGCAACATCACACTACTTTATATCTTGGAAAATGTAAACCGTGAATGCATTACTTTTTTTTTCAAGATTTGGTTTCGATCTCATGTTATACCATACTTTTTATTTGGTGTGTTTGTAGAATACTCTTTGTGTTTTTAAAATACACTATTGGAAATGACTTTAATATTTTAAAATATATTAAAAAAAATTAATATACCAACATGATTATATTTTTAATATTTAGTAGAGTACAGCAAGAAAAAAAAAAGAAAGAAACTTTTGTTTCTTGATTCTTCATGGCAATGTCAAAGCAATTTCAATGTTTGTTGACTCACCACCCTTTTAAATTTCTGCAATGTTTTCATCTATTTAAAGAATTTTGAGGTGAATTTATTTTTAAATATAAAAACGGATATCAGTTTATTCCTTCAAAATTAACATCGATTTAATTCGTCATTGATAGTTTAAAATCTTATTTTAACAAATCTTGGTCCAATAAATTCTAATTTACTGCAATGAATGAAAATTTGAACTCAAATTATATGTTTAAAATCAAACTGATCGTCAAACGGACAATTAAATAGTTGAAGTTTAATATAAATTTAATTTCCATAAAATGAATAGGTCTAGATTTGTTTATTTTACAAGAATAGAGAAAATATTTAACTACTAATTCAATTGTGATTAACTGAAATTGAGAAATAATAAACTGTATTTTAACATTATAAAATAATAAAGGTTTCTAAGGATGAACCAACATAGAAAATAATATAACATATAAGATATTTATATACTAAAATTATTCATGGTGAAAGACGTTAATTTTGATGCATTATCATATAAAAATTTTTACTCACCATATAAAAGTCACCTTAACTATGACTTTTATGGGAGTTATCAAAAAATCAATAACCTTCCATATATAACAATTAAATAAAAATATAAAAGAACTTTTACATTGCTAACAAATTTTATCGAATTTTTCACTAATTTTACTATTTTTCAACAAACTGTTTGCTGTTTCAATTTTCAGAAAAGTCTAACTCTGCAATTCCTATTTTAACAAATATGCGGAAAAAAAAAATTGGACCATCCGGTCCATGAATATAGTACACAAGATATTCCATTGTTCAATGGTGATAATGGCTTCTCCCTCTTTCATATTTCAGTTCAATAATGATGCGAGAAAAGAATCTAATTCTTATTCGGGTAAAATACGGTTTAGAAAAACTCTTCCAAGCTTGGGTCAAAAGTTAGTTTGATTCTATACTATAAAAATAATGGTTGTAATATTCGTATTTCTAAAATGTGGTAAAAAAAATCTAGCATTGATGGTATAAACGCTTGACCAAGGGCCAAATCCACTATTCTTAAAAATATAAAGGCAAAAAAAAAAAAAAAAA
>Ga0209589_1002768_pt1 | contig 30545 bp, 10 predicted proteins | sample CowpeawhiteBW_FD_187525 | JGI IMG/M metagenome (GOLD analysis project Ga0209589, IMG submission 187525) | Root nodule microbial communities of legume samples collected from California USA - Cow pea white BW (SPAdes) (version 2) | ecosystem: Host-associated > Plants > Roots > Nodule | place: USA...
GCGAGTGGTTTCAATAAGATGTCTATTTTTACGTTCAGCTACACCATTTTGTTGAGGGGTATAAGCACAAGAAGTTTGATGTAGAATACCGTGAGAAGCCATAAATTGTTTAAAAGAATGAAAAAGATATTCACGGCCATTATCACTGTGCAAAACTCTAATAGAAACATCGAACTGAGTTTTAATTTCATGAAAAAAAGATTGAAAGATATGAAATAATTCCGAACGATGTTTCATTAAAAATAACCAAGTACATCTAGAATAATCATCAATAAAAGTAACAAAATATTGAAAACCTAAAGTAGACTTAACGCGGCTAGGACCCCAAATGTCAGAGTGAACCAAGGCAAAAGGGGATGAAGCACCACGTGTGACACTACGAGGAAAGGAAGTACGACTATGTTTGCCTAATTGGCATGACTCACACACCAAATGAGATAAGTTGGACAAGGCAGGGACAAGCTGCTGTAACTTAGCAAGGCTTGGATGACCTAACTGAGCATGAAGAAGAGAGGGAGACTCCATAACTGCACCAACTTGTGTAGAAGGACGGAGATGATAAAGACCATGAGACTCACATCCTGTGCCAATCACCTGTTTCGAACTCCGGTCCTGTAAACACACAGAATTGTGGGTAAAAGAAACAACACAATCAAGAGAACGAGTTAGATGACTGATGGCCAACAGGTTAAAAGGAGACCCAGGGACATAAAGAACATTATCAATGGTTAAAGAAGGGAAAAGTTTAACAGTGCCAACACCATGAGATGAGACTCTAGAACCATCAGCCAGTGTAACAGAAGGTAAATGATTAGGAGAGGATAAAGAAGAGAACAAAGATTTGTTACCAGTAATATGATCAGTGGCTCCTGAATCAAACACCCAAGGACCAAGAGAAGAAGATCGAGTCAAACCAACAAAAGATGTACCTATGTGAGCGATAGATGCAGTGGAACTAGAAGACTCATGATCCTTATACCATTTGAGAAATTTGTTGAATATAGCAAGTGTATCAGGTGAAACAGAAGGAGGATCCCCAGTAGAGGAAGGTGGGGAAAGGTTGGTCAGAACAGCTGCATCAGAGCGAGGAGGACGTCCATGCAATGCATAACACCTGTCAATCTTGTGACTTGGCTTGCCACAATGTTCACACTCATGTAATGCATAACACTTGTCAATCTTGTGACCGAGCTTGCCACAATGGTCACACTTAGGACGCCCTTTTCCCTGTTTGCGAGGGCGAGTCCGGCGGAGGTCCGGCAGTAGTCCGACGGAGGTACGACGGCAGTCCGGCGGAGGTCCAGCGACGGCAGAGGCAGAGGCAGAGGCAACAGTGACGAAAAGAAAAGATACCTTAAGCTCTACATGTTGAGAATAAAGAAAATAGGGATTGAGATTAATCTCCCTTGTGTATAAACCACACATAGGGTAATCTATTTATAATAGAGAGAGGTACAAGTAAAAAGAGTAACTGAAAATAAATAGATTAAATAGAAGATATTGTTTGATATTGTGGTTATCAATATCTAACAATATCTTAATAATATCAAACAATATATAACAGGCTCTAACCTGGCTCTGATACCATGTTAGAAGTGGGTTTTAGGCCTAACTCAACCTCACAAAACGGGCTTGTAAGATGAGGATTGCACCCATTTATATATTGTGAATTGACTTTATCTCCAGTCGATGTAGGACTTCCAACAGTTATAAAGCATAATTGTCCTAACTGCCTTGTTTTTTCCTTCTACAAGAAACAATGTCAAATCTATCAATACCCCCTCTATGAAGTTTCGCCTTGTCCTCAAAATGAAATTCAGGAAACTTTGTTGATGCAAGTAGGAGGTAAGGCCTGGATAGCAGTAGCTGGTTGGACTGCTCTTTTAAAGAGAGAAACATGAAATACTAGATGGATTCTGATGTAAGCGGCAGATCCAACTTGTATGCCACCAACCCGATTCGCTCAACAATCTTGTAAGGTAAGACTTCGTGCAATTCCCTTGCAATGGAGATAGCCTAGGGTGCTTTGATCTATGCCAGCATTAGTTGAACTACTTGGAAAGATAAAACACATTAAGTGTTCCTATTTCCCACACTTAGACAAAGTCCCTTCCTATACATAGTTGATTAAAAAGGACATACAGTTATGTGTTCTAACAGCGACTTCCTAATCCAAGAATTAGGATTACTTGACAAAACACATGTTATTGGTCTCCAACCTTAAATTAAAACAACGATTTAGAGTTTGTGTGGGGAAAGAGAAAGAAATAGAAATACAGATAAAGAGAGGAAGAGAGAAGAAAACAAAAATAGAGTATAAAAGGAAAAAAAGAAGAGAGAAACACAGATCAAAAAATTGTGCACTGCCCTTCTGTTACTATCATTCAGTCTCAGTCTACATTCAGTATGTCTAAAATACTACAGTCCTGCCTTACTAATTGGCAGATATCCAACAGTTATTAACTAACAGAAGGACTAACTAACTAACATTCTTTTCTTATTTATATTTACACATCGCATAAACATCACATAACCAATCAAATAGATCCCAAACAGATCCGATACCAAGGTACCTGAGTTATGAGCAGCACTGGTATGTTACATTACAAGCACTCGCAATACAGAATAAACTATTTACAGAGCCTGATCTTCCTTCAAAACGTTAATTTTAAATTAGAATCCCTGAAACCAATCATCATAATATTAAGAACAATGCATTTAAAGACCAAAACGGCTTTCCTAAGTCTAACCTCAAGAACAAAATTGGGTGTTAGCCAACCGACAGCAGAAAAAACAACGAAAAAGAGAAACCACCTTGAGAAAATCATAACTAATAACAGCAAATATAAGCATTAACAACACAAGGTTGTGGTCACAGCCTCACAGGCATCAAAATTAACAAAAAAAAAAATGTATAACATTTAGCATGCATTACACAGCATCAAACACTATAACTAAGCCCAATAAATGACATCTAATGAGTATAACATATTTCACATTGACTAAAACAGTCTAAGTGTCTAATGAGATTATAATGCTAGAGCTGAAAGCCCCATATAACAAACGAGTTTCATAGGACCTAAGATAATAAATCCAGCCCATTGAGAATCCAAAAGTAATGGACCAACAAGGCAATGCAAAGGGAAATATCCCAAAAGCAAATAAGCAAAAGAATCAAACACTTTCTGGTTTTATATCTAACGGTGTGATCTTACAATCAAATTTACGAGTGTATTCAATGGCATGACAATAGGATTTGGCACCTCTAGTTAGTTGAAAAACTGCCCCTTCTATGAAACACATGCCTCAGGTACTCTCTGGTTCAGGTACCTATCTAAGTAGTTAAAAGAGCCAAAATACTTCAGAAAGTAACTACTTGACGAGCTTTGAGACAGCTATTCAACTGAATCTAATGGTTATTCTATCATTGAACACGTTGTCCAAAATGAACTTAGGGCCTAAGTTTGATATAATCCCCATACAATACAATTTCCAAAAAGAAAATTAAATCTAGAAACACCAAGAACCACCACACCATGAACTTTTCATCCCCAGGTAACAGTAACTGACAATATGTCTACGTAAAATTGATATCAACTAAGAAAAACCCAGTTGATGAAAAATTGAAAATGGGAACTTAATTAACGAAGCAATTAAAAGTTTGAAGGGCCGTAACAACATGAGAAAGAGAAACCAAAGCAAGTGGCAACAGAGTTGAGGAAGCTCTTACCTTTCGTGTTGAAATATGAAAATTTGGGGTTTCTATGCAAATGGATAAGAAGTTAGAAAAGTGACAAGAAACGGCAAGATAACACAGCAAAGTGAGGCGCGCCAAGGTCACGGCCACTGCAGCTTTGCCTTTGGAAGGGTAATCACGCGTCTCTACTAAGTAGGGTAAGAAGCAGCTTCTATCCTTTTTTTTTTATTATTTTTTTTTAAGCTTGCCACGAAAAACATATACCTCTACCAAGGATAGGTGACTATGGAGACGGAATGGTTTTCTCTAAGATAGATTCGAGAAATGGATGCCATCAAATCCTTCTGAAGTCTGAATATGTTGTCATGCTATTTTTTTTTTACCTTAAATTTATAATTAATACAAATTTCATAATTTAAAATAAAAGTTTATTTTTATTTTATTGAAGATCTCTATAAACAACAAAAAATATTATTTTACAAACATAATTTATCAAAGAAGAAATATATAAGATTAAAATATTATTTTTAATATCTCTGCATCAATCACGAATTAGTACTTACTTCCTCGACACATGTACAATCATTCCAGAAAACAAATGTGGTTACAGATGTCTTGGTGCATATGTCTTTAATGAGGATTAAGGAGTTAAAATTGGTGGTGACTTGAACTTGAATGTGGAGTTTCGGGTGAACAACATTAGATGTAGTCATCTGACTATATCTAATGTCTTTCTTAAGCAGGTTAAGGAGAAATAATATTTAGATCCTAGTTTGAAGTGAACAATGGGCCTTATAGGGACTAACCAAGTTAAGGATTTCATGTTGAGGATAGATGGAGTTTTGAGATTTAAAGGTAGAGAGTGTATATCCAATGATATGGAGTTAAAGAGGTTAGTGATGGATGAAGGGCATAAAAGTACTCTAAGCATGCATCCTGGCATGACTAAGATGTATCATGATCTTAAATAGTCTTTTTGGTAGCCTAGAATGAAGAGAGATGTGGCTTAATATGTTGTAGCATGTTTAACTTGTTAGAAGGCTAAAGTACAACATCAAAGACTTAGAGGCATGTTGACCCAATTGAAGATTCCAGTATGGAAGTGAGATAACATCACTATGGACTTTGTTACTCACTTACCATGTACTTTAAAGAAACATGATTCTATTTGGGCCATTATGGATAGATTAACAAAGACTTGGAGGCATGTTGACCTAATTGAAGATTCAAGTATGGAAGTGAGATAGCATCGCTATGGACTTTGTTACTCACTCACCATGTACTTAAGAAACATGATTCTATTTGGGCCATTATGGATAGATTGACAAAGACTACACATTTCTTACCTATAGATTTAAGGATTTCTATTCAAAGTTGGCTCAAATCTACATCAACGAGATAGTTAGATTACATGGTGTACCTTCCGACATTGTATTAGATTGAGATCCTAGATTCACTTCTAGGTTTTGGAAAACGCTCTAAGAAGCTATGGGAAACAAACTCAGACTCTGTTCAACATATCATCCTCAAACTAACGGTTAGTCAAAGAGAACTATTCAATCATTATAGGATTTACTTCGGACTTGCGTGTTAGAACATTTAGGGAGTTCATACGTGATTCTACCTTTGATGGAATTCCTTTACAACAACAATTATAAGGCAAGTATATGAATGACCCCATATAAGGCCTTATATGGGAGAAATTGCAGAACAAATATGCGTAAGTTCCAATATGATGTTGGTTGGACCTAAATTGATACAACAAATGAATTAGAAAGTTAGAATGATTCAAGAAATGTTAAAGACTTCTTTGAGTATACAAAACTCCTATGTAAATCAAAGGAAACGATGTAAGACCCGAGAAATTTAAATAATTAAATAAATAATTATTTAATAAATGCGGATAGTAGGAGCCTTTATGACATTTAATGCAAATTGTTATGATGTGAAAAAGTACTAACTCAAATGATTGAGAGTACTTAATTGTGTGAGAGGACTTGGATTTGAGTCTTATGTATGCTAATTGTATGTTATTTTAAAATATGCATTATTTTAATGTTATGATTGAATGTGAGTAGTGATAATGTAATCCTAAAATTATAGGAATTATCATAAAAGATGAATTGGTTGAATTGGTTGTGCATTGACTTTGTAATTGAGTGGTTGTGGGTTTAAACCTTGTTAAGAATGAAATTAAACTTTCTTTTTGCCAAATTTTATTTTGACATGAATGTGAAAAGGCAGAGGAACCCTAGCTGCCAAGAAAGGCAGCCTAGTGGGCTGAGAAACACTAGGTTAATGATCATTGAATAGCCATTAAGCATTATTTTTATTTAATTTTCATTTTGGTGGAGTAAAGGGTGATTAAGGTGGTAGTAATTTAGAGAGAGAAGGAATTAGAGGAGAGTGAGGTACTACAATTCGTGTGAGTCATTGGGCAAAGACTTTTCCAAAGAATTTGTGCTGCGTTGTAGAGAGAATTTAGGGTGGAAGCCATTGTTGGAGTGGAAGCAAAGGCTAAGAGTTTTGGTTAAGGACACCCACCAAATTCGAATTTGAGCAAGGAATCCAGGTAAAGGGAGCTGCTTCGCATGTTTTAAATCATATACAATGTAATGTGTCTGGTATGAACCAAATTGCATGAACACCCTCTCTAATTACGCTATTTTTTGTAGTTTCTAGTTTTATGCCCAAAAATTGCTTGGCGGTAAAGCCCGAGCTGCCAAGCGACACATCATACATTGCCTATATTTCTGCATTTTGATATGAATCGCCTGGCGGCAATGAATATCTGCTAGGCAGAGCGACACTGTTCGCATTTCTCTTGGCTTGTAGATTGGTGCAAGAGTCATTGCGACTTCTGAATGTGTTTTTTTTTTTGTGAATTATGTTGTGTGATTAATATTATAAAAATTATGGAATTGAGATCTAATGATGCTTTGAAAACGTTCCGTATGATTAACCATGGATAGAGGTGGGGTTTTGGAAGGGAAGAGCCGAAACTTGAATTGTCACAACTCAATGGATGTACGAGTTATTGAGAATAATATCATTGGACGTTGGGTTGATAAATTATGTGTGAATTATCGTGTTCTGTTGCAGTTGGCGTCTGGATCAAATTTTGGACATTTTGGATGCATCGTAAGTACAACAACCTGGAGATTTACCCAGGTTCCAATGTACCTCCTGGTGGCACCCAGTTTGCTGCTAGACGATGACTGGTACAAAGGCAAATTTTGTGTCTGGAATTGGCTGGTCGCGATGGAGATTTTTGTGAGTGGATTGGAACAAAAATTAGGACAATAAAACTGGTAGAGATTAGGGCACTTGAATTCCTTGTGATTGAGACAATGTGAGAAGTAGGATATTGTATCTTATTAGAAGTAAATTGGTATGAAGTATTGATTCTGCATTGGTGGTCTAACTTGTAGGAGATAAGGTGTGAAATGTAGTGTATCATTTAGGAAGTGTTGAGAATTTAGATGCCTTAAGGTGGGAATGGGTAATTTTGATCTATGAGTGGAAGGATGGAGCTAAATAGAGGGGATAAGTACATGTTACTGAAATGCATAGAATTGACAGTAGGAATTGTGATCAGAGTTGGTGTTGTTGGGTTTGGTACGTGGTGATGACTTAATGGTGTTATTTTGTCAGTTTGGGTGTCATTTGATAAACATGGGTTGTAGGTATATAAGATTGAAAGCTAAGGGAGATGTTCATGTGTCTGGAGTTGGGCAATGATTTATGGATATGTGACAAGGGATTGAGATGAATTGGACTAAGTATAATCTATTTTGCGTGCCAAAATAATAGCTGGTACGCTATTGGTATAGCGCATGGCAGTTTGCTAATGCCCGCTAGGAGATAGGACCAGCGAGGGGGTCCTTGCACCGCATGGCGCCTAGCGGCAAGGTATTCTCTGCTAGGCGATAGACACTGAAATAGTGGTCTAGAAGAGGCCTGGCGCTTGGCGGCGAGGGTGCCCCGCCAGGCGGTCTGCACGTTCATTTCGCTTGGTGGTGCTTAGGTTGCGCCAGGCGATAATGTTGTATATATTTGGCTTGTGTGTGTTGTTTGCACGCATTGATGCAGACTTGGATAAGGAGATGTTGTGCCATGAGCGGGTAGGTTCATGGATGGTGGTGAACACGTGATGATATGAGCGGGGAGGTTCATTTCCTTTTACTCCGTGTAGGGATACGAGCGGGTAGGTTCGTATGTTCTGTGCTCACACTTGAGAGATGCTCGTACGTAGCTAGTGGATCACGTGTGTTGGACTACAGGCGGGTAGGTCCGTAGAGCAGGACTACGAGCGGAAAAGTTCGTAGAGCAGGACTACGAGTGAGGAGGTTCGTAGAGACAAGACCACGAGTGGGCAGGTTCGTGTGAGCATCATAAATCCTGAGTCCAAGGTTAACTATTTGTGTGAAATGAAGGTAGAAAAGCCTTGGGATATTAAGGTCTTGGCCAAGAACTAAATAGAATAAAACAATGGGATGTATTTTGATTTATATTAACATATGTGTTAATTGTTTATAAGCTCACCCTTTCTGTTTGTGTTTGGCGATGATTGTGTGATTCGTTACACGGGAGCAGATGATATTACAGGTGATGCTGGTGATGCATAGAGACGGAGAGAGAGCTAGCTTGGGGACTCTTGAACTAAGGATTTTATTTATGATTTTCTTTTATTTTGTCGAACTTTGGAAACTTGTAATAAGATTTATTACTCCAGTTTTATTTAAATTTTTGGCGCATTGGATAATATTTAAAATTTTCTCGTGTTTGGGATTAATAAAATTTACGATGTTGATTTTAAATTTTTATTTATTATTTTAATCAAGTAATTCCAGTAGGGATGTTACAAAAGACCCCTGGAGTTGTCAATAGGCGACCATGTTTTAATTTGAGTTTCACCTTTTACTAAAGTGGCAAGAGCGCTTAAATCTAAGAAGTTGACCTAAAGTTCATTGGACCCTATCAAATCTTTCAAAGGATAGGTCCAGTGGCTTGTGAACTTGCTTTACCTCATCGTCTAGCCAACATTCATAACATTTTCATGTCTCACAAGGAAGTATATACAAGAAACATTTGTTTAAGTTCGCATTTTGATCTGAGAGTTTAATGTAGACTTAATTAGAATGCGGATTTATAGAATTTTAAGAGTCATATTATTATTGAGAATTTGTAGGGATTGTAAAAATACGAGAGATATAAAATATATGATAAATATAAAAGATATGCTAAAGGAGAAACTTGTTATTTTATTTTATTCATATATTTTCTTTATATATATATATGTAACATAATATAAGTGATATTTATAAAAATAAAGTCACAAAATGATTGATCCAAAAATTTTGAAAATTTTCTCTTTTCAAATGTAGATTTATATAGGATGCAGACTTAAATAAGTGCGATGATAAGTGAATTTTTAGTGTACTTGACCTCGTCCTAAAGCTCGATTCTTTACATGTGAAAGAAAACTTATCTTTTGAAAAAAAGTCACTTAGAATTGTGGATTCTCAATTGAAACAACTTCGTGGAGAGAAATTAATATGGTTAAGGTGTTATGGAAACTTAACTCTAGAACTCCACTTGAGAAATAAAGGAAGAGATACAAGAATCTCATCCTGGGTTTTCCTTAATAATTTAATTTTTGAGGACGAAAAATTTCATTCTTGAGGAGAATTGTAACCCGTGTTCGAGTATTGTACCCGGTACCCAAACATTGTTTCACTTTGCCACATATTTCAAAAGGAATAATTAAAATAATAATAAAATAATATAATTATTGCATTTTAGGTAGAAGAAGGAAGAGATGAATGATTTCATGTACAATGTTTGCACCGTGATTGCACAACAATAGTAAAGTAATAAAATAATATAAGTAAAGGAATAAAGGAATGAGAAAGCAAGAGAAGACGATGCATATTCATTTCTTTTATAAGCCTTAATTTCACTGCAAACTTCTCCTCTCTTCTTCTTCATTTATCATCCTTTTAAAAATATAATTACATGACACTGAAATTAAGGAAATAAGAAATATTTTGTACCAATCAATTTTCATATTAGAGTACGTTTCTCTTTACCCCATTAGTCTTTCTTCTTTGATTTAAATAGTGTTTTAGTCATCAATCTTGTTAGGGACATTTGAAAAGAGTGACTCTCTTAATTCAATCTACCTTATATTGTTTTTTGTTTCTGTTTAGGCACTTTGTAATAGGTTTCTAGTGAAGATAACTAGGTCAATAGTTAGCAAAAGTTGACCTCAAAGTTATAGATATTTTGAGATAATGGAAGTTAGTAAAAATATAGAAATCCTACTACTAAATTTTAGTGATAATGATGTTGTGATATTGAATGTTGTGGTGAAATAAATTGATTGTGTTATGATTATTTCGATACTTTTAGCTTAATCTAAAATTTCATAAACATAAATAAATATAGTCGAAGTGATTTAAATATTATGTTTATTTAATTTAATTATAGTCTTAATTATGTTTTAAGTTCTTGATAACTTGAGAAATTTCAATTGAGTATTTTATGGTTTGTTAAGTACTCAATAAATTTAGTTTTTTCAATTGAGTTTCCATTGTTACTTTTTTGTGTTCATAATATGACGTGGTTATTAAGAGGATGACATAATTATTATTTTGTCATGTTATCTTGCTGACTTGTCACCACATGTCATTTTATCATTTTAAAATTTTATAATTATACTTTTATATTTATGATTTTATAATTTTATTATTGTATAATTTTATATTTTTATTATTTTAATTCAAAATTGTATAATTATAAAATTACGATTTTATTATTTGAATAAAAATTAAAAATATATCATAATTTTATATTTTATAAAATCATAATAATTTTATTTTTGAGAAATTCTTATAAACTTCTATCTTGGAGAGACCGTTAATTGAATTGCGTATCAAAAACAATGTTTCGAAAGTTGGTTTTATATTTCTGTAATGCTGGAAATTGAGCTCTATTAAAGCTAATGTTGATAAGTAATAATAAATACTTTAACGAAATGTTAGTTTCAAGGAAAATTTTTATTGTATTGATATGTGAGAAAATATAAGTATCATATTTAAGTTTTTAAATAATATTTTCAAAAAACAACGATTTTAAAAATATACATTTATGTTAGTTTCTAATTTAGTGGATTTGTGGTAGCGCAAAAACTTAATATTGAAATTTGTTCTTAAAATAAAAGTCTTAATGCATAACAATATCATTAATTAATAATTTTTTCAATAAAAATAATACATTACTTTTTATATCCATAAAATTCATACGAACTTTCTCAAATATATTTTTATTTAACCAAATAGATATTTAGTTGTTTATGAGAGAAAAAAAAATCTTGCATTAAAACTTTGGACAATTATAATTTTATTATTTTAATTCAAAATTGTATAATTATAAAATTATGATTTTATTATTTGAATAAAATTTGAAAATATATTGTAATTTTATATTTTACAAAATCATAATTTTATAATTATCTAATTTTGAATTAAAATATTAAAATTATTAAATTATAAAAATATAAAATCATACAATTAAAAAATTATAAATTATATTATGAAATTATTACATTTTAAAATAAAAATAATAGTAAAATGACGTGTAACGACTACAGAGCAAGTGATATGACAAGATAATAATTACGTCAACCACTTAATAGTCCTATCACCAAGTTAACAGAAATAAATTAACAGCAGGACCTTGGACTCAATTGAAAAAATCAACTTTATTGAGTACTCAATATACTACAAAAAATGTATCAAGAACTCAATTAAAAGTTCCCAAATTTATCATGGACTTAAAGTATAATTAAGCCTTAATTATATGAATAAAATATATGGTTGCGTGAATATTCTTGATGAAGTAATTCCTATGAGAGAGAGAGAGTTTTACATTGATGTGATGTATGATAGTGTATTGAGAGGGATTGTGTGGAGACCATTCTGACTCTGCTAGTATTGTACTTATGTAAAGAAAAATATCTAGTTTTGAGAGTTAGAGATTCTTGCAATTTGGAACTATGATATGAAAAGGATCAAAACTTGCAAACTTTTCAAACTAAAGAGAAACAAGGTGATAGTAATGATAAAATTAGTTTCTTAAGTTCTTATACTTTACATCTTTGAAGTAATTGAAGTCCCATGATACATATATGCTTGAAGTTCATGTCTAGTCTTTGCATGGAATGTTTTTCTTAGTGATATCAATTATTGGAACTTCGAAAATGCTACATTAAGGTTACATAGTATTATGCAGTTACATACACCTGAGTGTTTTTTTTAGACAATTTGGTTTTGAATTACAAAATTAATGTAATCTTTTAAAAATTCTGACTTTGAACAAGTCCTGTGAAACTGACACAAGTTCTAACAAAAAAGTTGTTCTAATTTAACAAAGTTTTACTGGAATTGACTTGAAATCATACTAAAGTTCCATGACTTTTGTCTTTTTGCATAAAATCATGAGACACTTTATTTAAAAACTTTATTTAAGTGTTATTTTTTTATTAGTCAAAGCAAATAATAAGGAAGTTGTAATCTATGCTAACTTTCTTTAGCTTCACCTATGACAAAAAGCATTTCCACGACTTGAACACAGTTGCAAATGATAAAGGAAGTCTTTAACACTTTCACGGCACATTCAAATTAACATTGATGAAGTCGTGTCATACTGAGACAACTTTGCTTAGACTGATAAAAAAAATTATGCTTAAACAAAGTTGTCTTAACATGCAATGTATTTTAGACTGGAATGACATCATTATAAAGTCATGCCAACCAATACAAAAATAATTGACTAAGATCTAAGAGAAAAAGTTATACAATGGATTTTATTTTATAATTTTGATGACAAAGCACTAGCACAATGTCATCACCAAGACAACTTATACAACTAGAGAACAATGGGTGCAAGAACAATTTACAGTTTTCTGCGAACATCTTCCAAGTTTTCATTAAAGTGACGCTCATAATACACACACATAAGATCAGTGCACTGCATGCCAACACGAATAACCCAGGGGAAGTAATGCTGATAGAACAATTTCCTCTACTTTCCACTGAATCTAGCGGTGCCCCCTACAACTGACAACAGGTACATAGGAAGACCCATCTGCTCAAACTCAATAACCTTCAACGCTGTCTCCCCAATCAAGTTAGTAGGAAGGTCAAAAAGGGTATGCCAAAAGTCACGCACTTCACGAACTCTCATTGCTACATAGGCCAATTCATCTGTATCCATGAACCGCACAGGAGGTCGATCATCTGGTGAAAAGTTCCTAGATCCCATAAACCTGGCATAGGCAACACCGAATGTGTTTTCTGGCAGGTCCCAAAATGACCCACATTTGCAGAAACAACACGAGGGCGCTCCAATAACACACCCTATAAATTACAATTATAAAACAAAATGGTTGCTTGTTGCTGTGGCATAATTGTATGCCTCAACATCCTTAATTGTTGTTATGATAACAAAGATAATGATTGTTAATTATAAGTGATAGTTGTTTATATAATCATTTTTATCAATGAGTAAGACCAAGGGCCACCCATCACCTGATCCTTAACTCTTTGTTATCTGAAGAACAAATAAACTATGGTTGTTGCTAGTACTAGCTATAGAGAGCATCCAATAAAAAGCAAATAGAATAAATCAACATCCAAAACAACATGGGCAAGGAGAATATCCACATTAACCAAAAAGATTAGAATAAAATAAAGTAGCTCACCTTCCCTTTAGGGAAACTCTTCATCCTCTAAAGATCTTTCTCAAAAGCAAGCTTTCCATTGCCGAACCCATTGCCACAGTAGCCTGCTGCCATGTCTTCAACCGGATTCTACTACCTTCTATCATTGTAGATAACTAACCAAAACTACCCTTGCCAATATGATTCCATACATCACTATTTGTCAGAAAAGAAACCAATTTTATCAATTTTTTATTCAACAAAAAGCTATGAGAAAACGCGAACAAATCAAGGGGAAGGGAAAGAAATAAAATATCGGTGTAACAGATAATGAGGCTAGCATAAATAAAGAGAATGAAGTGGTTATTTGTAATGGCCACGTGTTAACAAATGAAAAGGGGAAGGACATGCGCAAAAGTGATAGAGCCCGGAAAGAGAATACAAAATGGAAGACTATGTGTAGAGGGCATTATGCGATATGAAAATCCTCTCCTCTGATTATTCTCTCTAAACTTTCCCCTGACCTTCCTATTTCCTTTCTCAATCTGACTCTATTACTCACAATCACCAACCTTCTATGCTTCAATGCAGGTATGGCATTGAAGAGGAGCGAATCATAATTTTGCGGTTAATAAACATTTGAATTTCATTGTGTTGCTGGTTATACTTTGAATTGTTGAATTCTAAGACGTTGATTGCAGAGATAAATTTCAGAGTTATCCTAACTCTGTTCCCAATTCTGGTGTATTGTTTGAAGTTACTGTTTCATTGAAATTTTATCTATGATTGAGACTGATTGTTGCAATGGGTGTTATTGAAGATCATGAAACCCTAGTAGTAACCGAAATCAAAGGGAAGTGGACCTAAGAAAATGTGAGTGTAATGGAAAACCATGAAGCTTGAGAAGCTAGTCGCGAGAAAGAAGCAGTGAGGAAGAAGCAACGAGGGCACAAATGACTAAGTTTGGAAGCGAAGCACGAACCATTTCTTATTACTTTGTGGGAATCACTGTTTCAAACAAAAAAATATCGGCTTTTGCTCTTGATGAATGATAAACATTCAAATTAACCTTGGCAAGAGGAATAAATAAGGAATCGACACCCTTAGTATAGAACTAATCATAGGAAACAACAAAACCATAAAACATCAAACAACATAATATCAATTAGCAAATCTAAAACTTTTTACCCGAAAAAAAATGTCAATGTAAACATTTTCAGCGCAATAAATCAAAGACAATCATCTTTAATCAAATTAATCGGAAAAGGAGCACAGACAAAAGGAACAAGAAAAAGTGAAAACACAAATTATGGAGGGAGAATAGCTTGGAAGTAAAGAGTCGAAAATTTTCACCTGGAAGAAGAACCGGTAAGAGGGGAAAAAATGTTTGGGGAGTGAAGAAAATTGTCTCGCCCTGCAAAATAAATAATTAGTTTGGTCGTCAATTACAAATTTACAATTAAAAATACCAAATTATTAAAGGAATACACTTGTATTTTTTTTCTTTTAAACATTATTTTTAAAAGAAACATTTTTCCTACTTTATCCAATGTTTTTACTTCGTATAAAATAAGAGTAAGTATACTTTAACCTGGTAAAAGTTACCTATTTTTAACTAAGTAAGGTGGCAGCTAAGGTGTAATTTCGTTTTTCATTTATAATTATATTGGAATAATGCGGTGGAAAATTGAATGAGGGGTGAAAGGAAAGGGTGCAGGGCGCGTGATATGGAGAGAAAACTAGGTTTTGGCTTTCGTTGCTCGCTCGTATCAATGGAAGTGTGATTTATTCCGCCATTCACTTCTTGTTTTGCTTGTCCCATTCCATGCGAAACTCAATCCCTAGTTTTTCTACTGCCATTCGCAAAGTTCTTTCCTGGCCTTTTTAGCCCCTTAGGACCTGGGTCTCTTTGTTTCCTGTGAGTGGTTAGCCTTGACCAATAGTAGGGGCAATCACCAAGGTTGGTTTGTCTCTCGTTTTTTGCAGCCAGCAAAACTGCGATTATTTTTGATAAGATTCCAGCCACCGCTAACGGCACAACAACGTTTGAGAGAGCAGCATGTGTAGCGACAATAAGGGTTTCCTTCTAGCGACGACAAGTGCTTCCTTCCTCTCGCGACAAGAGCTTCCTTCCATCGACGATAAGGGTTTTCTAACCGCGGCGACGAGGCTTTCCTTCCAACGATGGACAAGGACTTGTCCAAGTGGGGTTCATGGCGGAGTTGTTCGCAAAGTGTAGCTGTAGATTGAAGCCCACGACCCATTTTCCCACAGTAACACACATTTAAACTTTCAAGATGTAATCTTTAGCCTTCGAAACTAGTGTGTAAAAAAATTATTACCTTTTGCTAATTATATTTTGTGTATTTTGGAACAGGTTGTGTTGAGAATTAAGCCTGAAAATTTCAACGAAAAAGAGGGGGATTGGAAAATTACAGAGGTTTCTTCTGATGCCTTGTGTATTAGGGACATAAAGTTCATGTTTGATGAAGTTTTTTGATGCCAACTCCAATCAGGTAGGAACTTAATTTCATTGTTTGATTGGGATTGATGTTTTTAATCTTAAAGTATCTCTCTTGATTTAAGAAAAAAAATAGTAATTTGAAATTATATCAGTTTGTTGTAATAATGAGGAAAAGGAAAATTATTTTATTCAATGTTCTTGCTGTTTGGTTTTCTTTTAAGAGAACATCAATCTTGAATTTGATTTACGAGCTGTTCTATGTTCAGGAAGATGTTTTCAGTCAGTGGGTGTTCCTTTGGTTAGAAACGTCTTAGTTGGTTACAACATTACTATTCTGTCATTTAGCCAGGTACATTTGGTTGCTTATTTTTAAACTTTCCTAGTGACAAAACAAGTGTCACTTTTTGATGGAATATTGAGGATTACTTTTCCTTTATCACCTATGTTGTGCTTCTTTACTAGTCTAGGAGTAGTAGTTATGCTTCTTTACTAGTCTAGAGTAGTAGAAAGATTTACACAATGTGAGGTTGACTAAGAAATATATATAAAATTCATCATTAATGTAAATTTGTATATATGATTAAAAAATAAGATATATAATTATGTCACACATAGGTGGGGTAATCAAATATTAATGAACATCATGGTTAAACAAGGTTTATCTATTCATTAACTTTTGTTTTAATTATTTTTATGGCAAATGAAATCATACAAGTAGTCACCATGATAGAAAGTGTTGACCATTATGGAAATTGCATCGAAACCATATATATATATATATATATATATATATATATATATATATATATATATATATTAAATTTTGAATGATTGAGTTTGGATTACAGTATAGGGAAGGCTTGTTTTTTATGAGCAACAATTTAACTATCAATATCGTTCATTTTTTGAGTTAAATCAGAACTTAAGTTTCCTTTATAAAGCTTCTCAAAACAGTAATGAGTTGGTCGATTAATGTTGGTAATGTGTTTCTTCCTTTTATTTGGTTGTGCTCTAAAACAAATATAAAACGAACGAATTGGCGATTTACTCAATCCTATCCAACAAAACCTTGAGGTAGGCATATGCTTCCGTCATTTTGGTACAAGTTTTCATGAATTTATTGTTTCTCGTTTCTGCTCTACATGCTTGTTACCTTTGTCAAAATTATTACAGATGAAGGATGATTCAAGAAATGCTCCTTATATTAAAAATTTCATTGAGGAATACGTCACTAATTATGATTATGTGGCACAAATTTTGATTAAGGTAGGGAATCATGGAAGGCTATATTGTTGAAATCTATATGTAATTTATGAGAAGCTAAAAGCTTTAGTTTTGTTAGCTGATACTTTTGGATTAACTATTGTATGCATTTTCCCATTAATGACAATGATCTTTATTGGTTGTATGTTGCAGGGCCTTTCAAGAGGAAAAAAGGGAGTTGTTTGGTCTCAAAAAATGATTCTGGTAAACCTTGTAGGAACACTGGTTTTCTCTACTCTCATTGTCAACACTAAAGCATGACAACACTATGCGTTCTTGCATAGGGCTATGTGCGGTTATAGTGTTAAGAAATAGAATTGTTTATGTTAACCTTAGGTGCTTGGTTCATAGTGAACCATATAAGTCTTTTGTTATAAATTTTTAATTTGAAAAACTTGATGTACTTAAATCTATATTTATTCCTAAACGTGTCCAATCTACGCATAAAATCATGTAACATACTTTTGAAGTGTTCATAATACTTCAATTGAAGGAAGACAATCATTTTCAACTAACAACCTTTAGTTTATTTTTCTATATTTATTTTTAGTGTTAGGTAGGTACATTGTTACTTCTACTTTGTTTAAAAGAAAACGTAACAAGGATCTTATTTTCATTGTTTTGATTGTGAGTGTCAAAATATACAATTTAATATCATTTTTTATATGCATAAATAAATATCCACAAAGCATACATAAGAGCTGATATGAAAAATGTAATTAAATTGTAATTAAAAGACCTTATATAAAAAAAAGGAACACTATCAAAATCAATTGTCTTTATGTGTATAATTATGTGTCTTTATCAATGTGAAATTTTGTAAAAGTAACATCTCATTGAATTTTTGAGAAAACCATCGGCTGAAATTAAAAAAAACATTAAAAAACTTAGGTAAGAAAGGAAGACATTTAAAAATAAATTGTCTTAATGTGTACAAATATATGTCTTTCACCCAATGGTATAAACAGTGTCATTAGATTTTTTTACCAAAATGGGTCTCATTGACTTATGAAAAATAAACAATTGCACAAGAAATTGTCTTTACATGTACAATGTCATGGTATGTGTTCCCACAACATTAAATAGTCACTCCCAATATGCTATTAATTTTGATTAGTTGCATGATGAACTCAAGTAACAAACGTAAGTGTCTTTTTGTGGATAAACATATGTCTTTTTTTTCTATAAGATTTTGTACACATTGGCTGTACTAATTCAATTAAGTATTAGTTGACTGTCAATTAAGTATTAGTTGGCGGACAAACTCAACGTCCATTGATACTACAAAAGCACATTTGAAAGGCTACCTCCATACCATATTATCTTTATACCACAATATGTCTTTCTTTGTACAAACATCTGTTTTTTTATAAGATTTTATACACATGGTCGTTCTCATTCAATTGAGTATTTCCAATAGCACTAATTTTGGTTACTCCCAATATAATATTAGTTTTTATCAGTTGCTTGACCAACTAAACATCCACTAATACCACAAAAGCACATTTGAAAGGCTGCCTCCATACCACACCATTGTATCAGTAACAAACGTAAGTGTCTTTGTATGTATCAACATCTGTCTTTTTCTAAGTAAGATTTTGTACACACGATCGTACTTATTCAATTAATTATTTCCAATCACACTAATTCGTTACTCTCAATTTGTTATTAATTTTTATTTGTTGCTTTGCCAACTCATCCGTTCAGTGCCATCACAAAAGCACATTGTAAATACTTACTCAATACTGCAGTTCTAGTGAAAGATGTAAGTATTTTTCTGTGAACAATTACCTATTTTTTTCGTAAAATTTTGTCCGTGTGATCGTGCTTATTCATAGTTCTCATAACAGTAAATAGTCAACCCCAAGCATGCAATCAAACAAAAGCAACTGATTTTAAATAATGTTATATATTGAAAATGTTTATTAAAAATTAAAATATAAAATCATACTAGTGGTTGACTATTCAAACATATATAATAAAATTCAAATAAAAATTTTCTCTTAAACCAATTAGAAGTAACATTGTACTCAAGCTAACACTAATAAACACAAAAAACACTTAATTGAATAAGAACAAAACACTTAATTGAATAAGAACGATCATATATACAAAATTTTATTTAGAAAAAGACATATAATTGTACACAGAAAAAAAATACTTAATTGAATAAGACCAAAATACTTAATTGAATATGAACGACCATATGTACAAAATTGTATTTTAAAAAAGACATATAATTGTACATAGAAAAACACTTAATTGAATAAGAACAACAATATGTAAATTTTATTTAGAAAAAGACATATAGTTGCACACAAGAAAACACTTATGTCTTTCACTGGTATGTGGTGTTGACTAAAGCTTTAAAATGTGCTTTTATGGTGACAACGAACGGTGGAGTTGGTGAAACAACTCATGAAAATTAATAGTATATTGAGAGTAACCAATCAGTGTTATTAGAAATATTTCATTGAATAAGCATGACCATATGTACAGAAAGACAATTATGTTTGTCATTGTTACCATTTACTGTTTTAGAGCCTACTTAATTTTGGTAGTTCCCACACGCGTAATTCTCATACACAAAATGGTCTAACAGTAACAAACTTAAATGTCTTTATCTGTACAACAATTATACTTAGATCTATACAAGTATACTTAAATGTCTTTCTCTATACAAGTATATGTCTTTTTATGTATAGGACTTTGCACATTGGTTAAATTATGAAAAAAAATTATAAAACTCTAAAAAAATATATACTAGTATACAAATAAAAATGAACAAAATGAAAAAAAAAATTAATTAACTAGGGAAAATTTTCAAAGTGCTGAAAAGATAAAAGATCCAAAAATATAGAAAATATTGAAAGTCATTCTGAAATCGTAATACAATTTTACGTTTAAACCTAATTCTAATTTGTTTACTTCCACCACTTGATCGTGAGATGGTGCACCACTTTACATATCTACATATTTAATGAATAAAGAATATAAGTAATTGAAATTCAAATAAATTAAGATTAATTTATGTTAATATGTATAAATTTAAACTATAAAAATATTCAAATGTACGATTAAAATTATGCATAGGGACTAAAAGATAAAATTGGTACAATTATAAAAATCAAATAAATAATTAAATATAATAAGAAAGCAAATGGATTACTATAATCATCCTGCAATTTTATTCAATGATGGGTGTTGGTTAGTAAATGGAGTCCAACCAATTAATCTATACCCATTCACTTTTCAAAAGCAAAATCTTATGCCTCGTAGTATCTTTGGATGATAATCATAAATAATTAAATTTTTTAGTATTTTAATATTTACCATATCATCAAGATTAAATATATCTTTACCTCTTTCGGGAAAAAGTAAAGACATACTTTGGAACCATTTACTACTTAAGAAATGGATTTAGTAATATGTTTTCCAATCAACAGTTAACATTTGTTCCATTATAAGGATTGGATTCATTCTAACTAGTACATTATGTTTTTCAGACCATCAAGTACAATCCATGGAATGTAAAAACTTGACTAATAATCATTAAGGTAGAAGTTATGCTAAGTACCAGTTTAGTTTAAATTTGAGGATATTTAAATAATTAGTCATAATGACATAAGTACTAATATTCTTGAATGATATAGTTATTTCATACATAAACCACATGAAAGTAATGTAGAATGTAAACAACATTAGAAGCCCCATAAAACAATATTAATGCTCGAAGCAATCCACCACCTAAAGTTATATATATGGTTAATACATAAGTTAAATATAGATAAATGTGTTTAAGATAGATGACTAGTCACAAGAACTTGAAACTTGTAAACATATAATAAACTTGATTACCTTGATCCCCTAACAACAACAATGACAAAAAATGAAAGATGGTAACAAACCATTAAAAACGAAGGCCATATGATGCTGCACCTTGACGTGGACCCATCCTTTTCTCCAAAAAGTGTCATCTAAGACATCCAACAACCTATTCAAACTAGAAGTCAGATCATAACAAAGTGTTGGTATTGCACAGCGGAATGAAAACAATGGTCAAAAAATCAAGAGGGGTGAATTGGATTTTTATAAGTCTTAACAGGTTTTAAAATTTTTTCTCAAAATTTAATTGATTAACTTAAAATCACAGTTACTTTAAATGCAAGTGCAGATAAATAAAGAGTTTAAGGGAAGAAGATGCACATTGATATTTATACTGGTTCGGATCAAAAGACCCTACGTCTAGTTGTTAATCTCTTAAACAAAGAGATTAACTCAATCACTATAATAATCATATTACAACAGATTGTATAAGAGTAAGGATTAGAAAACGCCTCTCTTAAACAATCACAAGAGATGAACAAAACTCCCTCTGAATCACACAGAGGATGACCAGCTTTCCTAGCAACATCATAACACTCAATCTTCTAAGAACTCACTTAGAAAAAGTTATCACTCACTCACACTAGGTTTTTCAAAGCTATCTTTAAGAATCTCACAGAGCAACACTTTGCAGTCACAACACAAGAACTCTGAATCTTAAAAAAAGGTATTTTTGAAGTTGAACTGCAGTTCCTTAAATAGGGTTTTCGAAAATTAGGTTAAAAATTGAAACGTCATGTTCCAACTGTCAAGGATAATCAATTATCACTAAGAATAATCGATTATTCCAGTAAGTTTCCTGAAAAAACAAATTTTGAACAGGATAATCGATTATTTCAGGAGATAATCGATTATTCCAGTAGGATTTCGAAAATTAGGTTAAAAATTGCAACGTCATGTTCCAACTGCCAAGGATAATCGATTATCACTAAGAATAATCGATTATTCTAGTAGGTTTTCGAAAAATACAAGTTTTAGTTTTTCTAAAAATAAGAGACTTTAGAGAGACGAATGCAATGCTGCTGATTCTAAGTTTAATTAAACTATTCTACAATACACTTATTTTATTTTACAAGATAACATTTGCATATTTAAACACTTTGTCTTTCTTCTTGCTTGATCATCATTCAAAATCACTAGACTTCCTTCTTTTTGCCAACAATCTCCCCCTTTTTGATGATGATCAAAATATATTTAAAGTACCTGTTGCTACCTGTAATTTAGAGACTTACAAAGAGAATGGTTAAGATAAAATAATGTCTTCATTTAAACTTATTCTGCCCCTTTTTGATCATTTGAGAAAAGGGTAAAGTTCCCCCTAAATGGAATAATCCTTGATGTCATATAGGAAGAAATAAAACACTTAATCATTCATTGATTCATAAATTAAAAGAGAGTACAAGCAGTGGTAAAAACATAAGTTAGAAATCCTCCCCCTAAAATTCTGCACTCATGTCATCATCATGAGTGAATTCCTCATCAAACTTATGTTCTAGATGGGAGATTCTAGTATCAATTCCCCTAATTAGTCCAACAACCTCTTCATGACAAGAGTTAGAAAGAAGAAATAATTCTTCTAGTCTTTTGTTCATGTTTGCTATGTTGTCTTCTATAGAGAAGGATGAGCCAGCACCACTTGAAGATCCAACATTTTGTGCAGTAGGGGGTATGGGATCAGTAGGAGGAAGTTCTTCATCTTCAGCTTTATAATTGGGCATGTCATCTCTATGGACATAGGTATCACCAAGAGGAACAAGCTTTAGCTATTTGAGAGAACTTTCAACAATCTCATTTGCACGTATGGTACTTGGACAAAGCTCCCCGGTGGTGTCAACTCCCTTGTATTCACAAATCCTTGAAATTAAGAGAGAATATGGGAGACGATATTGTGGGTACCTCTTGGCTTTAAGCATAGTGTCAAGGATTAAACTAGACCATTTTATCGGAACACGATTTAGAATCCCATACATTATGAGAAGGTCAGCCTCTGAGCACTGAGCATGATTGGTTCCTCTAGGACACAAAATCCAAACAATTAAATAATGGATGAGTCTTTCATCCATTTTGAGTCCTCCAGCTAATAATTGTCTCCCAACATCCTGTGTTAGATTGCGTAAGAAGGATTGATAGGCTAAGATTCGATTGAAGCCAACAATCCCATTGAGAATTGATTCTGTAGCATCATTGATGGGAAATTTTGCCACATTTTCCCAAATATCATTATCAATGATAATGTCCACTCCTTTCACCTTTGATAAAGCAACTTCATCTCTGATCTTGAGATTGTAGTAGAAAACTGGTACAAGATCGAGATAGTATTTCCCTTGCATTTCTACAAACGGTCTCTACAAACGGTCTGATGCCTTGGAAATTAAAGAGAGTAGGAAACTCAAAACCTGTAGCTTTGAATTTTTGAGAATTGATGTACTTGGGAGAGATGATTGCTTTGTTTTTCCAAATTTAAACGAATTCATCCCTTCGATCTTCATTAGAGACCCAACTTTCAATGGATGCAGATCTGATAGAAGGTTGAGTTAGACGTGGAGCAGTTCGTCTACGTGTAGGGATCTTTTTGCGAGAAGATTATGCCATGGCACTGATTTTTAAGAACAAAAGATGACACTGAAGGGGTCTTTAGGGTTTCAAAAAGAGGGCAAATGAGGAGAGGCTTACTTTTCTGCATGAATAGTTGAAATTGGGGTTCACAATTTATAGAGAGTAGGCTACCAACAGCTAAAGTGAGAGAATCAAAGCAAATCTAGCTATTACAATGACTAGCTTTTGAAATTTTTTTACTTAACGTCGTGCAATAATCGATTATCTTGAGTGATAATCGATTATTGTTTCATGATATGAATTCCAGAAAATATTGGTATAAGTAGATAATCGATTATTGTGAGTAATAATTGATTATTCCAGAATGATTTTGAGTATTTTGGTCAAGGTCATGATAATCGATTATCCTACTTGATAATCGATTATTCCAGAAGTTTGGAACCTATTTAGGGAGAAGATAATCGATTATCCTGAGTGATAATCGATTATTGAGCGCTGTTTTACAAAAATATGAAAAGCGAAGTTTGTTGCTTTTTCAAGAGACTTCTAATATTCCTAAATCTCTCCTAAGCTCATAAAACCTGTCTTTGGCTAAAGGTTTTGTCAAGATGTCTGCCAATTGATGCTTGGTGTCTACATATTCTATCACACAATTGCCTTTACTTATGTGATCCCTTAAGAAATGGTGTCAAATTTCTATGTGTTTTGTCCTACAATGGATTATGGGATTCTTAGTTAAGTTGATGGCACTAGTATTGTCACACTTTAGAGGTATATGATTTAGATAGATATTGTAATCCTCTAATTGTTGCTTCATCCATAAGATTTGGACACAACAATTGCCAGCAACAATGCATTCGACCTTTGTAGTTGACAAAGCCACACAGGTTTGTTTCTTAGAGTGCCAAGAAACTAATGAGCTTCCTAATAGGTGACAAGTACCACTGGTACTTTTTCTATCTATTTTACAGCCACCATAATCAGCATCAAAGTACCCTATTAAACTAAGTGAGGCCCCAGAAGGATACCAAAGTCCAAAAGATATAGTTCCTTTAAGATATTTTAAAATTCTTTTTAATGCTATAAGATGTGATTCCTTAGACTGGCTTGATATCTAGCACAAACACATACAAATTGCATAATATCAGGTCTACTTGTAGTAAGGTATAAAAGAGACCCTATCATACCTCTAAACATAGTTTGATTTACCTCAATACCTAATTCATCTTTATCCAAATAGCAGGAAGTTGCCATAGGAGTACTTGTTGCTTTAGCATTATCCATTTCAAATTTTTAAGTACTTCCTTACAATATTTAGATTGAGATATGAATGTCCCTTTTTCCATTTGCTTAATTTGCAAACCAAGGAAGAAGGTTAATTCTCCCATCATTGACATTTCAAAATCACCCTGCATTATGCTTGCAAAACCTTCACATAGAGATTTATTAGTTGATCCAAAAATTATATCATCAACATAAACTTGAACCAATAAAATGTGTTCACCTACCCTTTTAATAAACAGAGTTGAGTCTATTTTACCTCTTTCAAAATCATTTTCGAGCAAAAATGTGCTTAAGCGTTCATACCAAGATCTAGGTGCTTGCTTTAAACCATAAAGTGCCTTTTTCAATTTATAAATGTGATTTGGAAATTTATAATCCTCAAAACCAGGAGGTTGTTCAACGTACACATCTTCTTTGATAAAACCATTTAGAAAGGCACTTTTGACATCCATTTGATATAATTTAAATTTCATAATAGAAGCATAAGCAAGAAGTAAGCGTATAGCTTCTAACCTTGCAATAGGGGCATATGTTTCATCATAGTATATACCTTCTTCTTGTCGATATCCCTTTGCAACAAGCCTAGCTTTATTCCTAGTAATATTTCCATCCTCATCCATCTTATTTTTGAAAACCCATCTTGTGCCAATCACTTGAAGTGATTCATCTCTTGGAATCAACTCCCATACTTTATTTCTTTCAAATTGATTGAGCTCCTCTTGCATTGCAATGCACCATTGATCATCTTGAAGAACTTCTTAAACATTCTTTGGTTCAATCTATTGAAACAAAGGCAAAATTCATACAAAAATTATTCATATTTCTAGTGATTACCCCCTTTGAAATATCACCAATGATATTGTCTAGAGATAGTCCTCTTGGTGACTTCCAACACTTTTCATGATCTTCAGATTGAGGAGGTGGATTCTCATTTAAATACATTTCATCAAGGGCCTCCTGAATATATTCTTCATCACCTGTAATTTGCTTATTTGACTCAAGAGGGTTCTCCTCAAGGTCTACAACTTCATCAAAGACAACATGCATGGATTCTTCAACATTCAAAGTTCTTCGATTAAAAACTCTATATGCTTTACTCGTGAGAGAATATCCTAGAAATATTGCCTCATCAGCTTTAGAATCAAATTTTCCTAAATTTTCTTTTCCATTATTTAAAACAAAACATGTGCATCCAAAAATTTTAAGATGAGCAACATTTGGCTTTCTACCTTTAAATAATTCATAAGGAGTAATTTTTAAAATAGGCCTAATAAGCATTCTATTTAAAACATAACATGTAGTACTTACAGCATCAGCCCAAAAATACTTAGGAACATTATATTCATTTAGCATTGTTCTAGCTAGTTCCTCTAAAGACCTATTTTTCCTCTCTACAACTTCATTCTGTTGAGGTGTCCTAGGTGTAAAGAAATTATGCAGAATTTCATTTTCATCACAAAAATTTTCAAATGACTCATTTTGAAATTCCCCACCATGATCACTTCTTATAATCTTGATTTTCAAATATTTTTCATTTTGAACTAATTTTGCAAATTTTTTAAATGCTTTAAAGGCTTCATTTTTTAAAGTAAGAAAGAATGTCCAAGTAAACCTAGAGTAATCATCAACAATAACAAGAGCATAATAATTTCCACCATAACTCTTAATCCTAGAGGGACCAAATAAATCCATATGCAAAAGCTCTAATGGCTTTGAAGTAGATAAAATGTTTTTGAATGAAAGGATGATCTTACTTGTTTTCCTTTTTGACAAGCAGCACATATTTTATCTTTTTCAAACTTTATTTTTGGTAAACCAACTACTAAATCCTTAAAATCAATTTATTCAAGTGTTTCATGTGAATATGAGCATCCCTTTTATGCCATAACTAAGGATTTTCTTCTTTTGCAACAAGACATGTTATATTACTAGATGATGCATAATCAAGATCAATTAAATAGATATTGTTATGTCTCATACCTTTCAGAACAATTTCCTTAGAATTATTTTGGTGGATAGTGCAGTAATCCCTTTCAAAGATAATTTTGAGACCTTTGTCGCATAGCTGACTAATCCTGAGGAGATTGTGCTTCAGTCCTTCTACAAGTAGCACATCCTTGATCTCCAAGGTATCCCCTCCCCCAATATCTCCAATTCCAATTATTTTCCCTTTGTTGTTATCTCCATATGTAACAAATCCTTGATCCTTTCTTTTGAGATTCTTGATCTTCCTTTTATCACTCGTCATGTGTCTTGAGCATCCATTGTCAAGGTACCACATTGATTTTCTGGATTTGGAAGTTAACTATAAAAAAAAAAAAAATCTTTAGGTCCCCATTAACTTTATTGGGTCCTTGAGGTTAGAGAGATATACTAATTATCTAACAATAGACATCCAAGTATACTTCCCATTTGGAACATCATAATGTTTAATATTGCATTTATTTGATGTATGCCCATTTTTCATGCAATAAAAACAAGTAGCTATACAAGTATTTTTAGAGTGAGTGGTTCCTTTTTCTACCTGCACTTTGTGAGTCCTTTTAATTTTATTTTTAGGAACATATTTTTTTCTACTTAAATTCTTTTTCTCAAAAACATGTTTTTCAAAAGATTTATTTTCTAAAGCATCTTTAAGTTGATTTTCTAAAATCATTAAATCATTGTTGCAAGATTCTGTGACTCCGTGATAGCCGTCACCTTTGGCTGCCAAGTCATATTCAAGGATTTAAGAATTTTTATGTTAAGTTCATCAGTATCAAAGGTTTTACCTAGCCCACTGAGATGGTTGACGATGTGTGTGAACCGCTTCTGCACATCATAAATGGTTTTTCCCTGCTGCATCTGAAACATTTCATATTCTTGTATCAAGGAGTTCTTTCTAGCCCGTTTGACATCAGTTCCTACATGAGTCACTCGAAGGATTTCCCACATCTCGCGTGCACTGGTGCAGACAGAAATTTTGTAGAACTCATCAAGAGTTAAAGCAAATGATATAATGTTTCTGGCTTTAACATCATATTGAGCTCGTCGATTTTCATCAGCAGTCCATTGAGCAAAAGGCTTTGGTTCTTGCACGTCATTAACAATGTTAACAGGAACAAATGGTCCATTCAAAACAACATCCTAAATACCCCTATCAACTGATTCTAAAAATATTTGCATTTTGAGTTTCCAAAAAGGATAGTTTTCACCAGTGAAAAGTGGAGGTCTATTGATAGACGCACCTTCAACAAAAGTTTGGTTTGACCCTACCATTTTCGAAGAATTTGAATAACTATCAAAGCAAGCTCTGATACCAATTGTTGGTATCGCGCAGCGAAATAACTAAACAATGGTCAAAAAACCAAGAGGGGGTGAATTGAAATTTTATAAGTCTTAACAGGTTTTAAAATTATTTTCTCAAAATTTAATTGATTAACTTAAAATCATAGTTACTTTAAATGCAAGTACAAATAAATAAAGAATTTAAGGGAAGAAGATGCACACTGATATTTACACTGGTTCAGATCAAAAGACCCTACGTCCAATTGTTAATCTCTTAAACAAAGAGATCACTATAATAATCAGATTATAAACAGACTATAAAAGAGTAAGGATTAGAAAACACCTCTCTTGAACAACCACAAGAGATGAACAAAAACTCCCCCTAAGTCACACCGAGGATGACCAACTTTCCTAGCAACAACACATCACTCAATCTTCTAAGAACTTACTTAGAAAAAAGTTATCGCTCACTCACACTAGGCTTTTCAAAGCTACTTTTAAGAATCTCACAGCAACACTTTGCAGTCACAACACAAGAATTCTGAATCTTAAAAAGGTTGTTTGAAGTTTGGAAATTAAGTTCTATTAAAAGAGATTTTTGAAAGTTAAGTTAGAAATGAAGAGTTTAACTAAAACTACCAAGGATAATCGATTACCACTTAAGATAATCGATTATTCCAATGCAAAAAATATTTTGCAGTGTTAATCGATTACCCAAAATGGCAATCGATTATCGTGTACATATTTGAACAAATAATTTTATAATTGCCAGTAGCAATCGATTACCAGAAATGATAATTGATTATTTCGAGTCGTTTTTCAAGAACCAAGTTATAACTGCTAGTGATAATCGATTACTACTTGTGGTAATCGATTATCTTAAGTGGATTTTTGAAAAATAGAATTTTTGAGTTGGTAATGGATCATTATAAGTTGGTAATCGATTACCATACTGATTTTTGCGAAAACTTAGTTTTTCTCAGAGGAGTTGCGAGCTGACTGTTATTCTAACAATCTTACACCTAACTAGAAAAAGTTAAGTCTATTATAATAAGAACTTTAAACATAAAATATATTGTCTTCAATATCTTCAAGTATTTTCTTCAACATCTTTATCATCATCCAAATCTATTAATCAATCTTCTTTTTTTGTCAACATAGTTTACCCTAGTGTGTTTTTGTTGTGGTGTTGGTATTCGCCTCCTCCCAACTTGAAAACCAAACGCACACTAGTTGGAATGATAGGAGTAAATTTGAAAGAGTAAAAAGGAGGAAAATGAGGAGAAAGAGTATGAAAAGTAAAATTGTTTGAATTTAAGAAGAGTAGTTGGATTTGAATTGAAAGTTTATAGTTAATATCACTGAAAAAAATTAATTATATATTTTAAGATAATAATATATAAAAATGTAAAACTAATTAAATGTAAAATAGTTTTTTTAAAATATAAATTAATTTTCTTTAAACTAAATAAAAAATTATATATTTTAAAATAATATATAAAATTAATTATTTTATTTGATTATTGTACGTCTTCCTACAATTCTTTGTAAAGTTAAAACGAAAATGAATATATTAATGTTATCTCGATTTTTCTGTAAATTCTTTTTTTATTTATGCTCTTTTCTATCACATCTATCATATATGATAATGTTATACCTAAAAATCATTTTTATATATACTATTTTTTACCTTTTGCGTAGAAGCACGTAAACAAGGTAATAATCACACATTCCCTTGTTTACAACAAAATCAAAAAGCACAAACTCAGTTATAAAAGTATAAAACTTTTGGGTACTTAACATAATAAAAATTTAAACTTAATTAGAAATACTAAAATTTATAAGAATCTTAAAACTTAAAAGCTTATTTATTTATTTACCAGTAATTAGATAAAATCTTCTGGACGTCAAATTTCAGGTAGATTTCATTTAAATCAAATCAAAATCAATTAGGATAAACTTTCCAAATCAGAATCAATCAGGATAAAGTTGGTGTGTTTAGTTCGGTGTTAGAAAATTGATTCCAGAATCAATTTTCCAAAACAGAAGCAAGAATTAATTTCTCATTCAACGTGATTTTCTTATCTTTAATTGATTTTGGAAACCAAACATATACTAATTATGCGTTAGAAAATGAATTTTTTAATTAATTCTACATCAATTTGACGCAATACTAAACACGCACTTTAGCTGTTTGGAAGTCCATTCTAAGCAAATGGCAAAATTGAAAGTATAAAATATAATATGCAAAACGTGCAACTAATATACATACACTCTTCCTTCATGATGCAGTAAAGTCAAGAAGCTCTTCTTTTGCTAAGTATAAAATAAATCAACCTAATTGTCTCCTTCTGTCGCCATTTTCCGTTTATGTGACCTCTTTCTTTTCCTGCTTCTCTTCACTT
>Ga0209589_1002769_pt1 | contig 30536 bp, 18 predicted proteins | sample CowpeawhiteBW_FD_187525 | JGI IMG/M metagenome (GOLD analysis project Ga0209589, IMG submission 187525) | Root nodule microbial communities of legume samples collected from California USA - Cow pea white BW (SPAdes) (version 2) | ecosystem: Host-associated > Plants > Roots > Nodule | place: USA...
GTCTAGTTGTTATTTCTGCATGAGTTCATTTAGGGTTGCGACCCATGTATCTGTTCGTCATTAGTTTTATGCACTCAGGTTAACTTTTTCTCTAGTTTCTTTTGGGCATCGTGGTGTGCCATGGGTTATATGGGGTTGATCCCAGACCGCGTTTTATGTTATCTTTATCGTAACACTCCTTTAATTTCACGTACTTAATTAAATGGGGTGTTACAGGTACAACTTTTTTTTTCATTCCTAGATATAAGTGAAATGAAGGAACACATAATTGTGTTTTTCATTTAAATAAATAATATTATCTATTTTTTATTAGAGTTAATAATATTTTTAGTTCATAAACTTATATGTGAAATCAATTTATATTTTAAATTTTGATACATTTTCTTTTCAAACTTTAATAGACATAGTATAGTTAACCCAATGATGTTAATTTTAAGTGCTACATGATGTTCCATATTGACATTCAAGTGATTTACATTATGTGACACAATTCAAGTTTAATGCCAACTTAAAACATGATCCTAAAAGAAGGTTAACGTTTGTTGTGTTAAAATAACTATATTAATGTATTTTTAAAGTTTGTTAATTAGAATAAATCAAAGTTTGAAAGAAAGACAAATTCAAATTTCATATAAGTTTTGAAACTAAAAACATACTTAACCCTCTTTTTAATATAAGTCTTACCGAAAGATTTTTTTTTTATTCTAAATTCTATCACTAATTATTTTTAAGAGAGTTTTATTAACATAAGAGTATGATAAAATTAAAATTTTTACAACTTTTTATTTATAACTTTCTGCAGCTTAAAATTAAATTATTATGTTTTATTAGTGCTTGATTTTTTTATTTTAGAATTCTTTTCATTTCACATTATCATGTTCTAATAAAAATGTGTTTATAAGACTAAAGTTTTAAATTTAAGAACGACTAAATATCATGCCACATTACATTACTTTATATGAACATGGATAATTTGTAATATAAACGAAGTTAAACACAGCCATTTTTCGATTGTAACAGTCATTTTCTGTCTCGCAGACCAAGTGTTTCAAAATATTCCTCAATTAATTTCTTTTAAATCTTTTATTCTCTAATTGTGTTTACTTGCCCTTTCCGTAGCATACATAATTTACTGTGATCATTCAATTAAGGTATGATAGAGACTATACTTACTCATTATTCTGTTACTTGAACAAGTTGGCAATTTTATGAAAATCCCAACATGTAACTAAATTAGCAAAATGATTAGTCCCATAGGAAAGAAAAGTAGGATGCACTTTAATTACATTTAAATCTTTATTTGAATTATATTTGAGTGGCCATTCAGCAGAAACATCACTCCCTGTCCAAAATTGAGATGTTATAACAAGGAGGTTTAGAAACCCCATCCAATATAGCATGGCATGATCCCTTTTTCGGTATAGATGTTCAGTTTGTGTTATACAAAATACATCACGCAAATTTATGTGCTTAGATATCCAATTATGCACTAACATTTTAAACAAAAACCAAACCCTGTGCAATAGATGAAGTTCAGAATGGGTGCACATACACATGATATGAATCAAGCTCTTGCAATTTTGGCAGAAAGGCATGCATCTACGGCTTCTCCAACAGTAAGGAAAACCCATTCTTTTCCAATCTTGTCTACGAAGTGTGCAAGCTTAAGCTTGTGGATTACTAGCCACCTTGGGTTCACCATAGCTAACTGCAAAAACAACATAACACCAAATGTTAGAACATAATGGAGACAATAAATTCAACGAATGTAATGAAATTCATGGTGGCCTCACTTCTACTCCACGGGAAAGCAACCTCTTGTGCAGTTCCTCAAGTGCTAGAATTCCAGAAGTATCAACATTCATCAGGTCTGTTAAACAGAATATGAAAGGGTCAATCAATGGCATAATATCAAATTTTATTGTGAATTTTCTGTCATTGAAGTTCTTTAAATCTGAAAAATGTAACTGAAACTCACTTGTCATGTCCAGAATTACTGCTTGGACTCGGCCCTTGGTGGATTCTTTAGGGTCATCTTCATCTTGCGAGACCCACTTGAGTATTCTGGAACAAGTGAAAAAATTCATACATGGTTCTAATTTGGGCTAAATCCCTCTGAAAATCATTTGTAAATTGCTTGCCTTTCTCTGACAAAATTAGCATTTGCAAAACAGAGTGAGCCAGAACTTATGCGAATCACTGTGATGCCCGGAGTGCTTATGGCCATGGGGTATTGAGTAACATCACAGAAGGCTTCTGTTCTTGGAACTCTACCTAGAACTTCTATTCCAGGTCGAATTGATTGAATCAGTATCTTTGCAAACGAAATTATCACCTGCACAATAACAGCAAATTCTCACATAATTAGAGTACATTGTGTAAACTTTCTTGCATTTGAAAATCATCATCTTTTGTAATAACTACTACTTTAAAAGTCACATTTACTTTGTTTTCTAAAGTGATTTATAGTAAACAAGTGAATGCAAATACTTACTAATAAAAATAAAAATTTATTGTTATTAGACTTATCATACAACCGTTATCGGATCATTATTAAATCATCTATTAATGTTTAATCTTAAGTTTAATATGCATATGCTTATGACTATGACTGAGGTCTATTTTATGTCTCTAATCAAAGAAATAACAGCACATAAAATAAGAGAGAGAAAAAGTTTAAATAGTCAATGGCTTACTGCAACAAGAAGGCCAATCTCTACTGTTGCAAACAAGACCCCAAGAAAAGCACCAATGCAGGCAAGAAAGTCCAACTTGTCAACCTTCCAAATATAGCAAGCCTCACTTAGGTCAATTAATCCAGGAAGAGCAGAGAGAATGATAGAGGCAAGGATAGCCACAGGGGTGTAGTATAAGAGCCTTGTAAACAATTCTAGGGACAAAAACACTGTAACAGCCATCACTATATTTGACACTGCTGTTTGACACCCAGCACTAAAATTCACTGCAGTTCTTGAGAAAGAACCTGAAATTGTTCACCAACAAACTTTAAATAAACAATTTTGGTGCACCTCAAACATAAGTGAAACTTTACAAATTAATTGGCTAAAGAAATCACCCGTTGCTACATAGCATGAAGTCAAAGATCCTGCAATGTTCATGAAGCCCATTGATAACATTTCCTTGTTCCCATCAAGATGGTATCCCTTAATGGAAGCAAAAGATCGACCAACCGCTATAGCTTCCTGAATCAGAACATCAAGTTACTCAACTGGGGAAAAAATAATAATAACAATTTGGAAAAAAGCAGAAAATGAATTGACTTACAGTCAGAGCTATAACTGCACAAATCAAACCAATTTTAGCTGCTTGTCCAACATGTGGACCATGGAGTTGCAACTGGTGCAGTGAACTTGGATTCAGACCTCCTTTGACATGCTTTATTATATTAACACCATGTTTATCAGCTCTAGACAAATATACGATCAAAGTTGATAGTATAACTGATAGAAGAGGAGCAACAGCAGGCAACCAGAAAAACTTTCTGTTTCTTCTTCCCTGATATGAGTTACATCACATACATCATTAAAACTTAGAATTTATCATAAAGATAGTGAGGTGGGTAAGCAGCAGAAATTTAAGTACTTACAATAAAACGGGTAATTAGAATGAAAATCAAGAATGAACATCCGAGGACAAAATTCAGAGGATTCCACTGTGAAATAAATAAAAAAAGAATGGTGTCAGATATTAGCTAGAAGTTCAGCTAAATATAAAGGATTCAAGTTTTTGAAGAAGAAAATTCGTAACTTTTATATGATTCTAAGTGAAATTTATCAGAACATGAATAGGGACTAACTTTTTCTCCTGAGGCAATTTGATGATGTAGTGACTTATAAACAGATGCCAACACTGATACTACATCTGTTTTGGAGGTAAAGTGACTAATCCCCAGCAAACCTTTGAGCTGCTGAAGACCTATAATGACGGCAGCGCCTGCCATGAATCCAACTAAGGCAGCATGCGAAAGAAAATCCACAAGAAAACCCAACCTGCAAGTGTTTAAAGATAATAAAAAGTGAGAACTACTAACTAGGGCCATGCTTGATTTCTTTCTCATGTTTTCACTTTTAAAACACTGTTTTCCAACACCATTCCATGTTATTCGTCAATGATTTGTTTCTCAAAATCTATTAAGTTTTGAGAATTTTTTCTAAAGCAAGTGTTTTAAAGACCAAAAAGTTTAAACAGCTCAGTGATGTTTTCTCGTTTTTTTTTCTGTTTTGTGGTCTTAGTTCAAGGGTGGAAACAAAAATTTCATAAACTGATGAGGAAACCACCTGAAAACACCAAATGCAGTTTGGAAAATTCCAGTGAAGAAAGTCACAGTAAAGACAAGATTTCTGTAGGCATGAGGATTGGCAACAGGATCTTCCACTTTTGGAACCAGAGAAGATAACAGCATTGACACCACAGCCACAGGTCCAATTGCAATTTCTCTTGAGCTCCCCATCATAGCATAAATAAGAGGAGGAATAACACTAGTATCTGAATGGAACAAAACAAAACAAAACCAACAGTGAAATTTAATAAAGTAAATGTTAATCCACAAAACAAAAGCACATTTTTTTTTCTATTCTGGTTATGCCAGTTTCTGGTGTGATATATCAGTAACAGTGTGAACTTAACCCAGGTACTTACACAGACCATATTCAGGAGCAACTTTTGCTAACGTAGCATACCCTATGCTCTGCAGTTTTCAAATGAGAAATCAAAGAATGAAGGGACAATTTCCATTGCATGCATTGCATTGAGAAAAGGGAAATAACATTGGTGAAGAAAGTACCTGGGGTATGCTGAGGCTGGCAAGAGTTAAACCAGCTAAGAGATCATCTTTGAACTTGGAGGCTTTGTAATCTCTTAACCAAGTAATGATAGGGAACAGATTCTGCAAGCATGAGAAAGCACGTCCATGGGAGGTTTTCCTCTTGGAAGAGAAGCAGAATTTGTTCCCATGAGGTAGAATGGTTTCTTTGACAGAAGTAAATATCTTCTTCCAAAGAGGGGGTGGATTGGGAGAATCAAGCACCCATTGGGACCTCTCTGTTTGACCATGTTCCTCAAGGTGAAATACTGGTTGTTCTCTCATATTGAAACTTAGAAGCTTCAATTCATGGTTGGTTGAAGTGTTTGGGTGAACTTTGGTCAGCTGTACTTATTGTACAATCTTGTCAGTTAAATACAACCAACACCACTCCTTCTTTTGACATATAGGGTCAATTTTTTTTGATGATTGCATGAAAGGGGTAGCAGAGAGGTGATAGAAGGCTATTCTGGAAGAGGCATTGTTGTGACACCACCTTCATTGGTTTGTGTCAAAAGTTGTGACTGGTTGGTTCATAGTATATAGAGTATATAGAGATATATAGAGACCCCCTTTAATATGAATCCATCACAGAGCATCTATTCCTACTTATGGGTAAAATTTTCTCTCAGGAGGATCTAGCTAAATTTCATTTCTAGCATCATTTCATTTTGCATGTAATGGAAGGGGAATATAGACAATTATATGTGGTTGGTGGTACCTCAGGCTCTAGGATAAAAAAGCTAGTAGTTATCATTGTATGGACTGCAATAATTCAAATAAGAATTTCATGTGAATATCAACAAGTGGTCGATTTGAGTGTATGGATTTAGATTCTTTAATTAAATGGTTAGAACTTTGAATCCTAATTTATGCATCACCCAGATGATTATTTTTATGACATGTTTGATTAAGATGAAAGAAAATACATAGAGAAGAAAATTCAGACCATTTTGTCTTTTAGTGGGAAAAATTGAAAAGGAAGAGAAAATTTAACTTTTGTAACTACTGTTTCAAGTTTCAAAATTTTCTTCCTTTCTTCTCTTTCTTGCTGTTATTCCAATTATTAGCTAAGTGATTTGTGGGAAGAGGTTAAAATGAAGAATGAAAAGAAAAATACTCCGTAATGCGTAAAAATACGAAGGATTTAATGAGATCTGGAAAAGGAATAAATATTGTGGCAGCCAATGTTGTCAGCAGTGAAAGAATCAGAATTGTCAATGCATTTTCAGATAAATAATCAATGCCGGGTCGACAAGGCATTTACAATCATTGACATCATATATTCATTTGTGGTTTTGTTTTACTTATTTGGTGTAATTTTAGACATAAAATAATAGGCAAATTTTTTATTTATCTCAAGTTATAGGGTAGGCAGTGTTAAGAGTTCAAGGTGAGTTGGAAGTCCAATATCAGGAAAAAATGAGAAAAATGACTAGTATATGAATAGAATGACTAATAAATTGTCTTAAGATTTTGGATTGAAAGTGATGTTCTGATCTCTTATATAAGCATACTCACAACTTATTGGCACCGAATCTCTGATGTCTCCCATCATGAGAAAGTTCATCCAAGGTAAGTTCTCGATGTGGGACTTCTCTTCTCATAATCTCACACTTGAAGATTTTGATGAAATTAATCAAATCATCACACCATTCTTTATTTTTTTTTTCCATTATGTCGGAACACCCAAGATTCCTTTGATGTATCTCAAGATCCTCTTAAAATTACTTCAATACTCTCGAACCGAATTTACCATGAACCTACTAACCATGTTCACAACTTATTGATACTGAATCTTCAGTGTCTCCCCTCATGAGAAACCTCTCAGTGGTATCAGAGCTGACGGTTTATCCTGGTGACAGTTTAGATAAGTATGGTGTAAAGTAAGTGAAGGACCCTAAAATTTAAGCGTTGGGTTCCTTTTATTAAAAGTCTTCTGTTTTAGGAAAGGGTGTCTCATTGTAGAACGACGGTACAATGGAATGGTCACCAAAGGTAAGTCCCCAATGTGGGACTTCTCTTCGTACAATCTCCCACCTGAATGCCATGCACCTACTAACCACTCACACTACTTGTGCAATGTTTGGTCTTGTACAAATCATAACATACATAAGGCTACCCACCACCAAGGCATACAATACTCGAGACATCTTCATCCTCTCTGCTTCACTGCTAGGACTCGTACGTGAGGAATAATTGATAGGAAGTGGGATAGGGATTGACTTGCAATCTTGCATGTTGAAGCACCACAAGATTTTCAGTAAGTATTTCTTATGAGAAAGCCTAATCTTCTTATCTTTTCTATCTTGGTGAATCTACATCCCTAAAATCTTGTTTGTCGGTCCCAAGTCCTTCTTATCAAGCTCTATAGTTAATCGTGACTTCAATTCCTATATTCGAGCTTTGTTGGGGCTACCTCTAACATGTCATCCACATACAACAACAAGATGATAAAATTATCCTCACCAAGCTTATTGTAATAAGTACAATGGTTTAAACTTAGTCTATTGTAACCAAGTCTAACGATGAAGGAAACAAATCTCTCATACGAACACCTAGGCGCCCTTTTCAAACCATACCAAGATTTGTTTAACTTGCAAACCAAGTTTTCTTGTTTTTTAACGTCTTCTAGTTAGAGCATCATTACATCCTTGCTAAGAATAACCTTATGGGTAGTGGGACCCAATAAGTGATACCCCTTCACGTTGTCAACATAGCCCAAGCACTTAATCCTTATCACAATCCCAAGCACTTAATCCTTATCACAATCATCAATGAACATTGTAAAATATTTTGCCCTTCTTAGGGATAATACTGTTGGCAAAAGAAGGAAGCCTAGAGATTTTGAATGATGATCAGGCAAGAATGAAGACAAATTGTTAAATGTTTAAAGTTATCTTGTAAAATAAATTAAGTGTTGGTGTAGAGTAGTTTTACTTAACTTAGAATCAGCAGCATAACTTTCGTCTCTTTAGGTTCTCTCATTTTTGGAAAAACCATAGTGATATCGATTATCACTAATGATAACCGATTATCTATGCAAACTTTTATTTTTCAAAAACCTACTGGAATAATCGATTATCTCCCAGAATAATCGATTATCCTATTCAAAATTTGTTTTCAGAAAACCTACTGGAATAATCGATTATCCTTGTCAGTTGGAACATGTCTGTTCCACTTTTAACCTAATTTTTGAAACCTCTGTTTAAAGAAACTACAACTCAACTTTGAACTTACCTTTTTGAGAAGCTAGAGTGTTAGAGCTATGTTTGCAAAGAAGTTCTCTAAGTGTTCTTAAAAAAGCTTTGAAAAGCCTAGTGTGGGTAGAGTGATAACTTTCCTAAGAGGGTTTCTAGGATATTGAGTGTTGCTGTTGTTGCTAAGAAAGCTAGGTCAAGTTCTCTGTGTGATTCAGAGAAAGGTTGTTTATCTCTTGTGTCTTCAAGAGAGGTGTTTTCTTTTCCCTATTATCTTATTATCTTATTGTAATCTGATATTTTTAGTGATTAAGTTAATCTCTTTGTTTGAAGAGATTAATAATTGGACAAAGGATCTTTTGATCTGAACTAGTATAAATACTTGTGTTAAATCTTCTTCCCTATCTCTTTATTGTGTCTATTGTTGCATTTGAAGGAACTAATTTCTTAAATTAATCGGTAAAATTTTAGAAAAATTTTAAAGTATTAATTTTAATATTAAAACCAATTCACCCCCTCTTGGTTTTTGTCCAAACGCTAATCATTCCGTTGCGCGATACCAGTAATTGGTATCAGAGCCAAGGTCATGAGTTTGATTCCCAGTGGATAATTGCTGATGGGGAGATTGTTGCAGGTGGCAGCAATTGTCCCATACCGGAGGCCAGGTGAGCCTAGTCACAATTGAATCATGGCTCTTGAGCTCATATGCTCTTAAGTAGAAAGAGTTACGCCCTGACTAATAGCAATAACTTTTGGCCAAGTGGTAAGCGCTTGATCCAACAATTGGTATTAAAGCTTGCTTTGATAGTTTTTCAAAATTTTCGAAAATGGTTGGACAAAATCAAACTTTTGCTGAGGGTGTGTCTATCAATAGACCTCCACTTTTTACTGGTGAAAATTACCTCTTCTAGAAAGTTAGAATGCAAATATTTTTGGAATTTGTTGATAGGGGTAGTTGGGATGTTGTGTTAAATGGTCCATTTGTGCCTATTAATGTTGTTAATGAAGTGCATGAACCAAAGCCATTTTCACAATGGATTGCAGATGAAAATAGACGAGCTCAATACGATATTAAAGCTAGAAATATTATTGCATCTGCTTTGACCTTTGATGAGTTTTACAGGATTTCAGTACGCACCATTGCATGTGAGATGTGGAAATTTTGCGAGTGACTCATGAAGGAACAGAAGATGTAAAAAGAGCACGTAAGAACTCCTTGATTCAAGAATACGAAATGTTTTATATGCAGCAAGGAGAGACCATTTATGATGTGTAGAAAAGATTCACACACATCATCAATCATCTCACGAGTCTAGGTAAAAATTTTGACACTGATGAATTAAATATAAAAATTCTTAAATCTTTGAACAAGACTTGACAGCCAAAGGTGACGGCCATCACGGAGTCACAAAATCTTGCAACGATGACAATGGCGACTCTATTTGGAAAACTAGGGGAGCATGAGCTTGAATTGGGTAGATTAAATGAAGAAGAAGATCTTGGAAGAAAGAAAAATATTGCCTTTAAGTCTGAGGTCATCAAAGGCAAAAAACACAAAGAAGAAGAAGAGTCTGATGATGATGAGAATCTAAGTCTGATGATTAAAAAGTTTACAAAATTCATGAAGGCCAAAGGTAAAAATCAATTCAAGAGCAATAAGAAGGACAATCAAGGATCATCGTCAAACTTCAAGTGTTATGTATGTGGAGAAACTGGACATGTTAAGGTTAATTGCCCAATTCAAAGAAAAGTGAAGAAAGGAAGGGTAGGAAATTTTTTAATAAAAAGGCATACATAGCATGGGAAGATAATGCCTCAAGTACATCAAGCTCTAGTGACTCTGATGAGGAATAAGCAAAGTTTTGTTTGATGGTTGACCATGATGTCTCTGACAGTGAGGTAAGTTCTACTTGCAATGAAAATGATTATGATGATCTTTATGATGCATTTCAACAATTGCTTCTTAAATCTAGTAAATTAGATACTGCTCACAAGAAATTAAAATCTGAGTTTAAAGAATTACAAAATAAACTTGAAAAATCTCTTGAGGAAGAAGAAATTTTAAAGAATAAAATTTCAACTTTAGAAAAAGAAATTGTTGAATGTGCTTTCTGTAAAAGTTACATGTTTGATATATGTATTTTGGAAAAACATCTTGAAGATGCATTAGAAAATAAAAATTCTAAAAAACTTGCTCTTAAGAAAAATTCAAATAAGAACAGTCATGCTCATAATTGTAATAAGAAAAATAAAACTAAAAGAACTTGTAGAGTCTGGGTAGAAAAAGGAATTGCTTACTCTATGAATGCGTGTGCTGCTACTTGTTTTTACTACATGAAAAAGAGTCATACTTCAAATAAGTGCAACATTAAATATTTTGGTGTTCTAAATCAGAAGTATTATTGGGTGCCTGTCTTTAGGTAAATATTTATCTCTAACCCCAAGGACCCAAACAAGTTGTTGGGGACCTAAAGAAATTGTTTCCTTATTTTGCATATGACTTCTAAATCTAGGAAATCAATGTGGTATCTTGACAGTGGTTGTTCAAGGCACATGACTAGAGATAAAAGGAAGTTTAAGAACTTTAAAAGAAAGGAACAAGGATTTGTTACACATGGGAATAACAACAAGGGAAAATACTATTGGAATGGGTGATGTTGGTGGAGGAAATACATTAGAGATCAAGGATGCGCTGTTTGTGGAAGGATTAAACACAATCTTCTTAGTATAAGTCAATTATGTGATAAAGGACTCAAAGTCGTCTTTGAGAATGACTACTGCACCATTCATCAAAAAGACTCTAAGGAAGTAGCCTTGAAAGGTATGAGACATAATAACATCTACTTGATTGATCTTGATAATGCATCATCTAGTGATATAACCTGTATGGTTGTTAAAGAAGAAAGTCCATGGTTATGGCATAAACGAGCTGCTCATATTCATATGCAACATCTAAACAAACTAATCTCTAAAGAATTAGTAATCGGTTTGCCAAAAATAAAATTTGAAAAAGATAAATTATGCGCTGCCTGTCAAAAAGGAAAACAAGTAAAATAATCATTTCATTCAAAAAATGTTATTTCTACATCAAAGCCATTAGAACTTTTGCATATGAATTTGTTTGGTCCTTCTAGGATAAAAAGCTTTAGGGGAATTTACTATGCTCTTGGTATTGTTGATGATTACTCAAGATATACTTGTACTTTCTTTCTCACATTAAAAGTGAGGCTTTTAAAGCTTTTAAAAAATTTGCAAAAGTGATTCAAAATGAAAAAGATTTGAAAATTAAAGTTTTGAGAAATGATCATGGAAGTGAATTTCAAAATGAATTGTTTGAAAAATTTTGTGAAGAAAACGAGATTATGCATAATTTTTCTACACCTAGAACTCATCAATAAAATGGAGTTATAGAAAGGAAAAATAGATCCTTAGAGGAACTAGCTTGCACAATGTTGAACGAATATGAAGTGCCTAAATATTTTTGGGCTGATGTTGTGAGCACGACTTGTTATGTACTAAATAGAATGCTCATTAGACACATCTTGAAAATTACCCCTTAGGAATTGTTTAAAGGAAGAAAACCTAATGTAGCACATTTAAAAATATTTGGATGTAAATGTTTTGTCTTAAATAATGGAAAAGGAAATTTAGTTAAATTTGATTCTAAAGCAGATGAAGCTATTTTCTTTGGATATTCATTAACCAGTAAAGCTTATAGAGTTTTTAATAGAAGAACCTTAAATGTAGAAGAATCTATGCATTTTGCTTTTGATGAAATTGTGGACCCTGAGGAGAAACCTCTTGAGTCAAATAAAACAAATGTAGGTGATGAAGAATATCTTAAAGAGGCTCTTGATGAGATGTACTTAAATGAGAACCCACTAGCTGAACTTGAAGATCTTGCCAAAAGTTGGAAATCACCTAGAGGATTGTCTCTGGAAAATATCATTGGAGATATATCAAAGGGAGTAGTAACTAGAAATATTTCTAATTTTTGTATGACTGTAGCCTTTGTTTCACAGATAGAACCCAAAAATATAGAAGAAGCTCTTCAAGATGATCAATGGTGCATTACAATGCAAGAATAGCTTAATCAATTTGAAAGGAATGAGGTCTGGGAACTTATTCCTAGGGATGATTCACACCAAGTAATAGGAACAAAGTGGGTGTTCAGAAACAAGCTGGATGAAGATGGAAACATCACTAAGAATAAAGCCGGACTTGTAGCAAAAGGATACATACAAGAAGAAGGTATAGATTATGATAAGACATATGCTCCAGTTACAAGGTTAGAAGCTATACGTTTACTTCTTGCTTATGCGTCTCTCATGAAATTTAAATTGTATCAGATGGATGTTGAAAGTGCCTTTTTAAATGGATTTATAAAAGAAGATATGTATGTTGAGAAACCTCCTGGTTTTGAAGATTATAAATTCCTTAATCATATTTATAAATTAAAGAAAGCTTTGTATGGATTAAAACAGGCACCTAGATCTTGGTATGGATGATTAAGCACATTTTTGTTAGAAAATGATTTTGAAAGAGGAAAAATTGATTTAACTCTGTTTATAAAAAAAGTTGGTGAACATATTCTGCTAGTTCGAATTTATGTAGAAGATATAATATTTGGATCTACTCATAATTCTCTGTGTAAAGGTTTTACAAGTATAATGTAGGGAGAGTTTGAAATATCAATGATGGGTGAATTGACTTTCTTTCTGGGTTTGCAAATTAAGCAAATGGAAAATGGAATTTTCATATCTCAGTCCAAGTACTATAAAGAGGTACTTAAGAAATTTGGAATGGATACTGCTAAGGAAGCAAGTACTTCAATGGAAACCTCTTGTTATTTAGACAAAGATGAATCAGGTATATAAGTAAATCAAACCATGTTTAGAGGCATGATAGGTTCTTATGCAAGTAGGCCTGATATTATGCAATTTGTATGTATGTGTGCTCGTTTTCAAGCTAATCTAAAAGAATCATATCTTACTACTATAAAAAGAATTTTAAAATATTTAAAAGGAACTGCTTGTTTTGAGCTTTGGTATCCATCATGAGCCTCCCCTAGCTTAATAGGTTATTTTGATGTTGACTATGGTGGCTGTAAAATTTATATAAAGAGTACTAGTGGTACTTGTCATCTTTTAGGATGTTCCTTGGTCTCTTGGCACTCCAAGAAACAAGCTTGTGTGGCTTTATCAACTACTGAGATTGAATACATTGTTGTTGGCAATTGTTGTGCTCAGATCCTATGGATGAAACAACAGTTAAAGGATTACAATATCTATCTAAATCATATACCTCTAAAGTGTGATAATACAAGTGCCATAAACTTAACCAAAAATCCCATAATGCATTCTAGAACAAAGCACATAGAAATTAGACATCACTTTTTAAGGGATCATATAAGTAAAGAAAATTGTGTGATAGAATATGTAGACACCAAACATTAATTGGCTTATATTTTTACAAAACCTTTAGCCAAAGACAGATTTTATGAGCTTAAGAGAGATTTGGGAATACTAGAAGTCTCTTGAAAGAGTAACAACTTAAATTTTCCAAATTTTTGTAAAACAACGCTCAATAATCGATTATCTCTTCCCTAAATAAGTTCTAAACTCTTGGAATAATCGATTATCAAGTGGAATAATCGATTATTATGACCCTGTCCAAGTTACTAAAATATATTCTGGAATAATTGATTATTACTTACAATAATCGATTATCTGCTCATAAATTTCTTTTCTAGAATTCAAATTTTGAAACAATAATCGATTATCACTGAGGATAATCGATTATTGCGCGATATTAGGCAAAAATTTTTCAAAAACTAGTCGTTGTAACGACTATATTTGCCTTGATTTCCTCATTATTTCAGTTGGCAACCATATCCCTATAAATTGTGGCCCCCAATTTCAATTATTCACGCATAAGAGTACACATCTCACCATTTGCCCCCTTTTGAAACCCTAAATATAGATTTAGCTTTTTCTCTCACTCTCAAAATTCAGTGCTTTTAGCAATGGCAGAATCATCTCATAGGAAAATTCCTACTCGAAGACGTACTGCTCCACGCTCAACTTAACCCTCTTCACGAACTTCCTCCATATAAGGATGGATTTTTGACGAAGAAAGGAGAGATGAATTCATCCAAATCTGGAAAACAAGGCCATCATCTCTCTCAAATACATCAATACTCGCAAGTTCATAGCTGTAGGTTTTGAATTTCCCTCTCTTTTCAATTTCCAAGGCATTCGACAGTTTGTAGAAATGCAGGGCTCATACTATTCTGATATTGTTAAAGTCTTTTACTACAATCTCAAAATCAGAGATGAAGTTGCTTACTCAAGGGTCAAAGGTGTAGACATTATCATTGATAATGATATTTGGGAAAATGTGGAAAAATTTCCTATAAATGATGTTGTCGAGTCCATCCTTTAATGGAATTGATGGCTTCAATCGAATCTTGGCTTACCAATCCTTCTTACACAACCCTGCACAGGATGTTGGAAGATAATTATTGGCTGGAGGTCTCAAAATGGATGAAAGACTCATCCACTATTTAATTGTCTGGATTTTTTGTCCCAGAGGAACAAATCATGCCCAATGCTCAGAGGCTGATCTTCTCATAATGTATGGGATTTTAAATCGGGTGCCCATAAAATGGTCAAGCTTAATCCTTGATACTATGCCAAAAGCCAAGAGGTATCCACAATATCCTCTACCATATTCTCTCTTGATTACATGAATTTGCGAATACAGAGGAGTCGACACAGCTAGGGAGTTTTGTCAAAGTACAATCTGTGGAAATGAAATTGCAACTAGTGTAGTTTTACTATTTTAACTCGTGTTATAAGCCTCAGTTATCACTTAACCGAAGCATAAAATGGCGCAGTGGCACTTTGCAATTTTTTCCAACTTTTATGCCTCGGTTCAGTATATACATGAGGCAGAAAATGCCTTTCTGCTTCGGTTCTTAGAAAACCGGTGCCAAAAGTTGGCTAATATTTCAAAAATGCCACTATGATAGTGATATTTGGCCTCGGTTAGAATTGAACCTGTGCCAAAAATTGTTTTCTACCTCGGTTAAAAATTGAACCAAGGCCAAAAGGTTCGTTAGGGTTCAAAAATCGTGAATCACTTTTTTTCTTCTTCCTCCTTGTGTGTGAATTCTCTCTCTCATCCGCCCACCTCTACTGCTACTGTTGTGCTTTGACCACTCGCGACTACTTGATGTTTGGCTCATTCGTGTTTTGGCTTGGCGAAGTGCGAGTTAGGGCTCACGAAGTGGGCGTCAGTTTGTTGTGTTGCAGGTGTGTGGCAGACTGGTGTTGTTCGTGGATAAAGATCTCTCGTTGATGGTGGCGAGACGTGTAGGTGGCGGCAGCGTGAAGAAACTTGTCGTTGCGACGGAGGTGGTTTCGCGATTTGGGGGAGGATACGCGATTTATGGTTTATGATTTGTTGCAAATGGTTGATTTTTGTTTGCATTTATGCAAGTGTGGTGTTCATATTTTCGTGTATGAAGAACATGGAGGTTCCATGATTGTGACACGATTCACAAATTATGGTGGTTACAGATCTTTGGTTGTGAGTTTCAAACGTCGCAATGGTTGATGGAGCTGTGGTGGAACCTGGGTGGCTACCTAGGGTTTATGGTGGAGAAATGTAGAGAGACACATATGGCATCGGTTCTCAGCAGAACCGAGGCAGAATATGGAGCTCCTGCTTCGGTTGAGACCCAAGGCAAAAAGTTAACCTTTTTGGCCTCGTCCTAATATGCCTCGGTTCCAGAACCAGGACAAAATGACAAAAATAATCGCTGCCAAAAGCCCTTCCTACATTATTGTGCTGAAAGCTCTCTCAAACAATTAAAACTTGTTCCTTTTAGTGATACATATGTTCATAGAGATGATATGCCAAATTATGAAGCTGAAGATGAAGAACTTCCTCCTGCTGATCCTATACCCTCTACTGCACAGAATGTTGGATCTTCTAGTGGTGTTGGATCATCTTTCTCCTTAGAAGACAACATATTGAGCATGAACAAAAGGCTAGAAGAATTATTTCTTCTATCTAACTCACGTCATGAAGAATTTTAGGGGGAGGATTTCTTTTTGCTTTATGATTTGCCACTGGTTGTACTTTCCTTTTAATTTTACTTATGAATGAATAAGCATCTCATTTTCTTTTGTGATATAATGATTATCTAATTTAGGGAGAGCTTTAACCTTTTCTCTAATGATCAAAAAGGGGGAGAAAAGTTTAAAGAAAACATTAAATTATCTTAACCATTCTCTTTGTAAGATTCTCAATTGCAGGAAACAATAGGTACTTTAAACATATTTTGATCATCATCAAAAAGGGGGAGATTGTTGGCAAAAGAAGAAAGCCTAGAGATTTTGAATGATGATCAAGCAAGAATGATGACAAATTGTTAAATGTTTAAAGTTATCTTGTAAAATAAATTAAGTGTTGGTGTAGAGTAGTTTTACTTAATTTAGAATCAGCAACATAACCTTTGTCTTTCTAGGTTCTCTCATTTTTGGAAAAACCACAGATAATCGATTATCTGTGCAAACTTTTATTTTTCGAAAACCTACTAGGATAATCGATTATCCCTCAAAATAATCGATTATCCTGTTTAAAATTTGTTTTCAGAAAATCTACTGGAATAATCGATTATCAAGTGATAATCGATTATCCTTGTCAGTTGGAACATGTCTGTTCAGTTTTTAACCTAATTTTCAAAACCCCTATTCAAAGAAACTACAGTATAACTTCGAACTTACCTTTTTGAGAAGCTAGAGTGCTAGAGTTGTGTTTGCAAAGAAGTTCCCTGAGTGTTCTTAAAATAGCTTTGAAAAGCCTAGTGTGGGTAGAGTTATAACTTTTCCTAAAAGAGTTTCTAGGAGATTGAGTGTTGTTGTTGTTGCTAGGAAAGCTAGGTCAAGTTCTCTGTGTGATTCAGAGAAATGTTGTTCATCTCTTGTGTCTTCAAGAGATGTGTTTTCTTTTCCCTATTATCTTGTTATCTGATTGTAATCTGATATTTTTAGTGATTGAGTTAATCTCTTTGTTTGAAGAGATTAACAACTAGACGTGGGATCTTTTGATCTGAACCAGTACAAGTACTTGTGTTAAATCTTCTTCCCTATCTCTTTATTGTGTTTACTGTTGTATTTGGAGGAACTAATTTCTTAAATTAATCGGTAAAATTTCAGAAAAATTTTAAAGTATTAATTTTAATATTAAAAACCAATTCACCCCATTCTTGGTTTTTGTCCAAACGCTAATCATTCCGCTGCGCGATACCAACAAATACCGGTGATTCCCACACATAAGAATGAACCAATCTAATATATGTTTGCTTTTGCTACCCACTATAGCAAACCTCAATCTATGTTGCTTGCTTATCACAATGGTCACATAAAGGTAAATAACCTCCTTAAGCTTGGTTAAGAGATTACGTTCTGCAAGGGTTTACAACCTCACTCTAACATATGCCCAAGTCTACGATGACACATCATCACCGTTTCTTTTTGACTTGTTGATGCAATTGTTGCATTAACTTCTTGCAACGTATATCCCATAAGCACGTACAAATTTGTCATGATCTTCTATTCTTTCATAACTACCAAATAACCTCTCACCACCTTTAAAATTCCACCCTCAGTGTGGATCTTACACTCGCAGTCATCTAATTGCCCAATGGACAATAGATTCTTCTTCAAGTCCTTCACATGTCGTATGTCCCATGTTAAATTAGCGCGAGCTTTCAAGTTAAATTAGGGTCATTCCCATTTTCATTCTTTATGGACTTCCTATCATATTATACGCTTTAAGCCCAAATCTTGTCCTACCTTCTACCATTATCCATTATTCTCACTTTGAAACCTAAAATGGGGTAGCTGCTTCATTTATTGTTCATACATTGTAGTCATGTACCCTAAATTGGGGAAATTATTCACTTTGATTGTCAAGATTACATTGGGGAAACTTGTGAGTCTCTCATAATTTTTCAACATTCTCATGAACTCAATAATTGGGGCAAGTTGAATCACGTTTTGCGCCCTAAGGCTAATCTATGCCCTCATATTTGGACAACTTTTGAAGCCTTTATCATTCTCTTCATGTCATCAATAACTAGGGAAGCCAAGTACAATTTTGGGCTCCAATATAGATCCTCAAATTGTGACAACTTTTGAAATCCCTATCATTTTTCAACTTCCTCATGCCTCCTCAAGCCCAAACGCATTTTATCCCCCAAGACTAATCTGCACTTTCAATTGGGGCAACTTCTTAGTCAACTACCTCATTCAAACCCTATTTTCACAATTTTTTTTTATCCGTCGTCCAGTCACGATTTTGGTTGTGACAGATGACGACTCCACTAGAGAAGCTAGAAAGTCAAGCCATTTAATTAGATGTGCAAACTTGATGTGATTTTTCTTTATATTTTTCTTTCCCATTTATTTGTCTACATGTTGGTTCTTGTTTATTTTGGGATGATTAGAATACTTGATTATTTTATTATGTATTTGAAATAATTGTTATGAACCCTAGGGTAGAAGACATGTTTATATCTATCTAGGATTTCATTGTTGTTTTGCAGGTGAGGGTTTTGCTTATGCATGGCATTCTCCCTTCACAAACGTTATGCATATCATGAGTGGGACCCTATACCCGGGTCCGAGTATAACTTAGAATTAGAGTGGTTGTGTAACGGTGCCACTTAGGACGTACATCTTGTTTGGCTATCGTGGGAACCCCAACTAGAGTCAGTTCTCTTCATTAGTATTTTCACACCTAGTTGTGCCTCAACGGTTGTGAAAGCACTATGAAGAGGGTCGTAGCTCCGACGACCTTATCTTTAGGCTTAGGGAACCATCCTTGTGAGAGTGCATATATTTTGCCTTATATCTATCAAGCATCGAACCACCTTTAGGGAACAAAGGGAGACTATTTAGGTCCTTTACCCTCACCTTTTCTTATATATAGTAATAAATTTATCACAATTTTTTTATCATCACATCATGAAAAATAAAAAGAAAAAATGTCCCCTATGCATACATTTTACTAGCATATAACGTGAATAAATGCTTTTTGACGCACAACCATGCATTACATCTCATCAGGCTAGTCAGTTAATTGCATATCATCCGCGTGCTTTTTTTTTTAATAAGTGCATCGCAATTGCATCAACTTATCATGTGAATAAGTGCCTCTTGAGCCATAGGAATGCATTACATCCACATTTTGTCTTTGTTCATGCATGGTACTATGCACATAGTTTTAAGGTAAATAGCATTTTGACATTCACATGACACATAACATGGATCTATTTTTTGCATTCATAATGCATAATATCCATCCCCTTGCTTTTTTGTGCCACCTTGCATAATACATGCCATACACTCACATGCACATGCATCTAGGTAGTTTCCAAATTCAACATAACATGCTTCAATATTTGCATCCTTATGTCGCTTTGCATAATGTATATGCATCCATGCGTTATAAGTATATATACATGTGTATAGGTAGCTTGCAAATTCGTAGTGTCTTGCATTTCCATGTCACTTTGCATAACACATAACATGCATCAACACAAAATCTTGAAAAAACGAAAAAAAGAGTTACACCATAATAAATTCAAAATTAATTGTTTTTTTTTTGTTAACAAATTCATGGGATTTTTCTTGTGAAAAATGGAAAAATAGAAATGAGAGGAGAAAATAAAGTACTCTTTAGTCAAATCAATTAGTTGAATAAATAGATAATTTTTTTTTATGAAAAAGTGGCATACTTTTGAAGCATCGCTTTAATTTGTGTACATGAAATTGCTCAAACTCATTTTCTTTCCCATCACCTTTCCACCATAAACCTTTCTTTTGTATTCCATGGAGGATAACCATAAATGAATCATGGCCTTAGAATGAATTCAAATCGAAGTGAGTCTCTGAACACATGAAAAAAAAGTAAAAAAAATCTGCTAGACTGAAAATGCAGAAAGGCGATTTAGGAAAAAAGACAAAAGAAAACAAATAATACAAACAAGTAAGGACAAACACGGGGCAGCCTCTAATGTGATTGAATTTTTTTCCTTTGGATTAAAGCTTTTGAAAGTAAAATAATCATGATTTGAAATTATGTATGACCATGTTTCTTTATATATAAAAAAGAATAATCTTCATTTGTTACCCATTTTGAGCCTATAAAAATCAAAATTTCTTTCAATAAGGGTCACCTTCATACTAAGGGTTGATATAATTTTTACATCTTTTTGTAGTTCACCAACACAAAAAAAATCAAAAAGTTTGAAAAGACAAAAAAAATGGTTATGTAAAAGAAAAAAAGAGAGAGAAACAAGGGCGTGAAAGTAAAAAAAAAAAAAACAAAAAGGGGTGAACAAAGATAGTCAAAGAAACTTTGGGTGCAACATTAATCAAAGACCTTTGTTTTAAATAACACTTACAACATTTATTTTGAGCCTTTACTATCCATTTTTTATATTCATTAGCCTTGGCCACAATAAAAGTCTAATGAAGTTCACACATATCAGTGGTTGATTGTTGTTTTTCGAAAACTTTAATTTAGAGGAAAATACTTTTTCATCTTAAGATGTTTGTAAAAAAAAACAAAAAATATATGTTGAAAAAGTGTATTCAAAGCTCCAAAATTAGCATGAGCAATCAAGTAGTAAGGTTAAATTAGGGCTATCTCTTTTCCGTTCATTCTTCGTAGAACTTCATCTTTGATTCCAACCATATCCCTAGTGGAGTCATCATCTGCCTTAACCAAAATCATGATAGGACGGCGAACCAAAAATAAAATTTGAAAAAAAAGAGTTTGGAGTCGCCACCATAGTTTATTCTACTAAAAAACCTCATATTTCCAGCCAATTTTGTTTTGATTTTTTTTTGTAGGAAATATAAATTTTGTTATGAAAAAATATTTGCAGGAAATTGTTACCAATTCTTTTGCAAAATATTTTGTATAAAATACTTTTCGCAACAAATTTTGTAGGAAATACTTGTGAATTTTATAATTTTGTAGGAAATAATTACCCACGAAGGAATTACCTGCCAATTAAAATTCTTAGAAAAAAAAGTAGGAAAAGGTCTTTTCTTGCAAATATTTTTAACAAATTTGCAAGAAAATTTTCATGTAATATGAGAATTTTTAGTAGTATAAGGTAAAAAAAAATAAGACAAGGTCTGCAAAAAAAAAAACTAGATTTTGGATCTAGGAGTCAATTACATGTGGAGAATGTATTAACACCTATAGAGATCATCCTAAGACAATACCTTTAATTAAACATGCAAAAGGATGTGGTTTTTCAAAATGTTTATTTTCTCCAAAATTAATAATAAAATAATGTACAAAAGAAACAAAAATACTTTTTTAGATTTTTGGGCCCAACAAGAATTAATCCTCGCTCCTACATATCTCCATTCATGAAAACCAAGGATCACGTAGTTCTTAAAGAAAGACTTTTGAAAAACTATTTGAAAACGACTTGACACGATTGACATTACTCTTACTTATCTCCTTCATTCATAATAGAGAATCAAAGATCTCATAATTCTTATTGAACCTTTTAAAAAATTATTGATTTGATTTTTATTTTATAATTTAAAAAAATTATAATTTTTTTAGTATTTTTAATTATTTTAAAAAGAATATTATGCTATGCGAACGACCGAATAAGAACGGTAAACAAAGAAAACTATTTTTTATATTTTATTTTTTATATTTTTTATATTTTATGAAAAAAAAAATGAAAATTTAACCCAACCAAGTAAAAGAGCTCTATGAAGTTTTAGAAAAAGTTCTCATAAAAATATTGGAATGCTGAAATGAAGGCCATATATATATATCAATTAAGATAAAATTATAAAAGAAAATTTTATTTAATATTATATAATTAATATTTTTGCTAATAAGGTTTGGAAAATTTTTAAATATGTACTCTCTTTTGTTCTTTTGTTTTGATCTTATTATCTCCTAATTTTCAATTTCTTTTGTTCTTCCTTCATAACATTAATTACTGTATCTACTTCTTTTCTTAAATTTTCCTCAATTGATCTCAAAACATTTTTCTGAATAAAAATAATTCAGCTAAAGATTAAGTGAATGTTCACCATCGCCTAAATGATTTGAAACCTTCCGGTGCTTAGGTCTTCTTTGACGAAAAAAATGATATATATTGTAAACAATTTTAATTATTTTGACTTAAATATGTTGTAAAATTTAAAATATTTTGTTTAGATAAATCAATATATATATATATATATATTATACATATAATATAATTTTTATGAATTGTTCCATTATCGGCAACTTTAAATAAAAGTAAACTTTGTGATCTGATATTTAAATTATATAATCATAATAATAATAATAATAATAATAATAATAAATTATTAAAATTTTCATATTTAGTACTTTTAAGATATAAAATAATTTTATATTGATATTAAATTTTATGTGATTTATGTGAAAACAATTTCATTTAATAGTGAATTTATTTAAAGAGAATTAGTTTAATTGAAAATTAGTTTTTTTAAAAAAGATAAATTTGAGTCAACGATGCATTGACTGAATGGAATTATATATATTGATTCAAAAAGAATTTTGAAGAAAAATAAATATAAATATAAAAATGTGAAATAGAAAAAAAATTTTAAATTATGTTTTTTAGATAAAATTTGAAATTTCATAATTTGAATTTTCGAACTACTTTAATAAATTTTAAATCTTTTTAAAATTATAGTGGGTGTACATCCAACCGTCAAATAGAGACACAGAAGAGGAAGATGGTATGAGTTGTCGTTGGAATTAAAACATACTTTATGGTGATTCTTAACTCAAGGATTTAACTCTATGCATATCTTTTTCTAATCTTTATTTTCCAATATGATTCCGATTCCATTATTTTTTTATGTGTTATCAATCATTTAAGGAAAACAAAATGTTATACATACAGAAGTTTGTAAAATGGTTACTAAATATGAGAATGTTTGTATAAAAATAAATTTATAAAGATATATTAATTTCTTAAATATATTTTAGTATATAAAAATTAATTTTAATTATGTTCCGGTACACCCAATAAGTCTCACGTTGCTTAGGAGTTAAGGTCAAGCAAAATTTAAATACTCCTACCCCCTCCACCCTCCGAGGCGCCTTTTAAGGACAAAACCGTGACAGAGCTAAAATGCTCCAAAGCGGACAATACCTCGGGAACGTGGTGGTTCCTAACGATCTGCCGGACTAACTTGGGTTGGAATTGGAACATTGGACCCACCGTGGGGTCCGACAACTCTCCTTTAACTTCCCTTGCCCTCGAACGAACTGTCGGACGAACTTGGATCGGAATCAAAACAAATTATAAAAGCTAAATATCTGGATAATAAATCAGTTGATGGAGCATGAATTATGATGAGAAAAAGAAAAGAAAATAAATAGGTAAAGAATAGAAAATAAGAAGATATAAGTTGTTCAATTGGAAAAAAGAAAGTAAAGTTATCTTCTTTTTTTTGTCTACAGTAACTGGTTTAAAAAAATTAAATAATAAATGAGAAACATAATTGATTAAAAAAATAAACCAATCAAGAATAAAAGCATAATTTGTTACAGGAAAGGAATGCTACATGTGTATGAATGTTGTTTATGTTTATTTAATTTATTGTTTTAATGAAAAGGTACTTGTTATGATTTTTTTTTTTAATATGTCATAGTACACTCATTTAAAAAAAAATAGAAAGATAGTTTTTTTTTTCTTTTAGAAGCAAGTTTTGCAGTTGTTTTTCAAAAACAAATGCGATAAAAAAAATTAAAAAAGAATAAATAACTTTTTGTTTATATAAGAATGGCTTAAAAATAAACCTCCTCTTTGCAATAACTTTTTTAGCACAAGCAAATATAGAACAAATATTATATTAATAAATGAAACTTTTCACCAATAAATGATCATCAACATAATCTAAAATAACTCCTCTTTCTACTTCTACACCATAATATTGAGTAAAAATATGTTTCAAAGTATATCTCTCATCACTACAATAATTATGGAAAATAAATTGTAAATGAAATAGTTACGTAGAGTGCAGAATATCGAATTGACTAAAAATTGTGTGTTATTTTTTTATTGATAAATGAATTATATATATATATATATATATATATATATATATATATATATATATATATATATATATATATATATATATATAAATAGAGACAAATTAGGACTAACATCTTATAAATTAAGCTATCAATTATACAATAAACTCCTTAAAAGACTTGTATAATCAGAATTTGACCAAAAATTTTAGGGTGGCAAATTATATTTTTTATATATAAATTATTTTTTTAATTAAAAAAATTAATTTCTTTTAATTAAAAAATAATAATTTCTTTTAATTAAAAAAAATTAATTTCTTTACATAATTTTTTTATTCAAAATAAGTACTCATGACAATAGAATCTAAACAATATAACAATAATATATATGAAAAAGTAACATAAAGTTTATCATCAACAATAATATACAAAGAAAAAACAAAAGTTACCTTTATTCATAGTGCTCCTTTACGCTCTTTCAATGACTTAAAATCTTCAATAATTGAATCAGAGCTGAAACTAGTTGCAATATCCCTTTCAATATAGATCATCATAGTGCTTGCTAAAAATTCAACCTCCATCTTATTTCTCAACTTATTCTTGATTATTTTCATTGCAGAAAGATATCTTTCAATTGTAGCTGTAGAAACTGGAAGAGCCATGATAAGACGAAGTAATCTATTTATCAAGTAGTAAACTTCAGACTTTTTTGTTGTTGCCAAACATGTACATAACTCTTGCATTGTTGATAAATTCTTCAAATTTGAATCTTGACGAGCATCAATAATGAAATGTTGAAGTTGAAAATTCAAATTAATCTTCTCTTGCTCATTGATATCCATGGGATAATATTTTTCCACAAGAGTGCAAATTTTATCAATATGATTAGCTTTCCTTACCTTAGAGTAGATTCCTAATTTTGTTCTTCCCTTACACAACTTCAAAGCCTAAAATAGCTCTATCTACACAAAGAAGAGTTTGATCAACAATTAAAGCATGATTTTATGATCTCTAACAAATAGAGATATGCCTAAAGCGTAGAAAAGCCACATACAAGAGAGAAATATATTGCTTAAACAAAAAGGAAAAGATGAACTTACTCAAAAGAAGAAATTGTTCGGTCCAAAATGTTCCTTAACTCTTCAATTTTGTCGTAGTGCAATTTGATTTTGAAAATAATAAGGAATTGATTGTGAAAATTGAGATGGAAATAAAACGAGAGAAAGAGATGGAGACACGGAAGAGAGAAACCAAATAAAAAAGTATAAGAAATTATAATAGAGAAAAAGCGTGATTTTTAAATTTTAAAAAAGATTTTTCAAACTAAATTAATATAAATAAGATAATAATATATAAATAAAGTAATAATATATAAATAAAATAGTAATATATAAATATATTTTTTTAATATATAGAAAATAAAATAAAATAAAAATAAATTAATATAAATAAAGTAATAATTTATAAATATTATTTTTTAAATGTATAAAAAATAAAGTAAAAAAAAATGGTTGGGGAGTCGTGGCTTCCCTGTTCCTTCATTCTTCCGCCCCTGTGTATAATACTTATAGTAATACACAATACAATTTAAAGAAATATCAAAATAATATATAAAAATACAAATATCTATACATATAGTGAAACAAAATAAAAAGAAAATTCTATTTGTTTTCAAATATTTCTTGCATTTGTATCTATTTTCTCGTGTACACAATATAGTTCGTAAATCACAAAAATAAAAGAAACAGAAAGTAAACTATTGAAATAATTTTTTACTGGAAGAAAATATATAAAAGAAATATTGTAATATGTAACAAAAAACAATTCAATTACATCAAAAACCAATATTCGAAATTATAAAGACTAAACATGGATCTTATGCATCAAAGATATTCAACAAATGGAATATCAACTCACATCTTCCTGAAAGCTCATATTAAGTATTTCCTACCAGATACTAACATTTGATTCAATTTAAGATGTGGATTTGCAAGTAAACCCATAAATTATGGATCACGGTAAGTTCATTACAATCTAAGTTTGCACATCTACACATGTCACAATTTGTAAGAACTCCTTCATCACATTCTCACCATTTGATATCTTAGCCTATGTGACTTAGATTCTCTGTGAACCTTGGGGATCTTTGTTACAAAAAATGTGTCAAATACAATATAACTCATCAAATAAAACCACAAATCAATCAAATATAAAAAATTAGTATTTATTTTGCATTTATAAAAAGAACACACATATTTGATGAGTTAAAGAGATCAGAAGAAAAGAAGAATTTTTTTTAGCTTAGTGAAAGTATGCTCGCTTGAGTGAAAATAGGACAAAAATTAGGTTGAGTTGTATTGCTAGTTTTGCTTAGCAAAAAATCCTTTGATTGAGCGAAAATAAGGCTAGAAATAAGGTTATTTTCAACTCTATTTTTGGTTGATTGAAAAATCTTTCGCTTGAGCGAGAATAGAGAAGAGAGTAAAATTTGAGTCCTTGTTCTATTTTTTCTTTAATGAAAATCCTTCGTTGGAGCGGAAATATCAGAAAAATCAACCTCAACAACAGAATCAAACCAATTTTCAAAAATATTTTCAAAATCATTTTAATAATAGTACTTCTAAACAATTCAAATGATAAATCTAAACCATTATTTGCTGAAACATCATCTTTTACCCATATCAATTCAACCATATTGGTCCCTTAACTCAATATGCTTATTTATGCTTATTTCAATTTCATAAACTATCATAAAGAAGGATTCAAAACTCAGATAAAGGAAATTATATAGTTAACTTGCACAATCTAGTCTCTAGATCAACATATGAATAAGAGTATCCAATTCAAAAGATTTCAAACAATCATTCATCAAACAAAACTCAACAATATTTAAGTTAAAGCATTCAAACATCTTTTCAACCAACCACAATCCTTACTTAAGAACCAAAATCTAGTGACCAAGTCACCTTCACATATAGATAATTTATCCTAAGGCCCTATCAAAAGCTTAAATAACTCTCTTTTCCTGAAATGAACAACTTCAAAACAATTTTAAAAATCGAGGAACACGATTATTTCAAAATCTATGTACCTATAGCAAGGTATCCAAACATATTAAAATTTTAGTATGTAATGAAACAAATTTAGATGATCAATTTTTTTAAACTAACCTTACCAAGATTGATCACAAATCATAAGAAAAATAAGAGAAGAGAGAATCTATAGAGTAAATAGAAATTTACTTTGTTTCAAAATTTGATAAGGTAGAAATGCTTCCTAACTCCTAAACTACTGTGAGGTGTACTCAGATTATGAAAGAAATGAGATATGGAGATGTGGAATTAAAGAGAAGGGTGGGAGAAGCTTTTTAAAAGAGGAAAGAAGAAAAGAAAATGATGAGGCAGAGGCACAACGTCATAATTATTCCCAAGAACAAAAAATTTCTCCTAAAAAAATTAGTTTACCAAGAAAAGATCATGCTACAATTCCATCATCTGTTTTTGTTTTTTCATTTCCTAGTTGGAATCACTACGTATAAGCTTGCAAAACACTTTGACCATGTTGATATTCCTATAAAGGATTTACTCTATTCGAAAATATAAAATTCTAACAAGCTTCACTTTTAAAATACAAATTTTATTTTACTTGAACTAAATATGATTTTAGGCTATAACTAGGATCATACAAATTCCTTATTGCAATACATGAAAGATATTATAGATGTTGGTTTAAAGAGGAGGAGGTAAAGCAAGTTTATATGTAAAAGAACATATTCTCTGAAAAGTATGATAAGGTCTTATGAACTTCAGAGTTAGCTTCTTTGATTTGTACCTTATAAATTAAGAAAAAAATAATGTGTTTTAGATTACCTTATAAATTAAAGTTGCTTTAGTAATTTAAAATGGAGGTGGGTATGAGAACGAGGACGAAGATGCAATGAATATGTACATACACATCTCCCTCTCTATACCCAATTTAAAATATTGAATATTACATATATCCATACCTATACCTAGTTAATTTGAGGATTTCCCGTCAAAGTCAGGACAAATTCAAATAATATCCATGTGGACAAGTTCATTTGCAATTCCTAATGGTATACAATTTAGATTCAACACGCTTAAGATAATTGAGTGTTTTAGACATGTAGGATATTTGATTCTATCTTATAATATATATTAAGAAATATACTTAAACTTAATATAATCATATTAAACTGTTTTGCAAGATAAGGTTTACATCCATTATAATCTAGTGTTACTTTTAGTAGATGTCTAATATAATATAGATCTTATCGATAGATCCATTATCGACAAATATTTTTGTCAATAATTAAAATTCTAAAATTCATTGGTAAAATTTTACTGATTAATTTTTTTCATTTGTAATTTCATGATTTCTTATAGTACGGTATACGGAAAAATTAATCTTATTGTTCTGGTACGTCCAATAGTATCATATTGCTTAAGATTCAATGTGAAGAACAATTTAAATATACTTTTCTTCCTTAATCTTCTAATATGTCTTTGAAGGACAAAACCAAGACAAAATTCCAATTTCTAAAACAGATAAATTTTTAAACATGACGATTGAGCCTAATAATATTATCTCAGTCATTTATTCTACTATGTTTATTAGTCTTATATCATTTAAAAATTGACATCGAGAATAATTTAAAACATCTTTCTCTCTTATATCATCTCAGCATTATCTCATTCGAAAATCGAAACGCTCTTTAATTTTCATTTTAATTTATAAAACTACAACTAAAAAGATGATGATGTGCTACCTAGTTCATGACTTCATAGAAATGACAATTTTGGAGTTTTTGGGAGGCTATGTCAATGCCCCAAATTTCAAAGATGCGCTACTTTATGAATGATTATAGCTTTAGTGGAAGTCACCTTCTTACTCTTGAAATTGGTTGGGTCTTCTTCTCCTTTTGCTGAAAAACATTCGTAACTAGTCAACAGAAGTGGGCATTGATTCTGGACGCAATATGGAGCACATTCAATTATAGGGATAAGTGAAAAAGTGAACCAAACTACCATTTTTTTTTTCTTTAAAACATTGCCCCTCTTTCTTAAAAAGGACAAAGCTTATCCACATGTTTTTAGTAAACTATAGACTTTGTTTCTTTTAAGTAAATTTTGAATTTGGATATTGTAATTTAGAAAAGGTTATGATTAAAATAAAAAAAATTACTATAAATGTAAGTTTTTCTACTATTAAGATTAAAAGAAGTTGTCATAAAAAAAATAAAAAGCTTTGATTTTCTATCAGTTTATTTGTTAAGTGTCAAAATATGTTCCTAAAGAAGGAAAACAAATCTGCTTTAACTTCAAAACCATTATTTTATCTTGGAAAGTGAATTTGAAAAAGCGACTCAAGTGTTATTTTATAATAACAAAGTTTTCAAGTAAAATTTCAACGTGAGAATGCTATTTATAGGAAAATTGTATTATAAAAACCATTTGAACCTTCCTCATGTGTTATTATTATTATTGAACCAGTGTATGAATATTTGTGAAATAACAATATATAACTTACAAAATAATAATATGTAATCATATATGTAATAAATAAAACAAATTTAAATTCAGATTCTTGTAATTTATTTACTTTCAAGATACTCATATTTCCTTGTTTTATTTAAGAAAATAAAATTTTAGAAATTGTAAAATAACTCACCGTAACATAATTTGAAGAAAAAATTTAAAAACTTTAAAAATCAGAATATTAAATTTTAGTTTATAATTTTAATGTTTCGTTACCTAACTTGTATTGTGTTTAAAATATTATAACATATAAAACATTTTTTTAAAGAAAGGTCATTAAATTTAAACAGTTAAATCTTCCATCCATCTTTTTTTATCGGATTAATAAATTAAAAAAAAATTAATAAAGGCCTACTACTAAATAAACAAAGTAATTTTTTCTAAGAAATAAAAAAAGATCTAAATTAAATTATGTATAATTAAAAATATTAATTTAAATTTTATAAGCAAGTATCATTTTCTTAACTTTACGTAGGTTCTCAAATAAATCACTATAAATTGTTTTCCATCTTCCACTATAAAAGTAAAAGAATTGGATGTTGAAATATGATTCTACTGCTTTTAAAAAGATAAATTAATACAAAAATTATTTTTTCATTAGTTGGTGATTCTACACTATTATCTTTTCAATGATACTTAAATTAATCCAAATTATCTTTTACGAAATTAATTTGGTTAGAATTAAATGAACTTTAATTAAATTCAAATAAAATAAATTAAGTATTTTATATATGATTTTTTGTTTTAAAAAATTAAATCAATTTAACCTTTGCAAATGTGAAAATTAACTCTTTTATATATATATATATATATATATATATA
>Ga0209589_1002771_pt1:0-20000 | contig 30529 bp, 8 predicted proteins | sample CowpeawhiteBW_FD_187525 | JGI IMG/M metagenome (GOLD analysis project Ga0209589, IMG submission 187525) | Root nodule microbial communities of legume samples collected from California USA - Cow pea white BW (SPAdes) (version 2) | ecosystem: Host-associated > Plants > Roots > Nodule...
TTTGTTGGCATCGTGGTGTGCCTGGTTTAGTAGGGGTGTTGTCGGGAACCCCAGGACTGCGTTATTTTACTATCTTATGCGTGACGTTTCCTTTAATTTTATGTATTAAATTAAATGGGACGTTACACACATCATGTTAGTGTTAAAGTCAGGTGAAAATGTCTTATATTCAATTTAATCATTATATTTATAATTTTGACTTAATGAGTAACTTTTAAAAAAAATGGAACATTGTTATCTTTTTTCAAAGTAAGACCAATTATAAATTAAGCTTAATTACAACTTTTATATATATATATATATATATATATATAAATTTTAGAATATAAATATAAAGTGACACTTATAATTTATGAATTCTAATATTAGAAATAATTTAAAGATAATTTAAAGAACTGTATTCTCCTTTGTTTAAAATACTAAATTAATTTAGAAAAACTGTATTTTCTTTTGTTTGAAAAACTGTGTTTCAAATATTAAAATTTAAAAATTATAAGTGTCATTTTACATTTACTTTTTTAATATTTTTTAAAAAAATTATAAATTTAAAATGGGGATTTTTTATTGAAATTAAAAATGTAAAAAATAAAATTAATTTCATTGTTTAGGTGGAGTGATTTGATTTATAAATTCTATAAGTTATTTAAACATGTATATATAAGTTGTAATTTTATATATAAGTTGTAATTAGGCTTAATTACTAATTTGATTCTATTTTGGATAGAAACAACATTGTTCCATTTTAAAAATTTAGAATTCACTTGAGTCAAATTTTCAAATATAGAGATGAAATTAAATACAAGACATTGTCACGTGACACTGACACATACACATGCCACCAACACTATCACATGATACTAACATTGGCATGTGGCATGATATAACGTGACACATGAAGATAAAAAATATAAAAAAGACTTAACAAATAAAAATAAAAGGTAAAATAATATATATATATATATATATATATATATATATATATATATATATATATATTACGAATTCACATGTGATATGTACAAAGACAACGTTAACATCAATCTCACAAAAGGGACCTAATTAAATTATTTCAGCAAAAAATAAACTTAATTGAACAAAAATAATTAAGGAGACCAAATGAAATAATTGAATGGAAAATTAAGACTGAATAAGGACTTTAACCTTTAAAAATATCATGACTAACTAAGAATTTTAACATTCATAGTATATTATAAATTTTTTGAGTGATAGTAAGGAGTACAAAACTAACAAACAAGTCCGTAAGCATGAAGAACTTGTCAAGAGAAAAGAGAAAAAATGAGTGAAGATATATCTTAAAAGAAAGGAGATATGTCCACTAATGAGGAGTAAAGACTTGACCTACAGATTACAAACTCATTTACGTAAATACAAAATTAAAAAAATGATGTGTTAAAATATATTAGTTTCGTAAATATATTTATCTATTTTGAATGACTATTCTTAAGTTTAAAAAGAAAACACGATTAAAATTCAAAGAAATTATTATTCATTTATTATCTTAACAATGTATAAAACGCATGGTGATTATTATAACAAGTATTAGTACTCTTCTAACATTATTAAAACATTGCAGAATGGTCAACCATGGAAGATGATCAATTCTTTGAGAATTGGTGGGAGATAAGAATTCTAAGTTTTCTTCTACCTTACTATATATATTTCTCTAAACATGGAATAAAAATATTAAGATAATGTGCAAAGTGGTTTTTTGCTTTGTAAGATATAGAATAGAATCTAAGTTTGTTTCATTTGTTTGTGTATTTGACCACCCATTGTTTTGGTACAAATTTGCTTAATCATATTTCCAATTTTTTCTATGTGCGTGAATCGCATGGAACCTTGTACTTTTCAACAATTCTTAGTACCTTGTACTTCGTTGGCGTTTTCCATAATCTTTGGGTAACTAGCTAATTTTATACACTAGATCCGTTGAGAAAACATATATAATATGAGAATAAAATCAGTTAATAACGGTTGTTTGGTATGGTAAGTAAAAATAAATAAAAAATATCTCATTCAACATTTGTACATGAAAAACAATCCCTAACAAAAACAACAAACCCACTATACTCGCGATTCGAATATAGCTGTACCAAACATATAAGACGAAGCTAAATAAAATATTGTTAACGTTTGTTTTCTCACGTTTATCTTTGTTCTTTTATTTCATCATGTATAATATTAATGTATTTTTTAATGATTTTTCTAATCATTCACTTCTGCCATTTTTCTTTTCAAACGTAAAAAGTTTAATTTACCCTGCGGACCTATGAGTCTGTCCTAAATGGAGCATATTTTTTACATTTAACCTTTTGAGGTCATACGTATAAATTCTCATTTACGTTGAGAGTTTAGGATACGACGGAAATGAGACTTTTATATTTGGTTTAAAAGGGTTAAAATTAAATGAGTTTTTAAAATGTTGTGTGAATCATTTCTTCTTCACTTCTTCACCAAAAACTTGTGCATGTGGATTCTCTCTTCTCCCACGACAACTAGGGTGGAGGTTCTATTGGTGACAAAAAACAACTTCTTTCTTCATCTTTCATTGCTAGTTTCTCGTGGGAAATGGTTTTGCCCAATTGTCACTAGTGCAGTTTTGGCCTTTTAACTCGCGTTATAGGCTTCGATTGTCTCTTAACCGAAGCATAACATGGCGCAGTGACATTTTTTTAAATTTTTTCCAAGTTTTATGCCTCGGTTCAGAATATACCTGCAAAAATTTCTACTTTGGTTCTAAGAAAACTGGTACAAAAAAGTTGGCCAGTATTTCAGAAATGCCCCTGGGTGATATTTGGCCTCGGGTGATGTTGAACCGGTGCCAAAAAGGGTTTTCTGCCTCGATTAAAAATTGAATCGAGACCAAAACATTGGTCAGTATTTCAAAAATGCCACTACGGTGATGTTTGGCCTCGGGTGAAATTGAACCGTTGCCAAAAAAGGTTTTCTGCCTCGGTTAAAAATTGAACTGAGGCCATAAGTTATGTTAAGGTTCAAAAACGCGAATCCCTTTTGTTCTTCTTCTTCCTCGCGCCTGAGAGACGCACCACACGCCTGTTTTTGCTGTTGTTGCGCTCCGGCCACTCACACCACCACAAGTCTGTTGCTCAATCTACCTCGCACCGCCACGTCGCACCGTTGGGTCTCCTTCCCCATGAACGCTGCTACAATCCACGGTGTTGTTGTTCATGGTGTAGATTTGTGGTGAACGTTGGTGGTTCTGTCTTCGGTGACTCTTGCGAGACGATAGTCGACTCGTTGATGCATGAATGTGCGAGTGGCGGATGTTTGTAAGACCCGTAGAATTTAATTAATTAAATAATTAATTAATTAATAAATGTGGGTAGTGGAAGCCTTTATGGCATTTAATTCTAATTTATATGATGTGAAAAAGTACTAGCTTAAGTGGTTTAGAGTACTTAATTGTGTGAAAGGACTTGGGTTTGAGTCTTATGTATGCTAGTTATGTGTTATTTAATTTATTATTATTTTTTATAATATGTTGGATTATGTTAAGTGACAATATAATCATAGGATTATATGAATTATCACGAAAGATGAATTGGTTAAATGGTTGTGCATTGATTTGACCTTGGTATGGTGTGAGATCGAACCTTGGTGAAACCAAACTAAATTTTCATTTTGCTAAAATTAGTTTTGGCAAGAATGTAAAAGGGCAAAGAAAACCCTAGCTGAATGGGTAGACAAGGGGGGCTGGAAAAACAACCACTAAGTAATCTTCAATGGCAATTAAGCTAGCTTAATGTCATTTTCGTTTTTATATCGGCATTGTCAATTAAGACCACTTTTAGTGACCAATTAAGGAGAAAGAGAGAGTGTTTCTGGCTGCCATTGTTCTGGAAAAATTGAGAGAGAATTCAGAAAGAGAAATTGGTGCTGTGAGTGAAGCATAGTGGTGGAATTGAGGAGAAGTAAGGCAAGCCATTAGTGATCAAGGGAGCACTCTAAATTTCAAAGTTAAGCTAAGGAATCCAAGTTAGGGGAGTTTTACTCGTTAGTTTATGTTCAAGGATTGATTGCATGAAATGTATGTTAAATTGAATGCTTATACTCTGTTTGTTTTGTAAATTTTTTTGTGTTTCTGGAAATTCCCAGAAACCGCCTAGCGGGTCACTCATAGCTGCCAGGCGACTCATCCCAATGTAGTGTATTTTGGGTTCCTGAAGAGAACCACTTGGCGGTAAGCTCCCGACCGCCAAACGATGCGTGACTGATGCACCCAGTTTTCTGGGTTTTTGTTTGAACTGCCTGGCGGTGATGAATACCCGCCAAGCGACGCGAGCCATGTTGGCTCGATTTTGTGGTTCTTGTGTTCTGAGATGATTTTGATTGGGGGAAAAGGAAGTCCTACATAATTATTAATGATGTGATGTGTTACATTGTTGAATTATGTATGGTTAGAGCTTCAATTTGATAAACTTGCTATGAACACTCTTTTGGTGGTTCTGGAATTTTGGAAAAGTTAGGTTCTTGCAAATTTGTGGAGTTAGAGATAATAATTGAATAAAAGCTTTGGTGATGTTTAGTGCAGTGGGAACTGTAATAATGAGCTACTGGTTAGATTTTACAGAGAACTCATGGTGAGGTATTAGTGATATGATAAGTAGGAGCTCATATGAAAATATATAATAGACTGGATGGATCCACTTAAACTTTTTAGTCTGGGAAGAGGCTCATATCCTCAGACAAGGCTGACCCATGATGATTGAGACAAAATTAGTAGCATTCCAACTTATTGGTAAGTTGTGTCATATCAGTTTTAGAGAGCAGAGAATGTAGACGGGCTTAAGTGATAATAGGGATGACTATTAACATGATTAATTGACAGGTACTTAACTTGGTAATTATGATGTGGGTAGAGTATTGTAGGCTCTATTATTGTGCAATCATATGACAATTGAACTAGTTGAGGGAATAGGTGCGTGAGGGTGTGAAAAAGGGACCTTGATCATAAAACAGAACCCATATTGAACCATACTGATATAGCGCCTGGCGGTAATACGCGAACCACTAGGCGATAGCGGTGATTTAGAGGGCAGCCTGCACGTGTGGCGCCTAGTGGCAGAGAGCATCCCACTAGGCGATAGATGCAAGGCAGTGACGAATGAGGCGCTTAGCACCTGGCGGTACGTGTCCCCCGCAAGGCGGTCTGGAAGCGGGCAGCGCTAGGTGCTACGTGATCTATGCCAAGCGATTTTGTTGTAGTAGTATTGGTGTTTCTTACTCTTGATGTGTGTGACCTACAATGCTTTAGTGATGCCTTAAAGGTCGGCTTGTTGGTGTTCCTTGAGTTGTGGCTCGGAACGTATCCTTAAGTTGTGGCTGGGGATAGGGGTTAAGCACGTGGCATTCCTTGAGTTGTGGCTCGGAATGGCATCCCTCGAGTTGTGGCTCGGGATGGCGGATGAACACGATGAACTCTTGAGTTATGGCTTGGGTTGGTGAGTGTTGTTAGTGCGAGTGTTCTGGTTGTGGCCCGCACAGATGGGTCCAGATAGATTTCCCTCCTGAGTAATTAGCTGACGAGTTTGGTAGTCTTGGGACGTTACGAGCTATGTTCGTATTGGAAACTCCACCTGGCGTTACGGAGTGTGATTCATAGCATGGTTTCCCGCACATGCTTTATCGGTTGTGGCCAATAGGTGTGGTAGCAAGACATCTTGAGGTATTCACTAGAAGATGTAGAACACTGTTAACAGGATTGTGGCCATGTGATATGAAATCGAGGGATGGAATTCCTTTGGTGTGATTGTGTTATATATATATATATATATATATATATATATATATATATATATATATATATATATATATATATGTGTGTGTGTGTGTGTGTGTGTGTGTGTGTGTGAGTGTGTGTTGTATATATATGTTTTATTCTATTAGCTTACCCTATCTGCTTGTGTTTGGCAATGATCGTATATGCGGTATACATGAGCAGATGATGTTGTAGGTGGATCTGGTGAGACTTAGAGACAGAGCTTGGGCTAGCTTGGGAGTTTTCCATAAAGTTTTTTTTAATTATTTATGGACTTTATAGATTTGTAATTATTGATTATGAACATGGTTTTATTATAATAGAGTTTATGAGTTGAATTCGAGATATTTTATGAAGGAAATACAGTTTTAAATTTCTCGCATTTTGGGAAAAGTTATTCAATAAATGAAGTTATTTATTAATTCTCTATTTTATTATTTTAAATCCGTAATATCCGGTCGGGATGTTACAATGTTCCTAGGTGGCGTAGTGGTTTTCAGTGAATCGAAGATGGACGGCAGCTTCCATGGTGGTTCGAAGGTGGCGGAAGAACCTAGGGTTGATTTTCTATGGCACCATAACGCTTCGATTCTCATAAGAACCGAGGCAGAATGTGGGGTTTCTGCTTCATTTAACACTTGAGGCCAAAAGCTGACCCTATTTGGCCTCGTTCTAATATGCCTCAATTCTGGAACTAGGACAGAATGGCAAAAATAACCGTTGTCAAATCCCCTTCTTGCACTAGTATGCATTTGTGTTCAACATTAAGGTTGGTTGTTTAAACATCTACTTTGCTCACATTAAAATCGTAAAAAATTATTTCCAGAGCTTGATAATGTATTCCTTTGTTATTGATGTGTTTTTCATGGTGGTTACTTTGATTACATTGGAGTTTTTGTGGGTCAAGTACATACTTGAGGCATGCGCTTTATATTTTTGTGGTTGTTTTTTGGAATCTTAATCATGGGAATATGTATGAATGTCTCAATTATGATTCTCTTTCATTTTGCACTATTGCTAATTGTGTTTCATGTATGTAGAATGAAGTCATTACAATCAATATTTTTCTATATTTCAATATCTACTTTTAAGATGAAACCAATTTTTTTAAGAAAAAAAGACATCAAAAATTTACATTGTGCATTATAAAGTCTGACATAAATTTAAGTTGGTTATCTAAATTTATGGTAGGTATTATAAGGTTTAACATGAATTTACACTAGGGATTTTGCCCGACGTAAATTTAGGTCACCCGCATAGAAACTAAATTATTAACATATGTAAAAAGTCTAAAATATCATAAAAGGCATCTTTTGTTATAGTGGGTTAAAGTGAATTCAACACTAATGTGTGTAGAAAAATATCCAAGAAAATTTCCATAATTGTTGAAAGAAAATATCACTAGAAGCAACAATTCGAGGACATTCTTAAGTGATACCATGTGTGTTATATTCAATTTGTTAGAGAAAAAGTATAACACCCTAAATAGAAAAAACATATAAGTGTAAAATATGATCTCACAACACAAACACAGACATAGACACAGACACAGACACAGACAGACACAAACACAGACACAGACACAGACACAAACACAGACACAGACACACACACACACACACCACACACACACACACACACACACACACACACATATATATATATATATATATATATATATATGCTCAAACATAAGAGTTGAGGAATCATACTACCTTTGAAGTCCTTAGGTTTTAGTGTATTAGGGATGGACCTTGTTGCCACCTGACCCAAATTCGTCCGACAACATCATTAAGAACAATGACCGTGTTCCCGAGGTATTGTCCATTTTGGAGTATGGAGCTCCATCACAATTTTGTCCTTAAAAGGCACCTCAAAGGATGAAGGGAGGTAAGAGTATTTAAACTACAGTTGATCACGACTATTAAGCGATGTGCGACTTATTGGGTGTATCGGAACAAGTCCCCCAGTCGAAGGAAAGGGGAGTTGTCGTTGTCCCACAGTGGGCGCCAATGTTCTGACCTGACCCAAGTTCGTCCTGCAGCATCATTAGGAACAATGACTACGTTCCCGATGTATTGTCCACTTTGGAGTGTGGAGCTCTATGATAGTTTTGTCCTTAAAAGGCGTCTTAAAGGGTGGAAGAATGTAGGAGTATATAAATTGTGTTTGACCTCGACTCCTAAACGATGTGAGACTTATTAGATGTACTAGAAAAAACCTAGATCTACATAGAAATAGTACTCCCAAGACATTGAATGATTTGCATAGTAAGTAACAAGATGGTAGTGGTGTAGTAGAAGAAGATGAGATGAAATCAATTCATAGCTCCTACTCCACTCAATCTATCTAATTACAATTATCTATTTTTACTTGCATTCTTTATCACAAACCTAAAACCCAAAATTAAAGATACTAATATAATTGCTAAGTTCATGTGGATACGACACTTGTTGATACTACTACGTAATAATACACTTGTTGGGAAATGGTTGTTGTGAAACAGTCATCAAATTTTTGGCGCCGTTGTCGGGGATTTGGTTCAAGTATTTGGTATATCTAACCATTCTTTTTTGTGAATATATACATACTTTGTAAATATCATATTCGTATAGCTTGAGTTTTTCCTTTTGTACATACTTTGCTGCTTCTTTGATGCATAACTTTCTCTACAGTGATCCAATTGAGCTGATTCTTTTTTTCTATGCATTCTTGATTCAATGATCTTTAATTTGAATGTAACAACATGATTTTTTGGAGGTCTGTTGAAGATGCGGATTATTTTTAAAGTTTTCGGATGAACTGTAGAGTTCAACTTGACCTTTGCTACTTGTTTGATGCATAAATTCCTCCATAGTTATCCAATTGGTTTTATTCTTTTTGCATTACAATTCTGATTAAAAGATCTTTAATTTGAATGCTAGAACATATTTTTTGGAGCTCTGTGGAAGGTGTAGTTTGTAAAATAATAGACAAGTTGCAAAAGTGCTAGTTCTGATTTCTTATTTTAAGTGTATTTCAAAAATTTTAGCTTAGGAAATTAGGTGCTATGATGTTTAGTCTAGTTTTTGGTGCTGAAATTGAAGGAAAAGATGAAGGAAACTGGACAAAATCCTTATAACCTACTGCAATGAACAAGAGACAAGAGGAGATCAACGCCAATATTGGTGCAAAGCGTCTAATTTCCAGGAAACTTTGAACTTCTACTCTAATGTAAATTGTCTTGAATAGAATTTTATCTTTGAACATCTTAAAAAGTATAAGCAAGTACAAGGTTAAGAAAGATTAAAAGAAAGCTCTTCTTGAACAAGTGAGATGACTTATCAAACAGATAGAGGAGATGACATAATCATCATTTGAGGTTTTGCTATTTGGGCCTTGTGCTTTAAGGAGATTATGCCATGCACCTAAGACCTAAAAATGTTTCAAGATTTGTCATTCCATCTGCTACAAGAGGAGTATAAACTAAAATTCCACTTCTTAACCTTATTCTTCATATTTATTTCCTGGAAAAGATCATGAAAATTATTGAGCTCACTTATGGATGTTGCGCAACAAAGGGAATTGAACTAAAGGGCTTTGAATCCTTGAGCCCCACTTTAAAGGAATAACTATACAGTACTAAAGCTAGCCAAAAAAGTCAAGGATTTGAACCATAAGCATAATTTCCAAGTACTGAAGTTGGCAATCACATCCCTTTATTTGTTAGTATTGAAGCTTGCCATCAACTTACCAGTATTGAAGTTGGCCAAGTAGTCAAAGAACTAAAGCCATAACAGAGAGGATGTTGATGCCTCTAAATTTAAAAGATGATGAGTTCTTTGATAAGGTGGTTTGATCTAAGAGCTAAATAGAAGACCTTGATGCAGAAGAAGATTGAAATCACCAAAAGTAGAGTTTTTTTTTTAAAATTTGTTCACGTTTTAATTTATGTCTTTAATTTTTGTTTCTAATTTTTGTTTTTGCTTTTATTTATTGCATAAGAATATATATGAAAATTTTGGGCAGCTAATATATTTTGGAAATACATACAAGTTTTCTTTTGATTTTTGGTTGGAACAAGAACTGGAAGAGAAACTAGATTTTTGATATGCACAAGTAGGAAAAACTTTAGGAATCCTAGTGTTTAAATGACAAACTAGCAATGCTAATGGCATCATAGTTAAAAAATCAAGATGCATGAGTGCACCTAACTAGTGAGAAGAGTAGTCAAACACTAAATTGAGAGTTGAGTGAAAACACCTTAAGGAGCTGCCACTAGTTTTGTTTCAATTCTCTAAAAATTGTCAAACACATGAAAAAGCACGGAAAAGATCAAGGCATGTTCTTTGTTGAATATTCATACCCAGTGTAAGAACCGAGAAATTTAAATAATTAAATAAATAATTATTTAATAAATGCGGGTAGTGGGAGCCTTTATGACATTAAATGTTAACTTTTATGATGTGGAAAAGTATTAGCTCAAGTGGTTGAGAGTACTTGGTTGTGTTGAGAGGACTTGGGTTCGACTCCTATGTATGCCAATTATGTGTTATTTAATTGTATTATTTTTTTATGATATGTTTAAGCGTGATAAGAGAGTATAAATTTCTAGATTTATAGAAATTATAATGAAACATGAATTGGTTAAGTTAGTTGTGCATTTGCTTGAATATTGGAAGTTTATGGGTTTGAACCTTGGCTTAAGCAAAATAACTTCCTTTTTGCTAAAATCAATTTTGGCATGAATGTGAAAGGACACCTAAACCCTAGCTAAAAAGAGGCAGCCAAGAAGGAATGGAAAAACAACTCCTAATAAGCCTTGAATGTCAATTAAATCAACCTTTAAGTGGGAAGACAGTGTATTGGAGTGTACATTTTTGTGTGGGCTGCCTAAGGGAGAGTTTCTGAGCATAAACTTGAACCTAAAGAGAGTAAGTGGGCGTGCTTGGGTGGAGACAAGGCTTGGAATCAAATTGGAATAAAAAAGGGACTCTATAAGAGCATTAGTGCGAAGGAAAATCCAGGTTAAGGGAGTTCCACTTCATGTTTTGATTTTAATCGTATGAATATGTAATGTATGAAATGCTTGAATTGTATGTACTGGCCATGCTAGAATCCCTTTCGTATTTCTGGATTTTTTCAAAAACCATCTGGTGACACATGAATTGCCGCCAGGCAACACATACTGCAAAATCCAATTTTCGGGTTTCCCGATGGACCGCCTAGCGGTGAGACACTGTCCACCAGGCGACGCAGACTGGTTTCTCTAGTTCTCCGCCCTTGTAGATTTTATGTGTTGTTGATGTTGCTTGGACAAATCATTGATGTATACTCGAGTGTATTTTGATGTGATTGGATAACTGTAATTAATTTTCATGATCATGGTATGGATCGTGTATGAAATTAGGGTTAAGGTTCATGTTGGAAATTTGGGGAAAAAAATCGACGTGATTTTTGGTAATTATTAATGTCTTAGTTCATGAAATTGATATTAAAAAAAAGCACGATCTTTGTGGGATGTTAAACATAAAAAGAAAATTATGACAAGACATGTACTGGAATTAGTAACCGGGGGTTTTACGGTGCGAGTAGGTGTTGGAAAATCTGGGATTTTCCCAGAATTTGTATGCACCGCTTGGCGGCTCAAGCATTGCCGCCAAGTGACACACCAGACGCAAGCAGCCATGTGGATTGTTGCTCGTGTTGTGATCTGGGTGTGGTCATCTGGAAAATTTAGTGTAGGATTTAGGAAATGAACATAAAACGTGGGGAGGAAACCTTACATGAGGAATAATTAATGAAATGTGTGAGTGGACAATAAAGGGGGATAATATACATGTAAAGAAATGTTTGGTGTTTAACTGTGATGTTGATACTTGCCCGCTGGGACTGTTTCATGTATTAGTTGTGATGTTGATTTAAGTGGGAGGCCTATTCCATTTAGGATATGAATAAGGATATAATGGAGTGCATAAGGGGTGAAAGGAAGTATGACTTTAATTTGGAAGCTATAGATTGTGTGGCATGATAATTTAATCATAATGTTATGACTAAATAATTTTAAGGGTGTTATGTAATGTGTGTTGAGTGTTTGAGGTTCATTAGAACCTCTACCAATGTACCAAAAACCAGTAGCATTACGCTACTAGTATAGCATCTAGCGACGCGGGACGAGCCGTCAGGCGATAAGAACCAAAACAGTGGCAGTCGCCACTAGATCGTGTAGCGCCTGGCGGTAAGGGAGGCTCCGCCAAGCGGAATTGGCTAACAGAGGTTCTAGGAAAGGCGTGTCGCCTGGCGACACGAGGAGACCGCCAGGCGTTCTAGAACTAAGTTTCGCCTAGCGACGTGAGAGGTGCGCCAGGCGGTTTTAGGTGCAGAGTTGGATCGCGAGGAGGATTTCTACACAGCTTTGGATGAAGGTCATGATGCGATGCTTTGGCTGGGGGCCCAGTTACGAGTGTAACTTGTATTGGGGTAACATGTGGCCACTCGAGGTTGTAGCCTAGTGGTTTGGGAAGTCCAGTGGAGTGTGCGAGATTGTGGCTCGTACGACGAGGTTCCAAAAGATTGCCCTCTTTAGTGCAATTGAATGAGTTTGGTAGTCTGGGACAGCTACAGACTGCAGTTCCTTTTGGGAAACTCCACTTGGTGTCGCAAATTGTGATCGTGGCAATTTATTCCCGCGTGTGGACTATTAGGTGGTGGCCTGTAGTCGGAGGGGCGAGTAGACACTCGTGCAACAAAGATCGATCAATGTACTCATGAAAGGGTGTAGAATCAAGAGGCAAGAATGTTTGGAAGTGGAGGATTGAGGATTTGGGGGCTAACACGGGTTATGGTTATGAAATGCTTTAATTATGTCATGTTGTATTTGTCTTTCTTGTATTTGAGCTCACCCTATCTATGTGTGTTTGGCATTAATCATGTAACTTGTTACATAGGAACATATATGGATGTAGGTGAACACGTGGATGCTTAGAGACGGAGTGGGGCTAGCTATGGGAGTTTTTATATTAATTTTCTTCATGGAAGTTTATGGATTATTTTGTAATGGTTTTATAAATAGTTTATATTTCTAATAATTGAACGCATGGACTTTCGTTATATTTTTTTGGCGCATTGAAACAAGATTTAAATTTCTCGCGTTTTGGGAAAGTACTTAATATTAAATGCAGTTTTTATCATTTTCTTTCTTTTTATTTTTAATAAGTAATTACCGGCTAGGACGTTACACCCAGAGCCAAATACCTACCTTGAATTGAATTTCAATATCCTTTTGAACCTTAAGCTTACAATACACACCTTAGCCTCACAATACACACCTTAGCCCACAAAAGTAAATATCCCACCTTTTCTCATTGATAAGGAGGACAAAAACAGTACATGTGTCGGAATAAAAAGGCAAGGATGGAAGCTAGTTGAAGAATTGCCCAAGGAAAAGAAAAATGTAGTCCAAAGGACTGAGAAAAACAAATCTGGTGCAAAACATAAAAGTGAAAAGAAACAAAAAGGATAGAAAATTGCATCAGAATTGAAATGCATAAAAAGAGGGCAGTAAAATAGAGCTAAGCTTAATTAGGTTGAATGACTCATTATGTGTGCATGCTGGTTTAACTCTTTTTATCAGTGAGTCTTGCTTGTCTTGTAAAACAAAGTTCCTTCACAGCCTAGCCAAGTTACAAACTCTAGAAAGACTTTAGTGATCCATGCTTATTATGTGTACACAATGCTTGAAAATGAGATGCAAAATCAAGTGAAAGCTTGCAAGGTTGTTTGGAGTGTAAAGATACTTAAGCTGGGGAGTGCATTCAATATAAACCAGATAGAAAAACATGAGTGAAAATCCATGTTGGTTCTAAAACTATGAACTGCCATGCGTTGATATTGGTTCAAGAATAGATGGATTCTTTTGTTGCTCCTTTTCTTCCATTCAACATGTTGAAACTAATCCTTTGATAACCAATGAAACTCATTTTACCATTCTATCTTGTTATGCTTTGCTTGAGGACAAGCAAAGAGCAAAAACTAAATAATAAAGCTACCAATATACTTGTTAAATCCTTGTGGATAAGACACTTGTTGATACCACTATGTACCAATACACTTGTTGGGGAATGGTTGTTGTGAAGCAGTCATCAGCGCCACAAGGCTGAACAGTCACTACTAAAAATTCTCATATTACTTGGGAATTTTGTTGCAAATTTGTTAAAAAAATTTGCAAGAAAAGACTTTTTCCTGCTATTTTTTTCTAAGAATTTTAATTGGCAGGTAATTCCTTCGTGGGCAATTATTTCCTACAAAATTATGAAATTCGCAAGTATTTCCTACAAAATTTGTTGCGAAAAGTGTTTTATACAAAATATTTTACAAAAAAATTGGCAGCAATTTCCTGCAGATTTTTTTTCATAACAAAATTTATAAGTATTTCTTACAAAAAAAAAATCTCAAAACAAAATTGCCAAGAAATATGAGTTTTTTTAGTAGTGGGTGGAAACAATTCCCAAAACCTAGTGTTGAGCGGTGTTGAGACAAGTTTGAGTGGTGGCATCATTGACATGTGAAAAAAGATGGGTATTTAATCTGGTTTCTCGCGAGGGTTTGGCTCATTCCTCATTTTGCATGATAGAGAAATACTTTTGGGTGCTCAGAGAGCCTTTTGGAGGTTGCTACGGGTGTTAGGAAGCTCTTCTACTCCTTCTTGGGTCTTCTCCTCCATTCATGGTGATTTTTCCCCTATTGGGGTTGGAGAAGAAAATGGGTTGCAATTTGGAGGTGAAAATGCAAAGGAGAGGCGTAATTGAAGCTTGGAGTAGCATCTAGGTGCCTTGGGAAATAGCCTTCATCTTCTTTATGGCTTCAATTTCTTCTCTATCTTTTTAATTTGTAAACCCTAGGTTCTCCACAATGGAGAGCTAACCATATTTGTTGAAATTAAATGTAACGAATTGAATTCTTGTGTAATGTGTGTTGTTAATACATATAATTTTCCATTTCAAAGTATTTGATTTTCATGCTTAATGCGTGATTTGGTTTGGCCATCCAGGCATGATTTGTGGTTCTTGAGGTGTTGAAAAATGTCTTTTGAACCCAGAACTAAAATTGAAGACCTAATGGACCTTGTATCTATAGATAGAACATGATTCATTAGTAGTAATCTTAAGACTCTTAAACTTAATGCATGGTTGCTTGTTGATGATCCAAGGGATTGGACTTTGATGAGTTATCATAGGCTCAAAGTCACTAGGAATAGGATATGAGTATTCTTGTGAGTTAATTTTGACATGAAATTGAAATTGAGATGTTTGTGAATGCATAAGAATGAAATATAGTCTTGAGAATTGCAAATACTCTATGTTAAATTTATGTTGCACATCAATTGTTTGATAAAATACCAAAAAGATTTTCTTAGTGCTTTTTGTGAACTTGTTGTCTAATTAAGTTCTGAATTGAGAATTGTCATGTATTTTACAAGTCCATGTGGAAAGAATGATAATTATTACTTCCTACATGCAGTCGGTGTACTTGTCATTTTCCACTAAAAAGTATATGGGCTTTTGTGTGAGACACATATAACTAGGGTTTCCTTACCCTAGATCTTCACTAGCTTGCTCTCCAAGCTAGGTTAAACTTCTCCATAGCCATCTCAAAATTAGGGGTGGCAAAATGGGCAAGCCCGGCCCGCCTATGGCCCGCAAAAAACGGGCCGGGTCAGGTTGGCCCGCCACCCAAAAACGAGCTAGATATTGTAGCCCGTCCCGTTTTAGGGTGGGTTGGCGGGCCCGCGGGCTGGCCTATTTTTTTTTTTATTTTTTTTTACTTTTTATAAATTTTTGTTTATAAATCTATTATATATATATATATATAAATTTATTTATATAATATAAAAAAATATTATTTTTTAATTTTTTTAATTATTTTCAATTTTAAACATAAAAAAATAAAGGTTAAAATACTCCGTTGGTCCTCGTTTTGGTTTAGAAATCTCAAATTGGTTTTGTCATACCAACCTCCCCCATACCAACACCCTCTAGCATGTTGATTATCTTAAGTTATGTCATTTCATGAACCATATACAAATGAACGACACCATTTAACCTTGCTAAATTTGCCATATGAGTGGCCCCTTTATCATCACAAAGGAGCTCCAATCTATCTTCTAACACACTCCCACCTCCTACACAATACCACAACTCCTTCAAAGATACGTGTCCTATCTCTTTTAATCTAGCAATAACCTCAAAATATCCCCACGTATCAGGATCACAAAACCACGTGGTTATTTCCCCATCATATTCCAATTTCCCATTACTAATAAAGTGGCCACTATGGTGGACCACCACTTCAAAACTGTCAACAGACATTCTATTTCTACACCTGTATACATTGCCCCAAACGAATTCAAAAATTACAAATCATGCCAACACAGACAACACAGAACCAAACATTCAAATAGGGGACCACAACATTAAAAAACACATACTACAATGCATATACGGTGACCAATTAAAAAATACATTGCAATAGGGGACCACCAATAAAAAAGGAACTCGATGTCGACAATGGAGGGACTAACAACAGTATAAAAGCAATACAACATCATACCCACACAACAAAACATCAAAACCCCAATACAAACCCAAAACCCCAAGACGCGAAAAAACCCTACACATATTCAACTACAACAAGTCGTACTTACCTTCAGACTGGTGCTCAACCACAACCACAACGAACGCTCTGACCTTCGATTGCACTCGCTCTCACCTCCGACAACGATCTACTTCACCTTCGTCCACGCACATGGGGTTCGCAATCCACGCCTCACACTGATTTTGCCAATCCAATCCCTAATTCCCTAATTACATCATTTAGGGTTTTTCAACCACTGTGTTATTTTTAATTCAGTCCACGCAGTCACTGTGCCATTCTGAAAAATAATACATAACGCCACGTCAGAAAATCAAAACCAAGTTAACGTTAAAAAATTTAACATTGTTACTGATTGCCCTGATTTAATACTCAATTACAAAAACGAGGACGAAATTGAGACCAATTAAAATACGAGGACCAATTTGAGATTTCTAAACCAAAACGAGGACCAACGGAGTATTTTAACCAAAAATAAAAAAAGTAAAACAAAAAAACGGGTTGGCAGGCTGGCCTGTTTTGGCCCGCTAAACTGGCGGGCTGGGTTACAATGAGTTGGCGGGCTGAAAATTTCAACCTGGCCCGCCCTTTTTTTGGCGAGCTGGCGGGCCGGCTCGGCGGGCCTGGCCCATTTTGACATCCCTACTAAAAATATGGAAAGTGTGACTTGGCCACCTAGACGTCTCAATTAATTTGTTGACATTCTCACTATTAACCAAAATACATTCTTAATCAAAAGCAAAAACATGTTAGATGAATCATAGTAAATTTAACCAAAATACATTCTCAATCAAATATTACTATGCCTAATGATGTATATTTCTTTTTCTTTTATCAAGTAAAAAGCTAATTAACCAAAGTATATTTTTTATTAATCCTTGTTCAAGTTTTCACCTTTAATCAAAGTATATTCTCAATCAAAATTAAAAACTCTTTGACTCATATGATTGTTATACATATAGATTAAACATTGTTCTAACTAACTACAATGTAAAGATCATTACTTTTACTTGACTTGGTGATAAAAGACATAAATAAATAAAAATCAAAACAATAACCAAAAGAACAATTTTATTCCATCTAACCTCAAAATCTAATTAAGAAATTACAACAAAATCAACCTAGAGGCTTATCAAAGCATGGATGGTAATAATGACATAAAAATAGAAGAAAATAAAGGGGAGGACATGAAAGAAGAGGGAAAGTTCAAAATATCTTAATGTTCCTAAACTCTCTTAATGTGTTTTCTTAAGTATCTTTATATAGAAATTTGGCTAGACTTCTTTCTGTCTTTTCTATTATTGTAATCTTTTTTCTGATAATGCAATTTCCTCTAATTATCTTCTAAATAAATCCAATATCTTCAATGTAACGTCCCATTTAATAAATAACTTACTTAAAGGACACGTCAAACAATATAATAATACGAGCAAAGATACGGAGTAAAGACTTACTCCTTAAAGATATCCAAGAGTTATAAAAGGAAAGTCATGAGGCACACCACGATGCCAAATACAAGACTAGATACAGGTTCTAATGTAACCAGAAACACAGTATTAATCAATATAATATAGGGGTCATAGCCCTAGCAAAAGACATAGAGAGCAGAGCCCAAGTCCAGTCAACTAAGTAGTGGGACCTCCATCACCCTGATGACCACGGGTAGTTCTCGCATTTGCTCACATCAACAAGTTGATGATCATTGCAAAAAGAGAAGAACCACACATATAGAACACACAACAAAAAACAAAAGGGTAAGTTAGAGCCACAAAGAATAGTTTTATCATGCAATCAGATATACTTTCACAGTCAAATATACATCACCACAAGAATCAGTCCGCTCTAAGTGAGACTAATTAACTCCTTAGAGTGTCAGGATGCAACCTTACCTTGAATCCTTACCAAATTATATAGATGGGGCACCACCATGAACACCCACTAACAGGGGTCATGGAATTACGTCCCGACCACTAAAGCACGACCCTGAAATCTCACCTAGAGATTTCAAGGAATTACGTACTGACCACATGCCAAACATACTCAATCAATCAAGTCATATTTATCAGGCACGTAAATCACACGCCAACCTTTATAACCAGTCCTCATTTATTTTCCATGTTGAATCCACACCAACTCATCCTTCCCAATTCATGAACATAATAATGTATTTCATTCCAACGCCATGCCACTTAAATTACCAACCATCTCATTTGTTTTACATTTCAAGATCACACTAACTCATCAACCCAAATTCATACCCACAGATTTTTCATGCATAATCACACGTATCATACTTTAAATAAAACGAATCAACCAAACAAACAACTAATCACAACCACGTGAGGAGAACAACATGGCCTGCAGCGTATCTCGCTCAAGCTAGACGCCTTCGCTTAGGCGAGAAGAGTTCCCTCGCTCAAGCTGCAGGCCCTCGCTTAGGCGAGATCACGATAGAGGCCTGGGAGGTTTTTCACATGCTCGCTTAGGCGAGCCCTACTCACCTGAGCGAGACCATCCCTCGCCCAAATGTGAGGTTCCTCGCCTGGGCTAAGACAGCAGCAGCACACCATGGCTTCCACTCGTTCTCACTTAGGCAAGCGTCTCTCGCTTGAGCGAGATAGTGCCTCGCTTAAAACAAGAGCTCTCCGCCTGAGCGAGAGTTCGAGTGTAACCCTAGCCTACTTCTGCATGTCTCGCCTGGGCGAGTCAATCTCACTTGGGCGAGAGTAACAGGTCTTGCCATTGTTCTCCCTGCAGCATCCAAAGTTTCGCACCCAAACAACAATACAAGCAATCTAACAGTTCATACACAACACACCAGCTATAAATCATGAAACAAGGCAAGATAAACATCAATCGCATTAACGAAGAGGTTCTAGCTTCCCTTACCTGGAATAGCTAAAAATGCCTCGACTCCAAACAGTGGCACGACAACTCTAAGAACGGACTTGTGAACTGAATAAGATAGGGGAACAAAGTTAGGAACTGAGCTTACTACAAAACCCTACTATAAATACAAAAATAGGCCTAGAGAGGGGAAGCCTGATCTGAGGAATGACTTACGTAGAGTGGAAACCTGGCTTGAGCTAGCTTGAAGAAGGTTGATGGTTAAACCCTAGCAGAGCTCTGAAAGGAAAAGGGGAGCGTATGAGGGACTGATTGCCAAAAGTGAGATCTGAATGGGAGACCTTGGCAGCTTTAGGGGCCTAAGCACCCTAAGGGCCAACCCTTAGGTCCAACAGATTAAAGGCCAGCCTTTAAAACTTTAGGGCAGAAAACTAGACCTTACATTCAATATGTATTTGACTTCTATAGAGATTTAAAAATTAAGATCTTGTCAAATTTAAAAAATTTAGCAACTATTATCTTTTAATATTTTCTGGTATAATTATAAAATATATTTATTTAAAAATATCAAATAAATTATTTAAATATATTTTCACTAAATTGTATTTTATCATAAATATTATTGAATTATCAAAGCCTTTTTGTGAAAAAATATAAAAAAAACTGCAAGGTTCGATTTTTGTTGTCTATTCCCTCTTTCTGACTTAGCGAATTTCAGTTGGCT
>Ga0209589_1002771_pt1:25000-30529 | contig 30529 bp, 8 predicted proteins | sample CowpeawhiteBW_FD_187525 | JGI IMG/M metagenome (GOLD analysis project Ga0209589, IMG submission 187525) | Root nodule microbial communities of legume samples collected from California USA - Cow pea white BW (SPAdes) (version 2) | ecosystem: Host-associated > Plants > Roots > Nodule...
TCTGGGCGAGTCTCTGTTCATCTCGCCTAGGCGAGACGGGCTCGCTTGGGCGAGATTAGCAGGTCTCGCCACTGTTTTCCTGCAACAGTTACCCACGCCAGTCCAAACCACGGATATTCATACATTCACAGTTATTACAACATCAAACCATTCACATGACCTCAAAACAATAGTTACATGACAAGACAGAAACGAAACACGAGAGTGAGCTAGAGCTTCCCTACCTGGAAAAAGTTAGCGGAGACCTCGACGGCACTACAGCGAGCACTACAGCTCTATGTATGAACTAGAGAGCTAAAAACAATAGAGAAACAGAACCAAGGGTGGGTCGTTACGAAGCCCTAACTAGAAAAATGCCAAGGAAAACAATGGAAATCATACGAGCTAGGAAGGGGTACTTACGCGGAGTAGGAACTGGGTTTGGAGTTAGCTCAACGTGGACCTTAGGACAAACCTTAGCAGAACGGGAAGGAAAGGTGACGGCTGTTGAGTTTTCTACAAGTGTGGAAAGTGTAAGTTAGGGCAACCTAAAAATGTTTTATCAATTGGGCCCGCCCTAGGCCCAATTATAAGGGACAACCCTTTACTTTAGGGCAGAAAATAATAGGGCAACTTTAATGGGCCTTACACACATTCTACAATAGTCTTAATACAATATTTTCTTCTTGAAAATAAATACATTCACATAATACATATATACCATATCAACGTACCATAATAGATTATGATGCATGTTTTGACTCTATTCGACCTTACTAACATACAATTCAACACTAGATTAAGTTAGTGTAATCACATATTATTTTATGTTTTTGATTGATAAAATATCATTTTGTTTATTTATATTATTTATAATTGTAGTAACATTTTGATAACATGATGAAATTTTAAAAACTATTATAATATTAATTATATGAGGAAACAGTACGAAATTAATTTAAAAATAGATAACTTAAAAAAATTAAAATTGAAAATAATATACAAAAACGTAAAAGAATGATTATAATAATAAAACTATATACTAGATTGACATTATATGAGAATATAAAAGAATTTAATAGAAAAAAGGATTACTGAATGCATTGATTGTTGTTGGCGTACTGAAAAAGAAAAAGAAACTATAACTCTTCTTCTGCTGCATTTCGAAAGTCGTGCATTTGCCAGGTTCCATAAATCCATGAAAGTGCAATGCAATGTTTGATAAATCTGGGAGATGCAACTTCAACAACACAGTACAAACTCCTTTTCTCTCTCTCACTCTCTCACGTCACCTAAGTAACACAAACAACACGCATCAAATCAACTTTTGCAGCTTTTATTCCTTATTTTCTTAATATGTCATGCAACAAATAATTCTAAAAGAGTTTCTGATTCTTTCAGACATAAGTAAATCTTCTTTTTCATAAGAGGTTAAATGATTTTTTTTTTCATTTCTGTGAGATTTATTTAATGTAATTATTGTTTAAAAAAGTTAATGTAGTTATTTTTGTTATATTTATGTTGAGGGTAAGGGTTATATGAGATGAATGTAGTTATTTTTGTTATATTAATGTTGATTATATAAGAAGAATTTAAAAATAAAAAATTCTTGAATTTTTGTAATGTCATTTAATGATTTATATTATCATCTAGTTTTGACTCCAAGATAGAAATAATATTGTTAGGTTAATAAAATTATTTAAAATATATTATTTATTTTGGAGTTTAAAGTTTTATTTTTAAATTTTTAAATGTTAAAGAAGAAATATGTATTTAAGTTATCATGATACGAGAATATTAAATATATTGAAATAATATTCTCGGTCGAAATTTAAAGGGAATGAAAATTCATCTCTTTATAGAAGTTCAAATGAATAAGGTTTCAATTTTTTTTTGACACAATGAGTTCTGCGTTTAGAATCCTTTTTTTTTAAATCAATCCAGTCAAGATTAATCATAATATTCGATTTATTATCTATTCTAAAATTTAAAACTATTATAATTTTTCCTTGCAAAACGTTTAAAAGAATTAAAAATATTTAAATTATCTTGAATCTTTGTTTAAAATAATATAAAACTATTAAATTTATCATAACATACTTATATACTCACTCAACAATATCTACATGAATATAATAGAAAACATTATATTAATTTTTGATATAAAATTAAAAAATCATATTAAATAAACTTTTGTGATATGGAGATCAAATACCTGTTAAACCTTTTCATAATAACTAAAAGAAATAGTGAGTAATTTTTCATATTTTAGTTTACATTGCCGACTGTTATGTTTGTCACATACGATTATGTTGGTTATGATTAAACATGGTTTTCGTGTGGACCCACTGTGGTCATAAATTTCTCATAATGCGTTTCAATGAGGAGTCCTTCTCACAAGATACTTTCCCAAAACAAAAATCCAATACTTTTTATTTAGTATCGTATTTGTACTGTCTTCAAGACCAATTTTAATTATTGGTTCAAAAAAAATTATAATTATGAAAAATAATATTTTTTATAGCATTTTAAATTACAATTTGATCATTCTTAACCCAATAAGATCATAAAGCTGTTTTCCTTGAGACATGACTTTTATATTAATACGTGTATCCAATCACATATTTTTGGTATATACTTTTCTATTCACACATGATCATATATTATATGGCCAATTCCAATAGTATATGATTGGATAAACAAAACCGAATTAATTTCGATTATTCAATTTCGCTTATAAAAAAAGTTGATGTCTCAAATTTAACTTATTTAATTAAAAACTTGAATTTAACTTGTTAAAACAATATATATTAAGTTTGAGTTTCATTTTTTAGCTCATTTATAATTTAACTACTTTTGTTTAATGATTTTTTTAAAAATTATCTTTAAATTTTATCAATATAGAATCTACAAATGATTTTAATATTAATATGTAAGATCAAAATTTAATAAAATAATACTACTAAAATAAAACATCAAATAGTCAATAATAAAAAACAAATAATTCATCGAATAGAATATACTTTTACAATTATCTAAAACATAACCATAGTAACATGACCTGTACATATATACAACTCAAGAAAACTAAAGAATTGAAATGAATAATATAAATTTTCTCAAAAGATACTACAAAAAGAAGAGACTCTAGTCTAAGAACTTGACAACTACTTCATTTCCTTAAGGTAGCTCAACACTTATTTTTTTATCTACTCACACCAATGAAAGTGATCATTGCCAAAGAAAACAACCATAAAACGCAACAACAAAATAAGAGAGTAACCTAATATGCAAAATAGTCATCATATATCCTTAATTTAGCTTATATTATCCTACCAAGAATTTACAAAGACATACAATTACAAACAATTAAAGATATTCTAGATTCAATTATCCGAATATATGCATTGAGTTTGGATTCATCGGAGATAGACACTTGTAGTGACCTTTACTGCTCTGTAGAGTCATTGCCAATGAGTTTTACCCTACCACACATAAGGTTAGTCCTCCCATCATCATGAGAACCCTAGAACCGTTCAAAGACTATGACCTCTTAGTACTCTCACCACCTAACCCATTATACTCTACATGAGTGTGGATGGTTAGTAAAGTGTCAAGATAGTTCTATTCATAAATCCATACTACAATGCATACTATAAAGAATCACAACTAGTGGAATTTCCTCTTATTGAATTTCTTGCATTATATCCACTCATACCTTTTCTAAAAATCTTTGGAAACCAATAATATCTGTAATCAAAACTAGAAAAATATGAAACAGAACCAGTAGCAGAGACTTGCGCTCGGTGATACTAGCACTTAGTGATACCTAAGGCGTGCCTAGCATTGACATCACAATGGCTCACTTTCCATCGATCACCCAACAACCTAGGTTGGTGCCTAGTGCTGGTGACCCCTAGAGCTTTCTATGATGAGAACGCCCAATAGTGCAAACAAATTCCTAATGTTAGAGGCAATTGGAACCCCTAGAACAAGCACGCCCAACAATAGAAACCACCGCCCAACGCCCTACATAAAACTTGCTCTCTAACTTAAATTTTTATATTGACACCCAACACCCCCTAGTCATGCCTAGTGCCATGATAGCAAATTTATGAATGGCAAAGTTTTACTTGCTCAACTGCTTAAATTGGTACTTTTCACCCTTTTCTTATTTTTAGCTATTTCAGAAACACTTATTAACTAATACCAATTGGTTCAATTATTTAATCTGGAACTCTCTCATTCACTTAACATGAAAAACAACCAACAAATCACCATAACATATTTGAGCACATATTACATACACATATTTATAACAAATTCAACAACACAAATCAACAAGATTGAAGCAAGCAATAATTCAAACTCAAAGTTTTATCACATTCCATTTACGGTCAACAATTTGAATAACAACCAAATGTAAAAGAAATAAAATTAGCTTCCCTCACCTATAAGACAGTTCTAACAACTCCTAACACACCAAAGCACCTTACACTCCATAGGATGTTTTATATACACATAGAAGCATCATAAGAATGATCAGATCATACCATTATGATCACTAGTCTACATAGACTCATATTGATGACTCTAAGGTCACATGCTAATCAAAATATAGCAAAACAATATTCACATGAACTCAAATAACAACAATTCTCCAATTTTTCCTTCAAAAATTCAAACAACCCTAAAAAACATACCTTTCTTATCACAAGTGAATACCTTAATTAGCAATTTGACGATATGTGCTCAAGTGACTCACCCTTGCACTTGCAATCGCAATCACACTTCACATAGATTTGTGGTATGCTTGTGCATTGGTGAACAATGTGAAAACACACCACACCACGACCTAGTTCGTAGAGTCCAACAATAAGAAAACAACTGTGAGAAGAATGTGATTCAAATTTACATGTCATTTGTTATTTTAAAATGTAAACCACACATGTAAAATAAAAAAAATATCCACGTCATCTTCTCCATTATACAAGTCCTCATAAACTTAACACCATTTAACTTAACACCATTCAAAATGGATGATATATTCCTAACATTTCAAAAGTATAAGAATGTTTTTTATATAAACTTTTAAAAGTATACTAGCGTACACACATGCTGTCGCACCTGTGTGTACCATTTTTTTTAAATATACATGATATTATATTAGTAGGTGATGATAATGTAATGTTATTAAGTTATAATATATAAAATAAAATTATATTTATTAAAAATAAAGTAAAATATATTAGAAAAGGTGAGAGAATAACTGTTGATAAATAGAGAAAAAGAGAAGAACAGAGATAAACGATTTTATAAAAAATTTTGTAAAAGTAATGGTCAATTTTAAAATTTTTTATAAATAATTATATTTTAAAGGATAAAATTGGTATTTTAAAATGTGGACACAATAGAGGAAATCCTCTTTATATATTGTTATAGATAAATTCTGTATAGTATGGCCTACCGCCGGACCACCGGACCATCGGTCAGGCGGACCAAGGACCATCGGTCAGGTGGACCCTCATTTATGAAGACAACCGACAGGAT
>Ga0209589_1002772_pt1 | contig 30529 bp, 16 predicted proteins | sample CowpeawhiteBW_FD_187525 | JGI IMG/M metagenome (GOLD analysis project Ga0209589, IMG submission 187525) | Root nodule microbial communities of legume samples collected from California USA - Cow pea white BW (SPAdes) (version 2) | ecosystem: Host-associated > Plants > Roots > Nodule | place: USA...
TTTTTTGTGAGATGGATTTTTGTATTTTTGTGTGAGATGGATTTTGTGTTATTGTTTGAGATGGATTCTCTATTTTTGTTAATGTTCATTGGTTTATTGTTGGGAAAATGTTTTTGCCATCCGAAATATGGTTTAATGGATTGAATTCGTGAATGTGGTGTTTCTGAGTATATGTGTTCTCCTTGCACTTTGTTAGTTTGTGAATATTAATATGTTTCAAATGATTTATGATTGAAAAGGTTGTTTATAATTCATGGGTGGTAATGGGAAAGGAACAAAAGCAGAAGAAGACCAAAGGGTTAGTGTTGTCTATTATTAGATGGTTCAATTGTATTACATGAGTATTGTGATGTTTAACTTTGAATTTGCTTTGATTTTATTGTGATGTTTTAACTTTGAACTTGTTTTGATTGTAAGGTCCGACTTATTAATTTTGTGGAGACAAAGTACATCGTCCAAGTTAATAGTTTGTTGACAGAAGCACACCGATCACAAATTGGAGTGACACCTTTCAAATGGTGTCTGCAGTTAGATAGGTGTTTAGATATATGCACTCCTTTATTACTTGAGTTGCTACAGCGATGGGATCTGGGTGAAGAATCATTTCATATATGGAAGTACCTTTTGTCGTTGTTTGCTTTTGATGTATGTATTAGTCTTGGGTTGGATGTAGTTAGGCAAGAAGTAGAATGTCATGTATATGGATGTGGATGCATAAGTTCACTATTTAGTGGTGAAAGAATAACCATTAAAGGTATTACAAAAATGAATTCGTCCATGACAGGTTGTGAGGAGCATGCTGTAGATAGTGTGTGTCATCTGTACATATTGTTGGCTATATAGACAATTAATATAAGTACTCTATTATGTTCATAATTAGTTTTGAAAATTTATTGGTGTTATTGGATTAATGGATTAGTAAATAGTCCATACCCTTCTTAAATTGTTAACTTGAATTCCATCAAAATATACTTTCGTTATGAAACAGTCTATACGCAGTTATGAGTGTCCGAAATCCTTAAAAAACAAGACACCTATGGTAACATAAAAAGGCATATAATATAAGTACTTTCACTTGACCATAATAGTTTCAAAGGAGAATGCTTTTGGTGAATTCATGGTGAATAAGGTTGCGTTCAATTTCATGCAAGAAAAAAGTTGTCATGAATTTTCAAATTTTGGTTAGGATATTTGAATGTCCAGCTTTGCCTGTTCATAATCTTTAGATGAAAAAGACACTTATGATTTTATAAAAAGGCATATAATATAAGTACTGTCACGTGACCTGAATAGTTTCAAAGGAGAATGTTTTTGGTGGATAGATGGTGAATAAGGTTGACTTGAATTTCATGAGGAAAACAACCCTCGTGAGTTATTCCATTTTGGTTAGGATATTTGAATACCCAGTTTTGCCTGTCCATAATCTTTAGATGAAAAAGACACTTATGATTTTATAAAAAGGCATATAATATAAGTATTGTCACTTAACCATAATAGTTTAATAAGAGAATGCTTTTGGTGGATGCATGGTGAATAAGGTTACGTTGAATTTAATGCAAGAAGAAAGCCCTCATAATTATTCCATTTTGGTTAGGATATTTGAATATCCAGCTTTTCTTGTCCATAATCTGTATTTGAATATCCAGGTTTGTCTATCCATAATCTTTAGATAGAAAAGACACTTATGATTTTATAAAAAGGCATATAATATAAGTATTGTCACTTAACCAGAATAGTTTAATAGGAGAATGCTTTTGGTGGATGCATGGTGAATAAGGTTACGTTGAATTTAATGCAAGAAGAAACCCTCATAATTATTCCATTTTGGTTACGATATTTGAATATCCAGCTTTTCTTGTCTATAATCTGTATTTGAATATCCAGGTTTGCCTGTCCATAATCTTTAGATAAAAAAGACACTTATGATTTTATAAAAAGGCATATAATATAAGTACTGTCACTTAACCAGAATAGTTTAATAGGAGATGGTAGATGCATGGTGAATAAGGTTACGTTGAATTTAATGCAAGAAGAAAGCCCTCATAATTATTCCATTTTGGTTAGGATATTTGAATATCCAACTTTTCTTGTCCATAATCTGTATTTGAATATCCAGGTTTGCCTGTCCATAATCTTTAGATAAAAAAGACACTTATGATTTTATAAAAAGGCATATAATATAAGTACTGTCACTTAACCAGAATAGTTTAATAGGAGAATGCTTTTGGTGGATGCATGGTGAATAATGTTACGTTGAATTTAATGCAAAAAGAAAGCCCTCATGAATTATTCCATTTTCGTTAGGATATTTGAATATCCAGCATTTTTTGTCCATAATCTGTATTTGAATATCCAGGTTTGCCTGTCCATAATCTTTAGATAAAAAAGACACTTATGATTTTATAAAAAGACATATAATATAAGTATTGTCACTTAACCAGAATAGTTTAATAAGAGACCATAACTTCGTACCCCAACTCGATGAATAATGTCACAAACACACAAGCCTGCCGCAACCACCGATGGTTTAGAAACTAAACCCTTTCTTTCATCAACAACAAATGACTTTGGAGTCCTTTGTGTCAAAAGCTGGGTTATGCCGCACGAATAAACTTAAAAGTTTCTCCCTTTCAAAACCACTTCTGAAGTGCTTCTGAACTGTTTCCAAGAACACATAAATAATCAAAGAAAACACGCAATGTAATTAAAAAAACCCAACCTTTTTTCGATCAAAAGCCACACCATGGTAAACAACGTCTTAAAATTTATGGACCAATAAAGCAATGCCCAGTTCTTGTCCACTTCCTCGATTAAGAAAAAAGGTAGAAAATGGATGAAAATTAGATCTCTCCACTTGGCTGAATGGAAAAACTTGGTAAAACATTCTTTGGTTGGAAAAATGGGACGACGAAGAACAAAAGTGGGGTCTCTCCTTTTCTCCCTTTCAAAACCACTTCAAAACCACTTCTGAATTGCTTCTCCCGCTGCATTTCACGCGCCCTTACTTTTGTCCCATCAATCACTCAACCCAAAGGCCACATCAAAAGACTTTAAAAAAATAGAAAATGAAATTTAAATTGTCACTTCACAGTGACACGTCAGGAGGTCAAAAAGAGGTTAAAAACAAGAGGTTAAACTATCATTTTTCTATCAAGATATCACCGCCTACGACATTGTTTCCTTATAGGTTTGCCTTTTTTCCTAAACAAGTTTGCTTCTTTTGGCAGAAGCCACATTAGGTACAGGAAAGGAATGTACAGAGTACAGAAGTAGAAATGAAGTTACAAAAATCATTTTGAAATATTTGTTCTCCCGGAAAGATGCTTTTGGGAAGAATGTGGAAGTCTTACCAGCTACTGGTAATTAGGGACAATAAAATGTTGCAGGTACTAGAGCTGGAGTTTCACAGGTTTGAATATAAATTACTGCATTATGATTTAAGTGAAAATTACTACATTATAATTCAAGTGAAAATTGTTTTGCTATATCTTTCATAGAAGAAATGAGCCTGATCATTTTGATATTGTTCTTTAGGTTTTAGATCATCTAGCTTTTTGCATCAACTTTATCTCACTTGCAAAGGAGATATTCTTATATGGATTAGAATCATTGTGTTTGTGATTTGGTTTCAATCAATATCGAAATGATTACACGTATTAGGTCTACACTTACATTCTGGATAGTATTGCACAATTACTTGGTTCAGTTATTGAATGCATTCTACTCCTTAATCCTCCTTCAACTTTAACACTGCCACAAGCAATTGATATTTACCTTTTAAGCTCATTTATTTTCTCTATCCCTTGGTGTGTCTGTGTGGAATGCATTGGTGTTTGAAGTTGTGATGACTTTTGGTTTGGTTTACATTATTTATACCACAACAGTGAATCCAAAGAAAGGGAATGTGGGAATTGTCGCCCCTATTCCAATTGGTTTGATTGTGGGTGCCAATATCTTAGTACTCTATTTTTCTATTGTAGGAATTAGGATTTGTGTTTCTCTGGTGTTATAGAGATGAGAAAAAAATTTCTAGATATGTAATATTTACTGTTAGACTAATGAGTTGCAATCCTTTTTAACTTTCCTATACAATTATTCCTTTTAATATGTTGAGTGATAAATCTATGTAGTTGTTAAATTTTACTTCAGGGATGACATTTTTTTCCTTTTTTCTGGTGGAAATTCCAGAAATTGGATTTGAGGCCAAAATGTAGGTAACCTTTTTGTCAGTTTCATTTTCTTTTGCTGAATTATTAATTCTTTGAACTACAAAAATCAACCAATTAGATATAATGCTAAAAGAGTGGTGGAGTCCATTGCAGTAATTCGCATTTAAGGAACTTCAAACCACAAAATGATTCATATATTCAAGTCACAAGCATGTCAAAGACAACATATTTTTAAAATATTCATGACTGTTTTGTTTTGTATCTTAACCTATAAAAGGATGAAATGCATTCTTACTTATTCAAATTACGTAAAACTAAATACATTTAAGTAGATATCACTCTAAATCATCAAAGATAACAATAAATGTAAATATATATATATATATATATATATATATATATATATATATATATATATATATATATTTGATATTAGGTAGTAGCACATTAAAAATAATAAATAATTGTTATTTATTTTTTTAATCTCTCATTTCGATAATTAACTAATAATAATAATAATAATATTATTATTATTATTATTATATCATGCTAAAATGCATAAAACGACAAATAAAAGATTAATTAAAAATTAGTAAAAAAACACAAATAAAAGAGAAATATAAAATAAGAATATTAAAATAAAAACATATATAAGTTTGGACAATTTATTTTCAATTAATAAAAAAATAGTACAGTTTACTTTATTTATTTTATATTATAAATTCTTTATTTAAATATTATAACACCTAAATATAAGTATTTAAATAAATATATATTTAAATATAAAAATAAATATATTAATTTCTTTAAAAAAAATTGGGAAAAAAAAAGCCTATAACAGATTTAAATATAATATTAATTACAAATATTTAAAGACTTCAAGATAGAAATACTATAAAAACTAATAAAACTAATTGACTACATATAATAGCAGTAGTTAATATAATCATATCTTATTATCTATAACAATATATAATATATAAAGAGATATCCTTTTTTTATTCACATTTCGATATTCCAATTTTATCGTTAATTATTATTTTTAAAATTAATTATTTTATAAACAATTTATTCTTAATCGTTATTTAAAAAAAATTGTCTTTAATTGTTATTTTCAAAAAAAATTATTTTCAAAATTACATTTAACAACTATTTTAAAATTAGTTATATATTTCTTATTCATCTTAACTCAAATTTTTATGAAAATTAAGAAAATGCCAGAACACAGGTGGATAGAACTTGTGTTTTCGGTAGTTTATATTAATACTAATACTAATTGTAACGTCTCATTTAATAAATAAACTTACTTAAACGACACGTCACACATTAACATATAAAGAAATGATTTATCATACAATTACACACAATTCATAGTCCAAAATTCATAGTCAATCAATCATGTTATGACTTGCAAACAATACACTAAGACTCAAGACACGACTCATTCGGATACATATAATTAGTCGGATTTAGGGGATGCTTGCACTTGTGGTAGTCTTTACTGCTCTACCGAACTAATTGTTCTAGTGTTACATCCCCACACACAAGGTTAGCCCTTAAAGTGTTTCAGGCCTCCTACAACTCTCACCACTTGAGTCAGTACGCTCTATGTGAGACTAATTGACTCATTATAGTGTTAGGATGCAATCCTTACCTTGAATCCTTACTAAATTATATAAATGAGGCACCACCATGAACTCCCACTAGCAGGAGTCATGGAATTACGTCCTGAGCAACTGAGGCATCAGCATGACATCTCACCTAGAGATTTATAGAATTACGCCCTAACCAATGAGGCGCCACCACGAAACTGTCGTGGAATTACATCCTAACCTTACCAAGGACATGTTCCATTAAACAATATAACATTCATGCTCATTCCAATTCTGTGTCACTTTCGTAACCAACCATCCCATACATGTCACATGCCAAGATCATGTTAAACTTATCAATCACAGACCATAACCCATGTTGCTCAAGCATATTCACCCAATTCATGCTTTTAAAGAGAAATCAATCCAAACATATGTCAAACATCCAACAATAGAGAAAGAAATAGAACAATCGCACATTCTCGCCCAATTCTCGCTCAGGCGGAAGGGTCTCGCTCAGGCGAGAGGTTTCCCTTGCTCAGGCGAGCTCCCTTCGCCTAGGCGAGAGCTCAAACAGTGGAATAATGGTATTGGTGCGCTCTCTCGCTTAGGCGAGACCTCCACGCCTGAGCGAGACGGACTCTCGCTCAAAACAGGATCTCGTCGCCTGAGAGACAGCTCGCGCAACACCAGGGAGGGTTTTCTAATACTCTCGCTTAGGTGAGACCCACTCGCTTGGGCAAGACTATTATATTGCCTCCACTATTCACGCATGTCAACACAGAACTACACCCAGAATGATGCACAATACATATTCATGTTATCTTAAATGGCATACAGTCACCAAGAGCACTAAACAAAACTGAAATCAAGCCACATACATTAAAAACATGAAACCCTAGCTTCCCTTAACTGGAAAAGTTATTGTGAGAGTTGTGAGTATGAACAGATAAGCACCACAGCTCCTAGGACAATTTAGTGAGTTGGAAAAACGATGGACAAATAGGGAACAAGGTTATAATGATGACCCCCAGTTGGAATCACGAAAACAAGCTAGGAATGGAAGAAGGTGAGTTAGATACAACTTACGTGGAGAAGAAACGAGATTGAGCTAGCTTGAAGTGAACTAAGGGGTAAACCCTAGCAAAGCCTCTATGGAGAGAAAATGAGAGTGTGAGAGTACTATTTTTGCAAGAATAACAAAAGTGAGAGGGGTTGGACTGCCTTAGGAGCCTTGGACACCCTATGAGCCAACCATTAGGCCCATTAGATTTTGGGGCAACCCTTAAACATTGGGACTGAAATAAGAGAGCCTTACACTAATAATATCATAACAAATATTTATAAATAATTATACATTGTTAATATAATCGGATTTTATCATTTATACTAATATTAATGATATCATAACAATTATTTATAAATAATTATACATGTTTAAACATTATAATATAACAAAATTATTAATATATATATATATATATATATATATATATATATATATATATATATTTCAAACTTATTACATATAATTAATTTTTAAGTTTAATCATCATAGTAACAAAATAAAAAATCTTTATTATAATAAATTATTATTATTATTATTATTATTAGTTTTTGTACGGATCAATTATATCTATATTTTATTTTATTGATAATAATATTAGATTATAATAATAACAATTTTACTATTAATAATATCAATATTTAAACAATTTTATTATATTATTAAAATTTGAATATTATATTAAAATGAAATGCATATAATCACAGTTAAAATAAAATATGGTATATTGTTCATGGTTCATGAAATAAGTAAAAGTACAAAATATATATATATATATATATATATATATATATAATTATACACGATTTTAACACTTAAATATAATCATATAAAAGGATTATTTAAATAAAAATAATAAAATTATAATAATTTTCTTAATCTAAGTTTAAAAGAAAACACACAAAACAATCAATCTGTGAAAATACCTTTAGCAAACACATTTTTAATTTAATGTGGGTCTACCAAATAATTATAACTAATAATAACCCAACCCTAACCACACAATAATAAGTAATTAAAAGTACTCTAAAAAATTAAAATATCTTAATCGTTCAATTTCCATTCATCCATCAATTAATGTCTTTATTTGCATCAATCACAAGCTATAATGCACGAATACGATACATGTATCGAATATAACACGTATTTGATACGTCGATAAGATTATTTTGAAAATAATAGGATACGATACGTGATAGATACGTGATATATAAATATTGAAAATTGTACAATAATTCTTAAAAACATAATAAATATATCATTGTTAGTAGCTAATGTTAGTGGACAATTTAGAAACCAATTATTTTAGTTGTCAAAACATTGGTAGATAATGTTAGAACTAATTTAGAAATCAATTCATAATAAAAACTAGGGTTAAGTATGTTTTTAGTCCCTGAACTTTGATCCAAAATTGGAATTCGTCCCTGGTCGAAACTTTGATAAATTTTGGTCCCTAAACTTTAAAAATGAATGAATATAGTCCTTTTAATCAAATTTTGTAAACTTTTTTTTAGGTTTCGAATACATTTTTCAGTAAATATTGAGCCGAGAATGTGTCAAACGGCGTAAACAACCCTAATATTTACTGAGAAATGCGTTCGAAACCTAAAAAAAAGTTAACAAAATTGGGTTAAAAGGACTATATTCATTCATTTTTAAAGTTTAGGGACCGAAATTTATCAAAGTTTCGACCAGGGACGAATTCCAATTTTGGAGCAAAGTTCAGGGACTAAAAACATACTTAACCCTAAAAACTATTTTAATTATCAATGTAGAGATCAATTATAATTGTTTGGAACTATTTTAGTTGTCAATAACTTTTAGTTTTTTAAATAGGTACCTAAATTGATCATTGTATAGTAACTAAATATTTGTTGTTACTAAAATTTGTCATTATTCAAAAATTTTCTTGTAGTGTACTACGACTTTATAAATTAGATACTTTATTAAAATGTATTGATAAAGTATCCTAAAGTATCGGACACAGATACGTGACTCAAGTGGAAGTATCGGTGCATCATAGATCACAAGTAAATCAACAAAATATTGTAATTGACTACTAAGGTTAATATGATCTACTACATTAATTTTAAGAAATTGATATTAAAAAAATACTACTTATTTATAGTTAAATGACTATTATTATAAAAATATTCACAAAATGTAAAATTTAACTTTCTTATATTATGTAATTCTAAAATTAAATATTATATTTATAATCAAATATAATTTTAACACTTAATAAGATAATATAATTAAGCTTATATATAATTATATATATATATATATATATATATATGTTAAACTAATTTTTTATAATTTATATATCAAACTACTCCACCTAAATATTAAAAAAAAATTATTTTTCAACTCCACATAAATACTCAAATATTTACACTTAGGTGGATTGATTTGATGTATACATTCTAAAAAAATTAGTTTAACATGTATATATAAGTTGTAATTAAACTTAATTACTAATTTGATCTCAAATTCTGAAAGAAAAAATTGAATCCTTTTAAAAAGAAGGAGGACTAAATTGAATAAAAAATAATAAGTGGACCAAATTGAATCTTTTTAAAAAAATGAAGGACTAAATTAAACCCGAAAGTAATATAGGGACTAAAATGAGCCAAAGCAGCAAATTAGAGAACTAAATCAATAATTTAGCCTCTTTTAAATATAATAATAATTTATTATTTTTCTTAAAACATAATTAAAAAAGATTAAAAAAAAAGCAAAAATAAAGGACTTGTGCGTGTGGACGGGTATAATACTAGTTGGTATAAAAAGTCACTTCTATTACAAAATATTATATTCTCAAGTGAAATTTCTATACTTGATCCAGAATCGACATAGTATGTGATCTTCTTATGTTGATTCTAGAAACTTTCGATACTACTTGTATCTATACCTGTTCCAATATCGATATAGAAAGTCTTTTTAACTGACGTAAAAAGGTTTTCTACACTTGTGAGCTTTCTTCCTATTAGTAATCTCAACCTATAAAATTTGCACTAAGAGCACTCCTTTTTGTTTGCTTGCTGCCTTCTCTTTCTTCTTTTACTCTATGATTCAAGCTTTTATATCCTTCTTTCTCACTTTGTGATTCTTACTCTAAAGCAATTTTTTTCACACTTCTCTCTCACAGTCGTTTATCCCCATTTTTTTTATAAGTGTACGAGATAGAAAACAGAAAAATTAAGTGGATTAAGTTGAATATCAATAAGATATAATAAATCACTTTTATTGTAAGAACAAAATTACATATATATCACATACAAATTTATTTTATAAAAATTCTCTTTCTTACTTTTTCTATTTTCAAATTATTTCTTTCCTTTATAAAATATATTTTAATTATACTTTTTATTCTTTATTTTTATTATTTTATATAGTTTTATATACTTATTAGTGTAATACATTTATAAAAAATATTTTTTTACTTTTTAGTATCTTTAAATTTTGTTATTTGTTGTCCAGTTTTTCTTTTTGCATAAATTCATTTTACTTTATTTAGTTTAATATTTAGTTATTTAGACGAGATTAAGTGTTGACAAACACAACTAGGCTCGTTGTGCGAGCAAAAGATCTCGTTGGGCGAGACAACCACTATAGTAAGCTGGCATTGGGTCTGATTGGTGCTTGGAGCATTTACTATGAACCTTGTAAGCCCAAAGTTCTCCACCATTGAGAGCAAACATATTTGTTGAGATTATATATAATAAACTAAATGCTTGTGCATTTTGTGATTTTAATATGTATGATTTTCCATTTCTATGTTAGTATTTGATTTCTATGCTTAATGCTTGTTGTAGATTGATCACCCATGGCTTGATTGTTGGTTGTTCTAGCATTCGAAAATGTCTTTTGAACCTAAAACTGAAATTAAGTACCAAAGCATATAACATGATTTATTAATAATCTTAAGACTCTTGAACTTAATGTATGATTACTTGTTCAAAATTCAAGGAATTGGAACTAGATGAGTTATCATAGGTGTAAACTCACTAGGAATAAGATTTGATTATATTTGTATGTCAAAATTGGAATTGAGATAATTATGAATGAATGAGAGTTCTTGTGTGTTTTTGTTAACAGAAGTGGATAAAATATAGTCTTGACAATTGCAAATACAATATGGCAAACTCCAGTCGCACACCAACTGTTTAATAAAAAAACAAAGAGAGTTATGGATTGCAAAAGTGTCTTGTTTTGCACAAATCCCTTGGGAGAGAATGATAAAATACTTATTACTTGTCACGTTGCAACCACTTACAACATTGGTTTTCATGCTAATAGAGACCTATATATATATATATATATATATATATATATATATATATATATATATATATATATATATATTATGTCTCACATTTGAATATTTGTACTCTCACTATGCCAAATTTACCAATAGACAACGCTTATTTAATTAAGCGCTATAAATGGGAATGCGGAACATTAGACGACGCTTTATTAGATCAATCTTGTCTAAATGGGTACCCATAGATAGCGTTTTTTCAAATAAACGTTATTTATATTTAATTATTTTAAAAATAAAATTAAATATTTTAAATAGATTAAACAGAAAGCGTTCAAGTAAAAAAGTATAGTCTATGTATTCAAAATAGAGAGCACTTAAGTATAATAACGCGTATATGTACTAAAGAAAATTTTCCCCCATGCCATACATTTCACGTTTTCTCTTCTACAACCCTCACGCATCATATGTACTAAAGAAAATATTCCCCCGCGTAATACACTTCATGTTTTCTCTTCTACAACCCTCACGCAGCAGCATTCGTGACTCCAACTACAGTAGCATTTGCACTCTCCAACCACAACAACATATCCCTTTCCAACCACAATAGCTTTCATTCTTCGAGTGGGTGTTGTCGATTAAGGGTTTGGGAAAGTATTACGTGTTACAACAGCGAGTGGGCGCTCTCCTGCAATTTTTGCAGCGGCGAACAACTTCTCTCGTCTTTCGGCAGCAAACGAACAATGACGACCAACAACCATTGCAATGAGTACCAAACTCTCTTCTTTTTCTCCTTCTACCTTTTATTTTGTTCATTCTTTGTTCTTTTTTATCTATTTTGGCCACCGTTATCGTTGGAAGAAAAACTTGGATACCAAACTTTGTTATTTAGGGCAAAAATTGGAAGAAAAGCATAAAAATTAGAAGGGAGTATTAGAGGAGAGAATAACCATTCTTGGGGGACTCATTATGATCAGAGAAGGGGGAAAAGAAAAGCAATTATATGATCGTACTATCATGATTAGTGTATAAGAAAGGTGAAAGCTTGATTATATGAAATCAAATATATATTCAAATCAATGCATCCATCTTCATTTAAGAGTACTTAGGTTCATTTTAATATTCATATTCATAGTTTATCCATGCTATTTGATCTGCACTCACATTCTGCATCCACACCATATTTCAAGTAGTTTGGGAACTTTATGCAGTTTAACCAAAATGAGTTTCCTTTTTAGAGCTTTCTATGCATATCCACTTAAGTCATACATCGCATATCAAGCTTTGGCATTGCATCTGAAAGTGGATGAGTTGAATTGGTTTGTTGTTGTGAATTGGTTGATTAAACTCATGTTCACACCATTATACTGATTTTCATATTAGTTTGATCAAGAGATTTATCTCATAGGAATTTCAATGGGTGCACATAATTTTATTGCATTTATAATTGCATGATAACACTTAAAGTTTATTCCATTCACGGTGGGATTCTTAACACGTGAATTCAGTTTTGCAGCATAGATTGGATTACTTTCATGCATATGAATTAGTGGTAGGTGCATTCTATCTGTGAAAAAAATTCATTCATTTAGGCGTTGGAATTTTTATTTCACTACATATGATTTGTTTTGAACTCATTTTGCATATGCTATGATCTGGTATGAATTAATGGGGTGTGTTGTTGTAATGTGATAAATTCATGATTATCTTGTGTTATTTGCCACTGTTATGCTCTGATTGAATACTATAACAACATTCCAAGCATTTTCTTATTTAGCTTAGAACTACATCTAGGTTAATCTTCTTCTCAATTAGTTTAATTCATCTTTTCATTTTTCTTTCATCATTTAGCATTCCATTTATCATGTTGATGCATAAATCTGGTTATGAATTTAATTATTTCTCTGTTGCCAAAATCTGATTCTCTACTGCCATATAAAATTTGGACTTTGATGTTCTTGTCCTGTAGTAGCACTTTATCACAACAAATCTAATAATGCATAGTGAGTTTAATTTGGTATTTTGTTATTGTCACGTGCTTAGTTGTTATCGCCATCTGTTATATACACTCTTTGCTATAATTTCATGCGGCATTCCTGGTGCCCATGCATCCATCTTCATTTGAGAGTACTTAAATTCATTTTAATATTCACATTCATAATCCATCCATGATATTTAATCTGCACTCACATTCTGCATCCACACCATCATATTTCAAGTAGTTTGAGAAGTTTATGCAATTTAACCACTGTGAGTTTCTATTTTAAAGCTTTCTATGCATACCACTTAATTTATACATAACATATCAAGCTTTGGCATTGCATCTAGAAGTGGATGAGTTGAATTGGTTTGCTGTTGTGATTTGAATCCCAAATCTGTCCTTTCAATATTTTATTTATTATTTTCTTCACATGAGAATGTTTAACACTCAATTTAAATGTTCAATAACAGAAATCTTACATTTACTAGGTCATATAAAAAACTTATCTTCGTTATTTTATTATTCTCAATTTTTTTTAAAGGAAGAACTCTTCTATTTTGCTAAAAAAAATTCATTATCTCTCAACAGTTTGACTAGTTTGACATCTAAAAAAATTTATGTAATCTCTAAGGTATTTTTCATCTTATCATCCCTTAACTATACATTTGTTTTACCTTGTCCAATCACATATCATGGTTTATGAAATTTCTTATAAGACACACATTTGATCATTTTTATTTTCTTAATTTATTTGTTGTTTATTTTTATCATATAGAATTTTTTTTTTTATGTTTTTTATATAATTGTTTTTATTTTCTAACTCATATCATAAGTGTAATGATTTGTTCGTAGTCCTGCTCTACGAACCTCCCCACTCGTAGTCCTTCCCTACGGACCTGCCCGCCCGTAGTCCAACACATGTGATCCACCAGCCCCGTACCTCCCCGCACGTGGCATCTCTCAACGTGAGCACGGAACATACGAACCTACCTCGCTCGTATCCCCACGTGAGAGTAACTGGATATGAACCTCCCCGCTCATATCGTCACATGTCATCCACCATCCATGAACCTACCCGCTCATGGCACAACATCTCCTGATCCAAGCAAAGCATCATTGTTAATTAAAACAACACACCAAGAAAGCAAAGAACAGTAGTATTTTTGCCTAGCTCTGCCCATTCGCCGCCAGGCGAAATTGCTCCAGACCGCCTGGCAGTATCCACTCACCGCCAGGCGCCAGCAACCCCCTAGGCCACTGTTTTCTCGTCACTGCCTAGCGGACCTCACCGTGCCGCCAGGCGCCATCCCATACAGGGACCCCTGACGCTTGTCCCACCGCCTGGCGCACCTACCCGTGCCGCCAGGCGCTGTATCAGTAGTGAAACCCCTCTGGTTTTTCTTTTAACAACTTAGTTAGTCTAATCTGATAAGTGGCTCCATTCCAGGGTCCCAAATAAACTATTCTATAGAATGTACATTATGGTTAGTCTACAACTAACATAAGTATCAACACCTAAACTTTACCATGGTCACCCCTTTATACAAGTTTCTACTATATATGAGCTTTGTTATAGTAAAACAATTCATCCCTCTCTAAGGACATAATCCACAATTTAATACCCTCAATTACACTCCAAGGTACATCCCGCTGCATTAAGCCAACCTTCCCTCTCAATCGGCTTAGAATTCTTCCCCATAATTCCCCATGCAATATGACATAACCAATTATCGCCACTCCTGATTATCCCTTCAACCCTTACCTAAAATCTGTTTAGTCATAATCAGCCCTGGCTAGTCGCAATTTCACCAATACCATGCTTCCAGAAACCTGATCTAGTAATTACAATTCTCCCCTCTCCCTTTTCTCCCTTATGCACAATCCAAGACCATAATTAGTTATACATCTACTCTTTACCACCCTTTAAATCAATCATCCCAGTATTCTATTCCCCCAATTTTCTATGTTGCCAAATTACCAATACCCTCACCTACTCCAAATCTCTACCCTCAATTCCGCCACCAAGACCTCACGAAATAGCCCCCTGCCGCGTCATCGCCTGGCGGCGCCTTGCTTGCCGCCAGGCGGAGTAACAATGCCTGCACGAACCAGGCTTCTTTCACATCTGTGACAGACTCCATCTTTTTTCCAGTACTCAGTTCCACTACATCCATTCCCCCAGAAATGACCATATCTCTATTAAGGACTAGTTTCCTGTTCTTAATTCAATGCATATAGACTCCTCGATCTTTACCCTCTTGAATTCTCCCAAATCGGTTTATTCACGATTATACCTAGAACATTGCCATACTTCGAATTCCAATTGATTTCCGCCCAATCAAATATTCAATAGAAACCAAACATATCAATTTCAATAATCCAATTGATTAACACGCAAACAGCATTTCAAATCACCAAAATAGAACGCAACAGTGTCGCGCCGCCTGGCATAAATTCATCACCGCCAGGCGGTTCATGCCAAAACAAGAACAACACACCAGTCTGATGTGCCGCCTGGCGGTAGGGGATGAACCGCCAGGCGGTTTCTGGAAAAATCCAGAAACTTCAATACAATAGTGCAGAAAACGACGCAGTGATCATGCTATGATTCAAGGCATTGTACAATTATTCGATTACAATCAAAAAAACAATAAAACAACTCCCCTAACCTCTGATCCTTGCTCCAAACCCGAATTGGTGAGTGTGCTTTGAAGCAAAACCTCCTCCTCACTTGATTTGCACCCGTCACACGGTTCTTCCCTTCCAATTCCTCTCTGCAGTACGCCCACACCAGCCTTTCTCCACCCAACGCTCACACTCTAGTCTCAATACCTCTCCTCTTACTAATTCTCTTTCTTTTCTTGAATCACTACCTTTCTAATTACCCCTTTTTACCACTAAAACGAAAATTAAATAAAAGAAGGTTTAATGGTTAATTAAGTTCCCTCACATGATGTATCCAGCCCTTTGAATTACCTATTCATTGGCTGCTAGGGTTCTTAAGCCCCTTCATATTCATGCTAACGAAATTTTGGTAAAAAGAAAAATGGGTTAGTTTTTAACAAGGTTTGAACCTACAACTCCTCACTCACCAAGTCAATTTCACAACCATTAAACTAATTCATCTTTCGTAATAACTCTTACAATTTTAGGAATCTATCATCACTCCACGCATTCCATATATAATCAAACAAAAATATATAATTTAATTAACATTCAAGTGGCACACATAGGACTCGAACCCAAGTCCTCACACACAATAAAGTACTCTCAACCACTTGAGCTAGTACTTTTCCACGTCATAGTTCCACACATTAATTACTTTAATTGTTCCTATTACCCGTCCTAATTAAATAATTACTTAAATAATTATTTAATTTTCCCGGGTCTTACAAGAGTCTCTTGGGAAACGATATTTAGTCGCACGATTTGGTACATTTGCCAAAGAGCTAACAAGTTTTTGGCGTCACTGTCGGGAACTTGTGTCTAATACTAGACTATTGTGTTATTTTTAACTTATTTAAAATCAATTATTTTATCCATACGCTGTGATTTTCATTTTAATTAGATACATAAATTATTTGGGCTAACTTATAGTTTTAGTCGTTGTTGTTCTCTAATGTATGTAGGGTAACATCTGTACAAGGAGGATGGTGTCTTCAAAACTACTCCTTGTTGACCATGAGATAGAGAAAACAACTCTAACAAACAATAGTGACACAAGGAGACAACGAGTTCTAGCACAACAAGTTGCCAATCACTCTCCTTCTTTAGTTATTCGTCATACTACTTCTCAGAATCATGATTCATCTCAAAGGAAGTAATGGCTGGAAATCCTCACGGTGATGGTGGAGGTCAAGGAAGAAGTACCTTGTCGTTTCAAATTGGTGTCACTTGTTGTTTCTATTTTCCTGACAGTTATGTTTTCCAATGTATATAACATTTCTTATTCTCTTTATTCATTATGAAAGAGTATTAATATTCATCTATTGTTTTAGTTCACTATCTCAAATTATTCCTTTTTTGGTTACTATCTTCATACCTTTGTGGTAAAACTCTTAGCATTGTTACATTGGTTTTGAGTACTTGTGAAATTATATTTGGTACTCTAATTTGAAAATATATACCATTGTAGTTTTTTATTAAAATATTTGATATTGAAGAAACAATAATACTTTCTTTGAATATTGAATATTTGATAATATTATGTTATCTATGTCGTGATTTTTATTATTTTATAAAATTAATTAATAATTTTGAAATAATAAAAAAGTAAGTACATACACAGGTACATCTATACCTTTTATCTGGTTAAGATGGGAATGAGACAAAAAGTTGATAACCATTGAATTTGGGTATAGAGATAAGATGATTTTTTCTTTAAAAATGAGTATAAGATAATAAAACTCGTCCTCATCTATCCCTAGGGATGTCAGCGGAGCAAGTATGATACAGGTAGTAGCTCCCCCGTACCATACCCGCTGGATAAATATTCGCCCCGTACCTATATCCATATCCGTCGGGTATCCGTTATGCGGGTACCCGCCTATTTTTTTCATATTCGCGGGTATCCACGGGTACCGTGAGTATTTACAAAATTATTTAAAAAAAAATATTTAATCATAAATTTAAATAAAATAAAATAAAATACATCACTGTCATAAATTTTAAATAAAGTTCAAAATAAACTCAAGTTCATACAAGTCCTAATAATTATAAAAATAAATATAAAATGACGTTCAACACAATGGAAATTCTTTAATTAGTGTTTTGATCAACAAACTCACTTTCTCCAATTGATTCCTGAAAAATAAACGAAATAAACAAATAATAAACCTCAAATGCCACATGCCAAGTATTCTTATTTAGATTTCATCATTTGACAACAAGTATACCATAAACGTCACTATCTATATAAGGTTTGATGTATATGTCCAATTTTAAAGAAAAGAAAGAGAAGAATATCAAGGGATGTACCTGGAAGAAGACAACGTACCAATACTTGAAGCGGGAAGAATGAAGAAAGAAGATAAAATGTGCAACTTAGAATAAATTAGGTCAGAATATTTTTTATTTAATATATATATATATATATATATATATATATATATATATATATATATATGAGGGTAGTTTTGTGAATTAAGTTTAGCGGGTACGGTTATCTACGGGTATGGATACTATGATACTCGTACCCGTCCCGTTAATATGCGGGTATCAAAAATACCCATACACACGAGTAACAGGTATCCAGGTATCCATTTTTAATATATGTTTCCTACCTATCCCCGTTGTCATTCTTATCTATAAAAGAAATTACTTAGGCTATTTTCATAAAATTTTGTATTTTAAATCATACTATCTAAAAAGTATATTTTATATTTTAAAATATATAATTCAAAATATATTTTTTATTTTATATTCTAAAATTAAAATTTAATATAAAAAATATTTGAAAGTGAATTATGTATTTTAAATTGTATAATTTAAAATATATTTATTGCGAATCAAACAATCCAATAAATATATATATATATATATATATATATATGTATATTTTATATTTCCTAATATACATGGAAGTTCAAGTTAAAAGATATCCTACCGATTAGAGCAAACTCTAACAACTTTTACTTCCAAAAAATCATAGAATTTAGTCATCATTAGGGTCATTTGTTTTTCCTTTTTCCTTTTTATAAATGTATTTATAGCTCTTTTTTTATTATTCAATTAAGATTCATAAAGAAACATAAAGTAGTAGAGAGTACTAAGAGAAAAGAAACATATGGAGGTAAGAACTAAATAAGAGATAAAAAAGAACTATTTAGTTTATTTTTCTATTAAATTATTCTCTGTTTTAAAACTAAAAATAAAATATTATTTATTGAAGGAAGATACTATTTACGTATTATTTGTAGTATCAATAAAATATTAATATTCACTTAGACTATTTTATTTAAATCTATTGTTTAAATATACTTGAAAAATTTTAAAAGTTAACGGGTCCCAAAATATTTTATTTGTGGGTCCTGAAGTAACACGTTGGGCTTTAGGAAAGATGCCCTCATAAACGAAACTGAAATGGGATTGCTTTTTGTACCCTCATGATTCCTTTCTATATTTTGTCGAAAATTAAAAGATAAAAATGATCCTAATTAAAATTTGAAAGTTAATTCTTATATCTTTTTTCTTTGATTGATTCTCTCATTTTTTTTTTCTACACTTTCTCTTTCAATGAATTTTGTGCAGTGTTGTCACCTATTGTTTTCATTGATTATTGTCATCAACATTGTTACCATTGTTATTGTGTGAAGTAAGAAGGTGCGATATTTATATTGTTTGGGTTTTTTTTTTTTTCTTTTACTTGTATGTTTTGTATTGTTTGATCTGAGAATTTTTAAATTGAAGAATCTAGAAAGTAGTGATGGGTCATCTATATATGTGTTTTTAGTTAAAAATTCTTCTAAAACAATCTTTTTCATATTAAGAATATTCTTCTAAATCGAGAAGTCTATTTTATATTGTATAATTCAAAAAAAAAAATATATGAAAAATATCTTCCAAACTGAGAAATTCAAAATACACTCCTTTATTTGGAAGAATCCAAAAATACAATTTTAAATGCCAAATTGTTGTTTTGGATTAAATAATCCAAAATAAGTTACTTCTCCTTTAGAAAATACACAATTTTGAGAATATCATACAATTTGAGAAAAACTCAAAATATGAGATCCAAAGCTACTCAACCAAAAACAAAAGTTAACGTAACTCATACATCTACCAATCTTCACAATGTTCACTTAAGCTAAATTTTGTGTCAAAATGTATCTCTACACGCAACTCCATTGCCATTTAATAAAATAAGGATAAAGTAGAAAATTTCAAATTTACGAAGGTTCATGAGAAAACTATAGGGACTCAAAGCTAGAGTGTTTTACTTGACTTGATTATTTGACCACCTCAACCCCCGAACAAATATTGTAGAATATACAATTCCAATAAACAAGAACTAAATAAGAAGTAACAAAAAAATTGTGACAACACTATGTTCTTGAATCACATCAAATTTTATGCGATTTTAACTTTCTATATATTAGAATGAAATGATTTTTTTTTTCACAATTTTATTATGTAAAAAATGAAAATATATATTTCTTCTACATATATTCATTACTTGTTACCATGTATATTCCATAAAGATCGAAAAAAAGAAATAAAAAAAAATCATCTGATTAAACCATATTAATTGTAATTTGAAGCAATAATCTATTCATTACTGTAGTCATGTTGGAGAAATATTCTTCTTATCTTAAAATAATTGTCGTCTTACACTTTTAAGAGAAAGCTGATTAATTTTTTTTCCGTATTTAATTAAATAATAACTATTTCATTCCTAATTCATTTCTAATTAAATTAAACCAATATTTGTGCATTTATAGTAGATAAAAATACTGTATTCAATGAAGTTTTGCTATATTTAATGAAATGAAGTTATTATAATCTATAACATTAATAATCGATTTCTATTTTTCTTATTTATATATTGATCACTGTTATTTTTTAACAGAATATTTATTTAAATTTAAAAAAAAATGTTAAATTAAAAAATGAAAATAGTTATCTTATTATTCTTTAAGTAGTTATTTATTAAAATTTAATTATTTTTTAAATTAAAATAATTTTACAATAGAAAAATGTACACAACTACAAGTGACGCATCTTTTCTATTAAAATAATAAATAACTAATAAATTTATTTAATTTACTATAAAAAAGTTTTTAAATTTAGTGATTCTTGAAAATTGGGTAGGTAGTATAAAATATGTTTGTCGTTGTCAAGAGTTAGAAAAATTGTAGTTTGAGACTGCAAGTAGGTAGGTGAGTTTGTTTCCTAGTTATAGAAAAGAGACATGATTGTGATTTGGCACTGAAAGCTAGCAAGACTTTGAGATAGATCAAACAAAGTATGAAGCTTTGACTGTGAAAATGACCATAGGTATCAGTGGAACAGAAACGACCCTTGTACCCTTGTTTCTCAGTCTTCGATGTCTGCGCACAAATCCCCAACAACCTTCGTGTAAGACTTCAAATGCTACAAACATAAATACTGTTATCACTCTCCAACAACAAAAGCCATTGTTACAACAATCTTAGTTCCGAATCCATGGAGAAACCTCACATAGTAGTGGTTCCTAGTCCTGGCTTCACCCATCTGGTCCCAATTCTTGAGTTCTCCAAACGCCTCCTCCATCTCCTCCCACATTTTCACATCACATGCTTCATTCCCTCAGTTGGGTCACCCCCCTCTTCCTCCAAAGCCTACCTTCAAAATCTTCCACCAACCATCACTTCCATTTTTCTTCCCCCCATCGACCTTGAACAAAAGACAGATCCCTCTGTCCTTGCTCTTCAAATCGAACTCTCTGTGAATCTCTCTCTACCCTTCATAAGGCAAGAATTGCAGTCCCTATGTTCAAGAGCAAAGGTTGTAGCTTTGGTTGTGGATGTTTTTGCAAATGGGGCATTGGACTTTGCCAAGGAACTTAACCTCTTGTCTTACATTTACCTCCCTCAATCTGCCATGTTGCTTTCCTTGTACTTCTACTCATCGAAGCTAGATGAGATATTTTCTTCTGAGTCTAGGGACCCACAAGAGCCTATAAAGATTCCCGGTTGTGTACCTGTTCTCAGAAAAGATTTCCCTCTTCCTTTTCAGAATCTCTCTAGCATAGGTTACAAGGGGTTTCTGGAACGCTCCAAAAGGTTTCATGTTCCCGATGGTATCTTTATGAATACCTTCCCTGAACTGGAATCAGGGGCCATAAGAGCTTTGCATGAACACGTGAAAGGGAAGCCCGGGATTTACCCTGTTGGACCCATCATTCAGAAGGGGTCGATTGATCATGAAAATGGAGTGGAGTGTTTAAGGTGGTTGGATAAGCAAGAACCCAAATCTGTTTTGTTTGTTTCGTTTGGAAGTGGTGGCACACTTTCTCAGGACCAACTGAATGAATTAGCGTTTGGGTTGGAACTGAGTGGCCAAAAGTTTCTTTGGGTTGTGAGAGCCCCTAGCTCTGAGGTGAGTTCTGCATACTTTGGTGCTGAAGCTAAGGACCCTCTGCAGTTTCTGCCACAGGGTTTCTTGGAGAGAACCAAGCAGCAAGGGTTGGTTGTTCCTTATTGGGCCCCTCAGATTCAAGTGCTGGGTCACAGTGCAACTGGGGGGTTCCTATCTCACTGTGGTTGGAACTCGGTGCTTGAAAGTGTTGTGCAAGGTGTGCCAGTCATAGCATGGCCTCTCTTTGCTGAGCAGAGTTTGAATGCAGCAATCCTAACGGATGATCTGAAGGTGGCTCTCAGACCAAAAGTTAACCACAGTGGATTGAGAGAAAGAGAAGAAATTTCTAAGGTTGTGAGGGGCTTGTTCGAAGAAGGCAAGGAAATTCGAACAAGAATGGAACTTCTGAAGATTGCTGCTGCTAATGCGATAAAAGAAGATGGATCATCTACAAAGACTCTGTCAGAAGTGGTTGCGAGTTTCAGAGACTTTTAGCATATCATTTTCAATTTTAGTTGTTGTGCTTCTGTTTTCCTTTTCTACTCATCTAAGTTTTCGACTAGGATATTTCACTAATTCAAGTGCACACAGTTATTTGCTGAGTGCTATAAGAAAAAGATATTGCTGATAAGAAAAATACTGCATACCTTTCAAACAAATGCTCATATCCTTTGTTGTTTCTAATTTATATGTCTAAACCATTTTCTTAGTTTGTATACAATCTCATAATTATGAAAATATTGATGGAGAACTTGGTCACTGGTTAACAATAAGGCATATGCCGAAAGATAATCTATTGGTCTCTATACGTACATATAAAAATGAAATTTTATGTAAACAAAAAGTAAAAGATATACAGAAAAATATATTGATGAGATTCTAATTAATATATTTGAAGGTTAGAATGCAAGAACATATATATTTAAACATTTTCTTTATGATTCCGATGATCTGATTTATTTAAGGTTACATAAATACTGACGAAAACTGTGTTAGGAAATAAAGAAGAAAAAATAATATAACTAAATGATAAAACACCAAAATCATCAATGATGCGTCACACAAAAAGTTAGATTCTTTGAGAGGATAATCTATATCATTTTTAATCCATAATATTGATGACATCTTTTTTGTTTTAATATTTTTTAGTTTCAATTTTCTTACATGTATTCAATGTAAAGTTTAAATTCTTTGTTGAATTTTTTTAATACACGAGCAATACAAACTAATACATAGATTATTATTTTTATTGGAAATAATTACAGATTAAAAAAAAAAAAAAGAGAGAGAGTGGATAACAACTTGTTTAAAATGTTTTTCCCCAAACACGAAACTGGAAAGTAGAAAATATATCAGTAGACAAATTCAAATTGAGTTAAAAATCCAAGGGAATGAACAAAGAAAAATTGGCTTACCTAAGCTTAGTTTGAAAACATGCGAGCTTTGGAACAAAGGACATCGAATCCCTCACCGCGATGCCTTGTCAAACACGTTATACAACAATTATTTATTCTTGGACATTAGCAGTTTGGCCATGTAGCTTCAAACTCTTCCATAAGAAGAATCGAGGGTCAACTAATCTTGAAGACCTTAAATTTTAATACTACACGGACCCAGAAAAAAATGGTAATAGTCATCTTTAGCTAATTCCTCGAATATACTTTTGATTAATAGTTGCTCACGTCACATCCATCACATGAAGAAGAACAATAAACAACAATTGCAATAAGAACTAATTATATTTGGATTAGTAAAGTAATTAGACATTCAATCTTTACCTTGCTATAGGAACAAATTATGGAGTGAAAAATCGTGTTTTGTAAGTGTCAGAGTCACATTACCCTAACTAGATTCGTCTTTAATATAATGAGTTTAATATAGAGTCAACAGAAAACAATAAAAAAAAAAAAACAGCCTCGATAGATCCTTGGAAACCAAACACACGCATGTTTCACATGAAAATCCAGCGCGTCAAGAGGCAATTTACTAAAAAAAAAAGGCACATTTTATAAATTACTTTCATGTAACGGTTGCTTTTGGTTTAGTATCACTATTTGATGGGGTTTTTTTAAGGATTTATTTGACAAATATAACACTAATAATATTTTTGTTTAGTCTACATAAAAAATTGACATCATTTCTAACTCAAAATCATAAGATAAAAAGACTTATAATTACATTTGAATTCTCACACTAGTGGAGAAAAATATCACTTATGTCACATTTATAGTCTAACCTCAAAATTTGATGTAAAAAATAAAAAGCAATTATTTTACATCTAAGGTTCAATGTAAAATTCAAAATTTATGTTGGATTGTGTTTAAGTCTTTTGAAAATTTTAAAGCTTACATCGGATCCTAGGGCATCTAGTGTAAAATTTTTAATAACTTCTGCACATAACTTCTTCTTCCTAACTTCCTTTTAACAATTCTTTAGCATTTTCCTTCTCTTCTCCGGTGGCAGTTGCACAAATTCCTTTCTCCCAACATTGGTGACCCAAAACGCATCTTTGTTTCATGTATGAGTGGATTTACATAGAAAAGTTCTTTGTATGTTTGTTGTAGTTTAGTGTTCTTCATTGAGGTTAGTTGTCTAAACCTCCATTTTTTTTAAAATTGATACCATGATTGCACCAAATTACTTCGCTTACTCGTCAAAATGCCCAAGCAACTTCAAAATCGACCAAACACAAGCAAGCAAAATACAATAAATGAAACGAGTGATTCATGAATGTTGTAATGGTGCGTGTGTGATCTTGACAATTGCAACATGACATGTTTGGAGACTAGTAGCGACATCTTTAAGGCTGAAGTATTACTTGGTGGCGTGAGTGTAGCTTGTCGGTGTGAATGTTGCATCTAGGGTTAACGAATATGACATAAATTTATATATGATGTGTTTAGACCTTATTCAAATTTACGTCGAAAGTGTTCAAGTCCAATGCAAATTTACATTAGGATTTATGTTCGACGTAAATTGACATTACTTGCATTCACATCGAAGTGTGTTATCTATAATGTTAAATGTTGAAAGTATCCAACACAAAAAGTCTTTTCTGTGATAGTTTATTATAATTATTATTTTAAATGTTACATTATTGAATATATTTTAAATGTTATAAGATTAGCTTGTTGTATTTGGAGTTCAAATTTTCAAGGCTTCAATTGAATATATGATTTGCTAGATTTAGAGTTCTTTGATGTTTTTTATGAATTTTTGAAGTTGAGGATTTGTAAAGCAACCCATGCATATTAGTTTTTTTTTTTTTGTATTAGCCTAAACTTTTGTAATTGGGATTGTGGACCTAATTATAACTCACTTTTAAATCTATGTTTGCTTCAAATTGTAGACCATTTAAATAGCCAATACATGTTCTAAATTTAGAGACAACAATCATTTATTTAATTTTCAATATTAGGAATTATCTCCTAATCTCATTCTTTTATGATACCTTGAGGAGTGCAACTGATTTTGGAGACTTACCTCAGATTGATAGACAAGTCACGAGGAGGATGTCTCAGCATATTCAGAAGAACATCCTAAATGGGTTGAGTTTATTGAGCATCATATGTGATCAAGCATAAGCATGGCAAGTCCAATATAGTAGTAAATGCTCAATCTAGACGACATTTTTTACTCAGTACTTTAATAACGTAATATTTATGTTTTGATCATATTAAGGAATTGTACAAAGATGATCCTAATTTTTCTCACATTGTACATGAGTGCTTGAAAAGTGGACACAATTTTTTTTTCCTTTTTCAAGGATTTCTATTTAAAGGGAAAATGATTTATGTTCCATAAGGATCTTTACATGTTTCTCTCACACATGAGGCTCATAATGGCGGGTTAATGGGGGCACTTTAGGGTTGCTAAGGCCTTGGACATTTTAAATGCCCAATTCTTTTGGCCTTGCATGAAAATCATGGTTCAACAAGTCTGCGACAAGTGCATTGTATGTGCGAAAGCTAAGTCTAGAGTCCTACCCATTGTCTATATATCCCTCTTTTTGTTCCCCAAAGTCCTTGGTTATATATTTTATTGGATTTCAATCTTTGGCTACTAAGGACATCAAAGGGTTGGGATTCTATCTTTGTGATAGTGGACTGATTTTCTAAAATGGCCCATTTCATTCACTGCCACAAAGTTAATGATGTATGTTATATAGTCAACCTCTTTTTCAAAGAAGTTGTTCGACTACATGGTATTTGTAAGACCCATGAAAATTAATTAATTAAATAATTAATTAAGTAATAAATGCAGGTGTTGTATGATGTGGAAGAGTACTAGCTCAAATGGTTGAGAGTACTTTGATTATGTGAGAGGACTTGGGTTCAAGTCCTATGTAAGACATTTGGTGTGTTATTTAATTATTCTTATTTTGTTTTGGTAATGTAATTGTGACTCGTGAGTGATATTATAGTCAGAAGATTATAATGGTTATCACAAAATGTGAATTGGCATAATGGTGGTACTTTGTCCTTATGAGTGGAAGGTCACGGGTTCAAACCTTATTAGAGGTGAAATAGACTTTATTTTTCCTAAATGAAGTTGTAGAATTAAATATGAGAGGTGAGTCTTTGGGTGTGCAAGGGCTGAATTTGGGGAGAGGGTGAAGCAAAGCCTTGGTGAACCAAGGAACCTCCATTGTCTTTCCAATTTTAATCAAGAATTTAGGTTAGGGGAGCGGTCCTTTATGCATGTGAATTGATTTGATGTGTGCTAGATATTGGCATGAATTGTGGTTGTTTTAGTGTGCGATCAGAGGAGAACCTCTGCAATTTTTGCCCAAGCAAGTCCATCTCGCCTAAGCGAGAGTTGCAGAGTCTCGTTTTGGGTTTTGGTTCGCGTTTCTCGCCTAGGCGACTTGTGTTAGGATTAAGCGAGGCTGATAGTTTAGCTTAGGCGAGGGTCCTTGACTTAAGCGAGAATATTATGAGTTCTGTCTTTTGTGTGTTGTTTGAGCTGGGTTGCTTGTTATTTCCTAAAGGATAGGAATTATATGCTTGTGTTTGAGGTGTTTGGGCTTGAAGGACTAAGTCCAATAGGGGTCTGGGATGTGCTTGATGGTTGGATGCATGATAGGCATGGAACTGTATAGTTCCCGTCGGCTGCTAAGTGGCGAGGAGTCCTTAGCATGGTGATTACATGCGTCGGGCGCACGATGGGCAAGGAATTGTTATGTTCCTGTTGGTTGGTATTGGGCGAGGAGTCCATAGTATGGTGATTGCGTGCGTGCCATGGTCCGAGCGAGAGAGGCTTGAATGTTTCATTACAGACGAGGAGTCTGTAGGGCAGGACTATGAGCAGGATAGGCTCATAGGGTTGGACCACGAATGGATTAGTTTCATGGGAGCACAACGAAGTCCTAGGACCTAGTTCATGTATATGACTCATGAAGGACTATAAGATCATGGATGGGTAATATGAAAATCATGAAATACTTAATCATGTTATTTTTGGGATGGGTGGCATATTTATTTCATGTATATATTTATATATTGTGCATAGCTCACCCTATCTATGTGTGTGTGGCGATGATCAGATAACTTGTTATCCGGGAGCAGATGATTTGACAAGTGAGCCAGGAGATGCTTAGAGGCGGAGTGTAAGGGCTACCTGGGCTTTTGAAAGGATTTCCATTTTAAGACTTTTGATGTAAAATTTATTATGTTGAATTTTGGTGGATTTTGTAATAATGTAATTGCGAAAATATGAATTATGTTACAGTTAAAGTTTTGTCTAAATTTCCCACGTTTTGAGAAATAGACTTATAATAAATGGGATTTATTTTCTTATTTTTATTTTATTAATTAAACTCGTAATATCCTATTGGGATGTTACAGTATTCCCAAGACTATAGTTTCTAATTGCGATATTGAGTTTTTAAGTCACTTCTAGAAAACTTTGCAAGGTAAATTGGGCACCAAACTTTTATTTTATCACTATTTACCAGCCCTAGACCAACAGTCAAATAGAAATGGTGAATAGAACTATGTCTCAAATGTTAAGATGTCTTATTATGGGAAACCGAGGGTCTTGGACGATTTATTAACTCACATTGAGTTTGCTTATAACTGATGACGTTGTTTTGTACCTTTTATTGATGTTAAGTTTCGTGAATAAAATCAACTCCTACATAACTTTTATCTTGTTTAATCCTCTAGTTTATGTTATTTTTTCATTTTTTCGTATTTTAGTTGTTTTATACTTTTTTACTTTTAATCTCTATTATGAGTGTGTGAAATAAAACAATGGGAAGCAATTCTGGTGGAGGAAAACAAGTTAAAACTCAAGGAAGCATGATTGGACATGAAAGATTGACTTTTACACAAATAACCATGTCGAGGGGCGCCGAGATCATGTCCAGCACTGCAAACATTGAGAAAGGACTCACCTATATGTATATACTACCTTGGACCACCCTTGGAAGGCCAAAACACGACCATTGGGCGCCAAGGTCACTCGTTGGGCGATCTGGTGGCTCGCTGGGCGAAAATGACAGACCAGAACCGCAGTATTTCGCTCGCTAGGCGAAAATATGGCTCGCCTAGCGAGTTACATGTCTGAGAACGTCGATTTTATGCCTCATTGGGCGAGTGTTAAGCCGTTGGGCGAGAATATCGACCCCAATACGCGAATATGGTTATTTAATCATGTTTCTACGGGAGTATTAGGGGATTCCTCATTTTTCACGAATAGAAACACCTTGGGTGCTTGGGAGAGACTCTTGGAGGCTATTAGGGGTGTTGGGAAACTCTCCCTTCTCCTTCTTGGGTCTCCTTCTTCATCCATGGAGGTCTTACCCCTTTTGGGATTGAGAGGATGATGGGCTACAAAATTGGAGGCGAAGATGCGAATGGGAGGCGCAAGTGGAGCATGGAGCAGTATTCAAGAATCTTGGGAGAGGGATTATTTCTACTTTATGGTTCCAATTTCTTCCCTATTCTTCAATTTTGTAAAACCCTAGGTTCTCCACCATGGAGAGCAATTTGTATTTGTTGAGATTAGATGTAAAACATTGAATTTGTGTGTAAAATTGTGTTGTTAATTTATATGCTTTTCCAATTCATGTTAGTATTTGATTTCCATGCTTAATGCTTGATGTGGATTGTTCTCACGCTTGATTTGTGATTCTTGAGGTGTTGGGAAACATCTTTAGAATCTAGATTTGAAATTAAATTTGTTGTTCATCATCCTCTCAAACCCAAAAGGGGTAAAACCTCCATGGATGAAGAAGGAGACCCAAGAAGGAGAAGGGAGAGTTTCCCAACACCCCTAATAGCCTCCAAGAGTCTCTCCCAAACACCCAAGGTGTTTCTATTCGTGAAAAATGAGGAATCCCCTAATACTCTCGTAGAAACATGATTAAATAACCATATTCGCGTATTGGGGTCGATATTCTTGCCCAGCGGCTTCACACTCGCCAACGAGGCATAAAATCGACATTCTCAGACATGTAACTCGCTGGGCGAGCCATATTTTCGCCTAGCGAGCGAAATACTACAGTTCTGGTATGTCATTTTCACCTAGCGAGCCACCAGATCGCCTAGCGAGTGACCCTGGCGCCCAATGGTCATTTTTTGGCCTTCCAAGGGTGGTCCAAGGTAGTATATACATATAGGTGAGTCCTTTCTCAATGTTTGCAGTGCTGGACTTGATCTCAATGCCCCTCGACATGGTTATTTGTGTAAAAGTCAATCTTTCATGTCCAATTATGCTTCCTTGTGTTTTAACTTGTTTTCCTCCACCAGAATTGCTTCCTATTGTTTTATTTCACACACTCATAATAGAGATTAGAAATAAAAAAGTATAAAACAACTAAAATACGAAACAATGCAAAAACAACATAAACTAGAGGATTAAACAAAATAAAAGTTATGTAGGAGTTGATTTTATTCACGAAACTTAACATCAATAAAAGGTACAAAACAACGTCATCAATAACAGAGTGGTAAACATTACCACCACCCACTCCCCTTCTGAGATTGTTTACGATTTTAATCCTTTTACCCCATTGGACTTACTTCCCATTCCTAACCTTGGGCTAGTGTTGTGTCATAATGGGTTAGAAAGGGCTACTTATATTCAAAACTTGCATAAATATGTCAAAGGTTAGATTGAACGGAAAGTAAGCCAATATGTTTAACATGCTAATATGGGTTGTAAGGATGTCATCTTTAACCTTGAGGATTGGGTTTGGCTTCATTTGAGGAATGGTCGCTTCCCTACTCAATGTGTTATACAAAAGTTTACTAATATTAGTTTGCTAAAGTTCATGCATTATACTACAATGGCATAAATTCAATCCTTAAGTTAGTCTTGCTCCATTTTCCAATTAACATCACTCAAATACTCATTCAACAAACAATTTCAAAAAAAAAAAAAAAACAAACCAAA
>Ga0209589_1002776_pt1 | contig 30513 bp, 11 predicted proteins | sample CowpeawhiteBW_FD_187525 | JGI IMG/M metagenome (GOLD analysis project Ga0209589, IMG submission 187525) | Root nodule microbial communities of legume samples collected from California USA - Cow pea white BW (SPAdes) (version 2) | ecosystem: Host-associated > Plants > Roots > Nodule | place: USA...
TCATATGATTGATAATCATATTATTCATTACTCTTTATGATGTAATATTTTGTATTTACTATTTGATTTTATATCCTTTCTGGGTTACCATATTGTACCTATAAATAGGACTCGTCCTATCAGTAATGAGACACACATAAAAACAGAAGTTGCTCCCTACTCTCTCATTCTCTATTCTTCCTCTCCTTTGTCTCTCTTATTACCTTTATTTTATAACATTTGTCTACATTTTTATAAATTATATAACACTTCCATGACTAATGAAAATGTAATTAATGTACATGAATGTTCATTATTCTCAATTTCCTTTCATTTTCTTTCTTTATTATTATTTTTGTATTTTATTCTTAAGTATCACTAAAATCTTTAAGTAAATCAGACCTTTTTAGTTTAAAAATATAGAATATGGTATTAAGACTTAGTTAAGTGTGATGATAATAAAATTTTGATGAAAATAAATATCTTTTGTAAAAATAGAAAAATTAGGGCAAAGAAGAATTAGGGCATAAAAGAATTAGGGCAACTGAATGTTAAAGATTGGCGCAAAGCATTGGAATGTGATTAAGCAAGATTCAAACGTTGGTCTTAACAGTTGAGCTAAAGAGAACATCCTCATCAGGAGGAAATTTAAACTAAACAAATATTAAGGGTTAAGCATCAGGTTGAGGAGTTGGGCCTAGAGAAAACCTTCTCGAGAGAAGAAACCTTAATTGTTTGAACACCAAGTAAAGGCTTAAGCCAAAAAAAATCTTGTATAGAAGAAAACCTCTACAACTAAGCATCAATTCTAACAAATAGTGTTGTTATGTTTTAAGGAGACTTTTTAGCCACACACTTTTTCTCTATTTTTCATTGTAATACTTTAATAGAATTGTGAGAGATGAAGTTGGGCAAGCAAAGAACGAAGCATGGATCAACAGGAAATAAGATTCATCAAGCCTCAATCTTTTGCTCCCAACTCCATATGGTTGTAAGCATAGCATCATCATGAGTGGCTCAACTCTATTATATTGATATTAGATGTAACATTTTCTAATTCTTTGTACGGTGGTTGATTCACGTGTCATATTTAATTGATTTAGATTGAGTTAGACAACTAATTTTAAATTTGAGGTAGAATCAAATCACCTAAACATGTTTGAATAGTAGAATAGGTTTGAATATTTTAGTTGAAATAAGTCTTACACTTAAAGTGGGGGCTTGTTTAGAGTGATTTGAGAAAATCAAACATGGTGATTGAATTCCTTAAATTTTTAAACTCAAGGAAATGATTTAGAGTGAGTCATAACTTTCAATGACATTGTATAATTACATTAATATATATTAAATCAGTACAATTACTATTAAAAAAGATAGGTGAAGTTCAATTTCAATATATTTGAATATCTATTGGTTGTTTCAATCTCATTTCATTTTTGTTGAATTATTTCAACAAATCTCATTAAACCTCAATTTAAGGAAAACTTTATTGCAAGTCAATAACAAATTAGAGTTTTAATATTTTGCATAAGTTCCTATACATACGACTCTTGTGTATGTATTACAATTGACTCAGTATACTTGCCGAAGGACAACACCTAATCGTTATTATATTCCTTTTAATTCACTATTTTCTAACTTTAAAGAATTACGAAAGTCTAAATAGAAGACTTGAAATAGAGTTTTTGGATGATTAACCGTGCATTCATTTCCAACCTATCTCTCTATTGAACTTTTACAACAAGAGGAACAAACTATGGAAAGGGTTATGGGTTTCTGTCATATGGAGTCCCAGAAATAGAGTTATTTTTAGGCAAGAAAAAGTTGATAGAGAGAAAATTTTCTCTATTGCACAATTGAGAGTTTTGGTATGGATGAAATGCAAAATTCCTAGTGTAAAATTTGCATACATAGAATGACATCAATGTCCAATTGAGTGCATTAAATCATTTATATAAATAGTATAGATAGGTATAATAGAAACACATTAGTGTTTAAGAAATAAAGAGATAAACTAACCTATAACATAGGAATCACATATAAAATACGGAAAATACTTTTATTTCTTTATATCTAACTTCTTGTAGGTGTCTTGAAACTACCACTATGAAAGAGTACAATGTGGATATGAAAAATGATATTGGGAATGACAACTAAACTGTTGTGAAATAAAATCTTATACAATCCCTTTTGTAAATATCATGTATAAATGTTGGAGGAAAATATAGTTCCTTTACTGATAAAAAAAATCGAGAGAAAAATTAGCTAATTATTATATATTAAAATCATTCCTTAAAAACATTTTATACATGTAATAATGATTGATAAAAGAAATGAGGGCTGATAAATCTAAATCTATAAATAGTAACAAACAAACTTTACCCACAATTTTAACATGTGTATTATGTATTGGGTATAAACTTCCTGACACCTTAAATCATAGTCCCCTTTCCATATGTTGAAATAGTTAATCTATGAAAAAACATAAAATCAAAGAGATATATTAATACTTATAAAAGTTTAATCTTTTGAACATTAACTAAACACTAAAATTATCTATTTTTTTATGTTTATTTATCTTTATCATTATTTGAATTGAGAAGTTGAAAAGTTGTCATTGCAAATAAAAACAACTTAAACCAAAATTTGGAAACAAATTGCCACATCTGGACTATAATTATATAATCATATTCATGTTTATAATTTTAAAATATTAAATTTAAAAATAATATTTGACTCCTTTGTTCCCATAAGTATCTTTTATCAACACCAATAATCCCCTTCAAGATACTATCAATTTAAAAGTTGAATACATATATTCTTGTTCCACTCAAATGCCTGTTTAACAAATTAATTTTAAATTAATTTACTAAAACAAATTTAAAGTTATGATATATATATATATATATATATATATATATATATATATATATATATAAAGAGTGTTTGTCTAAACAAAAGATAATAAAGACGTCATTTTATAATGTTTTGAAATTATTTTAATCAATTTTCAATTGAATAATATCGAAATAGATATTTAGGGCAAATCTAATTCAGTGTGGATGTTATAAAAGTCAATAAACATGACTGTTCACATTAGATGTGCAACAAAGCACTAGGAAAGAAAAAACTATAACATTGAAGTCAATAAAATATCAAGTTTCGTCATAATATAACAATGTTACAGCTTTTATTTCCTAATATATATGTCTAACTTTTTCGACAAGAATGCTCCAAAAACTATAACTTATTTTCAAAGTTTTGTTACATGAAGTGAACCCTTTTTATAAATAAAAATATTGATATATTTTCTACTACTACACCCAACAAAAACTTTCTATATAATCTTGTAAATTTGTCTAAACAATTCTAATTTAAAAATCCAACACTTTAAAAACTAAATTTGCATCCAAACATGTCTATTACTACCTTTATATTCAAATAACATTTATTTCCAAACACTTTATTTATATAAGAAGACTTGTTTCTGTTCTTATAATCTTTTTAATTTTCTCTAATTCTTTTTCAATGTTCTTAGTTTGGTTTTTACTAATTTTTCAATTAAATTTTTCTTGTAATTATTGAAACCTTACTTTCTTTTACTTAGTTATAATTATGGACATTGTAGTCATTCTTTAAATGTTATGTTTCTATCAAAACGATCACCATCTTTCCTGTTTTGAAAACAAAATTCGTCCATAAATTTTGAAAGTCCCGTATTCATTAGGAAGATTCAACTTGTATGCATTGTTATGAATCTTTAAATGTACTTGAAATGAAAGGGCTTATTTTCCTTAGGTTGAAGTTTATGTTTTTTTTAACCATCAATGTAGAAGTGACATCCAATAGAAAAGAAAATTTAGTTTTAAGTTTTTTTCCTAAGATTTATTCAAAAATGACTTAAGAACTTTGTATCTCTATTTGATAATATGTTTTTACTAAGTCCACGATAAGTTAGCAATAATACATGCACAAACAAATTTATTGCTTGGAATAAAATAAGTCATTTTAGAAAAATGAAAAACAACCATATAGATTTAATCCCTTATTGTTCCTTGTTCGTGAAAACCTAAATATAAAGTTCATTGAAATAAATATTTAAGGAAGGATATAGTTGATAGAGGTGGAATGTTAACATTTTTCTTAAGATGTGGAGATAAGAAATGTTCGTCAATAACATCTAAAGTTTTAAACTGCAAAATCTCTAATTAGACATCTCTCATGTGAATTTTTTATAAACAACCCTCTAGGATCCTTTGATAATAAAAAAACCTTTTAGCTTTCTAAAGAATTTCATTATGTTGAAAATAGCCTTTGTAAAATCTTTTAGAGCATTCTTGAAAATTTAAAGAGAAATTTACATCCTTTTTATATAGTTCTTTTTATCTAATAAGAACTTGAAGCTTTGTTTCAAGCGTAACAAACAATGTATGCCTTTTATAAAATGCATAAGTGGTTGCATTTATTTTCCTTGTATATGTTTAATCAAATAAGAAAAATATCAATGAATTTTACCATGTTTCTTATCTTTTGTTACACTTTACTTGACTTTTCAAATGTTTAAGAGACTTGTGATCATCATAAATCATGAATTCTTTAGGAAGAAGAAAATATTGTCATGTTGGTAAAACTTTAACAATAAAATACAACTCTTTATCATGTGAGAAATAATTTAGATGACTTTTTTTTTTTTTGTCACTAAAGTGGGCAATAATGCTTCTTGCAATAACACAACCCGTATTCCAATATTAGATATATAACAATCTATTTCAAAATACTTTTAAAAATTGTTGGAAGGGATAAGAAATGAACATTACCAAAAAGATCTTTTAAGTTTTTTTTTTTTTTTATAAAAAAAACGTTATCGCTCATTTTCCATTTTAAATCCAACATTTTTCTTCACAGTCTTTTTTTTCTTACTCCATTATAATATGTCCACTTTATACAATTGATTGGAGAGTGGTGTCCAAATACCTTGTTCCTTCTTCAACAAGGTATGTATTTAACAAACTAAGGGATAAAGATATTATTCCTAATAAATTTCTTAATCTTGAATGTGTTAACTAACTTTTTTAATGAATCCTGGAGATACAATCAACACAAAAATATTGATCTTAAAAACTCAAAGACTTCACAGGAAAGAAAGCAAGACAATTAACTCAATTGATCGACATTGAACTTTAATATCAATTTATCATGGACATATTGGAAAGATCTAGATGAAAAAAGAAGAAAATTTTGTATGAAAAGTAACTTTAATTATATATGAAACAAATTCCAAGTGTTTAATGTTATTTCTTATTTGTATTTATTTTGAACTTCTGGTTACAAACAAGATCTTCTATATATATATATAGAAAAGTACAATCAAGTCATGATAAGAATTGTAATAAATAATAGCCAAAAATATTTACCAAGAGAAAAACATAATAGATCAATCACTAAACATTCAATGGCATAAACAAGTATAATATCATAACAAACTTATCGATCTATTGTCTTGATACAATTATTGTTGTATTTTTCCTATTACCGACCATGTCTACAACAATGATTATGTTATCCTTACCTATCCAAATGATGTGATAACAAATAATGAAGAGCCAACACAAAGATGAACTACGAGAAGTATCATTAAGTCAATATAAATGGTTGCAAGAGTTTAAACCCTAAACCATAAACCTTAAGATTATAAATATACATTTGGATTTAAGGGTGGGAAGGAACTTATTCGACATGTCTTTTACATTGATGAGTACATGACTGGGTTAATAACACATGACCAATGACCTATGCCTTCTAGGAAGGTTACTAGGAGCATTTCACAAAGTCAAGGTTTTGGTCATCACATTTTATTCTTTTGTATTTCTTTATAGCATTCCTATTTGTAATTTTTTCTTGGGTAAGGTTTGTAATTAGGATTCTTTAGGACTTTATTGGGGTTTTCCTTTTTATAGAAACCTCGTATCAGTTTGAGCTACACATCCAATTCAATTTTGAAGATTGGAATCTCGGTCAAAGAGTTATAAAGGAGGAAAGGAAGACACATGTTCTAGTAAGCAAGAGAAGCATGAGATAAGTAAGAGAAACATGTCTCAAAATCAGTCAGGTGAGGAGATTTTCTTCGGGTTTATGTTTGAATTTTGAAATTCAAAATTTTTCGTCCTTGTTTATTGTAAATTTTAACCACTCATTGGAAAGTTATGGCCATGAAATTCATTAATGTCCTAATTGGAATGTAAGTTCCATGACTAATGAAGACCTTAAGAACTTCATTCTATATTTGAAAGGGATGGAAAAAAGGACATGGGAAAAACGAGAGGTGATGAAAAGAGAAAAGTGAGAGCAAATAGCACAAAAAGAGAGAGAAGCACAAAAAGAGAGAGAAGCACTAAGAGAAAAGGAAGAAGATGAAAAGAAAGAAAAAAGAGAGAAAAAAAGAGAGAAGAAAGAAGAAGAAAGGAAGGAGAGAGATGAGAAAGAAAAGAGAGCGGAAGAAGAAGAAGAAAGGAAGGAGTGAGAGAAGAAAGAAGAGAGCGAAAGAAAAAGAAGAAAGGAAGGAGAAAGAGGAGAAAGAAAAGAGAGGGAAAGAGGAAGAAGAAAAGAGAGAGAAATATACTAACTCATCTCTTTTTGTTTTTGTTTTGTTGCATAAGGAAGAATTGTTTATCAAAGAGCAATGATGTCAACAATAAGCAGAAGAAAGGATGACTGAGAAAGAGGACACAAGCTTGGAAATATATGCACATGACTTAGCTTGTTTATCCCTTACTAACAAACCTATGGGCACTCAAAGACATACCTATAGTTTGGTTGTTTATCTATGCAATTTTCTTTTATTTTTATTTGAGCATGACATTTTTGCTTTAAAACTGCTTGAAAATATATGCACATGACTTAGCTTGTTTATCCATTACTAACAAACCTATGGGCACTCAAAGACATGCCTATAGTTTGGTTGTTTATCTATGCAATTTTATTTTATTTTTATTTGAGCATGACATTTTTGCTTTAAAATTGCTTGATGCTTTTTGCAGGTGGGTATTTGACCCTGGAGACAAACCTTCAACCCTTTGATAATAACATATTTGCCTCCTCCTGGATCCAAATCTCATTTTAGCTAGAATTTCTATTTTGTATTATTTTATATTTGTGTTCTTTTGCTTGTGTTTGTGTTTGAGTGTGGGATTTTCTAAAATTCGTGGACAAATTCTCTCCAAAAAGGGAAACATGATGAGAAATTGATAAAGTCCAAAGCAAAAACAACTCAAGAAATCATCCACCTCATGGAAGAATAAGGAGAAATTTAAGAATGAGAGAGCTACTTTTAATACTACCAAACCTTAGGAGAAAGAGTCTTCAAATGGCACGAGTTTGAGGAGAAATTCTCTTCAAGAAGGAGGGCACGATAGAGGATTATCTCTTGATCCAATACAAGGAGAAGGTGTATTCATGTGGTATGAATTTGATGACAAATTCTTTTCAATAAGAAAACTATGATAAAGGACTATCTCCTAATCCAATACAAGAAAAACTTAAGGAGGAACTATTGGAATTCAAAGGACATGAAGATCATGGCTTGGAGCAGAATTATAGAATAGTTTTATGAAATTAAAAGTATTTGTAACTTTTTTTTATTTTTGTAAACAATTTGTAACTATCATTGGGTGAATATAGTCACTCAACGATGAGTCGCTGAGTGAGCTCCACTCGTTAGGCAAAGAGTCCAAGTCTATTTTTGAATTTTACGTTCTTTTTAGCCCAATGTCTTTGGGTTTTCTTAGAGGGTTTTATTAGGTTGCTTAACATTTTTGTCTATATATACGGGCACTAAAAGTATGTGTAAGGATTTTTAGTCATTTTTTGAATTTGAATTCATTAAAGAGAGGATTTTCTTTGTTCCTATCTTAAAACAAAGGTTATTATCAAAAATTGACATCTTTGTGTCTAATCTTCCTTGACTTATCAATCTGCTAGATTGTAGCGTCTTCCTTCCTGTCTAACTCTGCATTCTTTATATGATTTTCTTATTTATTTTACAGAAGGAATCCAAAGTCAGAAACAATCGTACTCTTTCTTGGATAAGATCGTATCACTCGATTTCTTTTCAAAAAGACTAAGTAATACAAATTATTGATCAAATAATGAAAAACATGTTATTTTCCCTTTACAAATGGGTATTATTTGTCATAATAAAAGAGGAAAAGATTATTAAGGAATAGTCAAGATTCATAATTAGACGCAAGTCTAAATCTGAGAGTCTTAACAAAGACACTCATGGCTTTGATTATATTAAATAATATTATATTTTGGTGTGTCTAACAATGTTACTTAGTGTGTGACAAATTTTATGTCTATACAACTTGAAGAACAAACGCAAGTCTAACAAAAATGTTATACGCAAACAAAAAGTAAAGAAAGTCTACGACAAGCACAAGTTGAAAGCATGTGAAAGTAAGACAAAGTCAATAAAAAAAACATTGAACACAAACAAAGACTAGATAAAGCCTTCTAGAAGGGTAAGCTGCAAGAACATGAAGACTATATAAAGTCAACAAAGAAGTGTCAGATGCATGTACATGAAAGTTAGAGACAAGTCTAACAAAGTATTAGACACATATAAAGATTACACAAAGGTTACAAGAAGCCGTTAATGCAAATAAATGAATATCAAACAAAGTCTATAAAATAAGTGTTAAAGAGAACAAACGATACTCAAAGAGTAGAGAAAGCCTTGTGTGAGAAGACTAAACATATAGATAAAATAAACTTCAATCATAAGACATAAGTTCATATTTATAGATGAATAAAACATATGGAACTCACATAAAACATTATTAATACAAGAACATTTACATTTGAAGCATGTTGAATCACACTTCTTAAAGATTATTCAAACACATGCAACTAACTTTTTTGAATTTGTATAATCAATTTGATGTTGTCAAAAACATATAAGAACATAAAAATAAAAAGATGTCCTCCACCATTCATGTTAAGTGTAACATCCCTACTTTTAAATAACTATATTATTTATTTTATCCTCATCTTTAAAAATAAGATTTAGAAAATATTTTATTTTTAATGTTTCATATTTTATCTAAATGTAGTTTGAACATTTATAATAATAATAATAATAATAATAATAATAATAAAATCAAGTAGCTTTAAAAAAATATTATAACTAAGTAATAATGAAAATAAATGACATAAAAAAAAGAAAGAAAGAAAAGATAAAAGAGATATAACTCTTCATTAATGAAAGAAATCTTATCTTAATACATGGTAACATTACATTTAATGCATGCATTCATTACTTGGCACATGCATGGTTTGTAAATGGATGAATGAAATGGATGATGAAGGAAAGATGAGATAAGAGGACATAATGCACATGTATTACATTTAATGCAATGATTACTTTACAAAATTTTGGTTTATAAATAGGTTTCATATGATAGGAATGTGAGAGAGTGAAGAGAAAGGAAAGTTACTTAAGAAAAAACAAGAAAGATATAAGGCTTATCTATTCATTAATGAAGAGAATTTTTGCATTAAATACATGTTATCATAAGTGTGCACATGGTTTGCTTATAAAATAATGGAGTGAAAGAGAAAAAGAAAAGAAAAAGAAAAAAAGATAAGGAGATAATAAGGAATAATTTGCATTTAAGGCAAATATGATCATGCAATTAATGCACATATGTATGAATGCTTGCACTTTGGCTTATAAATATAGGTGCAATGGAGAGAGAAGGTGGGAAAGAGATAAAAGTTACATGAAAAAGGTGAGAAAGAAAGAAGGAAAGGAGAAAGAGAAATAGAGAAAATACAAAGAGAAAGAGTGAGAAAGTTTGGAACAAAAGATTTGAAGAGATCATAGTCCTCTTAAAATATTGCTAGTGGACCCCTTCAACAATTAAAGGTAACGGGAGAGTGATGTTAAGATTTTTCTATGTTAATCTTGATAAACTCGTGTGTGTTATATTAATCTTATTTATTTTGAAATATATTTATTATTTAACTTATTTTTATTTATTATCCTCTTCATTTATTTATATTTATATTATTTAACTTATCTCCAATTAAGTACTAGTCCTATTTATTTATTTCTCTCTAGTTACGCACTAGTCCTATTTATTTATTTCTTTCTCGTTACACATTGGTCATGTTTATTTATTTCATTTAATTTTATCTTCAGTTACGCACTAATCTTGTTTATTTGTTTCATTTAATTTTATCTTCAGTTATGCACTGGTCATGTTTATTTACTTCATTTAATTTTATCTCTAGTTATGCACTGGTCATTTTTGTTTATTTCATTTATAGTTAGACACTGGTTTTGTTTAATTATTTCATTTAATTTATCTCCTGTTACACATTGGTCACATTTATTTATTTTATTTAATCTATCTCTAGTTATGCACGGGTCATGTCTATTTATTTTATTTAATTTATCTCCAATGATGCATTGGTCTTGTTTATTTATTGTAGTAATTTATCTCCAGTTATGTACTTGTCTTATTTATTCATTTCATTTCATTTATCTCCATATTTGCACAAGTCCTTATATTAATCTATAATTTATTTTATTATATGTGTTTATAAAATTATAATACATATATAGTTAATTATTTAAAGTTCTTGCTTTGACTCTTATTTTATCATTATTTTATAATTCAAAAAATATAAAAATTAAGTAAAAGTAAATATTATTTTAATCAGTGAGCTTGGATAGAAGAAAATTAGATGTACATTTTATTGTTATTTTATATTCTTTGTGTATAGTTTATACAATGACATAATTTGATAGTCATCACATTTTATGACCTTTGAAAATGTCCAAGAGTATGTCATTTAAGAAAGAGTTAAGTCTGGTTTCAATAAGTTGAGATCAAACCAATGTTAAAGTATTTGTTTTTGGGAAGTCACAGTTTGGTACATTGCGGGATGAAAGGTAGGGACCGTGGTGAGGTCTAAGGAAGTCTTACCAAATATGTCAATATCTGGATAGTTCAGAATAGCACGTCGGACTAGGATATTCATAGGCCAAACTTAGGACTATCTGATATCTGCTTGGCATCGCCAAAGTTAGGTAATGAGTATATATCTCTTTTATAGGCTGATAAATGACTAATATTCTCGAGAAAGAAATAATTATGATTGTACCAATGGTTTATGAGAAATACTTAACTATCTAATCACTTTCCAAAGTAACTTTTGATGTTCATAATGGATCATCAGAAGTGGAATATGGATCCATATGTCTAGTAAAACGAGATCAAGTTTTGTGGTTGTAGGTCCAATTCTAGGCCCCCAATGTCTGTATTGTTTGTTGTATTGTTTGCTGAGTTTATTCAGATTGATATTTAAGGCTTATAAAGACCTCACTCCTTTCATATTTTTCTTTCATATGTACCTGTTGCATGAGTAGAAGAGGAACCTACTCATTGAGAGTTGTTCGAGATATTATTGATGAATCTTCTAAAGATTGACTTGTGGATAATTTCTATTAATATATTTAGGAGATATTAAAAATATAGATAATCTTCCATTCTGATGTAAAACTCTTAATATTATACAAAAACATATTTTTATAATATTTCATGAATAATTACAAAGATGTAAACTATTGATATATAGTTAGATATGAACTTATGTTATTGTTAGTGTCCTCTCAAGGAAAACCTTACTGTACAAAAGAAAAAAAAATTAATTGCATTTTTTTATCAAATAATAATAGTAGTCGGGATGTCACACTAAGTGTAATCATGAAATTTGTTAGTGAAAAGTCAAGCATATTCTAAAGTGTTGACATAAGAATAAGGGAAAACATGCAAGTAGGGGCGGCTCAACGGTTTGGGAGACCTAAAACAAACTTAAAAAATGAGGTCTTTTATTTAAAATTTATTTTTTGAGTTTTTTTTATGCAAAATTATTTATTAAATTGTCATAATTTATTTCATTTAATATTTATTTCTCAATAAATAATAGGATTAATCCGTTTAATCTTTCTTGAGACATTGTTGGTTTTAAATAAGTTTTTATTATCTTTAGCTTTGAGAAACTCTTTTTTGGCTGAAACAACTTACACTAGAATTGTTAATATTATTCTATAAGTTATATATGCATTTGGAAAAGAATTTATTCTTTTTATATAATTAAGAATGTCAATTGGCTTATCATTTTCCAAACCTATAATTTCCCTTAAGATATTTAATTCTGAAATTAAATCAAATCCATCAATACCAACAAATTAATATGTTTTAAAGATTTGTCAAGTTTTAAGTATTTTTCTTTCAAAAATGAAATATCTACAATACACAAGACATTTTCTCTTTTTTGTCCATAACTTCTTTTTGTTATGCAATTAAAGTCTTAATTCTTCTTTTCTTTTGAATTTTTGAATAGCCTGATTCAAATTTTCTAGTTGACATATCTATATATTTTTATATGAAATAAAAAATGATAATATATAAAACACTACTAAAGATAAATATATAAAATGAATGAATTAAAATAATAAAATCTGGTTCTGGTTATCAAGAAAATAAACTCGATAGTAAACTTTATCTTGAGGTCTCATGTCTCTTTTTCGTTCATAAGTCTCAATTTTTTCACAAACTTGCAAAATTGTTTATTTTAAGATTAATCAATAATAAAAATAATTAGAAAAATATTGTTCTTCTAAACTCGATAGTAAGTATTTTTTCCCCTAAACTTGAATTATCTTTCTACTGAAAATTCAACTTTGAATTATGCTCCAATTAATCTATTATCCACCGAAAGACTAAACCATAATCTAATTAATAGTTTTGTAAAAAAATTCAGTTTCTCCTTAAGATATATGCAAAAAAAAAATCTGTAAATATAAAAGTACCGAAAAACAAAACTAGACAAAATAAACACATTTCTAATTCTAATACAAATCCGAAACAAAATAAAAAATAACAACAAACAAATAGAAAGAAAAATCACACTAACTAGAAATGAGGATGAAAAAATTGATACACACGATCAACATGAGATTCAAGAGATTTAAGGGATGTAATATGCCAATACCCTAGAAAAAAGACTATTAGAAGAAAATAAAGTAAGGAGAGGTAAGAGAAGTCATAAAAACAAAAGAAGAAAATAGAACACAAATTTATTATAAAGAATAAATATAACTAATCATTCTCTTTCTTGTAAACAAAATTATAATCTACTAAAAATATGTTTTAACTCATTAATTATTATTTTTACTACTAATAAAAATTAACATACACTAATAATAATTTAATTAAATTTTATTCCCAAACAGAAACTTATAATTAATTTAATAGAGCTATATTAGTAATAAAATATTTTTTGGAAGCCTTTTTTATCTTAAACATAATTCTATAATTAGTTTAATAGATAATACTAAAAAATATTTTGAGGCCTTTTTTTCTTAAACATAATTTAATAAAATTATAATTAATTTAATAGAGTTATATTAGTAATAAAATATATTTTGGAAGCCTTTTTTTTATCTTAAACATAATTCTATAATTAGTTTAATAGAGGTATATTAATTAGTACTAAAAAATGAAACATACATAAAAATAGGTAATGTGATAATTTTGAGAGTATCTTATTTTCTTAATATGTAATAGATTCTTGCTTTTTTTACTTTTTTTTAGTAAGCTTCTAGACCTCCTATAAACAAATTTAAATGTTGAAATTTTAACCATTAGATTTGTTTACTTTAAATATTATAGAGACTAGTTACGATGTAACATAATCTTGTTTATCTACCTTTTCAAGTAAATTTTGGAACACCATAAAATAAATTTCAATCCCTAAAGTTGTATTTTTTTAATTCATTTACATACAAAATATGGAAAATAGTTAATATGGAGGTTACAACCTTAACTAGAAGTATGAAAAGGTGTCACCATTCACTCACTTATTATTATTATTTTTTTTACATCTTATTCTTTTGTCAAAATGCACATGCTCCGTTACTACAAAAAGGAAAAGTTCATACTAAGCTCATTAAATACATAAACAAAATTTGAGGTCGCACATTTAAGAAAGAAGAATGTTCATGTAAATTTTGGAACACCATCAAATAAATTTCAATCCCTAAATTTGTATTTTTTTTAATTCATTTTCATAAAATATATAGGAAATAGTTAATTTGTAAGTTACAACATTAACTAGAAGTATGAAAAATTATTCACTCACTTCCTTTTTTTCTTTTGACATCTTGTTATTTTATCAAAATGCACTTCCTCCACTACTACAATCATGTAATAATTCGAGATTAAAAATAAAAAATTTAAAAAAGAAGAATATTCATGATCTGGGTGTTATTCTCAAATTCTTCATATAATACAACAGAAGTCGTAAATGAAATAGAAAGTATAAAATACTTATAATTCCTTAAATTATTATGACGGGTAATTTCTTTAACAAAAATTTAAAAAATTGATCATATACTTTTTATACTTATCCTTCTCATACAAGTTAAAATAATTTTTACTATGGTTTATTTTTTGTAAAAAATTATCTTCTTGTATATATTTTAATGAAAAGTAAGACAAAAAAAATAAGTTAAAATTGAAAAGTAAAATCTAAGTATACAACTTCCTAAAAGAAAATCTTAACTCAATCCTAATACACTTGGAGTCTCAATTTAGTTTTTGTTGGTCGAAAAACATTTCCTAAAATATTTATCACTGTTTTAAAACATGTTAACCAAAGTTAATTGGTGAAGCGTTATATACATCATATTACACTAAACAGTAAAAATAAATTAAGAAAAAAGCTAGAAAATTGCAAATAAAAAAAATTGGCATAAAAAAAAAAGTGAGCGTGTGTATCATGCTACTTTCCTATAAGGGTTAAATATGTTTTTGTACGTTCAAGTTTTATTAAAAATTGGAATTAATTTTTATTGAAAACCTTAAATTAATTTAGTCCCTTATCTTTATAAATGCATAGATTCAGTAGACCAATTTTCTTTTTAAATTTATTTAACATTTCAAACGTATTTCTCAACTAACATTGAAGCAAACATATATCAAACGGTATAAACAAACTAAAATACTTTGATGAAATGTGTTTAAAATATTAAATAAATATAATAAAATTTGATTAAAAAAACTAAATCTATATATTTATAAAATTGAAAGACTAAATTAGTTCAATATTTAAAAAAAAATTAATTACAATTTTTATTACAAATCAAAAAACTAAAAATATATTTAACGAATTTTATTATAAATCCCACACAACCACGCATGAGACTTGGTATCTTTTATTACACTTTTATTTTTATTTTTATTTTTATTTTTATCTTTGTAGTTTTTATTTAAATGGTGAAAAAGGGTGGGACCCAAGAAACGTGAAGCATGGTGGCACATCTGTGTCCGGTGAGCACACGCGTCGGCGACGGCGTGGACAAAAGCTGACGTCGAAAAATGACAGATTTAGTCAGATACGGCGGCTGATGGTCGCTTTTCCCGTTTTGCCCTTTCCTCGTCAATGCTCGTTGTAGTAACCATCTCAATCAACTTGTTTCCTCTCCATCACTTTTCAACTGCTTAAAATACACACATTTCAACGTGCTTTTAAACACTCTACCTATTCCATACTCTAATTTAATCAATCTGAAGTTACAAAATAAATAATTCATGCTATTTTACAATTACTTTTTCTTATTTTTCCTTTTTAACTTCTCCATAAACTGCTTCCTAAAAGCATTTCTCAACGTTCACTTCCTTCAAACAAAAGAAAAAATTGCATAAAATTAGTATCTTATCCACGGATTATTCATGTTTTAATCATTTTTATCATTCACAAGTTTAAACATGATAAATCATCTAAACATATTTTAATAAGGGTAAAATGTGCTTTTAAACTACCATTTTTTTTTATTAAATTTGATTTTAATCTATATACTCTTGATTAGTTATGAAACTTTGAAAAATTAAATTTGTTCCTCTTGTTGCGCTTTAGCGTTACTAAATGTTAAATTTAATTATAAAGAGCTGTTAATTTAACGCATTTTCAATTTTTTTTTTTAATGAATATTGATGACTTAATTTTATATTTTAACACTCAAATGTTGATATTTTATAATTTTATCATTTATTTTTTTTAAATATTTTACCTTCGATTTTTTATTTTTATATTTTATCAATAATTTATTTTCACATATTTTAATGTTATGTCCTGAATTTTAAAACCCATTTTAGTATTATGTTGGTAACCAATATAAATATTTATTTTGCGAAAAATTGTAATAAAATTGTAATAAAATATGTAAAAGATGTGAAAATTTTTTAAAAAATGGTACAATGTGCTATAAAAAAAATTGGATTGTAAATATTTTAAAATACTAATAATTGATTGGTAGATTATGCAATTAAATCAATATTAATTTAAATATAAATATTTTTTAATAAATTTACCAAAGTTTTATCTTCTAAATAGAAAATATAAATAACAAGAAATGCTTTATGTGAAAAAGAAAAAAACCAAAATTAGTGTATATTTTATTTAATAACTTGACTATAAAAGGAAAATATGTTGCCAAAGTTAACATATATTTTATTTGATAACTTGACTATAAAAAGAAAATGTGTTACCAAAATTAACAAATTTAATGTATCTGTATATGATTGGAGTACTTTAGACGAGAAAATTTAGTAGGGACAAGTTCCCACTAAAAATTTATCATCAACCAAGTTAGTGGATATTATTATATATCAATAATGTAATTATAATTTATTATCTAAAATATTAAAATACTATTTAAAGTTATTATTACTTTAACCTTTATTTCATCTTTCCAACTTAAAATTAAAATAAATTTCCTTTGAGAATACTTATAAATTTCACGCACTATAAAGCTTTTAGTACAATTTGTAAATAAATAGATGGTCCTCCACATAACACACTGCCCTATGGCTGGAGACAACTTTTTCATGATAACTTTATAAAATTATAAACAACATAGAGAAAATTATCAAAATTGGTGAATTATTAAAGTTCAACACTGTTCTCGAACAATATTATTTAAAAATGCTACATGTACATCATTTATCAACTCAATGATATTTTATGTGGCTCTAAAAGCCAAACATTTTCTTCCTAATTTCGCCCATAATTTTAATAAATATACATTTCATTAATTTTGTTTGAAAACGACTTACTAATAATGAATGGATACGATTTAATAAGCATCTTGCTTCTACCTTCACTTAATAATATTTCATGTCCACATTGTACATATCATAACAAAGTGTCTAAATGTTATTAAAAAAGGTAAAAGAAAATAAAAAATAAAAATGTAAACCAAACATAGCTATGAGAAATTATATCTTCTTTATTTAGTAAACTTGTAAAAATTGGAATAATCAAATGACGAAGGGTTAATGTTTAAACTGGAAACAATTAAGATCAACTTTGTTTGATATAGTCAGATTAATTAAAAATTTGATGAATTGGTTGGTCGAAGTGTGCGTAAAATATGTGAAATTCAATTCATAATAATAAAAAAGATATATTATTTTAAATCTATTTAAATAGATTTATTTTAAACCGAACTGAATTCCAATCTACTTAATTAAACTTGGAAAGGATTTAGATTTAGATTTTTTTAGATTTTGAAAATATAAAATTTGTGTATAAGTCAAATCAAATAGTTGAAGACTATATCGAGTCAAGTCGTTCGGGATCCAAGGTCAGGTAGCATTGGTCGGACTAAAGATTGAGTTGAGTTGACCCAAGACAAAGGTAGAGTCAAAACGACCTAGGTAGAGTTGGCTTGGGCCAAAAGGTCAAGTTAAGCCGGCCTAAGTCAAAATGTTTAGCCAAGTTGGCTCGATTCAAAGGTCAAATCGAATTAACTAGGATCGAAGGTCGAGACGAGTTGATCCAAGTTAAAGAATTGGTATAAAGATCGAGATGACTCAATGTAGGCCAAAAAAGTGAGATGAGTCAACTAGGGACAATGAATCGAGATAAGTAAGCATGGGTTGAAGAATTGAAATGACTTGGCCCTGACCAAAGGTCCAACCGAATCGACCCAAATCAAAGGTCAAGTTGAAGTCGACCTGGATTGAAGGTCAAGTCGAGTTGGCCCGAACCGAAAGTTGAGTCGAGTTTGTCTAAGTTAAAGATCTAGCCGAGTTGGCTCAGACCAAATAATTGAGATGAGTTAGCCTTGTACGAAGGTATAGACAAGTTGATTTTGAGGAATCAAAATAAGTTGGCCTAAGTAGAACAATCGAGACAAGTCTACTGAAGGCTGATGGTCGAGTTGAGTCTACTCAGGCTGAAGAATCAAGATGATTCATGTCGGGCCAAAGGTTAAGTCGAGTTAGCCTGGATCAAAAGTTGATTTGAGTAAGCCTGGATTGAAGGTTGAGTCGAGTTAGCTAGGGTTGAATGTTGAGTCGAGTCGACCACGACTAGGGATGTCAACGAGATGGGTAGGGTACAAGTAATAACTCCCTTGTATCCTACCCGCTGGATAAATATTGGCCCCGTACTTGTACCCATATCCGTGTGGGTATCAACTATGCGGGTACCCACATATTCTTTTAATATCCATGGATATTTACAGGTACCCGTATGTATTTACAAAAAAAAGTTAAAATATTTAACAACATATTTAAATCATAAATTCAAATAAAATACGATACTTAACATTCATAAATTTCAAACAAAGTCCAAATAACTCATTTAAATAGGGTTAATGACAGTTTACAAAGAATTTTTTTTTTTAAAACCAATTGATAAAAAATAACATATTCCAACTCAATGTGTTAATATTTTAATCATGTTTTCTTAATTTAAATTAGAGTTAGTAGGTATGGGTATCCACGGGTATGAATACTATGATACCTATACTCGTCCCGTTAACACGCGGGTATAAAAAATACTCGTACCATCCATTTACAATATCCATTTCCTACCCATTACGAGTTTTATCCGCGGATACCCGTAGATACAAATATTTTTGACACTCCTAACCACGACCGAAGGTTAAGCTAGCTGGTTGTTGAATGCTAAGTCTAGTCTACTTTGACTAAAGGTATGTTTGAGTTAGCCTAGAAAAGAGGTCAAGTTGAGTCGAGTCATTCCAAGCCAAAAATGAAGTTGAGTCATCGTAAACCAAAAATTGAGTCAAATCTTCCAAAATCACACATTGAGTCGAGTCTTTTAAAAACAAAAATCTAACTTAATAGTCTAAAATCAACCATCAAAACAAACCGTCTTGATTTGAAAGTCGAGTAGTCATTTCTAGTACCTAATGAGATATTGAATCCACGATTTAACCGATATATAAATAAATCAATTTTAATCTGTACATTAAATGTTATACTTTTCAATAATGATGATATCTTATTCCAAAATTCATTATTAAATGAAAGCTATGTTATAGATCATACACACAAATTTATATTAATTTAAAATTATTTGATGATTTTCTATAAAAAGTATCTTTTATATACATCCAAATTTAAGTAATATATATTTTTGTTCTAAATATACTAAAATTGGAATCAAATTTTATAATTTATTATTGTGATCAATTCAAATAATATTTACATGAATAAGTACGAAGATACAAAATTGTAATTTAATCATTAGATTCACAAAATTTTCTATATAACATTATTGATGATGTAAAGTTTGGTGTAGCTTATAGAGATGTAATTTACTCCTCTCTTTTTTATCTACGTATAGTAAACATTTGTTTAGGTCTGCATTTTGATCTTGACAGTTTGATGCGGGTTTAATTATGATTCAAACTTTTGAAATTTTAAAAGTCATATTATAATATAAAATATTAGGGATTATATAATTATAGTATGAAATAGTATGAGTGCTAAAAATTTGTAGAGATTGTAAAAATATGAGAGATATAAGATATATGATAGATATAAAAGATATGTTGCAAGATGAACTTATTATTTTATTTTTTTCATATACTTTCTTTTTCTATCTCTATCTATCTATCTATCTATCTGTCTATCTATTTATCTATCTGTCTAACTATCTGTCTATCTAACAGTCTATCTATATGTCTATATATATCTATCTATCTGTGTCTATCTATCTGTCTATCTAGCTGTCTATCTATCTGTTTATTTATTTGTCTATCTAGCTGTCTTCTATCTGTCTATCTAGTTGTATATATATATATATATATATATATATATATATATATATATATATATATATATATATATATATATACCTGATTTATACATGATTTTAATTTACATGATTTATGCACTCAATTAATGTTAGAGATATCTTTGATATATTTCAATTATGATTTTATGTTAGGTTTTATATTATAATTTTCTCTTACGATTTTCTATTATGTTATTATTTTCTATTGCTTGTATTTTCTTTTTATATACGAACATAATTCACTTACGTAAATAACTTATTCTCGTACTTTCAATAAAGTATTTCAAGTATTTCTCAGTACTTCTATTCTAATTTTTTCTCACTTGTGTTTTATCAAACACTAATATGGTATCAGATGAAATATACCTCCCACATCTTCCGCCATTACCTCCTATTTGCCACTTTACCCATGATGAGTTTTGCTTCTCCTCACCCTTTATCTCTTCATCTTAAAAAAAAAAAAATGATGTGCCTATTCTTTTATATCCCTTTCTTGTTAATAACAATTATCAACCATGAAAATCTGATTGTACAATTTTTCAACAACGAAAATTTGATTGTACAATTTTCTGATCAATACCTCTTACATATCAGAGCTCTCAACAAAAATAAAACATTAATTTTCTTCAATTTCTCAAGGTTCTCCTTTTTTCAAGGTTTTCAATTTCTCAAGGTTCTCAAGTTCTTCATTTCTCATGTTCTCCATTTCTCAAGGTTCTCCATTTATCAAGGTTCTCAATCTCTCAAGGATATCCATCCGACTACTTTCTAAACCTACTACTTTCAAGTTGGGCTTTGTTAATCTCCATGCCCACTTTGACATGGGGTGTTAGAGATATCTTTGATATCTTTCAATTATGAATTTATGTTAGGTTTTATATTATAATTTTTTATTATGATATTCTATTATGTTATTATTCTTTGTTGCTTGTATTTTCTCTTTATATACCAGCATAATTCACATATGTAAATAACTTATTCTCATACTTTCAATAAATTATTTCCAATATTTCTTAGTATTTCTCTTCTAACTTTTTTTCACTTATGTTTTATCAAACACTAACCATTAAACTAGAATGTATTTGCTAAACATAGGTACACATACCTAATACATATATCAAACAAATAAATAGATTAAGTCAACATATTGTCCCAGTAGTGAACCTATATGCAGTTGAACGTGGACAAGCGCTTCCCTGATTTTGTTAAAATTATAACCAAATATGTGAAAAAAAAATTATTTTGCTCTCCCTAATCTTATATATTTGTCCAGCTAATTTTGCTTGCCTTAATTCTTTACTTTTACTTTAAAATGTTGCTTGATGTAGACTCAAATAATTTCTAATTGTCACCACATACTTACGGTCTTAAGTTCGCCACTGTATTATCCTATGAATGTAACTTAAACGATCAAATTTGATATATATGTATCAATTTAATCAACTTTATCATATGAAATCTCTATATAAATATCTATATCATTAATCAAATAACATCTTAACAAAAATTATCTACTTATTACTAACATAAGAACTACCTTTGACGTCACCTCATTTATGTATGAAGTAAAAGAAAAAAAAACATACGTAAAAAAATGTGTAGTGACATTTTTGTAAATAAATGAAACAATTTTGTGTCGGACCCCTTATTGGCCGACATAAACAAAATAATTTACATCAGACATTGTACCGTTTGACATAGATGGTCTCGTTTACGTCGGTTAATAGGGGATTTGACGTATTTATTTTTAAATTATCCACATGTTCTCTTCCTTATTCTCATTGCACGAAAACATGTTGAAACATTGTTACGGGTTAGGATTTCATCTCCGATGATGAAATGGTGGTGGTTTGATGGTTCATTTTGACCAAGTCTTGTTCTTTTGTGATGGGCCTCTCATGGGGAATACTTCTTTTCAATTGGTTTCATCGTTGAAATTTGTTTGCTAAAATTTGTATTTTCATTCGTGACCGTGATTATTTTAGGGGGAAACTCAGTCATGGCTTTGCATAAATGTCTCATTTTTTTTGTATACCGTGTTTATCATTTAGGAATATGTTATAGTTGTAAAAATTTTTACATCTTTTCTACATTCATGGTATTTAAAATCAAAACTGAATATCGGTCTCACCTTGGTTCATTTTTATAAGCAATAAAAAAAACTACAATAAAATGAGTATTTTTCAACGTATTTCAATTTTGTCTGTTATATATCAAGTGAATACTTTAGATAAAGTTGAATAAGAGTTAGTGGTTAGAGAAGTCAAATTTATGATAGAGATTGAGCCACTCAAAAGAAATTGAGTTCAACATATTTAAGGGTACTTAAGCCAAGGATGAACTTCGACTTCAATGCCTTTGAACATGTATAGCTCAATCTTCTTCTTGGGTGATTCAATCTCTATCTTAAGTTTAGCTTCTCTATTTACTAACTCTTTCTTCACTTTATCAAAAATTTTCATTTGAAAAAAAACACACAAAACTTAAAAACTTAAACAAGTTCAGAAATGCTCATTTATTATAATTTTTTTATTGGATGTAAAACATTTTATGTCCATCTTTGTATTATTCGACATAATTCTACTTCAATCCTTGAAAGAGTCCAATGTAAATTTACATTGGATAATCTACACTGTCGACATAAATTTTCATATCCTAATATAACGTCAAATTTGAAACATACATAAAAAAAAATCAAATAATAGATGTAAAAAGTCTCAATTTTGAAACATTAATTTTATCATATAAAAGCTATAAAAGTTGCTTGAATGATAATCTCTCATTTGGATGAAATTTTTTATACAAATCATCTAAACCTAAATATATATAATTATGATAAATGATCTTAAATCAATCCCATACATTTTGGCTAATAATAAATTATCTATACCCAAGAATACATAAATGAGTGAAACTACATTAGACTGGTTAGCAAGACTAATATAAACTTGTTAGCAAAGGCACTCTATCTCTGAAAATATGATTTATTTCACTTGTGTATTTCATATGAGCAAGACACTACAATTTATAGGACTTACATTTGGCTTTTCATCTGCAAGCCATAATGTCTCCAATTATTATAAAAACATAACAATAATCACCATTAACATCCAAAATATAACACATAAAACTTTTGACTTTTCCTTTCCTAAAACATCACAAATGTAACCACTCATAAAGTCTGTTGAATAACTCCTAATTTAAGTTTATCCTAACAAAACTCCCCCGTAAACTTAAATACTTCTTCCATCCTTCATTCCGATTAGATTTTTATAGTTATTGAACAACACAGTTGGCAATAGCTTTGTAAATAAGTCTGCAATTTGATCTCTGCTTCCCACGTGCACCATCTTTACATTACCTTCCTTCACCTATTCTCGGATGGAATGAAATTTCACATCAATGTGTTTACTCCTTCCATGGTTGACTGGATTCTTTGCCAACTCAATAGCCGACTTGTTATCTACTTGAATTATAGTCCCTCCTTTTTGTTTTATCTCCAATTTGCTTAGAAGATTTCTAAGCCATATTGCATGACATACACTCAATGATGCTGCAACGTACTCAGCTTCGCATGTAGACCACGTCACTATAGGTTGATTCTTTGAGAGCCAGGTAAACGTCGTGTTGCTCATGAAGAATACATACCCGGAAGTGCTTTTCCAGTCATCTACATCTCCACACCAATCACTATCTGAGTACCCTACTAATCGGTAATCGTCTGACCTAGTGTAGTATAATCCGAGTGATGTTGTTCCCCGCACATACCTCAATATTCTTTTCAGTGCTCTCCAATGTGTGTAGGTCAGCTCCTCCATGTATCGACTTACTATACCAACGCTTAGTAACAAGTCCGTCATTTCAAACTCTTTCTCCATGGTTCTTTTGAACTTCTTGATTAATTCTGCATCATTACCCATGAACACAAGGTCATCAACATAAAGAGCTATAAACATTATCCTACCTCCATGCTTCTTTATATATAGTGTGTGTTCAACCAAACATTGTTCATATTTATTTTCCACGAAATAAACATTGTTCATATTTATTTTCCACGAAATAAGTGTGGATTCGGTCATTCCACGCCCTTGGAGCTTGCTTCAGGCCATAAAGAGCCTTCTTCAGCCTCAACACCTTCTTTTCTTCACCTCTCCTCATGTAGCCGAGTGGTTGCTCAATGTAGACCTCTTCCTTTAACACACCATTTAGAAAAACTGACTTTACGTCCATTTGGAAAATGGGCCATTTGTTCTGAGCTGCTATAGAAATTAGTAGACGAACAGTCTCCATCCTAGTAACAGGTGCAAACACCTCGGCATAGTCAACTCCTTCCATCTGTTTATAGCCTTTTGCCACCAATCGAGCTTTATATCACTCTATCTCACCTTGTGCGTTCATTTTCTTCTTGAAAACCCACTTTACTCCAATGGGCCGAGCTCCTTGTGGTAACTCAGATAGTTCCCACGTGTTGTTACGTTCTATAGCAGCAATCTCCTCGTCTATTGCCTTCTTCCATTTCTCATCCACCACGGCTTCTTCAAATCTAACATCTTCCGATTCTGCCAAAAGACACACAACATGTACCTTGTTAGTTGTATTATATATGTCTTGTAGGCTCCGAGTTCTGGGCTGCAATGGTTCTTCTTCCTCGTTAGAGACCTCCTGTTGTCTTGCTGGTACATTGTCCAAATTTCTTCTTTCACTTGCCGGGCTTCCAAAGGTAGTTTCCGAGCTCCCACTTGTCGTTGCTATGCTCTTAACTGTCACTGTCGAGTTGTTCCATTCATTCTCCTCATCTATTACAACATCTTGACTCACAAGAACTTTGTTTGTTACTGGATTAAACAATTTATAGCCCTTTGTTTTTTCATCATATCCAATAAAAACAAGTTTCTTACTCCTGTCCTCGAGCTTGGTTCTTTGTTGTGCTGGAACATGAGCATATGCTACATTGTTAAATACATTCAAGTGAGATACACATGGTTTCTTTCCACTCCATGCTTCATGTGGTATCTGTCCATTGAGTTTTGCATGAGGACACCTGTTCTGCACATATACTGCACACTGCACTGCTTCAGCCCAAAATTCTTTTGACATATTCTTACCTTTCAACATTGCTCGAACCATGTTGAGAATTGTCTGATTCTTCCTTTCAGCAACTCCATTCTGTTGTGGTGAGTATGAAGTTGTCAAAAATCTTATAATGCCAAGCTCCTCACAGTACCTCATGAACTCGGCTGATGTGTATTCACCTCCTCTACCTGACCAAACAGCTTTAATTTTTGTGCCCATTTCATTCTCAATCATTACTTTAAATTTTTTAAACACTCCAAATACTTCAGATTTCTCCTTCAAAAATAAACTCATGTCTTCCGAGAGAAATCATCAATAAATGTTAAAAAGTACCTCTTACCATTGAAAGATATAGGAGTAATTGGTCCACAAACATTTGTATGCACCAGGCTGAGTTGTTCCTTCACCTGATACTCAGTTGTCTTTGGAAACGAGGCTCTCTGGTGCTTGCCAAGTACATAATCTTCACAAAAATTCTTCTTAAATTCTATGTTTGGCAATCCACGCACCATTTCTTTCTGTACTAGCTCGGTCAACCCTCCAAAGTACAAATGGCCGAATCGAAAATGCCACTTCATTGCTTCATCCTTGACGTCGAGTTTCAAACACCTCAGCTCTAGTTTATACATTCTGTTTTGTTTCATTTCTACTCGGGTAATAAGGTGTCCGAGTTTATCCCTCAACTCCAGCACTCGATCTTTCATGATGACTGAGTACCCCTTTTCCATTAACTGCCCCATACTCAATATGTTGGTTTTGAGGTCGGGTACGTAGTACACATCCCGAATTGTCCAAATTCGTCCATTCTTTTGAAAAAAACATATCGTACCTCATCCTTTTACCATCACCTTGGAAGCGTCTCCAAATGACACATGTCCAGCTTCAATTTTGGAGAGCTCATCAAACATATTTTCATCTCCGCACATATGGTTACTAGCTCCAGTGTCTAGATACCAAATCGAGTTGTTTAGGACTTGCAAACCAAACTCAGTGTTTGTGCTAGAGTTCGGACCAAGCTCGATATCCGAGCTCTTTGTCAACAACATCTCATCCTCATCAGTTTCCTCCCTTGCCAAATTCTTCGTATCATCTACCGAGCTCTTCACATCATGTGCCAAGCTCGGTTCGCTACTGGCCATCAACAATATTCCAGCTTGTTCTTCAACCTCTTTTGTAAGAAGATTGGTTGATTCATTTCTCCTATTTTGAGACCGATAATCCTTTGCAAAATGACCGGTCTTACCACAGTTATAACACTTGACCGATCTACACTCATTTGCATAGTGATCGGGCTTGCCGCACTTGTAGCACTCACCATTGTTGCCTGACCGACCTCTTCGGCCTCCACCTCGACCTCGGCCTCGCCAATTTTGCAGGCTGGGAGTGCCGTCTTCGTAATCATCTCGACCTTGACCACTACGTCCTCGACCTCTGCCTCCAGGACCTCGGTTTTGACTCCCGTGATCTCTTCCACCTCTGCCCCGAGTGTTCTGAGTTCCAAATGCCTTTTTCTCCTTGAAATTTATCCTTGCTTGGAGAGCTTGGCCAAGGTAGTCCTCCTTCGTCTTTCTTCTTCTTTGTTCATAGGCTTTTAGAGACCCAGCAAGTTCCTCCATCGTGAGCTTTGAGAGGTCTTTGGATTCCTCTATAGCACACACAATGTCGAAGTCAATTGTCATTGACCTCAAAATTTTCTCCACAACTCGGTTTGCAGGCAACGGCTCCCCATTCTTGCCAAGTTGGTTTGCCACAGTCTCCACCCGAGATATGAACTCGGTTACCCCTTCGTTCTCCTTCATCAGTAACCTCTCAAACTCTCCTCTAAAAGCTTGAAGACGAACCTGTTTCACACAGTCATCTCCCTTATATGTTTTCTCCAAGATCTCCCACGCCTCTTTTGAAGTCGTAGCGTTTGCTAACTTCTCAAGGCCTGCATCGTCCACAGCTCGGTACAATGCATACATAGCTTTCCTATCTTTGACTCGTGTTTTTTTCAACGCAGCAATCTGGGCAACTGTCTGTTCATCAGAATCCTCTGGCTCTTCAAAGCCACCTTGAACTACATCCCACACGTCTTGGGATCCGAGGTAGGCCTTCATCTGCATGCTCCACTTATCGTAGTCAGATTTTTGTGTCAGTTGGGGTAAGGACATATTGTTGGCCAACACTCACACTTTTTTCACTCTCAAACACTCAGGCTAACTGGCTCTTGATACCACTTTATTAGCAAAGGCACTCTATCTCTGAAAATATGATTTATTTCACTTGTGTATTTCATATGAGCAAGACACTACAATTTATAGGACTTACATTTGGCTTTTTATCTGTAAGCCATAATGTCTCCAATTATTATAAAAACAGAACACTAATCATCATTAACATCCAAAACATAACACATAAAACTTTTGACTTTTCCTCTCCTAAAACATCACAAATGTAACCACTCATAAAGTATGCTCAATAACTCCTAATTTAAGTTTATCCTAACAAAACCAATATTAAACTTGTGTGTGCGTGATTGTCAACCAGCACCAAATATGTTCTCCACATAGACTTCTTACTTTTTCTTTTATTTCTTTTAAATAATCTTCCAAGCTAAAGACTATTATATATATATATATATATATATATATATATATATATATATAGGTTATTGAAATGAGTTTTGTCTCCTAATAAAATTTATTCATTTACATATATAAAATGTGGAATCCCACAAGTTAAAATTTTGGTTAAAGACTTTATAGTGGAAAATTCATGATTGAAAATATTAAAAAAATTGTATTCAATTAAGATTTCAAAATATTTAAACTTTTTTGTATAAAAAGATCTTGTGATATTTGATACAATTTTTATTTATTTTTTAAATATCACAAAAAGAATCTTACGATATTTGATCAAGACTAGTCAAATTTTCATTTAAAGAACTAAATTGAGTGATTTTCAATTGAGATTTAAAAAAAAGAAGTTAATCATATGATATTCAAATTTTGATAAATTATTTTGGTGACTGTATTTCTATGAATTTTGTATAACTTTTTAATATGTGAAAATACGTTTTTATAGAACAATAGCATTGGAACATGGAAGATTTTTTTTTTTAATTTTCATTTAATTTCTAAAAATCTTAAAATGTCGTCAAATTTCTCTTTTTGTTTTTTTTTTTCATCCAAGTCACTACAAAAAAGTTACAAATTAGTTACAAAAAAGTTACAAATTAGTTACAAAAAATTTCTTAATTAATATGTAGCAAAAACATTTTGCAGCAGATTAACCAGAAAATTGCTAGAAAATGTTTCCTAGCTAAATCCAAGTAGCTAATTAGAGAGGGATATACTCTCTCACTGTTAGGTAGCTAATTAGTCTCTAATAAAAATGTTTTATTATCCTAGAAAATGTTTCCTTGTTAATTGAAGTGAAAAAGTTTTATAATTGCTAGTTAATTTGTAGTCAATCTGTTGCAATTTTATTCTCGCAAATTCGTAGCTAATTTGGCGCAATTTTGTTCTCGCAAATCCATAGTTAATATGTCGCAATTTTATTCTCGCAAATCTGTAGCTAATCTGTTGCAATATTGTTCTCACAAATCCGTAGCTAATCTGTCGCAATATTGTTCTCGCTAGTCCGTAACTAATTTGTCGTAATGTATGGAATAATTGGAATGACATGAAAGAGTAACGAAGAGAAAAGAGAGAAAGAAAAACATAAGAGATTGAGGTTGGTGGTGATTTTTGTTGGGTTTAATTAAGTTTCCGAAAAATTAGAAAATAGATTCTTCCTTAGGAATTACAAACATAAATAATTGTTTCAAACCCTAAAATTCTAACAGAATACCTATTTTGATTAATCGAATCAAAGGCCACAACGAATTTTAGATTTAGAGTGGAAGATTGAAACCTTGGACATCAACCAACACCTTGAATAGATTGAAAGACGCCATGAGCTCTTAAACAGAAAAGTACTATCATGAGTGACTGAAATACTGAAGATGAAAAAGCAAAGAGAAGAGTAGGTTACCAATTTGGAGCAGACGAACTTACGGTGAGATGAAACTAACACAAACGGTAACGAGAGGTGGAACCAACGGTGAAGAGCACTAAAATAGTAAGAAGGTAATGTGTGAGAGGGAGATGAACGAAAACACGTTCTACATTTTCTTCAACTCGGGTTAAGTAATACAACAAAAGAAGGTTATGCGATGAGAACAAGATTAACAAAGAAGGCTATTATACATTTTCTTCAATCAACGAGAAAAAACCTAAATCAAATGTTCCCCATATCGCTAAGCATCTATCTACTAGTCAAGTACATTTCATTTGTTGCCAATTAATGAATATGCATAAATATTCATAAATATTATAAAAAAATAAAACTTAATAATTAATCTTTTTCATAAATATTCATAAATAATTAATTAAAACTTAATAATTAAATACAGAAAGCAAACCAAAAGCTTCTACTTATGGAATTTTTTGTCATAAATATTACTAAATTTTTTTCATAAATATTACTACTGTTTATGTATAAACTTAATAATTAATTTTTTATTTGATGTTTAGGGTTTACATTCTTTTTATCACATTACTTTCTTTTAATTAATATTTCATATAAATATTAAATAATAAATAACTATATATTTATATTATTAATACTTTTTAAATTTTAGTTTATTTATATAAAATTTAAATTTTACTTTTTTCTCATTTTTTAATTAAAAAGAATTAATGATAAATGTATGTTCAAACAAATTTGTAGCTATTTTATTATAAATTAGCAACGATCTCATTCCTTTGTAATTTTCTCATAAATTAAAACAAAAATTGTAGCTAATTTTTTTAGTAAAATGGAGAATTTCTTGTAGTGAGTATTTATTTTCTATTGTTGTTCAAATTTACTGCTTTCTACTAGCAAAATGAGTAATTGCATTAATATTTTGAATGGTGAAAAGTAGTTTAAGCAATATAATTCTCATTTTGAATTTCTACACTACAAAAAATCATGTATATTATGGCATTTTTAATATGACGTTTATTTGAAAATGTCACTTTTTGCAATATAATACAATGTTTATGGAACTGTCATAATTTACATGCAATATATGACGTTTTTAGGTGTCGTATTATTAAATGTCATACTATTATTAAAAATTATGACATTTTATAAATATTATTCTACAATAAAATTTTTTTTTCTTGTCTAAAATTTCTTGCAACCTTTAATTTTCAAGTCTCGGAAAGTTTTTGTTTAAAATTTTGAGAACCTTTTTTATCAAATTTCTTT
>Ga0209589_1002778_pt1 | contig 30501 bp, 15 predicted proteins | sample CowpeawhiteBW_FD_187525 | JGI IMG/M metagenome (GOLD analysis project Ga0209589, IMG submission 187525) | Root nodule microbial communities of legume samples collected from California USA - Cow pea white BW (SPAdes) (version 2) | ecosystem: Host-associated > Plants > Roots > Nodule | place: USA...
CAACCAAGCCAACTTAAAGGAATTTTAAACTAAAGAAAATAAAAGCAAAGGAAGGGATCAAGGAACTCCCTTTCTTCTAAGCATGTGCCATGGGCCATCATCCTTGATAGGGATCAATCCTTTATCATTTGCTCCCTTGAGTCAACTGCAAAAATTCCACCTCTTTAGCATATTTGACGCTATCAGGGAAGTACTCAGAGAGAAACTTTCTCTTAAAGACATCCCAAGTAATTGGTTCCTACCTCTCCTCCATGATGGACTTCGCACTGATCCACCAGTGTTCAACCTCACCCGTAAGCATGTACACCGCGAAGGTCAACCTACTCTCTTTGGGGCACATCTTAGCATCAAATATCCTCTCAATGTCCTTCAGCCACTGATCTGTGACATCTGGACTGGTCTTCTCATTGAACTTTACTAGATGGTGCTTCAGGAAGTGTTCCGGACTTCATTCCCGATGGAGAGGTCTTGGTTCAGGGCCGTGGACAGGGGTGGCGGCCCTGTTCTCCTCCAACTGGCGGAGGGTCTCCATGTGCTACTTGTGGGCATCCTCAATAGTCAACCTTGCAGCCTCCATCTACTACATCACCAATTGTTGTTGTTCTAAAGATGTTGTCTGGCGCTGCATCGACGCTTCATATTGTTGCATCATATTAGTGCTTTGTTGAGTTAAGGCGGCCATCATATCCTCTATCGCCCAAACGATATCTGGTGCGTCGCCTTGAGAAGACTAAGAATTCCAATGCAGAGGTGCCATGTCACTGGCACACAGGAAAATAAGAGTCAAACTTGGTTAGATGAGAAACTTAGCTAACAATACAAAAGACACTATAGTAGCTAAGCAGGCACACTAGACCATAGATCCTAAGGAACGACAGCTCTGATACCATAAATGTAACGTCCCAATTAAATAGATAAATCTAATTTAATAAAACGTTGCATACATAAAATATTCAGAGTGTACAGAGTTTGGGATATGGAGGTATATAACACACCATGCATATCCATACCAAAAGGAAAGAGGCCACACATGGCCTAAACGAAGTACAATAGTTTAAAAGTAGCACAAAGTCTTGTCCAAAACAAGAGGATCTTAATCTAACAAAACTCCATCCGTTGTGGGCTCCGTAGCGAGCCCAATACCCGTCCATAACCATCAAGCTGCGGCATTCCTATTATCATTACGACTACCAGGGGTTCTCACATCTTCTCACATCAATTAAGTTGATGATCATCGCAAAGGAGAAAGACCACACATAAACATACAAACAAGCAGAAGGGTAAGCTAGTGAAAGAATATCTTATATCATAACAGTCAACATGCAGTTTCAAAGTCAGGCATAAATAACAGACATTCACACATGGAATACCAAACCATTTAAGACTCCAAGACTTGACTATTCAGATATGTAAAATGAGGCACCACTAGAAGACCGTGGAATTACGTCCTAGTAGTGAGGCACCACCATGAGGCCTTCGTGAAATTACGTCCTTGCATGAGGCACCACCACGAGGCCTTCGTGGAATTACATCCTGGCCTTGAGGCGCCACCACGATACCGGCGTGGAATTACGTCTTTTGGTTGAGGCACCACCATGAACTCTCACCCCGAGGATTCATGGAATTAAGTCCAATAGGTGAGGCACCACCAGGGACTCCCATTAGGAGGGTCCATCGGATTACGTCCATTAGATGAGGCACCACCATGAGCCCTCACTACAAGAGTCATGGAATTATGTCTTACTCATACTTTGTACATGTTTCACCAACCAATCAGAAAGCTCCCATGAACATTAATAACATGTCAATATGTATAGGTAGATAAACAACCAATCACACAAATCATACTTCCCAAGTCATAAATAATAAAGCAACATCTTGTTCTCATCTCCACCTCATACAGTAATCATGGCATTATCCTTCAAACCTTTCTAGTAAAGTATTTAAGTCAGGCAAGCAAGCATCCACATCAACCACATCAGTGAACCATTCACACTATAGCACAAAATTTGCCCCAGCCTCGCTCAGGCTAGAAGACCTCGCCTAGATGAGACACGCTCGCTTGGGCGAGAAAATCTGTACCCACCATTGTTCTCGCGTGCAACAGACAAACATTCAGGCCAAATAATGTTTAAACATGTTTTCAATCAATTAAAATCATCAATCAAGTCATGCCATCATTAAACGGAAGTAAAGCAAGCAACAAATCGAAACAAACAAGCGAACCCTAGCTTCCCTTACTTGGAAAGAGTTTAGCAAATGACTTCGACACCAGACTCAACGAACCTAGCAGCTTCAAGAGCGGACTCAAGAGTTGAGAACAGTGACAAAAGAAATAACGAGGATACTACAGTAAGCCCAACAGAACCATGAGAACCAACTTAGAAAGAGAAGAGCACGATTGAAGAATAACTTACGTGAAGGGAGAACGAGGTTGGGCTAGCTCGAAAGGGATGTAGGACCAAACCCTAGCAGAGGATCTGTGGAGAGGATGAAGGGAGAGTTAGGGTATTGATTTCGCAAAGTGAGCTGAAATTGAGGGACTTGGCTGCTTTAGAGGCCTTTGCATCCTATGGACCAGCCTTTAAGCTCAACAATGTGACAGCCCTTAAACTTTAGGATACTAAAATAAAAGTGGGCCTTACAAAATTTATTTTAATTTATTTATAGCTATTTTTAACACATTTATCAAATTTGAGAATTACTTATCTCTAGAATATATATATATATATATATATATATATATATATATATATATAAAGTCTTGATGGATAAGAGTAACTAGTTTCGTTAAGTTAAATTCTAAATTTCTCAATATAAAGTTGATTTTTAATTTATATATAACAAATATTATAAAATAAGTTTTGGATTTATATTCTTTTATATTTAGTTATTTTATCTTGACATATATAAAAAAATTACCCAAAAAGGTGAAATTATGCCAATAGTACTCTTCTTAGCTGAAGTAGTGGTCTTGTGATAGGCGCATTAATGATTAAGGAAACAAGTTTGCAAATCTTCAAAGATATCAACCAACAACACTATTAATATTATATACCCATCAACATATTTTAATCCACATCATCCAATTAAAAAAGAAATTGCTAATCAGTTCCATAATTGTTGTCTGATTTCGTTTATATATTTCCCGGTTTCTTAAGTCAATGATTGTATATTATTTTAACGTCTATATAAATTATTTTCATAACATATGGTACAAAACATTTATTCTTCTATTATATTAAATATGTAACTATCCAAGAGATATAAACTTCCCCAATCCACCTATTATTTTATTTTCTTTAATCTTTAAATTAATATATATATATATATATATATATATATATATTTTAATTTATAATATATTTCTTGTATACTTTCATTAAAATTTTCCATTTGTGAGAATTTTATTTTCTCTCTAAGCATAAAGAAAAGAAGGAAACAGAAACAGAGGTTGCCGACACCGAGAGCAAACAGTACCACACGACATGATGTCTGAGAGCAGATAAGGCTGACCCACATATCTTGAACCACAAATTCAACAGATATTTTCTCTTGCAGGATCTTGGGCACGCACTATAAAAACCCACTAACAGTTTTCACAGAAGAAGCAACAAAACAATGGCTTCGGAAGAAACCCAGAACAAAGCGACAACAGAGCAGTCGAGCAGCGAGCTTCTGGCGAGCGCGAAGCTGGTGGCGGACGCGGCGCAGTCGACGCTCCGGAACGAAAGCGACAAGGTGGACAAGGCGAAGGTGGCGGGGGCGGCGGGGGACCTGCTTGACGCGGCGGGGAAGTATGGGAAACTGGACGAGCAGAAGGGCGTAGGACAGTACGTGGACAAAGCTGCCGATTATCTGCATGGGTACAAGGACAAGGCTGCTGCACCTTCTCAATCTGAAGATTCCAAACCTCAAGAGGGTGGTGGTTTGGCCGGTGGTATTGCAAATTTGGCTGGAGGATTTTTCAAGTAGTTCTGCTACAACAAAAAGGACTCACTTTCTTCTTCTTGTGGTTGTTCTTCTATGATGTAATAAGACTCAATAAATATGATCTGGTCTGGTGTTTGTAGAAGAAAGACCTTTTCTTAGTTCCACAAACATGCTAATTACTACTTCTTCTCTTTCTGTGTATCCGTTTCCTTTCCCTTGTCTTTTGAAAATTTAGGATTTTATAATTAAAATCAAATTATAATTAGGTTCAAGTTATTTAAAAAGTGATACTGTTAAATAAAGTAAAATTAGTTAATAAGCTGATGGAGTATAATTCACCTAAAATGTTTTTTTTAATTATATTGCAAGAGTATGGTCTGGTATATTATATGTACCGTCCGGTTTCTTCGGCATTTGATTTAATTCCTACGTATGGATAAGGCGTTTGAAAATTAATTTAAAGTTTATGAGTCTTCGATATTATATTAACATATATGAGTCAGTGAACTATTATTTCTGTAATTATTTTGTTTATAAATAAAAAGTGAACTATCAAAACTAAGAGAAAATTATTTTCTGATCTTAGGATTCTTTATTTCAAGTGAAGTCGTGAGAGTTTTTAAGATTTTTTGTCGGATCATAAGAGCTCGGTGAAACATTTCCTAATGGCACCACTATTTTTAATGTCCTAAACATAACTTAACCCTCTCCGTTTTGCCTCCTCAATTCTTTCACCCGCTCGCTTGGATGCCTTCCACGCCATCACAATTACTGTTGCATCTTCCGCTTGTGCAAATTACCCATCGGATTTAGCCGTAGAGGAGGAAATCCGAGTATTCTTTCTGTCCATTATTAATAAGCATGTATACTTGTCTACGTATTCAAACATATTTATATATAAAAGCTTTTTCTTTTTTCTTATTTTTAATTTTTACTAGCTTCAAATATTTCACTTATGAAAGTTATTTGCGTAGTTAAAATATTTACGAAACTTTTTATATATAGCAATTGCTTATTTTGAATTATAAATAAATTTATTTAGATAAATGCCACAATTGTTATGTATATTTTGACATATATGTAAACCTTGAGTTTGACTTGGGTTGGTAAAAAGATGTTAAAACGATAAATCTCGAGCTTGGTCCGGGATTGGTGAAGAACGGTTAAAGCGACAAATCTCGAGTTTAGTTTGGAGACAGTGAATGGCTATTAAAGCAACAAATCTCGAGCTCGGTGAAGAGCTGTTAAATCGACAAACCTCGAGCTCAACTCATGGACGGTGAAGAGTCGTTAAAACGAAAAACCTTGAGCTCGACTTAAGGATAGTGAAGAGCCGTTAAAACGATAAACCTCGAGCTTGGCTCGAGGGTGGTGAAGAGTTGTTAAAGCATAAACCTCGAGCTCGACTCAAGGGCGGTGAAGAGTCGTTTAAACAACAAACCTCGAGCACGACTTAGGGGCTGTGAGGAGCCGTTAAAACAACAAAACTCGAGCTCAACTCGAGGGCGGTAAAGAGCCATTAAAGCGACAAACCTCGAGCTCGACTTGGGTACAGTGAAGAGTTATTAAAATGACAAAACTTGAACTTGACTCGGGGTCGGTGAAGACCCGTTAAAGCAACGATCCTCGCAAAACCATGATTTCTTTTTTCAGCCTTTATGCCTCAAATATTGATGCTTAAGGCTAGGGGGTTGTGTACCATCCTAGTTGTCTGGCGCCCGACCTAATTCTTAAAGATGGATAAGATGTTTCAAAATCGACCTAAAGTCTATAGACTAGGAATTAGGCCCAAGTTCATCCTTCTACTAGTAGATATTTTATTAATAGATATTTTGTGTATGAGAGATTTTTTGGTCATTCGATTATTATTTTTCTAATTACTTTACCTATAAATAAAAGGTTAACTCCCAAGATCAAGGTGAAACTATTTTCTAGCCTCAATGCTCTTTATTTCACGTTAGGTGAGGGGGTTTTTTAAAATTTTGTCTTTGTAGAGAACACTCTATTTTCTGCTGGAACACATACATGACAACAATTGTGTGTTTTAGGTTGTGTTCTTTTGAAGAGATGAATTTGGAGAAGAATCTGTGGATAAATTTAAGTGGATTAATTTTTGTATTTTTTTTATAAAGATTTAGAAGTAAAAGTGAATGAATTTAGGATGAAGTTTATGAAGGTTTGTGAGGGATTCGAGTGATATAATAGATTAAATTTTTGTAATAGATTAAAATATAAGACTATTATTTTATTCTTATAGTAAAAAATAATATATTATTATTTATTAATAATAAAATTAATTATTATTAATATTAATGTTATTATTTATTAATAATAATATTAATTATTATTGTTATTAATATTATTATTTATGATTATTATTTATATTATCATTTATTATTAATTATGATTTATTATTACTACAATTATTTATTATTATTATTATTATTATTAATTATTATTATTATATATAATAATAATAATTAATAAATTTAATTAGTTATTTTATTTTCATAAAATGAAATTATGTTTAGTCAAATGGAGCATTACATGTCTTTGTGGATAGAAACGATGGACCGAAAAGAAAAAAAAGAAAACACAAAAGTGGAACCAAAAGTATATGCATGTCCAATTTGAAATTTATGTTTATTTAAAAACAAGGTATTATTGTAAATGTGAATAATTCACCTCCAAATCTCTTTGCAATTTGTGGAATGAAAAAGAGTAAAAATCTCCTCATTCGCGTCTGGCTTCCCTCATAAAACCATGGAAAAGAACACGATTTAAAACGCAAATTCATTCTTCATTTTTTTATAAATAATAAAATTCATAGAAAAGAACAGGTCTTAGATATGAAAACTTACTTCATCATTCATCATTCATCATTTCATCACTAATTCATCTCTAACTAATTAGTTTTATTTCGGATAATGATATATTAGCAACATATATATATTTTTTTATAAATTAAGGTAACTAATTAGTGAGATGTTTTTTCCCTTCTGATTTGTTATTTTTTTAGTTATTTTGTAAATAATTCTGGACTAATTTCTCACAAAATTATTGAACTCTTTTTCTCTTTAGTATTTTACCTTGAAGTGGTCTCCATTGTTTTTTTACATTTTTATTTTATTTTTAATAATTTTTCATGTGTAGATGATTAATAAATTTTTGGATATCAATATATTTGAGACATTAAAATTCATAATAATTCTTTACATAATATTATTTATAAGTATTTTACCTTAAGAATTTATAAGTTTTTGTCGTATAGTTTTATTTATTTATATGATTGTATAATAAAATTATTTGTTTGATTAGTCTTATTATCAAAACAATGTCGACCTCTATCGATAAGTCGTCCATCACTTCCTCGTGTCTTGCATTTCTTTTTGGCTGTGGCTGTTCTATCATTGTCACCTCCTATCTGTTAGTGCTCAGAATCAAATTTCTCAACATGTTGTCGGAGTCTCTCCACTTCTACGACATTGTAGGCGGTAGGAAAATTACAACCAAAGGCTTTTCGTCTTGTGTGACACTGTTAGTGGTTGTTATTTTCAAACGCAACCGACCTCAATAGTGGTTGTCAGAGCCATCGAATTAGAAAGCATCCGGTCCCAAATGAACCACAAATTTGGGAAAATGCAACACCTGAGAAAAAATTTCTCCATAGATACAAAAGTCTAACAAGAAAGTGAAAAGAAAATTTCAAAAGCCAAAATGGACAAAGAAAAAATCATTACCAATGTGGTCGACATAAGAAGATTTGAAGAGAGAGATTGGAAGCTGCGATTCACATACAAAAGAGAAATGGAGAGAAATTGGAAGTTGTCATTCATAAAGAGCAAAGAAAGATTTCTTATAAAGATTTAAAAAAGAAATTAGAGCACTCAGAGTAAAACAAATGAGGATAGAAAGGAAAATGTTGGGTTTTGGAAAAATGAAAAAGGGGGTTTTACGAAAATATATGAGAGAAATGAAATTTACGGGGCTTTTATTAGAAAATCCCTTGATAGTTACCAGAGGTTTAGAAAACCTCAGTTACAGTTAGGTATATTTATTAGGAGATGTTATTATAAGCGTAGTTAATAAACCCTTGTAAAAAACATAATTTTTTATAGTGATACTTGCAGATCTTTTTGAAATCATAATTAATTAGTTACATATTATTTGTGAAAAATATTTTTTCCTATAAATTAGGGAATTTTTTGTGGTGAATAAGATATTATTTATGTAATATGTCCAAACTTTCCCTGGTTTCCAAAATAAATATTAATAGATGAATATAATAAATAATAAAAGAGAGAAAAAGAAAACAAATTGTAGCCTACTTAACTTTTCTTTCTCCAACTTCCCATTTCTTAAACCCTCAATACTCTTCATTTGTTGGCTCTCAAGTAAGTATTCACCCACAAAATTGTCCTTTGAGTGATAATACTTTTTATTGAGTATTTATGGATATAGGTTAGTATTCGTGGATGTAGGCCTTTAGATGTTGTTTCTTGCTCTTATTTGTGGGTGTGCTTTGACTTGAAGAGATTATTTTCTTAGTGGACTTCCATTTCTTGCTTTTATTTTTTATGAGTATTTGTGAATGTAAGGCTTCAGGTGCCATTTCTTGCTCTTATTTATGGGCGTGCTTCCGCTTAAAGAGATTATTTTCTTAGTGTGTATTTTCCAACCTCATTTTACTCTCAAATTCATCTTCCACTCTCAAATTCATCTTTCATTTTCATCTATTTTGACAATCAAATAACACCATGTAGGAATCAAAGTTCCCAGGAGCATTTTGAATCAATCCGTGTTTGTAAGTTCTATTAGTTCTATTTCTACACTTTTTGTTTAAATCAATTTTTTTCCACCTTGCATGTAGTCTTTTTTTTGGTTATTTTGTTTTTCCACCTTTTAGATGGTATTATATAAGTTTACAATCTTAGAATCACACTTTGATATTTGTTTGGGCCTTATTGTGGGTGTAGAAAGAGCAAATAAAAAAGAAGTTGTGTAAAGAGTGGTCAGTTTTAGGAACCACATTAGGGCAAGGAAAGCTAATAATTTTTTCTTAAAAATTGATTTGAATGAATTATTAATGTTTTTGAAATATTGAGTCTTTATTTTGAATTTAAATTTGGGGGGTGTTGTGTTTTGGAGTGTGTTTTGATACATGTGTGGGTGTGCTAATAAATGGGATCAGAAATTTGGTAATTTCGGTGATTGTGATTATAATATCTTAATGCTATGAATTTGTGAAGGGATAAAATGATGTTAATCTTAAGTGATAAACTATTTGTATGTGCATGCTATGAAGCTATGATTGAATTTAGATTGTCAATGAAATTATGATGAATTTAGAGCTTTGATGAACAGGAGAAGTGTGGAGGAAAAATAGTGCGGTGAACAATGAAACGTTGTGGATGAGTTGTGTAATGAATGACCTATAATTGTGAACCAAATAATTCATGATGAAATTTTTGTGTGAATATATGTTATTATGCATAAATTGGAAAGAGACGGCCAGGATGAAATCTAATGCGCTGTTGTGCAAATGTGGGCTGTTGTGTTTTTCATGCCTACAATTTGAGTTTGTAGAAATTGTAAGAAATTGAATATAAATTATGCAGTTGAAATTTTGAGAACTTTGCTATGACTTTTTGAGATGATGAGAGAAAATAATTGATTTATGTTATGTTGTTATGGATTTTTATGTATTAATATATTGTTACTAGTAATTATGTATGCCCGGTGAAAATAGTAAATTGTTGAGAATTAATGCAATAAAAGATTTATGACAATTGAAAAAGGTAGGTGAGTGATTGTCTTAAGTGCTAAAATATTAGATCTACATTGATGCTTTTTTTTTCTATTGGACCCGTAAACTCACCGTTGGACAAAAAACTTCATAGAAAAGGGGGTTCTTCCTGCACCCCCAATATTTCTTCTGCACCTCCAAATATTCATGCTCTTCCATTTATGTCCTTGGAAAATTAAATAAAAAAAATTAATTAGGTAGACGCAATAATTAAACAATTATGAACTCACAGAGTTAGTTAGTTGCCTGAATTAATTACCAGTAGTGTTTTATATACCCTGCACCCCCTCTTCTTTCACTTTCACTTGCATTGCAATTCTTTCACTTTCACTTTTTCACTTGCACTACAAAAGAAGAAATTTCGTTGGTGGTTGAGGTGTGAATTTTTCAGTTGAGGGTCCATTCATATTTCACCATTTGCTTCATTTCTTCTCAGAAAAAGGTACGCGCATTAGAATATAAGTTTATATTTGATAAGTTTATGTTTGAGGTAAATGTTATAGGTGAAAAAAATAAGAAAAAACTTAGCTGCGTTTTTAATATTTCATGTTACGTTTTACGGAAGTCATTTTTCATGCAGCCATTTACGGAAGTCGACTTCCGAAATCGACTTCCAAAACAGAAGTGAACTTGTGCGGAAGTCAAGTTATGTTTTCCATTCACAGAAGTCGACTTCCAGAAGTGTATATATAAAACGAAAGTCGACTTCCAGAAGACAAGTGAATTTCTATGGAAGTAATTTTTTCCCTTATACGGAAGTCGACTTCCGGAAATGTATGTGTGAAACGGAAGTCGACTTCCGGAAGTGTATGATTAAAACGGAAGTGGACTTTTGGTGAAGTGAAATTTTTTAGTGTTACGGAAGTGGACTTCTGGTCTTTAAGTGAATTTTTCGCAACGGAAGTCGAGTTCCGGAGAGTATTTTTTGTTGTTGTTATGGTAAGTAACTTTTTGTTGTGGTGAGTAAATTTTTTCCACTTTCGTAGTAAGATGGTTTCTCTGCTTTTTCACTTTTTCCACTTCCGTAGCATGCTTTCTCTTATCTACCATGCTTTCTTTTTTCTTTTCTTTTTTTCACTTTTCCACTTTCGTATATGCTTTTAGACTAAGTGATATTTTAATTTAGTTTTATTTTGTAATTTGTAATTTTGTTAGGGTTTGAATAATAACTTATGTTTTATTTATTATTTATTTAATTTTTATTTACATGAATGTTTATTTTTTATTTATATATTTTTTATTGTTATATTTTTGTGTGTTTTAATTATTATTTGCTTAAGTTTACTATTTATTTATTTATTGTGTGTTTGTTTTATATTTTTGAATGAATATTTTTATTTTTTATTGATTTAATTTTATTTATTTTGAAATTTTGTTTTATGGTTGAGTGTTTATGTATGTTTTATTTTTTTATATTTATTTAATTGTTTGAGCAATATTTTAATTTTTTTATATTTATTTTATTTTGTAAAAAATGGTATTGATTACTAATGTTAGATTATAGGTGGTTAAAGTTATCTAAGATAGACGATCTCTCTTTAACTTTCATGGATTCACAAGTAAATTCGAGTTTCATATCAGATTTCTCTTCTTTTATAAATGAGATGAGTGATGGAGACTATATAAATAATTTTACAACTGATCATATATTTTCAACACGAGATTAGTTGATTAAGTGGGTTCGAGGGATAGCATTTCATCTTGGTTTTGTTGTTGTCACTATCAGATTTGACAAAGCTACTTGTCAACCTAGGAGGAAAACGTATGTATTGTTAGGCTGTGAAAGGGGTGGTAAGTATAGGAAGTATAAATCTGATGTTCAACCTAGTGTCTCTGGCACAAGAAAATGTGATTGTCCATTTAAAGTCAAAGGCAAACCAATTAGTAATGGAGATGGTTGGATGTTGAAGGTAATGTGTGGATATCATAACCATGATATGTCTCATACACTAGTTGGTCACCCATTTGTTGGGAGGTTAAAATCTTCTGAACAGTCCTTACTTGTTGACATGTCTAAGAATCAAGTCAAGCCAACAAATATTCTACTCACTTTGAAAGAAAATAGTGAGTGTAATGTCACAATGATAAAGCAAGTTTATAATGCAAGATATACTTATAAACGATCTTTGAGAGGTTCAAGAATTGAATTACAACACTTGATGATGTTGTTAGATCGTGATAATTACATCCATTGGAGTAGATGTCAAGAAGAATCTGAAGTGGTTAGTGATATGTTTTGGACACATCCCGATTCTGTTAAATTGTTGAATGCATTTAATATCGTATTCTTGATGAACACCACCTACAAAACCAACAAATATCGATTGCCATTACTTGAGATAGTAGGGGTGACATCTACAGGGTTGACTTTCTCTGCTGCGTTTGCATTCATATCTAGTGAACGAGAATCTAAAGGCATGGACAAATCGAGAAATGCATTTAGGAAACACAACATCAAACATGTATGTTTCATTGTTATTATCATCAGTTATGTTCTTAATTCACTTATAATATTGTTTATGTTAAATATAATAGGGTTGAATCAGCGCACTGGAGCCTGAAGAAAGTTCTAGGAAGTAGTATGGGAGACTTATGCTCGTGTTGGGATGCAATCCATAACGTTATTATCCTCCAACATAATGAAATCAAGGCATCTTTTGAAAAAAGTATAAATCTAATCAGTGACGCGTATAAGGGAGGCATGTATAAAAGATTGGTTGGAATTGTATCAAGACATGCTTTAGGACTCATTGCTGATGAGGTTGAACGAGTCAATCATACAAGATTTGATAGCGAGAGTTGTGGATGTGTGTTGAGAGCGACATATGGTTTACCATGTGCTTGTGAATTAGCACATATGTCTATGGGGTGATTCCTCCGACTGTTCTTCATATAATGTGGACTAGATTAAGCTTCTCAAATATTTCATCAAATGAATCGCTTCCTAGGTTATGCACAGACAAGGAAATTAATATGGTTGTGAATCATTTCAGTGAAGTCGACATTGCAGAAAAAGTAACAATCAAACAAAAGTTACATGAAATTGTGTGTCCTGCAATGACATCAATGGTGGTTCCAATGCAAAAAGTTAAAACCAAAGGTGCACAACAAAAAAAATGGTCATCGATCAGAATGGTCCACTAAGCGTGATCCATCCTACTTTGAGCATGTCGACACCTTCTTTTCCTCTCAGAGTGGTCATTCCTTAAAAAGTGACGCGAAATCTAAAAGGAAATATAAAGAAAGTGCAATTTCGATGTTAGATCAATTTCATCCTATCTGTCACCCTTACATTGTCAATGTTGTTGATGTGGTTGCTGATGGCCATTGTGGGTATAGATGTATTGCTACCTTTTTAGGGATGGGTGAGGAATCGTGGCCCCTAATCCGACATGATCTTTTTAAAGAACTTAGTTAGTGGCGTGATGAATACGCAAGATTAGTAGGATCTTATGACCGTTTTGAAGAACTAAGGAAGTCATTGTTAGTGGAATCGTAAGCAGGGGTATGTTATATCTGTTTCCTGAAACTTTACTGTTTACTTCTTACAAATACGTTTCTTAAGCAATATTAATCATTATTTACATTATTTACAGGCTAATATGGATAAGTGGATGACTATACCCGATATGGGCTACGCGATTGCTAATCGATATAATGTTATCTTAGTCTGCATATCATCACGACAAAACATTATAGTTTTTCCACTACGTACCAGACCACCAATTGATTCAAGACAACATAAGCTAATAGTACAGGACATGTTCACAATTCTCATTTTGTTCAGGTAACCCAATTGTTTTATTTTTTATTTGATTTACAATTTCAATGTATCACATCATTCATTTGTTACAGGTTCACCTAAAAGATGGTTGTCCTATACCCATGGTAGATATCATATCATCTACACATTGTTATCCTGAGGCTCGAGCTTGGTCTGCGTTTTACGCTAATAGGATGCAGACATTTGTGCACTTGATGGGTATGAATACTAGTTATCTCTGCTAAGCTGACATCACCAATAGAAAGTGGAGACCTCGGGATATGCTGCATAAACCCAAATTGGCGCAAGACACGGTCCGACAGATGACGGTGCACAATTTCTCCCAACCGGATGAAGCCACAGAATAGAGTGATGTTCATAAGAGGACGAGTAACCCGATGTGTTGCATAGGGGTTCCAAATGACCCCATCTTACGTAAGTGCATCTAATTGTGCCCTAACCTCAACCAAAGTACAATTCAGTCTCGGTGTCACATAATGTGTCGCCCGAGGTCTCTGTTCATCATAGTTGTCCAGTACTTGCTTCCTTCCCAATCCTGGGAAGTGCTCATATATCCAACTCTACAAACAAATGCATAGATTTTTCATCAGTGAAACAAAAAATATGACCAAAGTAAAAAGTTAATTTTCGAAAAATAATTTTGTACCTGTAAAAGAGTAAGATATCCAACTAATTGCTTGGTGTGGGCAAGACTAGCATCGCTAAGCTGCTCATAAAGATGTGTCAATGCAATAGTTCCCCATGCAAACCTTCCACAAGACTGCAGATCTGCAAACATATTGAGGTACGAGACGTTGATGGAGGAAGCGCTCTTATTCACAAAGATGGTGCAGCCAACAAGATGCAGCAGATACGCCCGTGCCACAAACTGCCACTACTGATTGTCACAACACTCAATGTAGACGTCTCTCAACCAACTGAGTCTTACATGGGGACCGCGAAAATGATTCAACTCAGATGATGCCTTTGACAGTTCAACGCCTAAAAGATCAATCACACACTCAAGAGCAACATCGAAGTCTAATGCTTCATTGCTTAAAAGCCCTCCAACTATAGGCAAATGGAGAAGGACAAAGATGTCGTCTAATGTCACAGTCATCTCTCCAAAAGGAAGATGAAAGTTGTCAGTCTCTCTATGCCACCTCTCAACAAAAGCTTGTATGAGACCCTTATCAGGATATTCATATATTATATCACATAGTGGCATCAATCCTGAATTTTGAACAAATGGCTTAACAACTGCATGACAAACTCCAAATCTTTTCAATTTCTTGCCATGGGACACTAACTTCATGTCCACTCGGTCCTAATAAAAACCATTACACAAATATTTTAAATTCATCCACCAATTTCAACAAATAAATTATTAAAGTACAATACTAACTTGGCCATCCCAAATAGCACATGCAACATGACTAGTTGATGAACCAGCTTCCCCATGAGATGATGGACCACTCTCTCTATGATGACCCTTACCTCTTCTGCGAATAGATGCAGTAGGTCTTTGTCTAGGCTTTTGCTCAAAAGCCTCAGCATGTGAAGAACTTGAGCCACCACGATGTGCTCCTCTTGTCCTAACCATGTCTGTAATTAAAAAAAATTATTCAAACAATATAATTAATTAAAATGATCCAAATTTGGAGTTTGCTTGTTTCTTGGTTTTTGGGTTGCTTAGTGGGCCTTTGTGTAGAGAGGAATTGATGCCATTAGAAAGCTTGAGAAGTACTCAGCTTCAATATTGGTTGCTCTCACTACTTGTCTTCTAATTTGGTCTTGTGCCAAAGGTGGTGGCATTGGTCATATGCTCTCTTTGTCTTCCAAGCTCTCTACATCTGAATTCTAGTAGGTTTTCTTCCCTTCTCTTTGTTGGTTTTGTTTGTCTAGCTGATGGTTTTTGTGTTGGGTTCAAGTGGATAATAAATACCAGCACTCATGTGAAAACAAGGAGAACACTATTCATGGATGGGTGAGTGAGTGTTGATGCCGATGCACCCGTGGGTTTCTGGATTATAACCCTAAGCATCTAGTTCCGCAATGCTCTTGATCCCCCAACTCTGTGGCACAAACTCGTACTTCTGTGAGCAACACAATCTCACCAACATTTATCAGAATGATTAATAGAACTATGTTATTTGTGAAATTATGTCAAAAATTATTATCCTCATTCTTCCAATGTTTATCTCCTCTATTTATATCAATTTCATAGTATATCATTTCAAGGTCTTATCCAAACTGTTATAAACAGTTAAATTATATAAAAAGAAGTTAAGCAAATTGATATAGGAAAGATAAAAGTAGGAATGTTTAAAAATGCAGTTTTTTGAGTTGGGTTTAGTTTTAATATTTGGAAGACCCGATACTCTTAGCTAAATAATGATAACTTTGATGGTGGGAAAGTGAATATATTCTTTCTATGCACACACCATTCTTATAATTTGTTTTATACTCTAATCAAAAGTTATATTTTAAAGGATTTAATATGTTAAATGTCGTAATTGTCTATACAGTTATTCTGTTTTTTTAGTCAAGTATAATGTTTAAGAAGATAAAATGCTTAAAATTTATAAAATACATTGTTTTTATACTCTGTTATTAGTTAACTATTTCATTTAATTGTTTTGAGGATAGAACGCATTTCCCTTTGTTTGAGGATAGAACATCTTTATTTAATTATTTTAGAATTTAATTGTATGGATATCTTAATTTATTTGAATTTCACTTATTCATATGTAATTGTATTCTTTTTTCATTGTAGGAAGTGGTGCGTCATACAATATATGAAGATTAAGTGGTGGGAGCAAAACAACTTAGAATTAGCACCGCAAGTTTTATAATTGTCTTATAAAATTGTAATGTTTTTTTGGATGAATGAATATTTTGGTACTTTGGTGTAATTATGTTATGTTGATAATAAAATAATTTAGTCTATTAATTTCTTTTTTTATAGTATTATAATTTTATATATATTTTAAATTATCATCAAAAATAAATTTTATTAAATTATGAAAGTATCAATGTAAGTGGAAAATAATAAATAATTAAATATTAAAATCATGACACTTGATAATAACGTAATTTATCTAAAAATTAATTATAATAGTGACAATTAAAAATGTCATGATATAATGATAATAATATTAGTTTAAATGACATTTTTTAATTGAAATTTGTTTTCTATTAAAAATATTACGTGAGTTTTAATTGACGTTATTTACATCTTTAAATCGTCATTGTATACATAGTATAAAATGACGGTTTCTATGGCGATTCATCTTAAACCGTCATATTATACTTTGTGACGGTAAGAATTACGACGTTTCTGGAAAATGTCGCTCAAGTAAATAACGATGGTTAAAAATGACGTAAAATATAAAAATAATTGTCGCTACTTACACATTTTTTTGTAGTCAAAATTATAAATAATAATTATAATTTTTCAAAATAATAATTATTTATAATTATTATTATTCAAAATTATAATTGATTATTATTATTATTATTATTATTATTATTATTATTCAAAATTATAATTAATTATAAATAAAATTAATTAATATTTTAATTAATTAAATTAAATTAATATTAAAATAAATTTAAAATAAATTTGTTCAAAATTATAATTATTTAAAATTATATTTACTCAATAATAAAATTAAATAAAATTAAAATTATTCAAAATCGTAAATAACTACAATTTTAATTATTCTAAATTATAATTATTTAAAATTATATTTACTCAATAATAAAATTAATTAAAATTAAAATTATTGAAAATCGTAAATAGCTAAAATTTTAATTATTCTAAATTATAATTATTTAAAATTATAGTTATTTAAAATTATATTTACTCAATAATAAAATTAATTAAAATGAAAATTATTCAAAATAAATAACTAAAATTTTAATTATTCTAAATTATAATTATTTAAAATTATATTTACTCAATAATAAAATTAATTAAAATTAAAATTATTCAAAATCGTAAATAACTAAAATTTTAATTATTCTAAATTATAATTATTTAAAATTATAATTAATTATAATTAATTAATATCAAAAGTTATTTACATTAAAATTAAAATTAAGTACAAAAAAAATTATAAACGGAAGTCGCCACGTCATTACGAAAGTGGAAGTCATGCCTACGAAAGTCGTGTCTTCTACGGAAGTCGCGTACGGAAGTCGCGTACGGAAGTTGCGTCTTCTACCAAAGTCGCGTCTTCTACCGAAGTCGCGTCTTCTACCGAAGTCGCGTCTTCTACCGAAGTCGCGTCTTCTACCGAAGTCGCGTCTTCTACCGAAGTCGCGTCTTCTACTGAAGTCGCGCGTTCTACCGAAGTCACGCGTTCTACTGAAGTTGTGTCTTCTACGGAAGTCACACGTTCTACGGAAGTCACGCCACACCTCTACGGAAGTCATGCCTCTCTTACAAAAGTCAGTTATCTCTACGGAAGTCACTTCAGCACGAAAGTCATTTTCAACTATGGAAGTCGACTTCCGGTATTGATGGCTTACGGAAGTCAACTTCCGTAAGTGCCATTTTTAATGTTTTTACGTGATCTACGGAAGTCCACTTCCGAAACTTGTTCTCTACGGAAGTCCACTTCCGTCACTTATGGAAGTCGACTTCCGGGTTTGTGTGGTTTATGTTTTTACATATCTATACTCAAATAAAAAGAATGTCTATATACATAGATGCAACAAAGCAAACATGACAAGAACAATAAAAAGAATTAAAAAATTAAAAAATATAACAGGGGATATGTTTACCTTACCTGTTAATGTAGAAGAATGGTGAAGGGAAGAGGGAGAGCGGAGCAAAAAATAGAGAGGAGGAGTGGGACACCTTAGAGAGGAGAGTGAGGCAAATGAGATATGGGGGATGAGGTGAGGCGGCGGCTAGGGTTTAGGTTAAAACAAAGTGAGACATTAAATAAGAGAGAGGAATAAGATATTAATTGATTTATAATTTTAAGGGTTAAATATGTTTTTGGTCCTTCAAGTTTCAGCGAAATTTGGAATTAGTCCCTCATCAAAACTTTTGACTAATTTAGTCCTTCATCTTTCAAAATGCGTGAATTTAGTCCTTTTAACCAAATTTTGTTAAGTTTATCTGACGTTTCAAGCGCATTTTATGATAGTATTTAAATTATTTATACTGTTTGACACATTTTTGCTTCAATGTTAACTTAAATACTATCATGAAATGCGCTTGAAACATCAGATAAACTTAACAAAATTTGGTTAAAAGGACTAAATTCACGTATTTTGAAAGATGAAAGACTAAATTGGTCAAAAGTTTTGATGAAGGACTAATTCCAAATTTCGCTGAAACTTGAGGGACCAAAAACATATTTAACCCTAAATTTAACTAGTTGAACTTAATTAAATAAAAGTTAGTCCGATTTTACTTTGAGTTGAAATTTATTTAAACCAAAATTTTAGTACATGTACATGTTCAGTATAGTGTGTAAAATTGTGTTTAAAAATAATAATTATCCCAAAGCACCCTAATGTGTAAATTATTTTACTTCAAAGTGTACAGTATAAATAAATCTTGGACATCATTTCATTAAATAAGGCCTAAATTAATTCAATAAGTTGGCGTGAGGAAAATATAATTACGTTATTAAGTTTTAATTCTAAAAATTATATTCGATGTATTTTCGATTTAAATTGAAGCACACTGGCTGATTTATCTCATATGTTACTATGAATATTTTAGACTATTATTTTTATCATTGACTAACATAGAAAATAGTATGTGTTAATTTTTATAATAATTAACTTAAAAGTTACACCAACTATTATTTTCCATTAGCATACAATATAATTTTCTTACGAACAATAAATAGATATTACAATTTTTTTTCTTTATATATATATATATATATATATTTTTTTAAGTTATAGTATATTATCGTGTTATATGTCCAGTAAGAGGATAATGAGCGCTTACAAAAGATTAAATAAAATTTGACCAACCTAAGAGTAGGAAGTTACTTAAATTTAGTTTTTTTTTTAAGATAATTAAATTGAAATTTTGTAGTTGACATAAATTTTCATGCATTTATCTTGTTAATGATAAGGAAGTGAAATGGTGAAGCTTCCCATTTCAAGTTTTATAAGGTTATATATTTATGTAATTTTTATTTCTTGCGTGATTTTTAATTAATATTGCATAATGTTTTGTTATTTGGACTTTTTTGGTACTAGATGCACAAGGTGTTGGTGTCAAAGTCACTTTCAATTTTATTTGATTTTTTTTATCAAGATTCTAACAAGAAAGGCAAACATCACATATTATGTAATTTAATGAAAAAATAACACTTTAATGGAGAATTAAGATTAGACTCTCGAAAAGTTTGAGGAAAATGCTTATTTTATAATTCTCACAACAATCAACCTCTCAAGAATTTCTCTAATTCTCATTACAAGTAAGAGTGTTTAGAAATAAACCTATAAAAAAAGTAATCGAAAAATGGTTTAAATAATAAAGATCGAAGAAAAAAAGTTGAATTGATTTGGATTACTTTTTCCAAAACTAAATGGTTTAGTTCCATTTACACTTTAACACTAAGGAACTAACCCAAAACAAAACCAGTTATCTAAATATTATTAAATTGCCTATTATTTCTTTTATGACCTTTGTTTTAAGAGTGTAAACAAGCCTTGTATCTTTATGTTTTATTATTCTTCCTTTGCTGATAAAAATAAATAAAGAAAGATATTACTATATATTATATACAATATTGAAAAGAAACAATTATTTGTTGAAGTGAAGTAAGTGTTGAAATGATTCATCATAATATAACATTATACACATGTGGTTTGATTAGTTAAACATATGTGTTGAATGTGTGATAAAAGATTAGAAAGAATGAACCAATTCCAAAATTGTTCACCAAATAATTAATAAAATAAAAAATATAGAAGATAAAAAAAGAAGAAGAAAACATCACAATCATAATTAAATAATTAATTAATAAATTTATAAAGATTCACCAGTCTACATTAATAATTAGGAAATTTATTAAATGTTCTCTAAAAAAGTTTTATCACAACACAAGCTTAGTGTCTTTTTTTTTTTTTTTATGAAAAAACATTATTTATTGTATAATAATTAATGAATAATGTGTGGCTGCTAGAAAGTGGTGACTGTAACCCAGGAACTTGAGTTGCATACCCGTTTAACACGTGAAAATTTGTAATTAATGAATTTGTTTTTGTAGGAAGTTTTATCCTTTTGGTTTTGTGGAAGCAAAATCCCCACTTCACCAATCTATGACTCATATTTTACCCGTACCATTGCCTTATCCCTGTGAACCCATCATCATCACGCAACCCTTTCTCCTTCAACTTCTGCAAAATAATTCTCAATCGTACCATCTCACCACACTCAACCATACCATATATGACTAAGAAAGTATTTTCAAAAATACCCATTCCACAAAATATCTTCTTAAACACTTCAAACAAATATCAACTCCTCACTACCTTAATATTACAATTCATTTATGCACAATTTGTTAATCACTTTTTCAAACTTAAAAACTGAAAGACATTTATTGATAAATAAATATCTTATTTTGAAATACTAATATTGTGTTTACAGTAAGAGGCTAATATTTATCATAATAGATAATTTATATTTATCTTACTTAATAATCTATTATGATAAATTATTTTTTACATATTTATTTAAGTATTATTTTTTTTTTTCAGTTGAAACCTTCCTCAGATTTTATTATCTCATACATTTATTTATGCAACTCAAATAGAACCTAAAATCTCTTTGAATCCCTAACTTGCTATTCATATAATACATAAACTTCTTTAAATTACTTTCTTGATTACTACTGGCACAACATATCGATCACCCGTAAATACCTAACAACTTATTTCTTTGAGGATTCTAACCTTGTGTTTAGATGGAGCATTTCAACAATGTTCAGAAATTAAAATGCTTTGTATTTGAATTGCTTGCAATTAAATTTCCTTCATTTTCTAAATAACTTGTTTGGAAAAAGAAATTAAAATACCTTACATTTCAATTTCTTGTTTGGAAAAAATAATTGAATTTCTTGTGAGATAAAATTTAACTTTTACAATATTTATTTTAGGCTTAATTATGTTTTGAGTTCATGATAAATTTGGAAAGGGGCTCGACGATCCAGATGGGTCAGGCTGACCGACTACCCAGCCGAATTGGTCTGACCCAACGTCCCAGACGAGGTGGGTTGACCGAAAAACCCATACAGGCCGGGTTGACCCGATGATCCAGACAAGCCTAACAGCCCATTCCTGCCAGTCGTGCTCGTTAAGTTCGTCAACCTGGGCCGGCACGACCTGACTCAACTCGGTTCATCTGGGTCATTGGCTCGACTTGGCCCCACTAGGTGGTCAAGCCCACTCAACCCATCTGGGTCGTTGGGCCCATTTGTATCAATGGGCATGCCCAACCAGTTTGTGTTGTTTGGTTGGCCCAAACCGACTAGATCGTTGGGTTGGTCGGGCACGTCTAGGTCATCGAGCCAATTGGGCTTTTCTTGGTCGTTGGGCCTATCTAGGTCGATGGGCCGACTCGACCTAGCAAGGTTGTCGGGCCGGTTGGGCCTGACTAGGTCATCAAGTCGGTCAGGCTTGTTGGGTGAATGGATCAGTCAAGTCATTGAACTTTCCCGACACGTCTAGGTCGTCAGGCCCGCCCAACACCTCTAGTTCGTCTGGCCTGCCAAACTCGTCTGGGTCATCGGACCCGTTAACTCGTCTTGGTTGTCAAGTCGGTTCGGCCCGTCTTTGTCTTTGAGCCCACCCGACTCGTCTAGGTCATTAGTCCCATTTGGGTCATCGGGCCTGCCGACCTGTTTATGTCGTCCGGTCAGCCTGGTTCGTCTGGGTTGTTAGGCCAGCTCGACACACGTTGGTCGTCGGGCTCACCCAAACTATTTGGGTTGTCGGGCTTGACCGACCTGTTTGAGTTGTCAAGCCCACCTGACCCGTGTGTTTCATCAAGTCACCCAATTTGTTTGGGTCATCGGGCCTGGCCGACCTGTCTGGGTTGTTGGGCCTGCTTCACTCGTTTGTGTTGTCAGGTTAGTCTGATCCGTTTGGATCGTATGGCCAGCCCAACCTGTCATGGTTGTTGGGTTTGCCGGGTCCGTTTGGGATTGAGTCCAGAGTGTGAAGTTGAGTGAGAAGAATTTCAAATTCCACCTTTTTTTAGGGTATTTGAATTTCTTCTAATTTAGCTAATTGAAATACTTCAAAAAATGCATGCATTTTAAATGCTTCTTAATTTCTCTATCCAAACAAAGCATTTCATCCAAACACACCATAATAGCTTCTTATCTTTTCCCCTTTTGTAGGAGTCTTATTTTAGTTTTCTAATGTGTGGTTTAACCAATAGTGTAAAAAAGGACTTCCACGACAACTAAAAGACAAATATCGTCAAATGAAACATGGGAGCATTTTTGTAATTCTAATGAACTTTTTAACATCAGTTCGTTTACAATAGTCGTTAAAAGTGGTGTAGCAGATAAATGAGGATGACTACTTTATGTAACCATTGTTAAAAGTAGAAAAGTTGAGAAACAATGACACTTCCTTGCTTCAACTGTTGTTAAAAAGCCTGCGTAAGTTTTCATATTCCATTTTCTCTTCCCATATCTACATGTGTTATTTTCTCTCTCATTTTAAACTTCTTCGCTCTCATTTATAGTGTTATTCACCCTCCTCATGTTCACATTATCATTGTCACTCAATCGAATGTTGTCACTCGTGTCATTATTCCTCGTGCCTTCGATTATGTTGTCGTTGGGATTCACATGCCTTCGAAGGTGAACCTCCGCACCCTGCGAAGCTTTGCTGCACCACATTGTGCACTCCATAACCCACGAGGCTCTTTCGCACTACGTCATGCAACTCCTACATCTAGTGAAGATCCTTTGAACCATAACACACATTTCTCATAACTCCTCTTCACCACATTGCAACATTGTACCTCCACTAGTGACCTTTTGCAACGTCAAACCTTTGCGAGTGACACACATGAAACCCAATGCATTCTTTGCGAATAGTTCACCAGAAAATGACAGATAAAGCTACCTTTACAAAACTCAATTCTTTTTCAAGATAATAATGGCAAACAAGATAAAAAATGGTCATTATCATTGTAGTGGTAATGACAATTAGATTCATACATCTTGTCTACCAAAACATCTCGTTGAGCTATACCAAGAATCACTTAAAAATAAGGTTAAACATTTTGAATATTTAGAAATTAATTTAATTTTCTTAAATATAATTTAACTTAACTAAAATATTTTAAAACCAAAAAACAAGTATTATGAAAAACATAATACCTTTGGAAATGCAGGGTATCGATCCCCGTACCTCTCGCATGCGAAGCGAGCGCTCTACCATCTGAGCTACATCCCCACACTTTGTTTATAAAGATGGTGATTCTAATTACGACCAAATGCCACTCATCTTGATATTGTTGATTTCTTTTCTAAATCAAATGAAAGCATTGATCAACTCTTTGGTGATGGAAGTGTTAAAAAGTAGATTTTCGCATATCATGTTCTTTATATATATATATATATATTACATAGTAATATCTAATATTGACATTTTTTTTATAAGAATGACAATTGGAACTAGCACAAATGCTGAAGATCTATGTTTTGTTGATAATGCAACAACTCATACAATTCTCAAGTTCTCAAGAGTAATACATTTTTCTCTTGTTTGGTAATGCGAGAAGTCAATGATAGTACTATTTATGGTACTACAAATATTATTGAAGGTTCTCAAAGAGCTACCATACTTCTATCAAGAGGTACAAGGTTGCACAGTAAAAATGCATTTTATTCTCCTAAGTCTAACATAAACTTATTAAGTTTCAAGGATATTTATCTAAATGGATGTCATATTGAGATAAACAATGAAGGAGATATGAAATATCTTTATATCACTAGACTTGGGTTGAATAAAAAATGTGTATTGGAGAAATTGTCAGCATTTTCTTATGGCTTATACTACATATATATTAGTTCAATTGAAACACATGTCATCGTAAGCCAAAAGTTTACAAATAAAAATGAATTTCTTGTTTGGCATGATCAATTAGGTCATCCTTGATCTGTTATGATGCAAAAAATAATTGAAAATTCATGTGGACACCCACTTAAGAGTCAAAAACTTCTTCAGTCTAATAATTTCTCATGTAATGTAATGTATTTTCTCTCCCTATTATATAGTATCAATTTTGTTCTCTCTTCACCAAAGAGTAGAATATGAAATAGATTATCTCTTTTTTTTTTCTAGTTTCCATAAAAATAGGTTTTCCTTTGCAAATTTTAACCTTGAAATGTGTAAGGAGTCATCTACTCTTCTCTCTTACTAAACTGTGTGCGAGAAGATGATTAAAAAATTTCATTTTTGGAAGACTAAGTTCTGCATGTTAGGAATTAATGATTTTATATTGATTTTTCTTCAGTTACTCATATATTGATCACTCTTTATGATATTTAAATATTTGTAACTTTTGAGTTGTATCCTATGGGTTGCATCTTATGTCTATAAATAGGATTTTTTACCTCTTAGTAGTGAGAGACACAAAATTAGTCACCATTCTCCCTAAATATAATTTTGTTAATATAAATTCATTTTATACATTATAAACCATATTATAACTATATCAACATGTTATAATTTTCTTTCTTTTGTTTATTATAAATTAATAATTTTCTATTAATTTTATAGTTTCATACATGAAATATTATTATAATTAGTAATATTTTATTTTTTTACGTGTTAGTTCTAAACATATCAAACCTTACAAAACTTGAATTTGTTGTCCTTGATATTACGTGGAAGAATTACTTATCTTTGATAATAGATGTTAAAAGAAGATTTCACAAAAATTGTTGGAGATGCAGGGTATTGATCCCTGTACCTCTCACATGCTAAGCAAGCGCTCTACCATCTGAGCTACATCCCCACACTTTGGTTATAAAAATGGTGATTCTAATCATGGCCAAATGAATGACAATCATCTTGATATTGGATATTTCTTTGCTAAACCAGATGAGTATTGATCGAGGTAATAGTCGAACAAATAAAGACAAGGGAGGCTAATCCAATGTCGTCTCCTAGTCACCAATGTTTACAATCAGAGGCTTCAAATTCAACACAACTTCAGATTTATAGACAAGGGAGGCTTGAATAGTGTTAATTAAGGTTCAGAATAGAAACATAAAATTGTGATTAAGCATCCACTAATTTTGCATTCCTTCCAAACACAGAACTTAAGAGGATGAAGAGCAAAGAGAACTTAAATTGCATTACAGAAAAACAACTTCAAAGTTTCTTTTCATTTCCTTCAAAGAGTCAATACATAGAGTTTAACAAGCTGTGGAACCCAAATTACAACTGAAAGGAAAATGAAAAATCATCATTCAATTGATTATTTTTCCTTTCATATTTGTTACACTCCCATTTTTCATTATGCACTTAATATAAGTTAGTTTATATAATTTTATTTTAAACGTTATAAATCATATTCTAGCTATGTCAAAAAGTTATAATTTTCTTTCCTTTGTTTACAATAAATTAATATTTTTTATTAATTTTATATTTTCATACATGAAATATTGTTATTATCAACATTTTATTTTTTTATGTCTTAGTTCTAAACATGTCAAGCCTTGTAAAACTTGAATTAGTCGCCCTTGATATTACGAGGAAGAATTTCTTATCTTGAATATTAGATGTTGAAATATATCTAGATTAATCGGGTCTAGGTGATACCATTACAAAAACAAATAAAATATCTAAGAAAAATAAGTCTCTAAGCTATGATTTTCCTTCTATAAGGTGGAACATTTTAAAAGCAAGATATGACCAACAGAAAGTAGTGATTCTTTCAAATGCTCGTTGTTATTGGATGCATTTAGATGAGGACATGTTAGAAAAAAATTCTCCACCTTTTCATGCAACTAATTTGCTCTGCTGAACTATACCAAGAATCACTTCAAAATAAGATTAAACATTTTATTGGAGAAGCAGGATATCAATCCCCTTACTTCTCGCATGCTAAGCGAGCGCTCTACCATCTGAGCTACATCCCCACACTTTGTTTACAAAGATGATGCTTCTACTTAGGGCCATATGAATGTCAATCATCTTGGTATTGTTGATTTTCTTGCAAAACTAGATGAAAGTTGATCTAGTCGTACTCAAAAAAAATAAACAGGTTAAATATGGTATTTAGGAGCTAACCCATGGTTATTGACCAATGTTTTTAATCAAAGGTTCCAATTGCAACACACAGGGCATTTTTTGGATTCATAAATTCCACATGGGATTAAAAACGCAACTTCTGATATATAAAACATTGATGTAGATGGTACTAAAAAGCATGGAGAGCAAATAGAACTTAAATTGCATTACTGAAGAACAACCTCAAGGTTTAATTTCATTTTCTTCAAGGAAGTAATACATAGAGTTTAGCAAATGATGGAATTCGAATTACAGGTCAAAGGAAAACAAAAATGCATCATAAAATTGAAGAGAGAGGAAAGAAAATGTTAAACAGAAGAAGCTATGCAGAAAATGTGAAAAACGCTAATTGGGAGTTATCCAAAATAGTAGTGGCTCCTTCAATGGCTTTCCAAAGTGAAGTTGAAAACAAATAAGATGAAGACCACCTAACAAATTTTGGTGCACACACCATTTCATTTACATTCCCCTAGAAAGAGTATATTAATTCTCTTTGAACTATTCAAAATTAAAGACAATCTTCAACTATACAAAGAACGTATAAATAAAATAAAAATTTGAATAAAAAAGCTGGTATTTAAAAATGAAGACAAGGAGTAAAATTAGAGCTGTCAAAACGGGTCACTTAGTGGGTCAATCCAACCTGGCTCACTTATTAGCGAGCCAACAAAATTAGAATCCGATCCGACCCATCACGGGTTGGCGGGTTTTGGCTCACTGTCTCACTTAATTAAAAAAAAAACACACAATTTTTTTTTCTTCAATATCAAGAAAACTAAATTATAATTCCGATTAAAATCTAAATAAACTTCAATACAATCCAAATAAAATCCCAAATTATGTTAAACTCCAAATACAAACCAAAATCACAAAAATATAAATTACTATCTAACATCAAATTATTTTTATCACTTATCAAACTATAGTATTAGAGTCTTGAATGGATAAATCCACAATATTTTCATCTCCTGAAGCATCTTCTTTATTCCCATCTACATAAAACAAGAAAAAATAATGTTAACTAATAATATTAAAAGATTAAGTATTAAATAATTAAATTAATTTTACAATACTAACAATAATGTTACCTTTAATTCAAAATCATATATATATATATATATATATATATATATATATATATATATATATATATATTTAATATTTAAAATTTATTGACGGGTTGGTGAACCAACCTGTCTCATCACGGGTTCAACCCGACTGAGCCGGGTTCTTAGTGGGTTGGGTTCATTTTTAACTTGTACTGAAATTTGTAATTTTTTTTCAACCCAACCCGACCCGAACCCGTGATGAGTCGGATTGGCTCGCGGGTTATAACCCATTTTAACGGCTCTAAGTAAAATGTGGCATTTAAAAATTGACTACATAAATTAATAAAAGCATTAGATTTCATAATTTTCAATAAATTCATAATTCCTTTCCAATAAAATATTTCAAGTAAGGTATTTTCTGGCCAACTATACAATTGTAACAGAAACATAAAATTGTGATTAAACATCCACCAATTTCGTGTTCCTTCCAAAAAACACAAATTGAAGAGGATGATAAGCAAACAGAACTTAAATTGCATTACAGAACAATAATCTCAAGATTTCATTTCTTTTTCTTTAAGAAATAAATACATAGAGTTTAGCAAACCATGGAATTCAAATTACAGCTTAGAGGAAAATGAAAATGCATCATTCAATTGAAGAGAAGAGGAAATAAAACGTGAACTAGAGGAAGCTATGTAGAAAACGTTAAAAACACTAAGTGGGAGTTGTCTAAGATCAAGAAAAATGTCCAAAACAGTGTTGACTCCTAAAATGGCTCTCCAAGTGGAGTTCAAAACGAACAAGAAGAAGAACACCTGAAAAATTTGGTGCACACACCATTTCATTTACATTCATTCCCCTAGAAATATGTTGATTCTCTTTAAACTATTCAAAATTAAAGGTAATCTTCAACTATACAAAGGAAGTATAAATAAAATCAGAATTTGAATATATGATATTTAAAAAAGAAGATAAGGAGTGATATGTCACATTTAAAAATTGACTACATAAATCAATAAACACAACTACCACCATAATTAGGGCAGGGCATAATTAACTTAACTGTACTATATTTTAATTAATTGTATTGTTTTGTACTAAAATAAATTGAACTGGTTGTATTAAAAATTGAACTGTACTGTTGTTCAGTTCAATTTTTGAAATCTGAATTTAGATCGATTAACTATTCTATAATTGAATTGAATTGGGCATTTTAGTTTCTCTTTCGTGTTTCACACTTTGCTAATAATATACGACATCGTATTTCCTCATCTCATGCACACTATACATAAAATTTGTTGCTCTTTGATTTTTTTTTTCATTTCATATACAATAATAAGTAAAACTATGTAATATTTTTTAGATTATATTATAATAATAGATTTAAGCGACAATTTTATATTATAAGTCACAGTTTCATCAATATTAATTATTTCATTTTATAAAAAATAGTATGTAATATTTATTTTATTTTATAAAAAATAATGTTATATGTAATTTATATTAATTAATGTAATTATTTATGATAAAGAAAATTTAATACTTTTAGCACTATTTTCTAAATATTTTTTCTTGATACCAAACACAAAATAAAATCTACCTCTTTTAATTATTGTTCCCTTTTTCCTCTTGAAATCAAATGTCTCTTTTAATTATTGTTCATTCTTTTCCTCTTGAAATGAAATGTGTTTTTTTATATATCACATAATTACTATTATTTATGGAATAGAGTATAATAGTGAGAGACTTAAATTTTAGAAATAATATTTTAAGTTTTATTTTTATATCTAATTTTATACCTTTTTAAATATGTAGTGTTTTAACTAAATTTGTATTTTATTTAAATTTAAAAATTTGTGAATACATAAAATACTCTTATAGAAAAACGTTAATTTCAAACTATTGTACATGAATAAATATTATAGAAAATACTTTAACTCAATTCATTATTAATATACTTTTTAAGATTATTAGCAAAAAATTAAAAAGAATTTGAAGAAAAAATTCAACAAATTAAATTGATGTAATAATTTATTAACAATTTAAATGATAAATACATTTCAGTCCAAAAATAGTACATTTTTAGTTCAAAATTAGTATAATTTAATTCAAAAATAGTACAGTTCAGTTAAAAAATAATGCAGTTCGTAAAACATTTCAGTTTGTTAAACAAACAAATAGTTCAGTTTGTCTAAACTGTTTTTCAGTTCAGTGTAATTCAGACAAATTATTTTTTAATGGTTTTCGGTATGTTTTGTCCAACCCCATAACCATTTCTTCTAATATGATTTTTTTTTTTCCTAAAGTGTTTTCTTACGTTCTTTTTTCCTACCCAGAAACCAGTTCATTTATTTCTGGGTTTTTTTTTATCGAATACGGACTTAGAAAAAAAAATGTACTTTATTTTACGAATCATATTTACTCAGTTGGTTTTAAAAGCCGATTTAACTAACTCCACTTTAAATGGGTGGAAACAATCTGTTTACCCATCTTTAAGAGGAAGTAAGGAAGTAAGGAGAGCATAGTTTTAAAGAGAGAAATGTAAGGTATCACGGTGGACAGCTTCTTCCTCCACCTCCATACATTTCTTCTTGCACCTCCCAAAATGTATGGAGGTAAAAAAAAAAAAAAAAAAAAAG
>Ga0209589_1002780_pt1 | contig 30483 bp, 15 predicted proteins | sample CowpeawhiteBW_FD_187525 | JGI IMG/M metagenome (GOLD analysis project Ga0209589, IMG submission 187525) | Root nodule microbial communities of legume samples collected from California USA - Cow pea white BW (SPAdes) (version 2) | ecosystem: Host-associated > Plants > Roots > Nodule | place: USA...
TTATTATTATTATTATTCCTATTATTATTATTATTTTATTTTATTTTATTTTATTTTATTTTATTTTACTATTATTTTATTATTATTGTTATTATTATATTTTTATTTTATTTATGATTTTATTATCATTACTATTGTTTTATTATTATTGCTTTATTTTGTTATTATTATTATTACTTTGCTATTATTGTTTTAACTTATTAGTATTATTGTTTAATTATTATTGTTTCATTTTATTTTATTTTATTATTGTTTTCATTATTATTATTATTAATGTTGTTTAGTTTTATTTTTATTATTATTATTATTATTATTATTGTTGTTGTTGTTGTTATTAGTTTTATTATTATCATTTATTGTTTTATTGCCCATGTGATATTTTGGGGCAATAGTTATATATTCTTCCTGCTTTTGTATATTGTTTGGTTGTTCAACATTGTGTTGGACTATGATCCAGTCATGTGATTATGATTGGATAAACATATTTCATGTTATGGATTCTATGTATAGTGTTTGGGGTTCTTTGGAACTTAGTTCAAAGTGCCAAAAACCAGTAGTAGTGACGTTACTGGTGTTGCACCTAGTGGCTTGGGGTGTGCTGCGTGGCGGCTTAGGGTGCGCTGCCAGGTGATAAAGGAAAACCAGAGAAGCTTGAAACGCATGGCACCTGGCGGAAAATGGATCCCGCCAATTGGAAAATATCTGGTAGAGGCTCTGGAAAGCACGTGGCGCTTGGCGGTGAGGAGTGTCCTACCAAGCGATAACTACAGGCATGGGCATCAGAGGCGCGTTTGCGTCTAGCAGTACGTGTCCCCCGCCAGGCAGTCTGGAAGTGGGCAGCGCCTGGCGGTACGTGTCTCCCGCCAAGTGATTTTGCTACTGCAACTTTGGGTTGCTAGTTCTGCAGGCGTGATCTACAAGGCTTTTAGTGATGCTTCAAAGGTAGGTTTGCTGGTGTTCCTTGAGTTGAGCTCAGAACGTATCCCTTGAGTTGAGCTCGGGTTAGGGATTAAGCACGTGTTATTCCTCGAGTTGAGCTCAGAATGGCATCCCTTGAGTTGAGCTCGGAATGACGGATGAACACGAGGAACCCTTGAATTGAGCTCGGGTTAGCGAGTGTTACCAATGTGAGTGTGCTTGTTGTGGCTAGTACAAATGGGTCCAGATAGATTGCCCTCCTCAGTAGTTGACTGATGAGTTTGGTAGTCTTGGGACATTACGAACTATGTTCGTATTTGGGAACTCCACCTGGCGTTACGGTGTATGATCCGTAACATGGTTTCCTGCACGTGCTCTATCGGTTGTGGCCAATAGGTATGGCAGCAATTCATCTTGAAGTAATCACTAGAAGATGTAGAACACGATTTACATGGTGGTGGCCATGTGGTATGACATTAGTGAAAGGAACTTTCCCTGATGTGAATGATGTGTTATATATGTATATGAGTGTCTTATATATATATATATGTGTGTGTGTGTGTGTGGTTTATTCTGTTAGCTCACCCTATCAGCTTGTGTTTGGCGATGATCGTGTACGCGGTACACGGGAGCAGATGATGTTGCAGGTGGATTTGGTGATGCTTGGCGACGGAGCGGGGATAGCTTGGGAGTTTTTATGATTTATGGCTTTGAAATAAATTGTAAACACTATGGATGTTTTATATTATTTTGAGTTTTATAAATTATGGAATTTTATACTATTCATAGATTTAATAAAGTTTTAAATTTCCCGTGTTTTTGGGAAATGATGCTTTAATAAATGAAGCTAACTTAATATTTCTTTACTTTTTATTTAAAATCCGTAATATCCTGACGGGATGTTACAAGGTTGATCATAGGGTTACTGTTGAGGTTGAGGGTAGGGTTGAGGGTGGCATTGAGAGTGGAGTTGCTGCTGAGGTTGAAGGTGGAGTTGAGGGTGGGGTTGAGAGTGGAGTTGTTGTTGAGGTTGAGGGTGGGGTTGAGGGTGGAGTTGGTGCTAGTGTTGAGGGTGGAGTTGCTGTTGTGATTGAGGGTGAGGGTCAAGTTCAGGGTCAAGTTGAGGGTGAAGGTGGGGTTCAGGGTGTCAGTTAGGTTCAGGTTGAGGTTGCTAAAGATGTTCATGGTAATATGAAGGGTAGTGGGGAGGTGAAAGTTCTTCATGAAGAACATGATGATGAAGTTAGGTTGCCTTTTGGGAGTGCCTCCCGAAAGAAAAAAAAGGGAAAGCCAAGGTTCATGGTAATATTGAGGATACTGTGGAGGTGGAAGTTCTTCATGAAGAACATGGTGATGCTGTTAGGGTGCCTTGTGGGAGTGCCTCCTGAAAGAGAAAAAAAGGGAAAGCCAAGGTTGGTTTTGACAGAGAAGTAATGGATGAAGAGGATGAGAAAGTTAGTCATGATGATTCAGGTTGATCTGGTGGTGAATGAGAGTCGGAAGAGTTGGGCAGTGTGTGTGATAGTGATTCAGAAGACGACATACAAGGTTATGAGCATTTTCCAACCTTTACCATGCCAAAAAGTATGGCTGATTATGAATGGGAGGTTGAGATATATTTTGGAAACAAGGCTGAATTTATAAATGCAATTAGAATATATGGCGTGCATAGTGGAAGAAGTCTAAAGATCACGAAAAATGATAGGAAAAAAGTTAATGTGAAATGCTTTGGACAAAAAGGAAAATGTAATTGGTTTGCTTATTGTGGGTATATGGCCCCAATTAAGACATGGCAATTACGGAAAATTGACAATAACCACAAATGCAGCAAATAATTTAATGTTGGTTTAATTACTTCTAAATAGTTAAGTGGGAAGATTGAAAACTCAATAATTGAAAATCCAAATATGAAACCAATTGATATACGCAATAAGGTTGTTAGGAAGTGGAATGTAGAAGTGTCTAATAATACAATTAGGAGGGCAAAAGCATTAGTAGCTAAAAATATTGATGGTTCATGGAAAGAACAATTTAAAAGGATTTATGACTATGCACATGAGATCATAAGATCAAATCCAGGATCCACCGCTAAGGTTAAGGTTGAAGAAAATAATGGAGAACCTACATTCATTAGATTGTACATCTATTTGAAGGCATGCAAAGACAGTTTCAACTCTTGTCGCCCTATCATTGGATTAGATGGATGTTTTCTGAAAGGTAAATATGGAAGTGAATTATTGGTAGCCATTGGAATAGATGCTAATGACCAGATAATGCCAATAGCATGGGTTGTCGTTGAAGTAGAAAACAAGGAAACTTGGACTTGGTTCATGGATTTGTTGATTGATGATCTTGGTGGACCACAAATTCTTGGTTTGTGTACATTCATCTCAGACTAGTAGAAGGTATCTTCTTTTGAAACCATTTAAATTTGTTTATAACCATGAATGGCATTCACTAATGTACTAATTTTTGTATAGGGTCTCGTGCAAGCTATAGAGACACTTCTTCCTGGAGCTAGTCACAGATTTTGTGTTCGCCATCTATATGCTAACTTTAGGAAGAGATTTCCTAGTGCAAATCTAATGCGTTTGATGTGGAAGGTAGCTAAATGCACTTACCCACAGGCATGGGAAAGAGAAATGATAAAGATAGACATAAACGATGAAACATTCAAATATCTTATTCAAATCCCCCAAGGTAAGTTTCAATTACTAAATTAAATTTTGTGCTGCCACAGTATATTTTGATAAATTCATGTTAATTTCTTTGAACATGTATCGGTCAAGATCAAGGTTTACTCAAACAGCTTTGTGTGACACAATGGTGAATAACATGAGTGAAGCATTCAACAGTCTTATTGTGACATCAAGGAGTAAGCCCATAATAACAATGCTTGAGGAAATTCAAACTTACGTCATGCGAAGATGGGCAGAATAGGTTGAAGATAAGTACATATGAAGGTTCTATTTGTCCAAGAATATTGGCCAGATTTAAAGAAGAAGCTAGAAATTCACGACATTGGCTTCCAAGGTACTTCAATAATCGTTAAACTTATTCCATTATTGCTAACATTCTAGGTGATTAATTATACCCTTACAACATATGAGAACTGGTCCGCAAATAAGATCTTTGAAGTGAGGCACACATCATGCATTGGAGAGAAATTTGTTGTCAACATAGATAATGGTGAATGCAGTTGTAGGAAATGGGGACTGACTGGGATACCGTGTTCACACGCAATAGCAGCCATGAAGTTTCTTAACTTGGATGGTGCAGACTACATCCCTGTGTACTTTAGGAAATCAACATATGAGGAAATTTACTCCTCCATCATCTACCCTATTAATGGTATGCATATGTGGGAAGAAACTGGTTTTACTGACGTATTGCCTCCATCTAAAAGGGCCTTACCTGGCAAACCAAAGAAGAATAGAAGACTTGAAGCATGAGAGATAAAGAAGAATCATAAAGAGTTAAGTAAATATGGTCTGTGCAAGATATGTGGAATTTGTAAGGAATTGGGTCACAACAGAAAACGAGGCCCTCAACTTCCTAAGTCAGCACCACCTTCTCAAGTGGTTCAACCGAATACTTCAGTGACACCAGCACCTGCACAAAGTGAGATGAATGGTCCATCGTCTATTAGAACAACACAATAAACAACTGAATTTGCCAATGGATCACAACCAACACCAGTTCAAACTACACAAGCTTCTCAAACATCAATACCACCTCAACCAATTCCTATTCAGCCTCCCTCAAACCCAAGATGAGGCACATCCACCATGAGGCATAAATTACAACCAACAAGAAGTCGTGCGTGGAAAACTTAAATTTGGTCATATGTAGTTCTTTAAACAGCAAGTTTGGGACGTGTATTTTGTTAATGTAGTTGGTAGGCAACTGCATATGTGTATTTTGTTAATGTATGCTGAATACTGCATTTTTTTTTGGACAAGTAATATACTGTTTAAAGGCTTTTATTACTTGTGGAACCTTTCAGGCAATGCAACTTTATGGATCTTAATTATATTGTACGCAATTACCTTATTCTGTCTTGTTTACTGCATAATGTGATTCTTTGTTATTAAATTAGCTTCATAATGTTAGCTTGAACGTATGCAGACATATGCTTGTGTTTTTACAGTGTTATATCACCAATAGAAATTCCATTGGAGTTGTAATTTCTTTCCAGAGTTGAATAGTTTGGATGTGTTTGTTTTAGGAAGTGTATTTTATGCATATCATGGGGAATTAATTGTGGTAGTGTCAAATTTCTTTACTCGAAATAGGCACAACTTTAAGATATTCTCAACTTTAGTAATGAGTTAAATTACAGGAGTTAAATTATGCATAAGATATTCTCAACATAAGATATTGTCAACCTTTTCTACATACACAATCACATTATAGGAGTTAAATTACGCATAATGTATTCTTTAATGCGTACACACTACACCTAAAATATGCAACATCACTTACACCCTTGAACACCGACAGGACCTACACAATCACTACAACACATTCATACAACCCATTCTTTATGGAATTCTCAATACCATTGTTAGTAGGATCACATTCATAATACCAAAAATAAAAACCAACCCTTTCAACAATTTAACCCATTTCTTTAACACCTTAAGATCTTTCTCTATATTACATATTTTCTTTCTTTGTCTCAAAATAGTACAATCCCTTTCGTCACTAACATCTTCATTGCACCATTTGAAGTAATTGCATCCAACAAAATCTGAGCTTCCACTCTATTATTTAAAAAAAAACATAACCTCATGCTTACAAAAACGGTAAAACAAAGCAAACCAAAAAACAACAAAAGAATAACTTCATTAACATTACCTTATAGTTAGGACAACCCTAAAATGTTTTCCCCCATTCTTTACCGTCCTGTCGTTCTCAACACTACAAATTCTCCATAATTACAAATTAGGGTTACTGCACCTCGACCTAGATCCACCAGAGGGAATGCTATCATTTTGAATCGTTGAGGCATTGCATGAACAAGAGGAAGATGAAGGAGACCTAGCCATAACTCACCTCAACCCTAAGCATGAACAAGATGAAAATGAAGGTGTTCAATGAATTAGGGCAACATTCACATCTTTCCTTCATATAGGGATGGCACGTCACCTACACAATCTCCACTGATCATTTAAACAAGTGTCAATTTTTCATACACATTGTGCCATCTCAACAAAAACTAAATGGCGTTTAGATCAAATTAACGGAGAGGACCAACTAATACATTTTTAAAAAACTAGAGGACCAAATTGGACAATTGAAAAACTAGGGTTCTTTTTGAGAATTTCACTAAAATTAAAGGACGAAATTAGGTATTAAGCCATTTTATAAAATATAACATCATTAACAATCCAAATACATTTAAAAGTGTCTTGTAACAACAAGTTAATATCCTAATCAATATTATTGTATATCTGAATTATAAATTTGGCACATGTTATCCTACCAAACTTTATGAACTTTGTAAGACCCTAGAAAATTAAATAGTTAATTAAATAATTATTTAATAAATGCGGGTAGTAGAAGCCTTTAAGGCATTTAATGTGGAATGCTATGATGTGGAGAAGTACTAGCTCCAGTGGTTGAGAGTATTTTATTATGTGAGAAGGCTTGGGTTCAAGTCCTATGTATGAAATTTTTGTTTTATTTTAAATTGTGCATTATTTTATTGATATATTTGAAATCCTAAAATTTTAGGAATTTTCACAAATATGAATTGGTTGAATTGGTTGTGCCATTGTTTGGTTATTGAGTGGTCACGCGTTCAAACTTTGGCAGGAACGAAACTAAAACTTTCTTTTTGCCTAATTTTACTTTGGCAGGACTGCAGTTGAGAGTACTGGCAAGAGTGGATTGCAGAGGACTTTTTGGTGTTTTGGGAGAGGTAGAGTGGAGTTTTGCGTGAAGAAGAAAAGGGAAACTTTTGGACATCCCAAGGACGAGAGCTAGAGGGCCAATTGGAGCGCGAATTCCAGGTAAGGGGAGTTGTTTATAATTGTTGTGATTCGTGAATAATGTACTGTGAATTGGATGAACTGAATTGCATGAAAACCTTGCTGAATCACGCTGTTTTTTGCGAATTCTAGGTTCTCGCCCCGAAACCACCTGGCGGGCATGAAGGTGCCGCCAAGCAGCACACCAATTTTACCTCAAGTTTTGGGTTCTGCCATGAACTGCCTAGTGGCGAGACTGAACCGCCAGGCAATTCGTACTGTACTGTCACTGTTTGTTTGCAATTTTGTGTAATTTGTGTTGTGTTGATTCTTCATTAACTTCTATATCTGTGGAGTTATAAAAGACCATGATATTCCTGTTGTTGGCGTGATTTGAATTACCATTAGGGATGGAGGTGAGAGGAATTAGGAGTCAAATGAAGGAATTCAATGAATGTTTGATCTTTAATATATAATGATGTATCTGGGAATCTTATGGCACATAATGGGTAATAAGATCGAGAGGGAGTCTAGTAAACCATGTAGAATTGGTGGTATTCTGTTAAAAGTAAATGCTGAATCAAATTCTGGGATTTCGGTGTTATACGCGGGTGCAGAAATCTGGGTATCGTACCATGATCTGATGCACCGCCTAGCGGCATCTCATTGGCTGCCAGGCGACAGTGATTAATCATGGTGGTTTTAAGAAGCCTGTAGTGGTGACTGGCAGAGAGGAAAATGGTAAATCCAAAATGGAATGAATTTCAATTCAATTAGATTATATGAGTAAAGGAATAGGAACATAGCGATGGTGTAAATGGCACTTGATGTGGGAAAAGTATTGTGAAGCAGTGATGTCAAATAAGTACTGAAAACTTTAGCGCTGACAGCAATTCTGATATAAGAAATGGTGGCAGAAGAGGATAAACCGATTGGAATAGTGAGTAGATGACCTTGGGTCTTGGTAGGAAAATTTATAATGGTGGAAGGATAATATAATGTATTAAAGTGGTTAAGCATGAGTGAATGGAATTGTGTATAGTGGAGTTAGAGAATTTCCTGATTGAGCTCGTTTAGCATAAGTTGGTGACTGAATTATGTACTTGAAATTGGAGTAATTACATTTGGTTGGAATAAGTAATTTTCTTAAGCTTGATTGAACCATTTAGTTTGGATAGAGGACTTGGTGAATCAAATGTATGGAATACATGGACCTATGAGTATGGGTTATAGGTAATTGAATTGATTGAGGTATGACTGGGTGATTTAGTATAATGTCCTGATAAATGAGGGTGAGTGATGCTTTTGGTAGTATTCTAGTTAAGGGACAAACCAAAGAGAGTGTCAAAAAACCAGTAGTGAGGTACTTTTGATGTGGCGCCTGGAAGCTTGCTGATGATGCTAGGCGATAGGAACAGCGGGAGAGGTCCCTGTGTTGTGTGCCGCCTAGCGATAGGGTGTGCTCCGCCAGGCGGTATCTGTAAAATAGTGGGTCTGGGGAAGGCCTGGCGCCTGGTAGTAAGGAGGCTTTGTTAGGCAATCTGCACTGGTTTCGCTTGGCGACGTTTACGCTGTGCCAAGCAATGTTGCTGTAATGTTTGACTTGTGTGTGTGTCGCTTTTAAGCAATGATGCTATACTTGGATCAGGAGATGTTGTGTCATGAGCGGGTAAGTTCATGGATGGTGGTGAACATGTGATGATATGAGCGGGGAGGTTCATATCCAGTTACTCTCGTATGGGGATACGAGTGAGGTAGGTTCGTATGTTTCGTGCTCACACTTGAGAGATGCTACGTGCGGGGAGGTACGTGGCTGGTGGATCACATGTGTTGGACTACGAGTGGGTAAGTCCGTAGAGCAGGACTACAAGCGGGGAGGTTCGTAAAGGTAGGACCAAGAGTGGGCAGGTTCGTGTGAGCATCACATTCCTGAGTCCAAGGCTAACTATTTGTGTGATTAAAGGTTGAAAAGCCTTAGTGATGGAGCTTGGTGGAGACATGAAGCTCCAAGTGCAGCGGAAATGATGGAGGAAACATGGAAGAGTGGAAGGCAAGTTTGTAGGCTTTTGCTTGCAATGGATAGGTGAAAGGATGAATGATTTAGAGGTGGCTCTAGCCTAGGAAGGGGGCTAGAGGTAAAGAAAGTAAGCTCTCTAAAGGATAACTCTCAAGTGGCAATAGTGAGGAGTGTTCTCAACTCAAAGTGTTTATTGCACAAAAATTCAAGAGTGAGTACAATGCTGAAAAATTAAGGCTTTAATACTCAAGCCATTACACATGAGGAATCTTGACCCTTGGATGAGAAGGAGCAAGCATCTTGGCCTTTGATGCTAGCTTGAAGAAGAAGGCTTGATCTTGGCCATTGGATGATGCCTTGGAAAAGGAGGAAGCATTCCTAACCCTTGGATGCTTTAGATCCATGAGGTGTAGGAAGAAGTGTTGACTTCCACTTAGTCCACCTTGGCTCTTTTGATGGCCAAATCTCCTATTGGGCTTAGTCAAGCCCAATTTTATCAATTCAACTACTCATTGTTTGACTTATTATTCTAGAAAGCAAAGCCTAAACAATGGGCCAATATTATTGCTATTCTATTGCTCTTTGAGACACCTCTTCAAATCTTCACATCTTCTTTGGCCCATGTGAAGAGTATGAGAAGTCCATGTGGGTTTGGGCCATCTTGAATGAAGCCCAATTTGATCTTTTTTTAGCATGCCCCTTGTTATTGGGCCTTTTGATGGGCTTGGGCTTGAAGGTGCATGATGGCCATGGATCGGGCCTTGAGCATGATTTGGGCCTAGGCGTTGCCCAAGCTATAAGCCTTGTTGGGATCACATCACTTGGGGAGTAAGGTCTTGGCCAAGAACTGATTTGAATGAATAAGATGGGTGTATTACTTATCTTGTATTATTGTATATGTTATTTCTAATTTTTATCAGCTCACCCTTTCTGTTTGTGATTGGCGATGATCATGTGATTTGTTACACGGGAGCGGATGATGATACAAGTGATGTTGTGGATGCTCAGGCGACGGAGTGAGGGCTAGTTGGGACTAGAGCTAGGGATTTTTTTTATGTTTTAATTTACGATTATGGATTTTGGAACTTGTAATGATTTTACTACTACCATTTTACATATTTTGGCTCGATGTTTAAACATTTTAAATTTCCATGCGTTTGGGAATAATAATATCACATCGATTGGATTTTCATTTTATATCTTATTTATTTAATTAAGTAATATCCCCTAGGGATGTTACAAACTTCGTAGGAATTGGTGTAGTACTCTTGAATGTCAGCAAAATAAGATATTAACTTAAGCAAATAATTAATTACATATACATACAATAAAAATAATTCACAATAGACTACAAATTCATAGACTCATATTACAAAAATAAGAACCTAGGAGTGTGAATAGTCAAAACTACACTATTATAAAAAAATCACTTTAACTAATTAAAAACTTTTGAGAATAAACATATTTTTTAACATAGCTTCTTGAAGAAGATTTTTACACCTTTAAAAATTTGTACACTACTTTTTACATTCTTGATGAGGTCACTTTTACTGTCAAGTGGGTCATAAAACTTATTCTAGAGCTTTCATCTATTCTCCCTCCATAGTTTTCCATTTCTAAACATCATATCTCTTTTAGCCAAGTCTTCATTTACCTTGAACAAAATTGAGGCTTCAAATAATACAAAAGTTAGTCCATATCTTCTATAAAAGAAGAAATATTGGAGAAGTCAACATGTTGGTTAAATTACCTTTAGTGTACTCTCCCACACATGATCCTTGTCATATTTGACCATCTTTCAAAACTTATAACGAATAAGTTATGATTCATTGCTAGCTAGCCACAATGTCCTACAAGTAAAACAGATGCTTCTCCCATTGGTTGATGTTTGTCATCATAGTTGACCACCACACGTAATCCATTAGCCAAGTTATGAACATCCTTTACCTTGACATTGAGTTTTTGAGTAACTCCATTCTCATCTATAAAATTTAAATACATTAATTAAAACTTAATAAATTAAAAGAAAACCACAAAAATTAAAATTACTTATTCTTTACCTATAGAATCAACAACCCAATAGTGGTTTGATTGTCCTCCCTTTTTTGGTTCCACTCTTTTAGGTTCAGATTGAAAAGTGGGTTGAGTAGATTCAGAAACTATTTGTTCAGATGTTGGTTGTACATCATGGTAGAGATTCACTGTGCATTTTCAGATGTTGGTTGTGCAAGCTCAATTCTTGGTTATGCAAGTTCAAAAGTTGGTTAAGTAGGTTCAATTCTTAGTTATGCAATTTGTGTAGGTTGAGTTTTGGGTTGTCCAGGTTGTATAGGTTGAGTTTTGGGTTGTGCAGGTTGAGGTTTAGGCTGTCTAGGTTGTGCAGGTTGAGGTGTAGGCTGTTTAGGTTGTGTAGGCTAGGTTTTAGGCTACCCAGGTTAGGTTTTAGTTGTCGAGGTTGAGTTTTTGGTTGTGTAGGTTCAGTTATTCGTTGTTCATGGGTAGCTTGGAAGTAGTTTCCAACATAATTATCAAAAGTAGATGTATTGTGTTGAATTCCAGGAGTTCTTGAAACTGACTTAACCAAGTTCTTAATTCTTTTTGGTTTAGGCATATCTGCACATAAAAATGAAATATTAAACTCCAAAAACATTGAAGGAAGTGGTGGCTCAGCGATGATCCTAATCTCTATAAATTGCACATAAATACCATTAAAAGAAGTTGAACCAAAAAAAGACTGAACAAGTTGAGAAGAGTTTGAAACCTTAGAGATCTAATTCTTATTATTTTTCATTTGCAGTAGAGTAACTACACTAAATACTTAAAGTTAAAAGCAAGATTTGAATCACTTTAAAGGAACCAAAGGTGAATTTAACATAATAGTATTTAGAAGATGTTTAATGAATTGATTCATGATAAAAGAATAGTAACTTTCTCATATTTAATGTTTCTTTCTTTTGTGCTAAGATTCGAATAAAATTTCTTGTGAACATTTAGTCATCATATACTTTTTTATATTTGTTCCTAATTAGTTTGCATATCACAATAGTAAGAGTCAATTACTTTGACCAATGCATTTACCTTCGGTAGTGTAGAAACCTTCTAAGGTAAGACTTGGGTCCACTAAATACCAAATAACTTGATAAGATTGAACGATAAATTCTTCTATAAAGCAAGTGAGGTCCTAAACTAATTAACGTAGTTTTGTATCAATAGTTGCAGCAACTTAATGTTGTATCAGTGGTTCAACAATGATCAGAAATAACATAAACTCTAGATGATCTATGTTTCAATTATATCTAACAAACAAGTGTCACTCTAAAAAAAAAACAGCAGATCAATTGTGTGTTTTGTGCACAATATAGCCTTTTAAAGATGAAATAAATTCATACTAGTACTCAAGAAATAATATAAGACTTTAGGAGTGTTGGTTCTTTACATGAAGTAAACAGTAGTACACATAGTTCAACTCCTTCAAAATAACACACAACCAAAAATTATGAGCATGAAGATAGTTGGGAATTTAAACATGGCTGAAATTGGTAAATAGTTGGGAACTTACATACGAAAGGGGAGATATGAGACAATAAGTGTAGAGTTGAATGGAAATGATAATGTTAGGTCTAATCCAACAATTATTACTCTGCATTGAGTCATTTTCAATGAGTTCATTGTTAATGTTGTTCTCACTTAGTAAGTCGTCATCTTTATCATCCCTAAATAGTGCTAATTGTTCTAAGACATTGAAAAATTGATTTAAGTCTTGTTGAAGGCACGATTCAACTTTAAAAACATTAATATCTCCTTCTCCCATATCATAAAAGTCTTTTGGTTTCAAATTGACAACGATTTTTCAATCCTTATTGACCTCATCATTGATGTAATATAGCATTTCAACTTGTGAAGCTTCAATATAAAGATCATGTTCCTCACTCCAGTGTGAATCAATCGTGAAAAATCAATACAATTGAAACCCCATGAATCTTTTTTAAACCCCTTATCTTTTGTGGTGTCAGCCCATTTGAACAAAATCACTTTAAAATGACCATAGTAATTGAGCTCAATTATATCTTATAACTTTTCATAATAAGCCAAATTTGCTTGTTTGATGTTATCATTTGCACTGTTTGTAACACATGACGTTGAAGAAGTTAAGAAAACTTCATTTTTTTGGGTTTTCATCCCATGTTCTTGACTTTTAGTTCTAAATTTGAATTCATTTACATTAAAGGTAATAAATCTTCTAGCATGTGGTGTTGGACCTTGAGCTAGATACTTGAGACCATTTGACACTAAAGTTGAAATGTCCAGGTTTTGAATCTCAAGAAAATAACGAACAAATATGTCAACATATTTTTCAAAACTTCAATTTAAATTTTCAAAATAATATTTTACATACCCTTTGAGGAAACCAATTTATGAAATCCTTATTCACCATCTTTTCTATCTTTGTATTTGAAATTCTTCGTCCTCTAGACCGCCTTCGGAAATGATCTTTAAATTCCCTAACATTATATGTGAATGTATTACTAATAATACCATAAAAAACATTATTTGAATAATTAGATTTGTGGTTTATGCTAATACTCACAGAATATAAGGCTTAACTTCAGGACAATTAAATACCACATATCAATGTGCTTGAGTCTTCTTAATGGTTGACAACTCAAAAGTTGAAAAGGCACTTACTATTCTACATATTGATGGAAATAGGGTACTCAAATGACAAGAATTTGTATTAGAATAATCATCCACACGGGAAGGTTTACTACCTCTTGTCTTCATCCCTTCCATATATTGAGAGCAAAAAGTTAGAACCTCTTCAACAAGGTATCCTTCAGCAATAGAACCTTTGGGTTGTGCCTTGTTTCGAACATAGGATTTCAAGTGTCCCAAATACCTATAAAATTTTATGTTAGGACAATGAAACTTTAGACTTTGAAATAAAATATAAAGGTGTGTCAGATATAGTTACCTTTCAATGAGATACATCCAACAGTAATGTACTGAACCTCCAAGTTTTGCCTCACCACTTAGGTGATAAGTTAAATGAACCATGATTGTAAAAAATGTAGGAGGGAATAAAATTTCCAAATGGCAGAGTTTGAATCATGCGTGACTCTATCTTATGAAGATCTAATTGACTTAAGCTTTTGCCACATAATTTTTGAAAAAAGGAACACAGCTCTACTATCATTGCAATCACATTGTTTAGTAAAACATTACGTACGACAATAGGTAGTAATTGTTCCATAAGAATATGTCAATCATGACTATTGAGACAAAAAATCTTTCCATTTTTCAAGTCAATACACTTTTAAATGTTACTTGAGTATCCATCTAGCATTTTAACATTTTTCAAGGTTTGCAAAAATGTTTTTTCTTTGCTTTTGATAATGAAAACAAAGACGACCAAAATATTCCTTTATCATTTGGCCAAAGTTCCTTCCTTATACCCATTTCTTTAAGAACGTTTCGAGCTTTAAGATCATCATTTGATTTCTTAGGATCATTAAGTATAGTGTACAAAACATTGTCATAAATGTTCTTCTCAATATGCGTCACATCTAGACAATGATGCAACAAATTGGTCACCCAATAAGGAAGGTCAAAAAATATACTTCTCTTTTTCCATGGATCTACTCCAACAACCTCAACATTGTTTCCTCGAGCCTTCTTACTTGTATTTGTAGTTTCTAAAGGTTTTTCAAATGTAACATTCAAACCTTCAACTTGTTTAAATATGTTTAAGCCCTCTTACACCACATTAAGAGTACAATAGCCATGACTCAGTACAAAAGCACTTGAGGAGAAGCGCCCGAGGTTTGATTAAAATTGGTCACTACAATAATTATTTAATGGAGTTAAGAAAGAGGTGACAACATGCAACGTAGTGTTGTTGAGTGTTTGCCACTTTCTCCCATACAAAGCCTCGTATAGTACCATCTCATTCCTAGAATGATGTCTATTGTTGTAGGTGAACTCCACCAAAGGCAATAGCTCATCCCAACTCTCCTTATATACTAGCATACACACCTTTAACAGATCTTCCAAAAACTATGTGGTCTTTTTTTATTATCCATCAGTTTGAAGATCATAGGTAGAACTCATCCTAAGCTTACTTCCCAAAGATTTTTGTAATGTCTTCCAAAACCTTGAGTTAAATCCTAGATCTCTATTTGATATTATGCTACTTGAAACTTCGTGTAGCTTTACAACCTCCTTAATGTACAATTTTGTTAACATCTCCAAATACATAATTCAATATATGGGGCTAAAACGTGTGCACTTGGCCATGCTATCAACCACTATGCATATAACATCTACTCTCTTTTGGTTCTTGGTATAAGAGTGACAAAATCCATTGTCATGTTATCCCATTTTCACACTGGAATATCTAATGGTTTCAACAACCCTCCAAGTCTTTAGTTTTCTATCGTGGCCTATTGGCAAGTCATATTAAGCTCCTTTTGGCCAAATAAATAGATACTCAAGGCTCTTGTATTCACTATACACTTGGAACTTGGATCCATATAAGTAGTGCCTCCACATCTTAAGAGCAAAGATCATTATTGCCAACTTTAGGTCATGTTTCAGGTAGTTCTTCTCATGCACTTTCAATTATCTTGAAGCATACGTCACAACTTTCCTTTCCTGCATGAGCACGTGACCTAAACCTTGATGAGATGCATCACAAAAAGTCTTTGAAAGGTTTCCCAAAATCTAGGGTTTTTAACACTAGAGTACTCGTTAACCTTCTCTTCAACTCTTGAAAGCAAGTCTCACACCTCTCTCTCCATATGAAAGGTTGGTCCTTGTGGGTTAACTAAGTTAAGGGTGTCATCAACTTGGAGAACCCTTCTAAAAAATTCATGTAGTATCCTGATAAACCCATAAAACTCCTGACTTAGTCACTATTTCGGGACTCTCCCAATTCAGAACAACCTTCATCCTAGTAGGATCCACCACTACGCCTTGAGCTAAGATCACATGTCTAAGGAATTGTACTTCTTCCAACCATAACTGACACTTGGACATCTTAGCATACACTTTCTTCTCTCGTAGAACTCTCAACATTGTTCTCAAGTGCTTTCCTTCTTCGTTATGAGAATTTGAATAGACGAGGATATCATCTATGAAAACCACCACCAACTTATCCTAGAAAGGGTAAAAGATCCTATTTATGTAATCCATGAATATGAAAAGGACATTGGTTACTCCAAATGGCATCACCATATAATCGTAATGCCCATACCAGGATCTGAAACTTATTTTGCACATATCTTCTTCCTTCACCAAAATTTGATGGTATCCAAACCTCAAATCTATCTTTTAGAACACAATAGCACCATGAAGTTGATCCATCAAATCATCCACTCAATCCACCACCTTTCTTCTTAACTAGTAACACTAGTGCTCCCCAAGGCCCACAGATTGATAAATTGTTTATCTAACAACTCCTCATTATGCCTCTTTAGTTTCACTAACTCACTAGGAGCTATCTTGTAAGGTGTTATTAACATTAGTCCCACTATAGGCACCAAGTCAATTGCGAACTCCAAATTTGTCTATCGTGGTAACTCGTGCACTTCTTTGGAAACACATCCAAGAATTCTTCCACCATTGGAATCCTCATGGTCAGCCCAGCTCATTCTCCCACCATATTGTCAAAACCACGAATCACTTTGTGCCATGTTTTAACTCTCGTTGAACTTGACGAGCAACCACAAACTCTAACCTTTCAGGAACTTTTTCGGAAACATATCTAAGAATTCTTCCACCATTAAAATCCTCTTGGTTTACCCAACTCTTTCTTACACCGTATGGGTATGAACCATGAAGAACTTTGTGCCCCCTTTTTAACTTGTTTGACAAGCAACTTGACGAGCAACCATAAACTCTAACTTTTCAAACATTGGAAACACAACTTCCTTACTACCACAATAAATGAGAATATGATTGGTGCACAACCAATCCATCTCCAAGATGTTGTCTAAACCCTCCAAAGAAAGACATATCTAATTGACTTTGAATTTATGTCCCTTGATCCCCATTGGGCATGCTAAACATGCCAAAACAGTCCTCACTTGTCCTAAAGCTGGAGTAGAAAGTACCTACTCCACTTCTAACTCCCTCATTGGCAAACCTAACTTATCCATGCATGCATGAGAGACTAAGGAATGTGTAGCTCTAAAATCAAACAAAACTCGTACACTACTGCCTTTTATGAAACATACACCTTGGACAAGATTACCTATGCTTGGAACTTCAGCTCCTAACGTTGAAAACACATACCCAATTATTGGGATACTCCACCGTTTCTTCCCATATTTTGCCCTCCATTGGCAATCACTAGGTTCTTTCTCAACAAGCACTCCCTAGAGAAATGTACTACTTAGTGACAAGTGAAACAGTCCCTTTCTCCTAGCCACATGTGCATTGGTTGAGAAGACGTTGTTCAAGACGTTTGATGTTGAGGCCTAGCATAGGCTTGGCCTAATGCACCTTAGTTTTTCCCCTTGCATACCCTTCTTGGTGGCGAGCCACTCTGCTAGATGGTCCATCTAGCTTCTTTGTCAATCTTTCTTTTTCCACTAAGGCAAGGACTCACATATAGATATAGGGGCTATTGCCCTTTTTAGCTTAAGCCTCAATACCTCCAAGTTACTAAACTTCCAAGCCTTAGAAACAACCTACATGTAGAATCTTGCCAGGAATTCAAACATTAAGGCATAAGTTGTCACTTACATGTCTTTGTGCTCTAAACGTAGGAACTCAACTTCCCCTGCATACCTTGTGCTATCTGGGAAATACTTCTCTAAGAACAATAGCTTGAAGTATTCCCTGTTCTCGACATCTCCCTTTGTTGCTAACAATTGTTGAGCTCCCATCCAACAGAAGTCAACCTCTTCAGAAAGTAGGTAGGTGGCAAAAGTCAGTCGCTTGTCCTCAAGACAAGATACGACCTTGAAGATATTCTTTAGCCCTCGCAACCTCTTTTAAGCTTGATTTGAATTTCCACTCCCATGGTACTTGGAAGGTTCATGCCTCATGAACTCCCCAAAACTCAACTCTTTAAGTTGGTTTAGATGCAGACGTCACAATAGTTGCTATAGACACCCTATCGCTCACTATTATAGCCTCACTTTGACGTATATGTGATTTTTTTTCTTTGGAGAGAACCATGGTCTCTGTGTTGGTTCTGCCCAACGCTTTTGAAGGGGTTGGTCTCCGTTTCATTAATGCCCGACACAAGAATTGGGCACCCAACACAACTAAAATGTGGGTTTTTCACACTTTGACCTTTGTTGTCTATTTTGCTCATAACATTTCTATAGATCGCTAATTGAGTTTATTCTTTTTGCGTTTTATCTCAAGGAATAATAAATAGATAGCCACGAGTTATTTTGTGTAGTCATATGTAAGGCAGAAGTAGCAATGAAAAATATTTGTAATCATTATAAACTCTTTGTAGCATAGTCTACGTTAGGGTGAACTAGTTTAAAAAAAAGGATTTGTTGGTTTTATCAAATTTTAATATTTGTGAACAAATTTCAAAAGTATTATATGAATAACAGTTAGCGTCTAATAGACATCATATGAAAAAAAATTGAAGTGTTTATTCAGTCCCCATTTTCTAGAATTTAACATTTATTTCAAAGTTCTCATTCTTAGAAGGGTTTTGATAAATAAGACTAGACGAGGAAGTGCTCATTAAAAAGCTTACCTTGTGTTTGGATGAAGCATTTCAACAATGCTTAGAAATTGAAATGCTTTGTATTTGAATTGCTTGTAATTAAATCCCATTCATTTTTTAAATAACTTGTTTGGATTAGGAAATTAAAATACCTGAAATTTCAATTTCTTATTTGGAAAAAAAATTAAATTTTTGTGAGATAAAATTTAATTTTAACAATATTTATTTTATGCTTAATTATGTTTTGAATTCATGATAAATTTGGAAACATGCTCGACAACCCAGATGGGTCGGGCAGACCCAACTACGCAACCAAATTGGTTAGACTCGACGACCCACCCGAGCTGGACCGACTGAGAAGCCCAGACAGGCTCGGTGGCCCGATGATCTAGAGGCCTGACGGCCCATACTGCACGATTGTTCCGTCAAGTTCGTCAATATGGCCCGGTCCAACCCGTCTAGGTCATTGGCCCAATGCTCCAGACAGGTTCGACGACCCGAACGGGCTCGACGATCAAGACGGACCCAATGACCTGGACGAGCCCGAAGACATGGACGGGCCCGACGAGCTGGACAAGCTCGACAATCCGGACGGGGTCGAATACCCAAACGGGTTCGATGACCCGGACAGGCCCGTACACTCAGACGAGCCCGAAGACCTAGACAGGTCCGACTGGGTCGTCGGGCATGTCCGGTTCGTCGGGCCCATCCGGGTTGTGGGGCCTGTCCGGGTCGTGGGGCCTGTCCGGGTTGTCGGGCCCGTCTGGGTCGTCGGGCCCGTCCGGGTCATCAGGCCCGTCCGAGTCGTCAAGCCCGTCCGGGTCGTCGGGCACGTTCGGGTCATCGAGCCCGTCCGGGTCGTCGGGTACGTCCGAATCGTCGTGCCCGTCCAGATCGTCTAGAATGTGAGGTTGAGTGAGAAGGATTTCAAATTTCATCTATTTTGAGGGTATTTGAATTTCTACTAATTTAGCTAATTGAAATCCTTTAAAAAAATACTTGCATTTGAAATGCTTTTAAATTTCTCTATTCAAATAAAGCATTTTATTACAAAGAAATCTAAATTTTTCAAAAAAATTAATTGCTTCATTAAAATACTCTATCCAAACACATTCTTAATGTCTATATGGGCAAGGAACTTTCAAGACAAAATAATTAACTTAACAAACTAAAATTCACTCAATGCAAATCCACTGTATATAACAAATGTCAGATTGCTTAGTGAATTAACATTCGAGAGAAAGATAGTTAAGAATTCTAAGTAACGAAGATAAATGTCAACTTGCTCAATGAATTTACATGCGCTCAAAAAATTTCTCCAATAAAAATAAAAATAAAAACTATATAAAAAAAATTGTTAAAGGAATCTTAAGGCTTTGTCGAAGACGGTCTACTTGTCCACTCATTCTCAAACAAAGATTTTTCAAAAGTTTTAAACTCTATTCAAGTCCTCTCCTAGAGTTAACTTTTAATTTCATAAGAAGTGGATTTTCTCTCACGCACGACTAAAGCACTTAAGTGTGGGAATAAGGTGCCAAAGGAAAATAGGAGTTGAGATTGGGATAAAGGGCGACAAAAGGCAAGAAAATAAAATGAGACACCAATTGTAGCTTTTATGTCGTTTATATTTTATAATAAATAATATGAAATGTGATACATATTACATCTCTCTTCCTTTATCTAATGCAAAATAAAGACAGTACATCGGTTCAAATAGAAACTAATATAATATCAATTCACTTCTAGTTACAGAAGTAAGCAAGAAGTAACCGGTGTTGAAAGTGTTTTTAAAGGGTTAAATATGTTTTGATCTCTCAAGTTTCAGCGAAATTTGGAATTAGCCCCTCATCAAAACTTTTGACCAATTTAGTCTTTCATCTTTCAAAATGCATGAATTTAGTCTTTTTAATCAAATTTTGTTAAGTTTATCTGACGTTTCAAGCACATTTCATGATAGTATTTAAATTATTTATTCTGTTTGACATATTTTTGCTTCAATTTTAACTTAAATACTATCATGATATGTGCTTGAAACATCAGATAAACTTAACAAAATTTGGTTAAAAAGACTAAATTCACGCATTTTTTAAAGATGAAGGACTAAATTGGTATAAAGTTTTGATGAGGGACTAATTCCGAAATTCACTGAAACTTGAGGGACAAAAACATATTTAACCCTTAAAATTACAAAAATGTAACCACATTTTTTTCACGTTAAACTGACATAATCTTTACAATATAAAAAGTTGTTTTTGCATAAGTGGAGTATTTTTTTTAAACTGCAAGTACATAAATAGATACTATAGTACTATATCAAAACCCAATTCATCGTCACTCCTACTCACGAACCTTTTATGTCTACAAATCAACTCTTAATCCTCCATTTTTCAATTACAAATTCATAACAAGTGTTGTTCTTAAAAAGATTTTTTTTTTACGAGTGGAATGAATTTTCTTGTAACATTCTTTAATATGGGATCTCACTGTCATATATACATAATCAAATTTTCATATTATAATATAAAAATGAATAGGAATTTATGTTGATAGATTACCATCATATCAATATGTTTGGCTTATTAGACTTTACGCTTGCTCAAATAAAAAAAATATATATAAAAAAAAAAACATAGAGGCAAGCTTCCCACTTGACAAAAATATGTTGAAAAGAGATATAAATTAAAATAGTTTATTTAGATATTATAATAAGGCTAACCTAGGTTAGAAGGAGTAACCCTGGGTGCGTGTATAAAATAAAGTCTCATATATCCATTTAAAGTTGATAGGATAATGTTACTTAAGCTATAAAAGAGGCAACCACTTCTTGTGCAAATGAACCTTTGAAATAGAAATGAATTGAGTGTTTTGATATCCTTTGGTGTTTCTTTGTGAGAGAATTGCTTCCTCAGTTGAGATTTCCTAAGTGGTCTATCATTCTCTTGCCTTCTTGGTTTCAAAAAGTGTGTCAAGAAACCTTTCAAGACTTTTAGACAACCTTCCATCCCTTACCTTTTTCATCACCTAAGCTTGTCAAGAACCATCCAAAACACAACATAAAGTTTTTAGTCTTACACACACTCCACCAGCACCACCACTCAAGCCAAGTATCTCCAATAAACTACCACCAATCCTTGCCACCATTCATCGCTTTTGCTCTTGACATCATCATTTTTTTCCACCCAATTTTCATATAAAATTCACCAAACCTAGATCAATCTAACCCTTATCGCATCCACAACAAAACCATAAGATTAGATTACAAAAAATACCCTTAGTTTCTCTGAGATTTCCTTGAAGAAGCCCTCCAATACTAAACCTAATTCCTCAAGGTCCTAATCCTCTCATTGTTAAGGTCAATTGATACCATAACCTACGAAAACGAAGCAAGAAACAAACCAAGAATCCATGATCTTGAAAGTTTAGTATGTTTTGACATCTTAATTCATCTTGAAGCTTGAACAAAATTTCCTTGACAATATTTGAAAGTCTAACCATATCCCCACAAACTAAAGAAACCTAATTATAACTTTAGAAGAGAAATTCTAACTTAAAAGGAACTTTCTTAAGCTGTTGGCCAAAACAAATTTCCTAATCAAAGAAGAAAAAAATCTGAGATATTATCACATTTTTTTAACTTTAAATGCAACTATAACAATAGTTTATTCAAAGTAAACTAAATAAATCAATCCAAATCCTATCCTGTTCCAACCGATAATAAATTTGTAAGACAATTAGTTCAGGACCGATCAAGGCCGATGTTACATTAACAAGGTCAACTTGCAATCAATTCCAAGAGCCAAAGAACTTGATAGTCTCTTCCAGCAATCTTTTCTGATTTTTTAGATTATTAAGCAGTCAGATTTTCTTTCAAGTGAAATTGTAACATCCTAGCTGTATACCCTCCTCTATTGTTTTCTAATTGACCAAATCAATAAAATACAAATAAGTGAAAAATAAGAAAAAAGTCTAAGGAACGTATGTTATGCCATTTATTACATATTTAATGAAGGTGACTTAAAAAGTCCCTCATAAAGCACCAAAGACCTGCTTGAGCTTTATAACTCAAGTTACGTCCAACTAGGGATCTGCTTAAAGTCCCTCATAAAGAAACAAATTGATCTAACATCACCAAATAAATAAGGATCAGGTTTATTTTCATTTAGAAAAAAATACCAATAACACAACTACACAAATCACCATCAAAGACAACCAGATTAAGTCGAAGCAATTAATTTTCTGATTCACCTTTGCAACCTCTTCTAGCTACAAAGATGTGTTGAAAAGTTGGAATCAAAAAGTAGAAAAAAGAACTTGGGACAGCACTTCCTTTCAGTCGAAAAAAAAATGAAAGGAAGAAAAGGGGGGAAAAGATACGGAAGTTCTTAAATGCCCAGAGGGGAATTTAACAAAATAATAAAAGAATGTAAAGAACGATGAGGGAAACACATATCTTTTCATGGAACTGTAGAATGTTCCTTGAAGTCAGAAGTGGAAAACTAGAACTGTTACTTTATATTTGCTTGGAAGCTGAAACAGAGCCCACTAAAACACGCATGCGGGGCCAATTCTTGTGCACTACTTGCTCCGTAGCAAGGGGGAAAAGAAAAGGTCTTCTGAATCTAAATTAACAGAACAAATAAGCATAACTTTCGAATCCTCCATTGATTGATTCCTTATGACATTTCTTACAGAGATACAGGACAGATCAGAAGAACTGCATTACGGTTAGAATCTTGGAAGAATTATATGATTATAATTTATAACATTACATGAATAATATAGAGTAACCATATTATCTAATTTGCAGAACATATATAAAACTTATCAAAAATAAATTTATCTCTGAGCACCAAAAAATTTGATCCTTTCTCCTTTACCTATCGGGTTTTGACGAATTCTGCATCGGAAACAGCAGAGTTCTCGATTTGGCTAGCCTCGTCTTCGTCAATCGGAGCAGGCAGGTTGAGATCTATGAAGCTGTTTCCAAACTTTGCTGAAGTTGATGGAACTGTTGCGGGTGCTGACCCAGTAACATGGGTTCTCTTGTGTCCACCAAGTGCTTGACCCGAAGCGAAGACTCTGAAACAAACGGGGCACTCGTGGATTTTCTTCTCCACGCCACACGTCCCACCTTTCTTCCTGTGCTCAACTTCCGCTTCTTCACCGTCCACTTTCACGTTCACTTTGATCTTCTTGTGACTCGCTCGGTGTCCCCCCAAAGCTTGGTACGATCGAAACACCTTGTTGCACGTGTCGCATTTGTACCTTCCTCGTACTCGGTTCTTGCACAGTTTCATCGTCTCTTGGGATTCCTCGCTCTCCTCGAACGCTTCGTCTTCCTCCTCTTCTTCCTCCTCCTCCTCTTCCTCCTCCTCGTATTGATCTTCCACCTCCATGAATTGCGGTTGGTCCTTATGTCGCTTCCATTTGTCCCTGGAAAGCAGCATCAGACAAAACGCCACGTCTTCCTCGGTAGTTGCTTCGGAGACCGAGCTCGCAGGTTCGTGATCCACCCACGAATCTGTCTTACTCTTCTTCTTCATCAGGGCTTCATGTTCGGTTCCGAAAACTTGCTTCTTGATGCTGGGGGTGGTATAATTGTTAGTATCATTATTAAGATCATTATAATAATAATAATTGTTGCTATTAATATTATTATTATTATTGTTATTCCATGGCCTTTTGGATCTTTTACGAGTTGGGTTGCTCTTGGATGACTCGGACTCGCTCTCTCTGTCATGGACGATCGCGGAGCCAGTATCTGCAGCTGCGAACGAGAATTCGGGATCGACGAGGCGAATGCTTCGTTTGGGGTTCTCTCTGAGGCCGTAACAGAGACTCTTGTCACCGTCTTCGTCATCATCGGATGATGAAGATGAAGAAGAAGAAGCTGATTCGGCTTCGAAGCTGAGTTGGATGGTTCGCGGTGACGCTTCTTCGGGCTTCGAGAGAGGAAGGTTCATCATGTGAGAGCGCATGTGACCCCCCAAGGCTCTGCCATTGGAGAAGCTCCTGAAGCAAAGCTTGCACTTGTGCTTGTCCATGGCGAATCAACGGAACGGAGTTCAACACAGTATTCGCATTTTGGTGAATTCAATTGCGCTGCTCTGATTATTGCTGTTGTGTTGCGCTTTGAGAGAGAAAAGAGAGAAGGGAAGGGATGGAGTACCAAGTATGAAAGGAGTAGGTGACAAGCATTCCTCCACCGAGAGATATAAAAATGTAGAACAAATAATAAAAAGTCAAAAAAAGGAAGAGAAAATTAAAATGGGGGGTTTCTTTATTTCCCTTTTTACGGAAACCGTAAAAAGAATTAAAATTTGAATTTATTGAGGTTTAATTAAAGATGTGCATGCATCAAGAGAGAGAAAGAGAACATGTAACATGCCACACTTGCCCGTTTCTGTATTTATTCCCCACTCAATCTCCCTTTTCTTTTTATTCATTTTCAAACCCTTTTTTCCATTGTCCAACCTACCCTTTTGCACCATATCAAGAAACTTACCAAAACTCAACCACACGCTGTTCCTATAATAGAAAATGACATTTTCTGATTTTCTGATTTTCTTCCCATCAATTTTTTTTTTCTGTTTCTTATATTGAAAGAGCCTTTTCGGTTTTCAGTTTCTTTACGTTCAATAATGAAAGTCAATGAATTTAATATATATCATTCAATAACAATGCACAAAAATTATATTATTTATTATAATTCATTAATTTTAATAATTGACTGCTTTAATACCGGTCAATGTATGAATTACATATTTTTAAATGAAATATAACGAAGGGTATTCTCGAAATTTAACAGAGATCTCTGTTTCAAGAACGAAGCTGAATAAAATTGCAAGAGGACCTTCTTTTCTTTAATGACAGAAACAAAACGACCTCGTTCAGTTTCCAACGTCACTGAACTGAAGGATAAACTACAACCGTCGAAAGGAAGAGTTACACGTAACTCACATCACCCACGTGTCATTTTAATACCAAATGGATCTCGCAAATACTAGTTTATGATAATGTTATTTGCAACTTAATTAATTAATTTATTATTATTATTATTATTATTATTATTATTATTATTATTATTATTATTATTATTATTATTATTATTATTATTATTATTATTATTATTATTATTATTATTATTATTATTATTATTATGAATAAGAAGTTTTGATTGTGTTGGTTATGTGTAGATAGATAATCTGAGATCCAATTGTGAGCAATGGTAGGTTTAGCTTGCGGATGATCTTTGATTTAGTTTCAAATAGTATTTAAGTATCCCAAATGAATGAATATATGTTTATTTTGTGTGTTCTTGAGAATTTGAATGTTGTGGTGTTGAGATCGATTATGGTTTCCTTCAATTTTGGATCTTTTTGTTGAACAAGAGTGTGATGGGAATGAAGGGTGAGAAATGGGTAAGAAACTAACTGTCCTTCCTTTGAGAAGGGGGGGGTATTCAAATTCCACGAGAAGTAAATGCCGTTTTGTTAGGGGTTGGTAGACCAAGTCCCACTACTAACTCTCATTGCCACTGCCCCCATACATACACATACATACTCCAGCTTTCCTTTATTTTCTTCTTTTCCTTTTCATTTCTTCAAAACAATATGCAACTTATGACATGCCATGTCTATCAAATTCATTTGGCTTAAATCTCTACTTTCTTTATAATATAATTCTCTACATCTGTCTTTTAATCTTTATAAAATTTTAATTATATATTTAATTTTCCAACTTCTAAAATTAAATAACTTTAATATATTATCCACTTGTTAACAAAATAAAATCAAATATTTATTACAATTACATGCATTCAAGTTTGTTCTTAAATTTCGCTATTACTTATGTAGATCAGGAATTAATTCTATTATCGCTTATATACATTTAATATTTTCAATTAAAAATTAAATAACATATTAATTTTGGATTAAATTGCTTAATTTAACATCGCTATGAAATCAAATCTATATTTAAAATTAAATGTGTATAAATATATATTTATACACTATATGAGAAAGAATGGATTTAATTCAATTATTTTATTTTTCATAATATATCGGCAATGGACGCCGATGCAAATGAGGTGTGAAAATTCATATTTCATGTATATCCATGAAAGACTAGGAATAAAAAGGTCAAATGAGAGGGAATTCGGTATTATTGTCTTCCATTGACCAATTTCTAAAGTACTATATAATAACAGTAAAGTAGAAGTCAAAGTCCTTGTGACATGTGGTTGGAAAGGTAATATCAAGTTATTAGTAGTGAGGAGTTTCGTAAGTTTAAATTTCGTGATTTTCTTGAATACAATTAAACTGTAAAATGATAAAAATAAAAAAGAAAATCACATTTATGAAGATTACAATATTGGTCTAGTGTCTAGCGTTTTAAACTAATATTTTATATAATATAAATAATCTTAATAATATCAATATGTGTGTGTGTGTGATAACATAATTTATTTGTTATATATATATATATATATATATATATATATATATATATATATATATATATTAGAATTAGTTTTGAATATTAGTTTTTTTTGAAAATTTTAAATTAATTTAATTTTTTAAATCTGTAAATGTATGAATTTAATCATTTTAACTAAATTTTATTAAGTTTATTTGACCTTTCAAACACATTTTATTGTAGTATTTTAATTTGTTTATATCGTTTGATATATGTTCGCTTCTATATTATCTTAGAAACATATTTAAAATGTCAATTAATTCCAAATTTTAGTGTAAAAGTTGAAGAATAAAAAATATATTTAATCTTATATATTATTATAATCTATATGTTAAGGACCTAAAAATTTTATATATTATTATAATATATATGTTAAGGACCTAAAAATTCTATAACTGTATGTTATACACAGTCGATTTGATAATTACCTATTTACAAATACTCATTCATACTCTCTTATTAGACGAATTGATAGAAACATATACAGTCTTTTATTTATGTTTATGTTTTTTTTTAATTAATAAGTTTTGAATATTAATTTATTTAAAAATACTTTAAATTGATTTCTTGAATTATTTTAAAGGCATTAGCTTTAGTTTGGTGATACTAAGTTTTGAACCATTTTTTTATTGGCCGTTTTGGACGACGTAACATTATTAGAACATTCATATCTTGAAATTTGTCTATTACTATCTTTATTGTTTAATTTATTAATTTATATTTTCATAAATCTATATTCGTCTAATCCTATAAAGCACTTCCAGTGGGCTTATATTTATAATACACAACATCTGGTTCTTTTATGGTCTAAATTTATGAGATGAAAATACGAGTATTTTACAATTCACAGTTATTAATAACTCTATAATTATATTGATTATTATTATTAATGTTCTTATTAAATTTGACTGAACAATTTCTAAAGTGAGTTGACCTGATTATTAATGTGGGATTAAACTCCAAATCATTAAGAGAAAAAATTCACCTACAAAAACTCTCACACTAAAGTTCATCTGAATTTGTGGACAAATATCTGAGTAAAAATGATTATTAGATGAATTGTATTCTTGTAATAAATAAATTCTACTATCATGAATGAATTATATTTATATCACATAAAACATTATCATGTTCTCATAAAAATTATATTTACTTTATTCAAGGATAATTACATGGATCATATTTATTGAATCCTTTTACATCCTAGGCCTACATGAGCTTTACCAATTTATATCATTATATTATAATAATATAGATGATAGGTACAATATATATATATATATATATATATATATATATATATATATATATATATATATATATATATATATATTAACAATAAGATAAATAAATAGGTTAAATTATATTTTTCTTCCCATTTTTGTAAGAAAATATCGATTTGATCTTTCTTTTTATTTATCTCAATTTAATCCCTATTTTTGTAAATTTAATGTAATCAAGTTTTTCCGTTAGTATTGTAATAACAACGTTAAAGAGATGTTATGTGTTAGTTTGTAGTTTTTTATTTTTTGAAAAAGAAATTTATGATGTTTTTGTTTCTAAAAGAAATAAAAAGTTGTTACGTGTCGAGCTGACGACGTGCCACGTGAAAGTGATAGTGTGATGTGCAGTGGCAGTGTCACATGTCATTGTGACACTAGGTATCATTTCCTCATTTTCAATTTAGTCCCAATATTTTTATTTTGTTTCAATTTAGTACAATTTTTGTAAAAATTACAATTTCACCTCTCTCCAAATTGAAACAAAAATTAATTTTTATTTAAATATTATACAAATATTTTTATTAAATTTGATATTTTTATTATATATTTTTAACAAAACTTAGTTTATTTAAATTTTTATTTCACATTCAACTTTATTTAAAATTGTTTTTAAATTTAAAATTTATATGTATTAAATTGTTACATAATTTGTTTAAAGTTATTTTAAAATTTTACATTTCAATTTAAATAATTTTTGCTTTTACACCAACTCAAACATTTGTATAGAAATTATTGAATTTAGATAATTTTTATTTTTACACCAATTCAAACATTTGTATATAAATTATTTAACCTTACACATTTTAAAAATATAATAATTTGAAATATAAATTCAAATAAGAAAACAATATTAAAGATTGATGTAATAAAATATCAATACAATTATTTGATTTTTTTTTCTATTAACATTATTTTCTATTAACAACTTTAAAACAATTTTAAATAAAGTTCAATGTAAAATATAAATATAAATAAACTTAGTCTTGTTAAAAACATTTAATAAAAATATCAATTTTAATAAAAATATTTGTATACCATTTATATAAAAATTAAATTTGATTTCAATTTGGAGAGGAACAAATTTGTTCAATTTGCAAAAATTGAGATTAAATTGAGGCAAAATAAAATACATGGACCAAATAGTTGAGAACTAGGAAATGACACGTGAGGTAACAGTGACATGTGGTACTGCCATATCACACGGTCATTGTCACGTGACACGACGTCAACTTGACACGTGGCAAACTTTTAATTAAAAAAAGTAAAAAAAAATAAAAAAAATGAAAAAAAAAACTATAAACTAACAAATGACAGCTTTTTAACGTCGTTAGTTCAGTACTAATGAAGATGACTTTATTGTATCAAAATTTTCAAAATAGGAACCAAATTGAGACAAATAAAAAAAAATGAACTAAAATGATATTTTTCTATGAAAATGGAAACCAAAGACATAATTTAACTTAAATAAATACTAAAATTTAAATTTTGTATTTATTATAATTCTTTTAATTTATATATTATGAACAAGAATTACGTCATTATTATAGTAAAGAAAACATTATCTAAACTTATATTGTAAAACAACGTCTCTTTATTCATTACAAATGTAATTAATTAATATGTTATCGAATATTTTTAAATTGAATTTATATAAAGTATTTATTATAATTAACTGAATTTGTGCACCGCCCAAATTTAAAATACAATATATTACAAAGTAGACTTGATATTTTTACCGATGATACAAATTTAAATTTACAATGGAATGCTTTAACAATATTTAGTACTTTTAATTTTCATATTAAGATAATTAAAAATAATTTTTATTGATCCGATCCCACGATCAGATAATATCATTATAGTCAATCATTGTATCTGAGGTAGTGTTTACTTTAAAATCTGGAGTTTTGTCATTGTTTTGTCCTTAAAATACACTTCAAAGAGTTTAAAGAAAAAGAGAAATTTAACTTTTCTTTACCTCGACTGTTAAACGATATAGGACTATTGGGTGTATGAAAACATTTATAATACTAAAATATTATATATACATATATATATATATATATATATATATAATAATAATAATAATAATAATAATAATAATAATATATATTCTCA
>Ga0209589_1002785_pt1 | contig 30460 bp, 12 predicted proteins | sample CowpeawhiteBW_FD_187525 | JGI IMG/M metagenome (GOLD analysis project Ga0209589, IMG submission 187525) | Root nodule microbial communities of legume samples collected from California USA - Cow pea white BW (SPAdes) (version 2) | ecosystem: Host-associated > Plants > Roots > Nodule | place: USA...
TATATATATATATATATATATATATATATATATATAAAACTATAATAATAATATCAAACAACTTTTTTTAAATAACTACGTTATCCTTGATTTCCCAAATATGAAAATACGTAAGAGCGAGATAGAATCCTCGTTAGGCTAAAAAATATAAAAGATCATTTTATTTATTAACCTTTAATAATTTTGTATGTGCTTTTTTATTTTATTTTATTTTTTTAGGGAGCAACAAATAATTTTAAACATCAAATTCTATTTTACATACTTAATTAAAGAGGGAACCGTCTTAAGACGGGCATTTTGGGTGCTAAAGTCTTTCCTATACGTAATTGACTCCCGAACCCAAATTTGGTTCCGAAGACCATTTTTTTTAAGTTTTTTCTATAGTTTTCCATAATAAATTATGGTGGCAACTCCTTTGTACTATTTTTAAATTATTTTTGTCGTCCCGTTGCGATCTCGGTTGCGACTCCTTGGTAATGTTGATTTAGCAACGAATTTTGACCATTACCGACGGATTTTGATCGTCGGTAATATCAGTTTTTCTTGTAGTGATAACTTCATTTCTTAAAAACTTAGTTTCCGCAAATAAATTCTTAAGCCACAAAAATCAAGCTGAAAATGTTTTTGCCTGTATATGAAAGCCTTTATTCCCAGAATTAATGACTTAGCAACAATTAAATAACTCCAAACACACTTAAACCAAATATTAATTAAACCTAGAATCTCCTGTAACATATATAATCGAGATGAAACTTGGATTATTAAACAATATATGATCCTAAACTCCATGTTTGAAGCAACTAGAACTAAACAAAGATTCCAAAGGTTCTTTATTTAAAAACCAGGATGAGAAATCTTTATTGGAATGCACTCAATCTCTCACCTACAAAACAGAAACTCCATATACGAATGGGAAGCACAAAGGGACGAAGCCAGTTCCAGAATAATTATCAGGTTATGCAACTTCATCAATTCCATCTCAGAACCAATTATTTTTTATTACGAACGACATCACCAATTTCTTCATATATTTTCTTTTTCTATCATTTTTCCATTGCTAAAATTGAATTTCCATCTACTGACTTGCATTTTTACTATTTTCTGCTCTAATCTTTCTATTATATTCTACTTACACTATAATTTTTGGATTAAAACACAGATTGATGCTAGCAGACAATTCATCGAAAAAAGAAACAAGAAAATGTACAATCAATTCAAGTAACGAATATAAAATGGAGGCTAAAACGATTCAAGGTTATATCAAAATATTCAATGAAATCGGTAATAGATGTAAACGTCCTTAGCAAGATAATTCTCTATTGATCTTCAGTTCTTCTAGAATATCCAGAATCTTCTAGGATCAACTTTCTTCCTCCAAATCAGATAGGTAAAAAGTGGAGCACAATAAACAAATAAGTGGGGAGCTAAATTACTTTTTGTTCAATTTTTAAAATTTACTGATAAATCTTTCTTTTATCATACAAAGGTATGTACTTCTTATGTACCACAAATTTGATTATAAGTCACAAAAATCAACCCTTATTGCTTGCATTGAATGACTGACTTGGAACAAACCATGGAAAACCATAAAAATAAAATAAAGTCTGGGAAAACCAAATTTAACATTCGAAAGTCTGTTACGCTTAGGCTACGTATTAGCACCCTACAGTGTCCGTCCAAAGACGGTACCTTTAATTAAATTGCAAAAGAGATGTGTTTATTTTAAATACTTACGTTTCCCACAAATAAGAAAATATTGAACAAAATTATTTTTGGAGTGAAAAGGACTTGACAAGGATTAACCTTGGTCCTACGTATTCTCATTAAAAATTAGAAATTAGGCTACGTAGTTCTTCATAGAAAAGTTTGATTAAATTATTTAATTTTTGAAAGTTGTCTTTTTGACATTTTTAAAAATGAGTGTCATGTAACACGTGCGGTCGGGTTGACACCAAAAACATTTTTTATATTTTGTATTTTTGAAAAGGAGTTTCATGCGACGCGAGTGGTGATTGGACACCAAAATACAATAACTCTTCTTCTTTTATGGACTACATCCATATCAAAATAAACGATGATTGTTTATCAACAACCATTTCCCAACAAGTATACTGGTACGTAATAATATCAACAAGTATCACATCCACGGGGATTTAGCCAGTATATTGGTAGTTTGATTTTTGTGTTTTTGGTTTATAAAGAGTGCAAGTAAATAAAAATAGTAGTTATTAGATAGATTGAGTGGAGTAGGGGCTATGAATTGATTTCATTTCATCTTCTTCTACTACACCACTACCATCTTGTTTACTTACTTTGCAAATCATTCAAAGTCTTGGGAGTACTCTTTCCATGTAGATCTAGGTTCATCTCTGAATGCACTAGAACCTAAGGACTCCAAACCTCGGTGTGAATGAGTCCTTGCATTAATGTGCAAGGCTCTCTCTCCTCCAACATCCACTCTAGTATGCCATGAAGCATCCAGTACATGTATCATGATTTGATTGGACCATAGTTTGGACCGGTTTCTCAACTCAAAATCCAAACCAGTTAAATAGATGAGCGATTAAGTCATCATTAAGCATAAATAAAACCACAAACAACAAAATGAAAGCAAAGATAAATACCCAAGAAGTAGAAGTGAATAGAATCAGAATTAATTACATCAAACATGGACACAAGGGAGTTCAGTTACTCGTAGAATATTACAATGCAATTCCAGCAGCATCTACACATAAGATCTACACTAAGAGCACCTCCCTCGTGCCTCACAGACCCTCTTCTGTCCTAGTACTACATTGTAGAACCTCCACTCAATGCTTAGAATGAAGACCCAAGGTCTTTGTTTGTAGGAATTTTTAGGCGATGTTCAACCCAACTTTTGGTGCTCAGCCATAGGGGTTACTTCACAAGTGGGTTTCCTTCTTAGCTTAACCTCTTGTCCTAGTGCTTAGCACGTGACCTTTCCTTCTTGAAAGAGTTTTCTTGGCTGCTAAGCCTTATGGATTTGGGCTCCAAGTTTCCTTGCAAAGAGGGTTTCCTCACGAGGCTCAACTCCATTTCTTGTGCTTAGCCAAAAAGTTCAAATATGTTGTCATGTATTTTCTACTTCCATGGCTCAGCTCCAGTATTGTGACTCAGTTGCATACTTGATATTTTCTTTAATTTTCACTAAAAAACAGCAAAATACCATTATAATTCATAAAATTATATTCTTCAATATCTCATTATGTATCTTAAACTAAGGAAGTTTGTTTTGTACATAACTATATATCACAATTTTGGATGTTATAGGCAATCACAACTACAATTCATTTTTTTTGTTATATTTTTATCACATGGTAGGTCATTATTGTGTCGGTACCATGTGATATATCAATAACTTGACACATGCCACAAAAGTTAAACAAAAAATAATAAAAGAAGTAAAATAAATAAATAAAATATTGATAATACTACAAACATGACATGTATGAACACAACATTAATGTCAATCTAAAAAAAAATGACCTAATTAGATCATTTATACAAATACGAGTCCTTAATTGAACCAAATAAAAATCAGAGAACTAATTGAATATTTGAAACGAAAAAGAGAACTGAAAAAGGATTTTAGTCTAAAAAATATTTAATGGATGAAAGCCACGGCTGTTTTTGTCTGTCAACTGAAGCGAAACAATGCTCAATGAACTTGTATTGTTCTGTTGCTTCCCTCCATTCATGTTCAGTGTCACCAATTCAAAAGCGGAACATGCCATAGTCAATTGAATACCTGGTGAAAGAAGTAGAAATGTAACATGTTCCAAATACCTTGTGTTGAATATTCTATACTACCTAAAGCTTTTAAACCAAAAGCAACCATTACTGAACTTTATTATAAAATTATTACAATGCCTCATTACATTAACCATCCAAATACTAAAATGCACTTTTTTGCCATAACTAAAATAAAGTTATTCCTTATCACTAAGGTTTACATATTGAACCTACCTCGTTATCTTTTCCATCCTATTTACTTTCAATCTAAAAAAGAGTATGAGTGAACCCTTAATTTAGATCTTGATGATGAATAACTCATACTAAAATGAACTGCATATTTTAGGAACTAATGGTAATATGATCAACACAAGGTGGTGGTTCTTTTTGCTCTACTTTTTTATGTTGATGGCATCAACTTCCTCATGCATGGTTAACTATGCATCAAATACTCATAATTGATCTCATAATTTTAAATTAAATCGTGTTTAGTCCCATCAAGATTGTTGATATTGTGGAAAATTATAGACAAATAAGGTTGATGCGGCCACAATTGCAACAATTGTATTGCTAACAACTATATCTTACACCTAAACAAATATCCATTTAATATGCAGAACATATGCAAGCTACCACTTAGATCACTGACAAACAGTGGAAAACAGAATTAAGCAAACTGTTCGACGAAAGTTCACACTGACTAACTATGCACTCAAGGTGTTTGATGAAATGCATGATGAACATGAGACAGCCAATTCACAATGTAATAGAATGGAATGCGATCTAAATGAATTGAGCAACTAATATGCATGCTTATTACTTAACATAAGCGCATGAAACCTAAAAAACGCAATCCAAATTCGTAACTCAAAGATCAGCAAAGAACCCGTGTACATATGGCTCGAAAGTGCAGAGCATGAATCGTGATGCTTGTGAAATGAGGCAATAAATGAACTAATAGTGTCAAATGATTCGCAAGGAGATGAATAGAACCTAGAAACACGAACGGAAGCGAATGATGCAGTATAAACAAAGATCCTAAAATTCGAACCCTAAATTCTACTGAGGAACACAGTTAACGAACTTAACCCTCAAAGCCACTTTTTCCTCTTTTTCTGAGTTTAATGCGAAACTAAGTGATGCAACACATTCAGAACAATCAATCTTAGCTACACAAAATATTCACAACTCAACGTACAGAATTCACATACAGAATTGAAATTCACCAAGGAAAATACTCAAGAACACTTTGAACTTCGAATTTATCACCAAATCTGCTCCCAATGACTATAGGCTTAACACAGAAACCTTGGAATTTTGTGATTTTTTGGACACACTAGGTTATTGGCATGAATGCACTAAAAAGAGAAAAAACAGGACAAGATTCTATGCTACCTTCAAAACAGTTAAAGAAAATCTATGTAAACTATTTCCTACATCTTTAAAGCAGTAAAATAGAACTAAAATCAAGGTTAACTACTGAAAACTGTAAATGAACCAAAATCTAGCATGTGCACTAAATTCTACCTAGCTAAAACTAGACTAAAAACTTCTTGTCAAAAATGGAACTCTACCACAGTCTAGGATTTCGAAATCAAACTACACCTACCACAGAGCTCCAAAAATTATATTCTTGCATTCAAATCAAAGGTAATTGAATCAGGAATCCATTGCAAAAGGAATCAATTCAATTGGATCTCCATGGAGAAAGTTATAAGCCAAACAAGAGTAGAGGTCAAAGCTGTCAGCATTTATTTTTTTCATGCAACCTAATCTGACTTTTTATGCTACAACTATCCAAACAGAGAAGTAACTATCTGAGCAAGTGTAAAACATCAAGATAAAACTACAATTGAACTAATCTACCTATTTTCTAAATAGAATCAAAAAGCACAATTGAAACTAGCTAAATCTACCTACAACATAACCGAAACTGAAGCAGAATTTTAAAAACCAGAAAAAAAAAAGTGCAGAACTGAAATCTTAAAATCAAACCAAAGCAAAACCAATTAGATGAACTATCTTCAAGCTACTGAGACTAAAAACAACAACTGTACCTGCAACCAAAAAAATTAGAACAACTAAAACCAGAAAAACAAATTGTTAGTGCTGTCAGAAAAAAAAAATTCTAAGAAATTCAAAAATTCAAAACCTCCTCCCACACTTAAACTACACATTGTCCTTAATGTGGCAAGGGAGTAACTAAAAACAACAAAAATAAGAGAAAGGGACCTAATATATCCTAGACAAATGAAAAAGAAAAGAAAACTAACCTACTCCTAAAACTACAAACAAATTAGCCTAATTCAAAGTGGTCTCAAATCAAAATTAATTTTCTTTAGTTTTATGTAAAACACACTACGTTCTATCTTACTATTTATTATTCTAGCTATGACTATATAAACTACCATGCAAGTTCTACTACTATTCTTATAAACAAAATCTAAATATTGACTCATCAGCCTTGTTCCCTAGTGCTTAACCAATCTGGCCAGCGTCTCCAAGTGTGCATTAAACTGGTTCTGCCAACCATTTTCCTGCAGTTGCAGCAGCTCTCTGTCCATTAGAGGTTGCTGAACGTGTAAAACTAGACTAAGGACTTTAAGTTCCCTCACAACAGCTTCAACCATTACAAATTTAGCAAACTGAACTGCACCTGTGCTTTTAGTGTTAAATTCAGCATTCAAATCAGCAACTATATGCATGTCCAGATCTAAGTCAGAAACAAAATCTGATTCAGCAGCTAAATCCTCAACAAAGATAGGTGGAGCCTCAAAATCTACAGCATTAGCCTCAATTGAACTGCAATCTGTTCTGAACAAGCATTCTGAAATTTCTGGAATTTCTGAACTTATCACATCCGCAGCTGTATCACACTCATTAAACAAAAATGCAACAGCACTATTAGGATCTAAATCAGCGATCATGTTAGATGCAAAATCAGAACAAGCTACAGTTTCATCAACATCGAAGTCAACATGTAATTCAGCACCTTGTGCATCAACATCGAAATCAGAATCCAATACATCATCGAAAAGCACATTAAAATCTGTACAAACATCAGCCATGCTATTTACTACTGGAATATGCAAATGATCATTGGTATGGTGAAACAATAGTATTAGGAGCAAAGCTAAGTGCATATTCATTATTCTCTAAAGGTTCACCATACACATGCTGAAAAGCATCAAAATCAGACTTAGGATCACACACATCAGCATCAAAATCCATCTCAAAATACTGCAGCACTAGAACATGATTTTTAGCTTTATTAATTTTTTTCCTGATACACTTTAGAGGTTCTGAAATCAATGTCAGAATCAGAATTAGTAGTTGCCTCATTACTTACTACCTTCTCCACTGACTGACCGAAACTTGACTCAAATTTCCTATTTTTTAACTCCTTCACTACTGTCACTAAATGAGCTACTTGATTAGTCATATCTTGAAAATCTGTCCCAAAATTCTGATAATTTTGCTGGGATTGCTCACTGAATTGTGGCTGCCATGGCTAGTCCAAAAACTGGTCACAATGTTGGGGTTTATATACATCTCTCTGGTGATCTGGTGCAGTCCAATATGACTGTGACAGCTGCTGAAATGGTGAATCAAAGCTCAGCACTGGTACAACATATTGCTATTGGAATGGTGTACTATATGGCTGCCAAACACGGTTAGAATAGTCTGCAGAATGCATGCTATGTGCGTGTGGTTGAGCAGGATAAAATGGAGAATTATCTCCAAATGCACAACGGTTATACATGATTAAAAAAAATAATAATCACAAAAACAGACTTAAACAATCTATAATAACAAAAATCAAATTTACTCACAAATTACACATCATCTAAAACTGCCATTTCCCCGGCAATGGCGCCATTTGATGAACTGTTTTTCTTAGCCACATTAAGTTCATTCAAAAGCAATTTCCCCCGGATACGGAAACGGGTACGGATATGACACGGACATGAACACGAAGATATGACTAAATTGAAAAAATATAGGATACCGGACACGGTATGTATATACATGTTAAGTTTGAAACTGTCAACTAACACAAAAATGATTCTAATCTATCTATCTAATATCTAGTATGCAAAAAGTAGTGATAATATAATATTTGTTCCTTATTTTAATTGTCAAAATCATGTCAAAGATAAAAAAATATCTTTCAAATTGGACATAGTGTGTCCTACAAGTATCGTACAAGTGTTGGTGTCCGATCCGTATCGGACACAGGACACACCATTTATGAGGCGTGTCGGACCCCCTAAATATAGTATAGAGACAACCTTGGGTATCAATCCGTGGAAATGACAACGACTAATGATTAACACGCAATTAAAACTTTAAATTACAGTCTATCAAAAACCAAATCAAAACTATATTTCCACAATTGGACACCTATAACAGAAATACAGAAACATTTAAAAACACAAAGACATGTAAGAAAATATGTAACTCTAATTACCTTGTGCCTTAATAATACAATAAACAGAAACAATGGTTTTCGACGAGAATTAATAGAGTTTTGAAGAAAAATTATACCCCTTAAGAGAAATTGAAAATAGTATCGACAACCTAAAGCAAAAGCTGATGCACTAGTATCAGCACAGCGAGCAAATATGCATGTCATAAGTCACAGCATTATCTTGTTTAAACTGAGTGTTATTCTTCAGTAAATACAAAATTGAAGTGATCCAAAGTTGGTGAAATTGAAGCTCACTTTTTGAAAGAATCTACAATATTGAAACCATTCTCAGCTTTCATTTTGAGTTATTTTATCCAGACATGATCCTTTAATCCCTATGATATGAAGTAGCCACTATAAAAGGTTCAGGCATTTAAGCCGGCCCAGTTCTTGAAAGCAATAAGTGCTTCCATTTTTCTAAAATTTCTTTTCCTTAACTTTGCCACCCTGAGCTTTTTATGGGTCTCCATGAATGCTTGCTTGTATCTCCACTTATCAACAAATATTTTCATCTCATTAGCTTTCTCCACAACTTGCATAACAGCATCAAAGAAACCACCCTTAACCATAGCATAAAGGAACGCATCAACCAAATTTTGGTCAAACTTGATCCCCTTCTGCACATCCATGGATAGCTTCCTCTTAACCTCGTTCCACAACATCAGCACGAGAAAATATTTCTCAGCCAAGACATATCCATTAATCATAGACAAGTATGTCTGATCGTTTGGCTCAAACTGCAGGAACATCATCCTTCTAAAAGTTCTTCTCGCATCTTCAAGTCTCCCAGCTTTACAGAAAGCATGGATTATAGAATTCCAATCATGAGTACCTACATCAATCCTAGGATCCTCAACCACCTCATCCAAGAAAGCTGCCATCAACTCAGGCCGATGTTTTTCCATCAAACCTGTCATTATAGTTAAGTAACTTCCTTTCAAGTCAGGAATCCTTGCCTCTCTCATGTCCCTAAACAGTGAAAATGCTGACTGAAAATCTTGGCTGCACATGGATGCTTCTATCAAAGCATCATAGGTTCCCACATCCAACTGAAGACCTGAATTACTAATCTCCATCACCAATTGAGTAGCCTCAGCAGTTCTATTTTCTTTACAGTAAGCCTTCAAGATAGGTATATAGACCCCAAGACCCACAGAGGCCCCCTGAACATCCATCTCATCAAGAATACTATGTGCTTTATCAGATAATCCAATACTAACACACGCATTAACAATACCATACCCTATAGACCTATCAACCACAATATTTGAACCCTCTATCTTCTGAGCTTCAACAATCAAATTAGCCAACCCCTTGATATTTCCCTTCTGAAAATAAACCTTAATCACTTCACAGAAAGTTTCAACACCAAAACCCCAATCCTTCCCACATCCATCATTCAGAAATCTAACAATAGTGGCCTCCACAGATGCCAAATTCTCAGACTTAACATAACCCTTAATCAAATTACAATAAAAACCCTTCTTGTTGAAACAGCCAAACCCACCCATCAAAACTTCTAACTCCCTAATCTTCTCTTCCAAGCCCTTGAGTGCATATAAATACCCCAGAAATCCAAAACTGAACTCATCAGGCCTAACCCCTAAACTTGACATTGTCCCCACAACCCTCTCAGCATCACTTACAGACTCAAGCTCACAGCAGCAACCTTCCAGTGCTGCATTGCAAGCACCAACATCAGGCTTCATGAACTCAACTCTCTCCTCAAGAGCTACCCTACAATTCTCCTCAAAGAGCCTCAAGAAAGCAGCAAGGTTACCACAGTTCCTACTGATCTCAACAAGCACGGGCCCCCAAACATGAAAGGGAACAAAGAACCTGAACCTGAGCATGGACCTGACAAGGGCAAAGGCAGGGGCTGGAGTGTTGGCACCCTTCATGGAGAGGAGCATGTGGTGGAGGGTGTCATGTTGGAGCAACAAGGGGTTCTTCTCCATGAGAAAGAGAGCAGAGGCAAATGCCCTCTTGAGGTTGAGGGTGTCACCATGGGAGGAGAGGTGGGAGAGGAGGGAGTTGGTGAGGGGTTTGGGAGGGAAGGCTTGGTGGGTGGTGAGTGCCTTGAAGGACTTCCATGCCTCATCAGTGTTGCTGCTTAGGAGGGACTTGTGGAGGGTGGTTTCCAGAGTGGAGAGCTGGGACGGTGAGAGGCAAGTTGGTGCCTTTGGGGAGGGTTCTGAAATGGGTTGCTGCTTGTTTTTGGTTAGGGCAAAGACTGAGGGCTGGAGGAAGGAGTAAAGGGTGGGGTTTTCAGGAGTGGATGAGAAGAACAGGGCTCTGTTAGGAAGAACAAAGGACACAACTCTCTTTCCCATTCTTCTTCATTCATCCAATCTTCATCATCATCAACACTACGCATTTCTTAATTTTCTCATTCTCAATCACCCGCCATCAGAATTGCAGGGTTAGGGAAGAGAAGGCCATCTCTTTTCTTTGATGTCCTTTATATTTTTATTGAATATGTACATTGATTAAGACTAATTAATGTAAAGGCTGGAATAGCTCAGTTGGTTAGAGCGTGTGGCTGTTAACCACAAGGTCGGAGGATCAAGCCCTCCTTCTAGCGTTTTTCAATTTTCATTTTACTAACGTGTTTATTTAATGAATTATAAACTAAATTAACATCTGGTCGTTGTAGTATAGTGGTAAGTATTCCCGCCTGTCACGCGGGTGATCCGGGTTCGATCCCCGGCAGCGGCGAGAATTTAAAATTTTTATTTATAATTAAATATAATTTGTCTTCTTTTAAACGTTCTTTAAGTATGTTTATTTGTAGTATAGTGGTAGGTACTATCATCTGTCTCCCCGAGTAGCCCATGTTCGATTTTTGTCGACGTTTTGGTTGTTTTATATTTTATTTTACAGTTTCTTATATGTTTTATGTTTTTTTAAATTTTTATATAAACGTAATTAAACTTGAAACTATATTTTTATTGGATTTTTTTAATGGTTTAAAAATTTTGTTAACATAAATTTAATAATAAAATTATCTAATAATTTCAAAATAAAAAATATTTTTATATAGTTAAGAAATCATAATAAATTTTACAAATTAAAAGAAATCAATTTTTTAATTCATTAATTAAATTATTAACAAATATTTCAAAATAAAAAACATATGATTGTATAAGAATTTAAAAGTATATATAAAAAAAGATTTAAAAAAACTATTAACCATATTATTAAGAAATAGTTTATAATTAAAAGATATGTTAAAATAAAAATTTTAAAAATATGAAAGCTCTAAACTTTAGAAGATATAAATAATAAAGTATAAAAACAAGAAGTCATCACGACTTCTATAGTCAAAATAAAAAAAAAAAAATATATATATATAAAAAAATAAAAAATTTTATAAAAAAAAAAAAAAAAAAAAAATATATATATATATATATATATATAAGTGAAAATATGAATGTGCTGAAAAGAAAATCGAAGTCGTAATAAGAAATACAACTTTTATATGAATGTAAAAGTTATATTTTTTAGAGCACAATTTTATTATTTTTTTAATAGTTTAAAGTTGTGATTTTTAAACTTGACTTTACCTTTTTTACGTACTTTTTATAAATATGACTATCAATAATTTTGATAAAAAATTACACTTACTTTCTTTAAAAAAAAATATCATGTCAATTATTTAGATTATTTTGTAATCTTAGTATTATGGCTATTAACCAAGTTTCGAAATACAGGTGGAATTTTAATGTAGTTATCAACTTTTTAAATTTAATCATTTCATCAAAATTTAGTACTATTGTAAATGTACACGAAATTTGATCATGAAATTCGATGGATAAGTTACTTATTATTATAATAATTATTATTATTATTATTATTTTTTATTTGGTGGAGTGAAAAAAAAACAATCCAAAATTTCCTGTTTAAATGCGTTTTTTTTTTAAATTTATGTATTTTGAGTCTTTAAAAAAATATATTTTCCCTTAAAAATAAATTATGAGATTTAAAAACAGGAGATACCAATTTTCTTAGGATTCTTACAAATAGGGATGACAAAGTAAGCCAACTCGATTCACCTGCATTGGTTCACCACGGGTTGAACTAAAAGAGGATCAGCTCATTTTTGGTGAACCAGAATTTTGTAACTCAGCTTGAGTCACCATGGGTTCGTGGATTAGTGGATTGACTCACTTATGAATGTTTTGGTTTTAAATTTTATTTGTATATTTATCATAGTACAATAAAAGTATATTAGCTCGATTCATTTTTTTATAGTAGGAGAATCAAAGTGTTTACCTGAATTTTCAAATATTATTATAAAGATAGTAGTTAAAAATTAAAGTATCAACATATATAATTTGGCAACCAAATAAATTAAACATCTAAAACTATTGAAATATAATTGAACAATATTCTAATACTTAAAAATATCAGAAATAGTAAATCATTTTAATAAAAAAAACTTATAAAAAAATGGTAAAAATATTTATGAAGTGTGGTGGTGGGTTACAGGTTAACCCACCTTCAACTTGGCTCGAATCCGTTTAACTTGTGTGTTAAGTGAGTTAAGTTCATTTCCATTCACACTAATAAAAAACTGAAATTTTCGCAACTCTGCCTGACTTGAACCTATGGTGAATCGAGTTGGCTCACGAGTTAAAACTCATTTTGACATCTCTACTAACAAAAAATGCATCTATTTGTACAAATTTGACTTTTGCATTATACATATCATAAGGGATTGTGCTACTCAAGTTGCCTAACCTCACTTTGGTTGGTTTCGAGGGAGTGACATTAGGCTACCCTCCTCATGTTTTCACTTGCCTTCATGCTAGTTTAGCATGCCTTATCATGGTAGTGGTTGGCTATCAACTTGCTTCATACCCTTCATCATCGAAAACTATTGACCTGCCCAAATTGAACATGGTAGGTCAACTAGTTTTTGACTTGACCATATGAAACTTTGTGGCTTCATTGTCTGATTGATTTTAACACCGATGATGCATGAATTACTAGGAATTGATTTTGGTCGCCTCTCGATTTTCAAAGGAACTTAGGCATCATTGAAGGGCTAGAGGTGGCCATGACAATGAGAAGGGTTCTGACCTTGGTGATCACCAATAGGGGATGTCCCGCATAACGTACTTTAGTGTGTGGAGTCTCTCGTTGATCCTGACTTGAGTAGGCGATAGATTGGTTGGAGAGGCACCCCAACAGCATGCACTTGTATACAAATGTCTTGAGTCATTCCCAACTTTGGTAAGCGGTTAGATAAAGTGACCATTTTTTCAAATTTTTTCATTCCATACCTAGCGATGTGAGCATTGCGTCACTTGATGTTTCTATTTGGATACTTTCCAATGGTAGGTGAGGGGTGAACCATCTTGTGATGTGGTGTTTTGTGAACGTGAGAGGATGCGAATTATGATGAGGATATTCTTGTTGGTTGCCTCCATGCCTTGCACATCAAATGAACAAACACTCCTTTTGTTCCCATTTGGTGTCTTGGTTGATCATGCTTGGTTAACCCTTTTATTGCCTACTTATTAAATAATATTTATGTGGCTAGTTCAAATTGTACTTGTCTAGGCCTCTCATATGAGGTGTTGGAGGATCCTGAAGTCATGCACATGGTCCATCTTAGTAGTGCAAAGCACCAGCGTTGTGGCACACATGTTGGGACAATCCTTTCGAATGTAGTTCATCAAACTAACTCGAGTTCAGTGACTCCTAAAAACCAATTATGTACCATGAATGAGACCTTGCTCTTGATGCATAATGAGCGACATTATTGTTCACAACCTGTATCAAGTGCATAGTCAAAAGCGGGGGAGGATTTGCATACCACAATGAGCCTTTGCCCTTGACGCATGCTAATGGTGTGCGAAAGTGTTGTTCACAACTTGTGTCAAGTGCACGATTGAAAGTAGGGGATACTATTAGTTTTGTACCATGAATGACACATTGTCCTTGATGCATGTCCTTGATGCATAATGTGCAAATTGTTCTTCAGAACCTATGGTGTGGGGAGTGTTTGGTTGTCAGTTACGAATGCTACCTAGTTAATCTTGCTAATAATGATATTCTTGTCTCAAAGACTAAGTCATGAATGTGTAACTATGTACTAATTCAAAATTTGAAACAACGAGTGACTCATTAAATAAGATATAGTTTATTTGATGGCATTCACTACTTGAATAATCATAATAATTCTATAGCTAATACATGCAACAAACCTTGAATTTTTTTAAGGAATGCACTTATTAGATAAAAAGATTTAGGTAGGCTTTACATACTGCTTTGATTATTCATGATAACATGTTGGATCACATGAGTCTTGTGTCGGCAACGCATCCTTCAAATTTATGCCTTATCAACTTTCAATGATAGGATAATGGCCTACCATGGTGGTGATAAGTGACAATAAATTAGGGTTCAACTCTGAAAAGGGAGCCTGTGAAACAACTACCACATCCAAGACAGGTAGTAGGTGTGCAAATTACCAAATCCTAACACAAGAAGGTATTGATAAAAATAACAGTACTAGACTCATTAAGTGTAGTTGTAACATCCCTAAGAAATATTACTTATTTTAAATAAATAAGTTTTCCAATTAAAATAAATACCACATTAATTATAACTATTTCCCAAAAACGCGGGAAATTTAAAATCATAATTAGTACCATACATAATCCGAAAGTACCATAGCGTTATTTACAAATGATATTAAAATTTAACATAGAAAATATTTACATCAAAAACAAAACAGTAGAGTTTCTTTCAAAATCCCAAGTAGCCCATGCTCTCCGTCTCTAAGCAGCTCCTGGCTCACCTGTCACATCATCTGCTCCCGGATAACAAATTATCCGATCATCGTCATACACACACAGATAGGGTGAGCTATGCACAATAAAACATAAACAGATATAAGTGAAATAAATATGCTTTCCCACCCAAAACAATATAAGTACAAACTCATAATTTCCAAATCACCCAACCATGACCTCATAGTCCTTCATGAGTCATATGTATGAACTAGGTCTTGGGACTTCCCTGTGCTCCCACGAAACTAACTCATTCGTGGTCCAACTCTATGAGCCTATCCCGCTCATAGTCCTGCCCTACAGACTCCTCGCCTGTAGTATAAACATCCAAGTCTTATACTTGGACCCTGACACGCACGCAATCACCATACTATGGACTCCTCGCCCAATAGTAGCCGACGGGAACATCACAGTTCCTTGCCCATCGTGCGCCCGACACATGCAATCACCATACTAAGGACTCCTCGCCCAATAGTAGCCGACGGGAACTTAACCAGTTCCATGCCCATCATGTGTCTAACAACCGAGCACATCCCAGACCCCTAATGGACTTAGTCCTTCAAGCCCACACACCACAACACATGCATATGCAATCCAACCATGGTATAACAACCAAACACACCCACAAGCACGTAGAAACATAGTAAATAACATAAACTTGCTTAAATTAGGGACTCTTCGCCCAAACTAAGCTCTCAACCTCGCCTGGGCTAACCCAACTCGCCTGGACGAGCTTAAAACAGAAACCACACCACATTATCTCGCTTAGGCGAGATACTCTCGCCTAGGCGAGGTCATCACTCGCCCAAACACCCATCTCCAACTCGCCTGAGCTAAAACGCAAACAAAACATCACACATAGTCACGACATCTCGCTTAGGCGAGGTCATCTCGCCTGGGCGAGTTCTTGGTTCGCTCAAAACCCATTAACCCTCGCCTAGACGAGAAGTCGCGCTCAACACGCGCAACTTCAACACTATCTCGCTTAGGCAAAAATCATCTCGCCTGAGCGAGTGTACGTGTCGCTCAAACCCAATCCTCGTCGCCTGAGCGAGACGCTCATACAGCAACAGGGTTTGCGTCCCTGCTAATCTCGCCTAGGCGAGCCTGGCTTGTCTTACACTAATACGCACACAACATCAACACACCAAACACCAGTTTGTATCCCAATTCACACCAGTTTTGTGTACTAGTATTTCAACAACACATATGCATAATTTTTAGATTACCTTTGGTTCCCAAAACGCCAAGTACACACAGATAAATCATATCCAAAGCATAATCCCATTATATTCATACATTTGAGTCAAAAATTCCATTACAACAGTACCCAACCCATAAACCCCGAAATTCATCTCATTCAACATGAAACTCATCAAACACAGGCTATACCCAAATCAAGTACGACCTAAAGCATACAATTTCAAGTTCAGCTCCCCTAACCTGGATTATTAATTTTGACTTTTATAGGTGCCTTTAGGGTGGGTATTAAAAATAAAATGAGTTTGGGCTTAGGGTATTCTGCTAGGTTCTTTACCCTTCCACATTCACTCCCATCCAAGTTTAGTAAAAATAAAGGTTAAGTTCTGTCTACCAAGGTTTGAACTTATGACCTTCCACCCACAATAACAAAGCATACCCACTATGCCAAACCACATTTGGTGATATACACAATCAATCATAAGTTTACAATACCAACCACCTACTCATACATATTCTTAAAAATTAATAACAAAATAATCACACATAATTAACATACTTAAGACTCGAAACCAAGTCCACTCACACAAACCAAGTACTCTCAACCATTTGAGCTAGTACTTTTCCACACCACATTAAACCGCAATTAATGTCATAAAGGCGTGTTCTACCCGCATTTATTAATTAATTAATTAATTAATTTTCTCGGGTCTTACAGTAGTAATTGGAATGAGTAAAATTGAAATCCCTTAACGAGGATCAGGAAAGTTTGGTGCCAACAACTACAAAAATCCCAACTCCAATAACATATATTTAAGTTGTTGTAGTTAAAAAGTTCATAGTTGGACCTTGGGTGTGCATTAATCCACTAATCCCTTCTGTTAGAGATGCACTCTTAGCCTTAAACGGCTAGATCGTGCCTTAGGTGTTGTTACTTTGAAGAAACTAGAGTGCTTAAAGAAAACTTACACTTTAAATACATTAGCATAGAGTAAAACTACATGATTCTAATGCTATCGTGTTAGCATTCAGGATCAAAGTAATAATTAACAGGGACAATTAAGGGCATTCATATTTCATAGTCATAGGTGAAATTCTTGATTTTATAAAGAACAATTGCAAAATCATTTGCCAAGAATATTTTAATTAATAACGAAAGTTGGGAGCTTAAAGACATTCACACGATGTCTTAGTCTCAACTATAAAAAAAAAGAGTATAGTCGCAAGAGTGAAACTTAAAAGGACACCAATGAAGTCTACGATGGATTGCGATCATGGAAGTTTGAAATAACTTTTATGTAAGCTGGAATAGCTCAGTTGGTTAGAGCATGTGGCTGTTAACCACAAGGTCGGAGGTTCAAGCCTCCTTCTAGCGTTTTGTTCTCTTTTTCATCTCATATTTTCTATCATTATGTATATTACATCATATTTTTCACTATTTTTTATAACAAATTTAACAACTAGTATTAACGAATAAAAACTTTGTTCATAAAACTATTTGCAAATATATCAAAGATTCCTTTTTTTTCACAAAAAATATATTTTGTTTCTAAAAAATATTTTTACTTTTTTTTTTCATTTAACATCAATAGTATATGATATTTGAAAAATTTACTTGTAAAGAAAATAATGCAATTGATGTATTAAAAATAATTTTAAAATCTTTTCATGAATATTCTTGATTAGTATCATATTACTAGAGGAGGTAAAGTAGGATTATTGTCTATGAATTGGTGTCTAAATTTGGTGGTTTGGATTAAAGTTTTCAATAGGCTAATTTAGTTTGGTTTGTTCTTCTAAGTCCTTTATATGATTAAATATCTTTAAGAAAACATTGACACTAGCGAATGAAAGTAGAAGGGTTAAATTATTCTTTTGGTCCTTGTTTTTGTTAAGAAGTGTCAAATTGGTCATCAAATTACTAGAAGAGGTAAAATAGGATTATTGTCTATGAATTGGTGTCTAAATTTGGTGGTTTGGATTAAAGTTTTCAATAGGCCAATTTAGTTTCGTTTGTTCTTCTTAGTCCTTTGTATGATTAAATATCTTTAAGAAAGCATTAACACCGGAGAATGAAAGAAGAAGGGTGAAATTATTCTTTTGGTCCTTGTTTTTGTCAAGAAGTGTTAAATTGGTCCTTCAGTTCTTTTTTTTTTTCAATTTGGTCTTTATTTTCGTAAAAATGATTCAATTTGGTCATCGTCATCAATTTTGACCAAATAGTATTAGAGTCAATGTCACGTGTCAATTTATGGTTTTTTTTTATTTGTTTTATTTTTTCTTATTTTTTTTATACATATGTCACTTCACAGTTATGCTACGTGTCAATATGATCCAATTTTGTCCATATATTTATTTTTAGGTTTAATTTAGTCCAAATTTGTATAAAAATGAAGCAAGATTGTCCCTTTTTAAATTGAGACTTAATTTACTTTTTGTATAAATCTTATGCTAATATTCTTACTAAAATTGACACTTTTATTAAATATTTGTCGAAATACTTTTAAACAAACTTTTTGTTTTTTGTTTTATTATTAAACAAAGTTAAACTTCAAATATAATTTCAATAACTAACCATTTTGTCGTCATATATAAAAGTATCAAGTGTACTATATATTACAAATTTAGTAAAGATTAAAAATTAAATAACTTGTCACATATAAATTTAGAAACTAAATTTCAAGTTCAAAACAAAACCAAAGTTTAAAGTTTAGTATACAATTTAAAGTTAATTTATATATATATATATATATATATATATATATATATATATATATATATATATATATATATATATATATAAATATTTAATAAAAATATTAATTTTAGTAAGAATATCACCATAGGATTTATACAAAAAGTAAATTGAGTCTCAATCTAAGGAGGGACAATATTGCTCAACTTTTACAAAAGTTGAGACTAAATTGAAACTAAACACAAATATAGGAACCAAATTGAATCATTTTGACACGTGATACAACTCTGTAGTAATATATGTAAAAGAAAATTTAAAAAATTCAAAAAAAATCACAAATTGATACGTATTGACTTTAACACCATTTGGTCAAAATTGACAGAACTAAATTAAATCATTTTTTTTAAAATAACCAAATTGAAAAAAAGAAATTGGAAGACCAATTTAATACTTTTTGACAAAAATAAGGATAAAATGAGTAATTAAAAAAAAATAATTAAGAAACCGGAAAAAGGTTGTGTGAGAAAATGTATATGTTTATTTTTTGAAGGCGAGACACAAATTATTTGGTAGATTAGTCACGCCTCTTATTGAGGCATAATCACGTGTCGTTTAGTCAAAGAGTCATTTTACTTTTTTTTCCTTCTCTTTTGGAAAAATTTTGATTTTTGTTTTTGTTTTTGTTTTTTTCATTTTTTGTATGATAGGGAGCAAATTTTCCAAGTTCCTCGCCTGTTATATTTATAGATTAATTATTTTCTTTGAAAATTTCCTTAATAATGGAAAAAAGAAAAGACCTTTACCAAAGGGCTATGATAGGTTAACAAATATTTTTTACAAAGTTTTGACAAACTTTCCTATTTAGGTAAAATAATATTATTTTATTATTTTATTTTAATTAAAAAATAAAAAATTAATCAACTTTAATTCTATTTTTAGAAATTTGTTAACTTTGTCAAAAATTTTGTTTGTCAAAAGATAATTTTCCTTTACGAAATCACACGGAAAGAATTCAGTGATACAAATATTAACATGAACGCGCGCTATTAAATGTTTACATGCGTGTTATATGGATGGACGGCGCTGGTTAATTGTGATAGCGTGTGCGTGTTCCATTATTTAGAAAACATTCATACCATTTTTTAAATAACTAATTATTTTAATATATAAAATAATAATTAATTATAAATAAAAATTAATTTATAACATACTTTCATTCTGCTATTTTTTATGTCCACCCCCTTTAAACATCTTATATTACTCATGGTTGGTTATATTTACAGTGTGTTCAAAACTGAAACATAGAGGAGTATTTTATATTCAATATCATTGCTTGAAAAATACGTATCTTAAAAATTACTACTACAAAAAAGTGGAAAACCAAGTCAATAAGAAAAGAAATTCTAAAGTAAAGCGTGTACCCTACTCTCCGCCGACTCAACAATTTACAATTCATATCAGAAAACTCATAGTTGCAAAATTTAAACTTTGTAAACACTTTATATAATTCACTCAATTCTCTGTAATATTAGAAAACCTCTCTCTACATATGCACATACACACACTTTAATATGTTAATATATTTTTTAATAAAAATGTCTCAGTTAATAAACTGAATGGCTTAATAATGAGATTTACCTGTTCTCAGAAAATGTTTAAAATTTAAGATTAATAATATATTTGCTTTAAATAAAAGCAGGTCTAGTCTTAGTGATAACTGTTACTATACTTCATTCATTGAACGCTTAAAGTCTAGCCTAGATATTTCAGAGAAGCTTCCATGCAATAAAAGCAAAACCTTCAATACTTAAAAGTAATTCATATCAGTATTGTGTTTCTGTAACAATTTTAGCTTCACACTCAACCAAGATTTCAATTTGACTTGCCATTATCTATTATTACTGTTATTCCCTCCAATAACATTATTCCGTGTAATTGACGCATTTTGCTGCACATGCAACAACAAACAACTATCTCCCAATCATATAATTCAAAAGGATAAAATAGATAACAGAAAACGAAAGTTCAACGATTGAAAGTACGCGTCGGGTGCTGTTGCTGTTACTTGTCATCACTCTGTTTCAGTGTTTATATACTCTTAAATCTCTTTCAAAAACCGTGATTTTCTCTAATACTTACCTACCCTTTTGCAGATACTTAAACAAGGTCATTTACAAAAGCATAGAAAATTTCTCCCCCTAAAAAAGCACTGATTTTTACGGAGAACTCAGTTTTTGTTCGTGTTGGGTTGACATGGGTGCTGGTGACTACTACAAGATACTGAAGGTGAAACGTGATGCCACTGATGAAGAGGTGAAAAGGGCTTATAGGAGTTTGGCCATGAAATGGCACCCTGATAAGAACCTTGAAGACCCTCTTAGGAAGGAAGAGTCTGAAGCCAAGTTCAAGCAGGTTGCTGAGGCCTACGATGTGCTCAGTGACCCCAAGAAGCGCCAGATCTACGATCTATACGGTCACTATCCCCTTAACTCTCAACGCTTCACCAAAGAACAAGGTTATAGGATTATGAAGGAAGCAGGGGTGGTTGAAAGCACCTTGGCTTGCACCCTTATGGAGCTTTACAAGGGTTGCAAGAAGAAGTTGAAGGTCTCAAGGACTGTTCCTGATGAATTCGGGTAATTCACTAACTATCTCCCTTGTATTCTCTTTCGAATTCAATATTTTAAAACTGACTTTCAAATGATGTTTGTATCCATTTTATATATTATGATCCATGATTTGGTTTTACATTACCTTAATTAGAGTAGTGTAAGGTATTTTGGAGGACATTACTCACATGCAGTTTCTTGCGTTTTGGTGTTGTTTTTAACTAGAATTGAAATTTTAGAAAAACCAAGCAGTCTGTGTTTGATTGGTTTGTTTCAATATATCAGACTTATTTACTGTTGAAGTTGGCTATTTGCATCTGATTTTTACCAACGTATAATTTGAAGCATTCTATGTACTTTTTTTCTTCCTCATTTCACTTTCATTAGGAGCCCTGTTTTGTTTTGGCAGAGTGCCAAAGTGTGTAGAAGAAATCTTGAAGATAGATATTAAACCTGGTTGGAAAAAGGGTACAAAAATCACTTTTCCTGGGAAAGGAAACCAAGAACCAGGAGGAGCTGCAACTGATCTAATTTTTGTGTTGGATGAGAGACCTCATGATATTTTCAAGAGGGATGGAAATGATCTTGTAGTGATCCAGAAGATATTACTTGTAGAGGCTCTCATAGGAAAAACTATTAACTTGACTACCTTGGATGGAAGAGATCTCACAATCCAAGTGACTGATATTGTGAGACCAGGCTTTGAGCTTGTGGTCCCAAATGAAGGCATGCCAATCTCAAAGGAACCTGGCAAGAAAGGGAACCTCAGAATCAAGTTTGATGTTATGTTTCCATCAAGGCTGGCCACACAACAAAAGAGTGATCTAAGAAGGATTCTTCTTGGTGATGTTGATCACTAAACTGATATTTTGAGACTAATGGTTGTAACTTAACTTGTAACTTTCCTTTAACAAAGAAAGAAATAACTACACTGTAAATTCTTATGTAACTCCACCGATCTATAGGAAGTCTGTGCATATGACAAATAAACCCAGTATAGTTGATATTTTGTATCATATATGTAGCTTTGGAAACAAGTGTATATCCATACTTTTACACTTTTGAGGTATTTTTACTCTGATAAAGAAATTGTTCCGGTACACTTATATTATTTAGAAGTCGAGGTTTAGACAGTTTAAATACTTCTTTCTCCTACAATTCTTCAGAATGTCTTTTAAAAACAAAATTGTGACGGAGTTTCAAATTTCAAAATAGGAGTTTCAAATTTCAAAATAGACAGTATCTTGGATGTGGTGGTTGAATGAGGCTTGATGTCTATAAAAGTGACACATATGTCTTGTTTACTATTGATACGTTTGGTTTGAAATTGACTTGTCTAAGGATATTTCTTTATTTTAGTTAGAATCTTTAGCATATCAATGTCCATTCATTTTGGCCCCTTCATTTCTCTTTCAAAATTTGCCTTCTATCTTGTAGAACCTTTTCTTAAGGTGACAATTAGAGTATTATTTCTCTGTTTTTTTTTTCCCTGTGAGAGAGAGAACTATATTAGTTGTCGAACAATAAAATGTTAGTGGCAGAGGATTTTGATGAGGAGAGTCAAATAACACAAAAGAAGAGGATAACATTGATATATGTTAATAGATGCCTTGTATGTTAAATATAGGCAATTACATACAACATAGTACATTGAAAACACTTGTAATGATAAAAGAATAAATAGCTTCTGATAAAACCAGCTTATTTCAAACTCAGTTGTTGATAGTTTTGTTTTCTCCTTGAAATGGTGATGGCAGAATGTGGTGCTGAGTTTATTACAGTGCATAATCATTGATTATTATTTTGTGTGATTCTCAATCGACCTCTTCAGCTCCTCCTTCATCACCCCCTCCACTCTATCAGCAACTTTCCCTTTCTTGACGAGTATGAATGTCGGCAATCGGTAAACCTGGAGTGCTTGAGACACTTCCTGTTATCATTCATACCATGAACATAAATCAGTTCTCAATCAATTGTCTCAAAAAGAACAACATTTAGATATTATATAAAGTAAAGGGGGAATCAATGAGTGAGTGACACACGTTTAACTCCTCCACATCAATCTTGATGAACTCAGCATCTGTGTATTTTGCAGCAAACTCTTCCACAACTGGGTCCATGAGTTTGCAAGGTTTACACCATGTAGCTGTGAAATCAAGTACCATCTACACCAAAAAAAAATAAAAAAAAAATAGATAAACAAATCGATAGGAAAGGTTGTGAGTTTGAATTTATTATTTTTAAACGAAAATCGAAACTAAAAGAGTAATTAAAGCATGATTTAAAGAGCATAAACACAAACATACCAGCTTATTAGTTTCTTTGACAGCTTTAAAATGAGCGTTCCATTTATCCGTTGTGTGAAAAGTAAGGATATTGGAATCGGAGTCTTTTTTTGGTGTTGAATAGTTGAATGAGCCTGAAGACCTAAAAGACTTAAAGTTATAAATGGTGGGTGGCATGATGTACGAGAAGGTAGGAGTGTGAGGTTTCTTGATTGGTTTGGTCGATGGCAAAATGGTTTGAAACATGGAATATATATATAGAGGGGTTTATAATGAAGTAGGAAAATGGGGTATGTAATTTCTTTAGAAATGAATCATATTCTTTTCTTTCAAGTGGGGTGATAGAATGAACCATTGGAGCTAATTAGAGAAAGAAATTCGAAAGCATAAGTGCTAGAATCAGTAGCTGGCGCTAGCACCATTCAATATTCACGTTCGTTAAATAGTTGTTCGCATGACAAGACGTTGTTGCTAAATGAACAAATAGTACTAATTCTGATTATTCTGCAAAGTTGGAATAATAACGAGAGGGTTAGTATCAAATAATAATAATAAAAAAAAGTATAGTATCAAAGTAACAAGTGTCCTATCAATAATAAGAGAGACAGGGAGAGAAAGGGAGAAGAGAATAGAGTATTTGATGTAGGATGATATGATATTTAGTACAAAAATTGGGTTATGAATGATATATGTTTTATTCAAAGATAGATGTTTTTGTCAAGGGGTTTCTTTTTTGGTTGAATTGAAGACTTCTCATTCTTGTCAAATTTCTTCTTTTGGATCAAAGTATTTTTCATATATGCCTTCAAAATGGAGGAGTTCATCTTGTAACGTAACAATGAGAATCACCAATAGAAAATCATATATTTGGCTTTTCTGACTGGATACTACTCTATCATTTAATTTTTACAAGGATTACATTGTAAGTCCATTGGTGTAACTTTAACTTTTATAAGAATAAAATTATAACCTCTCTCGTACATAATTATTAACTTTACTTTGCATACTAAATACTTATATGAAGTAACACTTGTCATATTTAAGTACTTTTTTTTTTTAAGTAAATTTTTTACTTTTTCCTTTCTTGTATTACTCATTTAGATACTTTGATGTACCACTTAAGAACAACATATTTTTTTCTTCACCAAAAGTTTCACATGTTTGAAGATAGTAACTTCACGACGAAACTTGACTTAGTCAAATTCTACGTCAAGACTTTCACACTCATCTCGAAACAATGTGTAGACGATAACAATACAATGTTCCTCATATTCCTTACACCATCCCTTCTTCTTTTGTGTTCTAATACAAACACCCAACACATCAACACGTTTACTTGCATGACTCTTGTTATTGATAACTTACACGAAATTATCAATTATGACCGTCTTCTCTTCTCATTGGTTCTCAGTATCTTATACCTTAGACTCGTTATCGACAACTTTCACATCAACATTTTTTTCCCTATGTGAGGTATTTCTTAGATAAAATACCATAATAAATTTTTTTATTTTATTACATGTCTTGATGTAAGTCGTGGTGTGAGAAAATAACTTCATAATAATCATAATAGAGGTCGTGTGCTATGAATGCGATATTTGCAAAAAATAGAAAGTTGTGACCCAAGGATATGCTTCCCTAAGTGAAGTCTTGGGCTTTATGCGCAAATTTCATTTTATTTTGTTCGTCGTCGTGTATTGTGAACTTGATTTATAGAATGAAAATGTGGCTAACGAAAACAATTTTTTTTTTTTAATTTCTAATTGAAAACCATGAATTGAGAACATATTTTTTAGCATGAAAGTCGGGACTATTATTCAAATGAACAATATAATTACTTAAATAATAATATAATTTAAGTTTGATCTAAGTATTATTATTTAAAGAAACCATATAATTACTTACAAAAGTAATTATTGTTTTCTATATTTCTTACCCAAAAAAAATTACAAAATTTATTCATTTCATATTCTAACTCCACTCAGTATACTTTTCTCCCTTTAATTCCTTAAAAAAAACAAAATATTCCATGGATAAATCTTTATTTTTAAAAGGAAAATAAAAGAAAGAAGAAGTCGTATCCTTTGATCACGACTTCCGGACTGAAAATGTGTTCCCAGTTTATGATTTTCAACTGAAAATTAAAAATTTAAAGTCATCCTCATTGGCCAAGGGTTTTCAACTGAAAAATTAAAACTTTAAAGTCATCGTCGTTGGCCACGACTTTGTTCTACAAGTCGGTTGATAGCATATATGTCTTCCAAATCAAAAAAAAAAAAAAAAAAGATTTTGTCCATAAAGCTCACAACTTCACTGAGGAAAGCGTGTCCTCAGCAAGCGATTTTTCGTTTTCTGCAAATGTCGCATGCATAGCACACAATGTCGCTTCTTCAGACAACTAATCACACCAAAACCTGTAATAAAGTAAAAGCTTGTCCATTATAGTATTCTACTAAGAAAAGTACACCACATAAATAAAAAATTTGTTAGGAACTAAGTATGAATCTAAGTCTCACATTGGCTAGAAATGAGAAAGTAGAACACTATATAAGGATAAAGACCCATAAACCCATTGTCTTAAGGTTTTGGGTTAGGAGTGGTGTCAATTTCTTATGTGGTTGAACTCGGGTCTCATTGGTTTTGTATCTCCCTAGTGATACCCCTCTATAGACCTAACAAGTGGTATCAGAGCCAATGGTTAAAACCGACTCAGGCAAGTGGTGGTTGGGAATGCTTCCATTGGAGGGGGAGTGTACCAATGTGGTTGAAGGGACTCACCCTTGAGTGGGAGATTGTTAGGAATCCAAGTGTGATTTTAAGTCCCACATTGGCTAGAAATGAAGAAGTAAAGCACTATATAAGGATAAACATAAACTCATTGTCTTAAGGTTTTTGGTTGAGAATGGTGTCAATTCCTTATGTGGTTGAGTTCAGGTCTTATTGGTGCTATATCTCCCTACTGTTGGCAACTTGTGGATGTTGAAGGTGGAAACCTAGTCGATGTTGCAACACCAATTAAGTCAGATCCCACCATGCATCCTTCTCAAGGCACAAAGGGTAACACTTTGATTCGTTGATTAAAAACCATGTTTCATATCAAGGTCAATTCAACGATAAAGTAAATAAAACACTCATTTTAGATCTCAGAAAAAAAAAAGACCTCAAATTTTTTTTAACTACTAATATTTCTCTATTAAATTAATTTTAAAATCATATTTAAGAAAAAAAGGTCTCAACAAATTTTTTAGTACTAATTAATATATTCTATTTGGTTAACCAGATTGCTCATTTGTCCTCCCTTACTTAGAATCACGCTTTGATTCCTTGATTAAAAACCACGTAATAGGAAACTATTTTTTTTTCTTTTAGAAACGCGTTCCACATAAGAGTACAAATAAAAGAACACCACAATAAAGTTTAACATGTTTCATATCAAGGTCAGTTCAACGATAAAGTAAGTAAAACACTCATTTTAGATTTCAGAAAAAAAAAGACCTCAACTTTTTTTTTAACTACTAATATTTCTCTATTAAATTAATTTTAAAATCATATTTAAGAAAAAAAGGTCTCAAAATTTTTTTTAGTACTAATTAATATACTTTTATTAAACTAATTATAAAATCATGTTTAAAATAAAAAAGGCCTCAAAAAATTATTTTATTACTAGCTCTATTAAATTAATTATATATTTATGTTTGGAAATAAAATTTAATTCAATTATTATTAGTGTGTGTTAATTTTTATTTGTAATAAAAATAATAATTAATGAGTTAAAACATTTTTTAAGTAAATTATAATTTTATTTACAAGAAAGAGAACAATTAGCTATCTTTATTCTCTTATAATCAATTTGGATTCTATTTTCTTCTTTTATCTTTTATCTCTATGTGACTACTTCTTTTGTCTCTCCTAACTTTCTTCTCTTATAAGAGTCTTTTTTTTAGGGTTTTGGCATATTACATTCCTTAAATCTCTTGAATCTCATGTTGTCCGTGTGTATCAGTTTTTTCATCATCATTTCTAGTTAGTATGTTGTTTCTTTCTATTTGTGTTGTTGTTGTTATTCTTATTCTGCTTTAGATTTGTATTAGAATTAGAAATGTGTTTCTTTTGTCCAGTTTTGTTTTCCGGTACTTTTCGATTTATAGGTTTCAAGAGTTTTGTTTTCTTTGTTGCATATATCTTGACGAACTGAATTTTCTACACAACTATATTTAGATTATGGTTTAATCTTTTGATGGATAATAGATTAATTGGAGCATAATTCAAAGTTGAGTTTTATATAGAAAGATAATTTAAGTTTAGGAAAAAAAAAGACTTAATATCTAGGTCAGAAGAGCAAAAATTTTAATTACTTTTATTAATGATTAATCTTAAAATAAACAACTCTGCATGTTTGTGAAAAAGTTAAGACTTGAGAACGAAAAAAAAAAAAACTCGAGACTTCAAGATACTACAAGTTTACTATCGAGTTTATTTTCTTGACAACCAGAACCATGTTTTATTGTTTTAATTCATTCATTTTATATATCTTTAGCAGTGTTCTATAACTTATAATTTTTTATTTCATATAAAAATATATAGATATGTCAATTAGAAAATTTGAATCAAACTATTCAAAAATCCAAAAAAATAGAAGAATTGAGTCTTTAATTGCATCACAAAAAGGAACTACAAATGAATTTGAACAGTTTAAAATGTGGGAAGATATTTTGTCATTTTTTATTTAGTGTTAAAAAATTAAAGTCACTAGATTATACACTTTTGAAGGAAAAACGCTTAAACCTTGAATTTTTTTTTAAAACATGATAATTTGTTGGGTATTAATGGATTTGATTTATTTTAAAAATTAAATATCTTAAAGGAAATTATAGGTTTGGAAAATAATAAACCAATTGACATTCTTAATTATATATAAAAAGAATAGATTCTTTTCCAAATACATATATAACTTATAGAATAATGTTAATAATTTTAGTGTCAGTTGATTCACTCAAAGGAGTTTCTCAAAGCTAAAGATAATAAAAATTAATTTAAGATCAAAAATATCTCAAGAAAAATTAAACGAATTAATCCTATTATTTATGGAGAAAGAAATGTTAAATAAAATTAATTATGACAATTTAATAAATAATTTTGCATAAAAAAACTTGAAAAATAAATTTTAAATAAAATATCTCATTTTTTTAAGTTTGTTTTAGGTGTCTCAAACCATTGAGTCACTCCTGTTCAAATATCACCGAAAACATTTAATTATATGTAATTTTTTTCATGAAACAATTGAAAAAATCTCATGTAACTTTTATAAGAATAAAATTAATTTTTTTTATATAACTTTTACAAAGACGAAATTACAAATTCTTTAGTGAGACATAATTAATTATTCAAATCTCTTTTACTTCAACTCCTATTTTTTTAATAATTTCTAACTTTTTTCTCTTCCTCCTTCCGATCATTTATCGTGAAACTTTGTTGACAAAATGTAAGCTGAAGAATGTTAGGCACATATCATTCTCAAGAACCAAAGTTGCAGGCTATGAACATTTTCTGTAATTAGTTTATTTAAAGGATATATACAAATTCTGAAGATAAGTATATAAAAGAATAATAATAAATGTCAACCATTTGCTAAAAATAATTAGTATTCTCTGACCTTTGTTTTCTGTGGTGCAATGCAACTCTGATGCAACCATACGTGGAAATGTGTTTGGTTTCAAAATATGTTCAATGTTTCCTCTGAAACTCAGGAATCTTACGAAATGAAAGAACCAAAATAGAAAGGTGTGCTTTCTCCCTTGCCACTGCTTGATGCGAAAGCAAGAATTCTGTATTAGCAAGAAAAAGTTTTGGATTGACCGGAGCATTTGAAGCTGTTACAACAGCACTTACTCAATTCAATAAAATTGATTCCAAGGGAATAGCTGTGTTATATAAGTGTTTTCAAACTCTATTTCTAATTGATAAAAGTGTAGCGATGAAAATAACATGTCTTAAAATGTCTTAAAAAGTCTCTTATCGTTTAGGATAATTAAGGGATGAGTGTTAGTAACTACATAATGGACTCTAAATTTATGATGTTCCTTGTCCCAGTCAAACACAATTTAAGCTTGTATTTGACTTTTCTTCTACTCTTCTAATAGAGTATTGTGAGGTTTGGGTTTAATTTGTTTTGGAGAGTATGAATGTACTTGGGGTCAATAAGCATGGGAGGATAGTTTATGTGTTATACAAATTTTCAATGTGTTATTCTCCGGTGATCGTGATTTTTTTCCAATTTTAGAATTTTCATGTTATATTTTTGTATTTCTGATTTTGGAATTTTCATGTTATATTCTTGAGTTTCTGATTTTGGAATTTTTATGTTATTTTCTTGTGTTTATTATTATTTTTTTATTTTTCTATTAATAAAATGATTCTCGAGAATTTTTTCAATAAAAAGATGAATTTTTTTAAAACTTCTAAATGTGTCTATAGTTTTATAAAGATGACTGAACTTTAATTTGGTTTTCATATTTTCTTTTATCCTTTTAAAATTATCATTCTTGATTCTTAATATTATATAAAAGTATAACCATTTATTTGCAAAAGAAAATGTTAAACAACCATACTATGGAAAACATGGTGGTGTTCTTAATATGCGTTAC
>Ga0209589_1002786_pt1 | contig 30456 bp, 9 predicted proteins | sample CowpeawhiteBW_FD_187525 | JGI IMG/M metagenome (GOLD analysis project Ga0209589, IMG submission 187525) | Root nodule microbial communities of legume samples collected from California USA - Cow pea white BW (SPAdes) (version 2) | ecosystem: Host-associated > Plants > Roots > Nodule | place: USA...
ATAAAATTTTTGTAAAAGTAACGGTCAATTTTAAAAAATTTAAAAAATTGTTATATTTAAAGGGTAAAATCGGTATTTTGAAAAGTGGACACAAAAAGGGGAATCCCCTTTATATATTGTTATAGATATACATATTTTGAGTATGAAATTAGATATTTTTTCCAATAGCAATTTGATAGTGAGTGAATAGACAAAAGAATCATTAAACTTTTATTAAATATATGTTAACATGAATCTAATATCATGTTAAGAGTATACGTTAAGTCTTACTTACAAAACCAGCTTATCATAATAAATTTGTACCCATCTATATATTGTAATTCGAGGCAAATGGACATTTTTTTAACAGAAGTTTTAGTATAAATTATTGGCTAAGGAAGTGATTTCGTTATAGTCAAAGTAAAAGTTGTGGTCTATGACGATGACATTCGCAAAAAAAAAAAAGTGAAGTCGTGAGCTATGGTCACGCTTTCCTTAATGAAGTCGTGGATACTGACACAGTTTCCATTATTTTTTGGCACCAGTCCTGCACTATGAACACAACTTGTATGATGAAGTTGTATCCAATGGATACGACTTTCAATTTTTAATTTTCAATTGAAAATCATGATTCAAGACACGTTTTTGACATGAAAGTCGTGCTTTAAGAACATGACTTCTGCTTTTTTATTTTTCTTTTAAAAATAAGAATTTATTAATAAAAATACTCGATTAATAGATCCTTATTTTCAAAAGAAAATAAAAATAAAAATTGTGTCCATAGATCATGACTTTAATACCGAAAACTTGTTCTGAATCACGATTTTAAATTGTGAATTAACAATTGAAAATCGTCCTCATAACTTTACTAAGGAAGACAACTTCACTTTTTTCTACGGATGTCATCACCATACCCCAATATTTATACTTTGTCTATAATGAAGTTGCTTCCCCTCACCACAACTTAAACCAAAATTTGTAATAAAAAAATTGTCCATTTGATATTATATATAACCGATGTGAGATTTTCAACAATGAAAAACACCCTCAAATAAAGTTATGTCAGGATCCGTTTTTATGAGACATTGCGATGGATAAAGTCAAATAACAACATCATAGACATAACATCATTGTTTTAAAAATATATAGTTGAGTGTGATGCCAAATGATAGTTTTGATAGAGGAAAACCTGGTTTCAGAGGTAGGTGTTCCTCCCTCGACAACACTTGCTCTGTCTTCATTGTCCATGTCTGTAGGAAGAACATCTTGTGGTAGTGTGACCTCTGAATGAGTGGAAGGTAAAGTTGGAATGGTTTCACCAACTTTGGGACGTGCTTCCTCAGTGCAAGATATTGAGTCCACCTCATCATCAACTTCAGCATTAAGATCAAATGGAAACTTCACTCTTATGTCATCATTGGAATTTGATGAATGCACTTGTTCAACAACTTCTGTAGCAGCTTCCGTTGCCACAGGGAAATTATTCTCAGCACAAACCTGAAATTCACATCAATATTTTCGGTCAATTACAAAATAGATTACTTACTATAATTACTCATAATCTGTGTATCACATATTTAAATTAACAATTAATATTTATGTATTCAAAATTGACTATAAACAAGTTTAGTGAAATATAAAATAAGCTAAATATATTGTTATGTGATAAAAAAAAAATAATCTAATTCATCTATATATTCAAAAAGTAGAAGGTAATGATCATTTATTCCTTATCTCTATAACTATAATACAAATTTAGTCGGTAAGTTTGTAAGTTTATAGATTTTTAAAAATCATTATATTTGTCATCATTAACAATGTTGGAACCATTTTAAAAATTATATATATAAAAAAAAAGGTCTTTTGAAAGTATATACATATCAAACAAAGACGCGCTCCATTTATGCTCTTTGATACTATAGGTGACTAAAAAGATAAAAGTTAAAATTCAAAAGAAAAATAATAAAAATAAAGTGTGTATATATTTATTGAATTAAAGATAATTTAGAGTGGAAACCAATATTTATCCACAACTTAAAATTATAGAGATTATTTTTAAAAAGATGAGTTTGGAATGACTAAAGTAGAAAATTGAGTAAATATAACATGTATTTAAAGTATATATGTAAACTTTTCTAAAAATATCATAGCTAGTTTATGCAATTCCTTACAAAAATGGAGCGTAGTTTTAGATTCCTAGTAAGATAACTTGTTAAATTTATACAACCCACACAAACGAGTTTGCACACACGATGGTATCTTTAAGTGAATTAATATCATAATTATTTTTAAATGATTAAATTTTATAAGCCTACAAGACAAAGATTTCTTTTCTTTTCAAAAATTTAGACCTAACCTAATATTAGTAAATCAACCAGTTCAATATTGAAAGTTTTGTCTTCACTTATATAATATAATTTAATCTTATTTATAATCTATTTAAGACTTTCAACAAATTCTCATATCAAAGATATTGAGCATAAAAATTGAGAGGGATTAGATAAACCTAAATATCAAGCAATAGACTTGAATGACTTTGATAAATTATTAAAATAGTGAAATTTAGGCTTAACTCAGTGTTAATAAATCGATTAAGTAAGGTTAGTCGAGATTTTAACTTACCATACCCGCTATTAGATTAGCCTCCCCTCATTTAAGATAAATTTTTAATAACTCCGAAACCATATTAAAATTTTGGTCAAACTCAAACTCATTAAACTAGCTCAATAAAAAAATGTTTGATATATATATATATATATATATATATATATATATATATATATATATATATATATATAAATATAATTTGATCTTGTCTAACTAGTTAATTTGAGATCTCCAAAAAAAATATAAAATCTGGTTAAAATACTAGTTAATTTATAATTTGATGTAGGTCCGGATGTTGGGTGCTTAGAGTAACAAAAATCTTTCTGAACAAAATAAAGACCATGGTGATGATGAATGATGGAGAAATGTAGAGGCATATCATATTACAATTTATATGACACTAGTGCAGGTAAAGTAAGGAAGGACAAATAGTCCATGATTGACAAGAAAATCATTTTTAGACAATTGTGTTAAGTCAATACGACATATACATAGTTGTGAATCACATTGGAATATACAAATCTGATCATGGTTGTGCTAGTAGTAATCTAGCTCTTGCTATGTAAGTATGATGGAATGATGGAAATGTAATACAAAATGTTTTAATACACTAAGTATATATTATATGGGTTGAAGCATCTAAGTGCTCTGTTTAATTAAAACTCTTTGTTGATTAAAAACTAATTAATTTAAACAAAAATTTATCTTTGATTTTATAATCTGAATTCAAGTTCAAAGATCATTTTAATTTTGACTTTATATGTCTATCTATCTATCTCTGTCTATTTATCTATTGTGTAAAGTCTACCAAATTGATGAGGATGTAATACAATAGACGGTTTTGTGTATTAATATTAAGACATTATACCCTTAATACGCAAAGTGTATATTGAATATGGATAAGAAAATCTCAAATGCTTCGTTTAATTAAAACTCCTTGTCAATTAAAAAAAAAAAAACTAGTTAATTTATACAAAATTTACATCTTTGATTTTATATTAGAATTTGAGTTCAACTTCAAAAATCATTTTAATTTTGGCTATCTATCTATTTATTTATGATGTATGTATGAGATTAATCATTACAGTCACATTTAAATATCTTTAGAAGACTAAATCTTCATATAAATCCGGTACTCGGTCTCACTTCAAACTTCCTATCTACCTTTCCTTTGATTTAAAATTGAAGCAACTTGTTAATTTTGTGATGGAGAAAAAAAATTCAGATCAATAAAATTACTTTTAAAATAATATACCCAAACATAAATTATTTAATTTCAAAATCAATTTTCCCCCAAATTAATTTCATACAAAAATATTTCTGCAAAGGACTATCCAAAAACACAAAAATTGACACCTACTAGTAGCATAGAGCATAAAGAAAACATTTTTACTAAAATACCTGAGAGATTGGAACCAAATTGTTGTCCATAAGAGGAAGAGAAGGCATTGCATCGATTTTGGGTTGATTTAAATCGAAATCGAAAACCCTTTTGTGGTCACTGCAATTGGGTTTGGAAGATAAAGCATGAAAATTGGATTCTGAGATTTGGTTGGTGTGATGGTGTTGGTGGCTATTGTTTTCCATGAATGAAGAGATTTGGTGAAAAGTGAAAACTAGGATTTGGCTGATACAAGAATAATGAAGTTTTTGCTGTGACTTTACACAACTTATGCAACCAATATATGGACAATTTAGATGCAAATTAAGGAAATAAAACACTTCTTACTAATTGAAACTGCGTATAGCTACCACAAGCTGTCATCATGAAAGGAAAGTACTTACACTTAATACATAACCAAGCTTTTACATCATGTGCAAGGTTAAATGAAAAATTTAAAATTGGGGTTTAAACCCAATGCATATAATATATATATATATATATATATATATATATATCAAAAGTTTGTATCTTTGGAAAAAAAATTCGTTTTTGGTAAATTTTTACTGTGATTATATTAAAAGTTATTCGTAAAATAAACTAGATGTTTGGACTCTAGCTAAGTTTAGTAAAAGAAATTAAAAAATAATTTTTTTTTTCATTAGTATAAAACTTCGTAGCTTATATTTATCATTTTTTTTCTTTTAACTATTCATTTATACCGTCTTGGGTAAGAAAAAGATGTTTCCTGCATACAAAATAATTATCTTAAACATTTTTAGTAAACTTCTTTGAATAAAATTTGATTAATATTATAATAAATGTTTACATTAATTAATTATATATATATATATATATATATATATATATATATATATAATTATTAAAATAATATATTTTTCATATTTATAAAAAAATATAACCTTTAATTATGTGAATTACAAAACATGGTCTAAACATATATAGAAAATAACAATAAAACCTTTGACTCTGAACTCTAAATCCTAAAAATACATACAAATATAATAATAAGAAGAAAAAACTTTATTTGACTATGTAAGTTCACAACTTAAACTAAAAATACGTAGGATTAATTATAATTAGAAAAATTGCATAAATAATGCAAAGTAGTATATATATATATATATATATATATATATATATATATATATATATATATATATATATATATATAATATTGATTACAATAAAGTAAATTATTGTAAGTCGTTGATCATCATCATTGTCTTTATTTTATTTTTTTCAGATTTTAACAAAAACAAAATTTATAAAATATATACATTTACATAAATAAAAACATCAGAGTAATCAATTTCAAATGAGTCATATATACTGCACCTGATACTCTAAGTCTACTTTATCTTCTCCATTCAATATTTCCAGATAAATAAACTCCAAATTATTGCAGGAATGATGGCTTATCTCAAAGTGTTAACTAAATTCGAAACTTTCCTTCTTTTATAATTCTCATTTCACACTTAAACTCTATTTCAGAATAATGGAATATGAAAGAAACATAATATGAATGTTTTAGTATTAAATAACATACATATATAAGATAAGTGTGTAAAAAATCATTAAAGTTTAAATTAATTATTTGCAAAAAATTAAATTAATCCTATAGCACTATTAATGGAGATATATGATTAAGTAGAGTTAATCTCTTAACACATGCTCACCAAAATAAGAGTAAGACAGAATACTTAAGAATCATGCCCCATAACGTTTATTCAATAGTTATATGTTTTATTCTTACCAAACAAACTCTAATGTGTCAAAGGAAAAATTTAATAAAAAAAAAAAAATCCAATCTAAATGAATTAAAGAGTTAAATATATTTTTAATATCTAAAGTTTGACGTTAGATTGAAATTTATCCATATTTTAAATTTTGATATATTTTGATTTCAAACTTTAAAATTTATTAGATATAATTTTTAACCTAACTATTTTAAATTATTTTGACATGTTAAAAGTGTTTTTTAACTGATGTTAAAATAGAAAGATATCAAACAATATAAATAACTCAAAATGGTAACATGAAACACATTTAACATATAAACAAAATTAATGTAATTGAATTTAATTGCCTTTATTGTTTTCAAAGAACTATAAAATATATTAAATAATGATGAGAACAGAATCTTATGTCATAAGTCAAGTCAGATTGATGTAAATTTTTCGAATGAAGTTTAGAATTTGAATTCTATTAAGAAAATTTACTCATTAAAATTTCGTATTTTTTTTTAAATATTATGGTAATGTGGTCAATAATGATATTACACGTGTAATAATATGGTAAAAAAACCTTAGTTGATATAGTTTAAGTTGGATAATGTGTATTTTAGGATTTTTTGAATTTATATTGGTTTGTGGTTTTTTGTTTATGATTTTTTGCAGGATTCAAATATGTGTTGGATCTTTTAAGAGAGAATCATATGAGAAATTCAATATTAATGAAATATGAGTTCAACTCACATATAAGGAATTGACACTACTCTTAACCTAAAATCTTAAGACCAGTGACAAAACTTTGACAAAAAATCTAGGATTGTCAATTTAAATTTTTTATATATAATTTATTAATTAAAAAAAATATTTTTTTTATTTAAATCATTTTTATATCGCAATTCACACTTTTCAATTTTTAATCTTTCTAATTGATTGATTTCACGTAAAAATAGGTATTTTAATTTTTATTCCAATTCAAAATTATTCAACTAATTCATTGTACGCGGTGAAAAATATAAAATCCTAACATTTTATAATGTAAGGTTATACTAATTTGAAAAAAGTATAATTAGAATTCATGTCAATCTCATAAAAAAAAATGGCTAAAATCAAGTTAGTTTATCATATTAATTTAGGGAAAATTTAATTTAAGAGAAATATCATAATGGAGAACCATAAATCTAACCTATATAAATCATACTAGGATACTCATTCAGGAAATCTTGTATGTGTTATTCAATCTCTCTGTTTTCCAATCTTCATTTCTCAGTCTGTCTTTCTTTTTATTTTTACACTTTATTAATGGTTTACCATGAAAAAACTTTATAATCAGATACAAAATTTTAATTCCTTTATTACTCAAGATCCATTAAATTAATTATTATTTTCTTTTTAAATATATAAATAATTTAATATATAAAATGTGTATATATATATATATATATATATATATATAACTTAATAAAAATAATACATAAATTTAAATTTGAAAAATACATATAAATATATATAAAAATTAAAATTAAAAACCATGGGGGAGCCATGGCTCTCCTTGGTCATAAGGAAGGTTGTCGTTGTTTATGACAATGGGTTTATGAATTTTCATCCTTATATGGTGCTCAACTTTCTCATTTTTACTCAATGTAGGACTTAAACTCACTTGGATTCCCAACAATCTCTCCTTCAAGTGTGAGTCCCTTCACATTGGCACTTTTATCTAGAGTTAACTATAGACTAGACCCTTTTTTTTATATGACCGTTCTTCTTAATGGGACACACTTACCTGACCAACTATTAGGAAGACTTTCGATATACGGCCTCGTTTAAGCCGGTCACCGCACGAACATTTGGCTCTAATACCACTGTTTGGTCTTTTGAGAGAGGATCACTTGGAGACATTCAACACCAATGAGACATAAGTTCAACCCTTACATAAGAGATTGACACCACTCTTAATCCAAAGTCTTAAGGTTTTTGGTTGAAAGTGGTGTCAATTCCTTATATGTAAATTATGGCTCATGTCTTATTGGTGTTGTAACTCTCCCTAGTGATCCTCTCTCGAAAGACCCAACAATATTTATTGGGCTCACACTGATTTAATTAAGAAAAACAAAAATAGGTATTTTTATTTTATGGACTCCCAAACCTATTGTGCAATTTAAATATGCAACCCTTGCATTTAGATTTGTTATGAGAGAATATAGTGTGACAGAGAGACAAAGTTATGAGTGCCTCTGCTGAGAAAATATAAGAACCCACCAGAGAGAGAGTGAAGAAGAAAAGGACAATCAGTTTATCTTGTACAAGCATGTGCAGAGAAGCTACCTTTGGAAAAAGGATAAAGGTTTTATTCCTTATCTTATATATTAGGGTTCTTTCTGTTGCTTATTTAAAGTAGCCACTGGGGTTTGTTTTCCACATTGTTTGTGAAGAGAATAATGCCCTATTAATCCTTGGAATTTCCAAGATAACTTGTGGTGTACCCATTAATTTTATTAGTGGAAGATTTTACTAGACTAGGTCTTGTAGGTTTTTCCTCCATATCAAGGTTTTTCCACTTATAAGTTTGTTTGTGCATGTTGGTTCCTCCCTTCTTTGTTTTAATGCATTTTATTATTTTTGCATATTATTTATTTATGGAAGATTTGATCTGAGTTTTAATTCCGCTTGTTTATCTGTTAATTTTGAGATCTTTTCAACAACAAGAGGCAACGAGAGTGATAGATCAAGTTCATGTCCCATGTCTCCTTTTTTTTTATTATGTTTTTTTCTTGTAATTTGGTGGGCAACAAGTATGAGAAAGAAAGATGTATGATTTAGATTGGGCAACAAGTACGAGAGAGAAAGATGATGTATGGTTTAGATTTAACAAGTATGAGAAAGAAAGATGTATGGTTTATATTTGTTCTTAATGATTTGTTTTCCTTCTTTCTCTATTTATTGGAAATCTTACATCAACTAGAAATAAGACAATTTTATAGTATATAAGTAGGGTGCAAACCTCACCTTATAAGTAGATTTGTTTATAAGTAGATTTGTGAAGTTGAATTAGACTTAAATTTTACTTTTAATATGTGTAACGAAAATGACATGACGGAGTCAATATTCTGATCCAAAAGACTCTAAAATAAGGTGGCTATTATCATTAATTGTTGTTAAAGTAAGTAACAAGTATTAAAAAGTTAATAAGAAAATGGACGTAAATATTACAAATAGATTTTTTTTTTAGTTTTGATTCATGTATGGATTGTTTCAATTAGTAAAGATTAAATTCTGATATTTATAAGAAAAATATTTTTTTTTTACTAATTACATGGATTTTCATGGAAATTAAATATTTATATTGATACAAAGTTTAAATATTTGATAAAATATTAATAAATTATTAACATAAATTTATGAAAATATTAATGATTGTGTTCGAAATAAATTTAAATTAAAATTTTGAATAGTTAAAAGGAGTATTAATAAAAGTTACCCAAATATGTTTTTGAGATTAGTTTTTTTAATGTATGTAATAATGTATATTAATTTAATGCACACATGACACGATAAAAACAAAAACAGTTACTAGTTTCAAAAATTTGATAACACCCTAGTGTTGAATTACTTTTAATTTACGATGTCTAATTTTGTAAATATTTTATTTGGATAAGACAATTTAGATTTATAACTTTTTTATAAAGCATTTCGATCACTACTATTAATAAAAAAAGAACACAATATGAAAATGTAATAAGATAAAAATAGTTACATTCTTAGTACAATAATTTTAAATTTGTTAGTTTATTTAAACTATATTAATATTAATGATTAATATATAATTGAGGATAATATGATCATTAGTATTTGTTACATATGTTTATTAAAAAAAATTAAAGTTAATATATAATTAATCTTAAAAAATTTTAAAAAAAAATTTACAAAGTAAAAGGCAAAAGTAAAGACTTTTAATTGCATGTTAACATTAATAAATATATGTCACAACTATTAAAGCCAACCTAACATATTTTCAATTCCATTCTCATGAATATCAAGATTTTTCTTATTAGCTACCCGAATAATTTTTTTTTTTATCTATATTTATATCTAGTCACGTTAAGATATAATCATTATAATACAAAATAACACAAAAGGTATAAAAAGTAACCAAATCATTTCAAACATTCTAAATTTGTTAATTTAAAAAGAAAAACATATTTATTGTATACTAAAGACATAAAAAAAGTTTAAGTCATTATAATATTTCACGACTTCAAACAGATTTTATTAAACTTAGACTCGGATATTATTATAATATATATATATATATATATATATATATATATATATATATTTTTATAAAAAAAATATATATATATCTCAAAAAATTTATGTTCGATAAATTTTCTAATTTAATACTTATACTTATACATAAGGTTAAATATGTTGTTAGTCTCTAAACCTGGATAAAAAAATTAGAAGTCGTTTTTGTTTGAAACTTTGATATAATTTGGTCATCAAACTTAAAAATGAATTAATATAATATTTTTAACTCAATTATATTAAATTTATTCGACGTGTCAACAACGTTTCTTAACTTAAATTGCAATGGAAACATGTCAAATGTTGTAAACAACGAAAATATTAGTATGAAATGCCTTTAACACGACAACAAAAAATATAATTGCGTTAAAAAGACTATATTCATTCATTTTTAATCTTTGACACCAAAATATATCAAAGTTTCATATATAGATGACAAATTCCAAATTTATGTCAAAATTCAAAAACTAAAACATATTTAATCCTATTAAAAAAAATAGTATGATAAATAAAATTAGGTTTTCTTAACCCAACTATTTCGCCTCAATGTCCATATATAGGCCAACGCTAAGCTGTTCTGTAAGCTAATGTGATGGTCTGTTTATCCTTTGAAGTTAATTTTTTTTGTCTTTTACTTGTTTTAATTACACATGTTATACATGTATGTGAGAGACATTAATACAATTATTTAAAGTAATATTAAAATTAAGATGTATAATATTGTTGTATAATGCATCTTTTTGTTGAATATTATATAATATTGTTGCACATGTAGGCCTATGGGCTTAACATGGGACAGAGCAAGACCCAAAATTGCCACGAGTTTTAAAAATATAAATTAAGTGGTGCTATCAAATTCTTTTAACTTAAACCATAGAGCCAAGTTTTGGGTCGGACCATCCATTTTAACAACCCTGGTCATATTCAATCATCTTAAAACAAAAGTGTGATATCACAAATACATAACATGATATACAACACAAAAGTGTGAGCTAATAATTTAAACAATCCACACAACATGATATAACATATAGCATATACATATATTAGTTGTACATCATATTCTCGCTTGAGAGCATCACAAAATACATCTAAACCATCATTTAAGACTACGACAATCTTTAAAAAAATCTAAGTGATTCAAAGTAATTTATCACACTTGACATCTTCCACAAAATCCATGTCATATCACGAACATTTGACCCATTAAAAACATACTACAAAATTTATTCTCATATTTTATGGCAAAGTTTACTACACTTGTTTTGTAATAGTATAGTGTACAAACATTATTTAAATTCTCACCACCTTATGTCTTAATTTATGTGATCTAAATAAGTCCATCATGCAGTTAGAAATTATAGGTGCAGAAAGAAAAAACCATTATGAGGTTAAATAGTCCATCACTTCGGACTTTTCTCGTGTTCATGAAAGGGTTTAACCATCAGCTTTCTCACTGCAACAGATTATGGCAACATTCACTTCCTCAATGAAAACAAATTAAGGCCATTCTAATTTACGTGATAAACATGCACTTTGTTAACATAAGTGAAACTCACACTTCTATGAGATTGCCCTTTTTAACTAACGCAAGAATGAATGGAAATATTCAGTATTGTCATTATAAGTCAAGGTAAATACATTCATTAAAAAATCAACTGAAAAACAATACAAAAAATGTTGACAACAAGAAACTCAAAAAATATTTGCCCCTTTGTCAATTCTATCTACACCAGTAATGATTGATTATACCATATAAAGCACATTGCACACCTTATCATTCAAGGAATTATGGTACAACAAAATAAAATGAATGAAATCTCTATTATATCAAAACCAAGTTAATTTAACAGTTTAGAATCGCAGTTAGCAACAAAAAGAAAGTCAGTATTCTTCCAATAAAACAGGTAGAAACTGAAGAAATATCGTGCGCACCCACAATACGCACTGCTCCAGTCGCTTCATCCTTCACCTTAATGCTGGAAGAGCCTGAAAAACAAACCACCACAATGCTAAGTAAGCTAACCCAAAAACCAATAGAAATTAACATGAGAGTTATACACATGAGAGTTATACGGATAAAATAACTATAACAAATGAAATTTCTTTTGGTCAAGCTCGTGTAAATTAATTAACCTTTCTTACATTTCTAATGAGAAAATAAAAAATCATTAAAAAGTAAATTAAACTCTCCACCTAAAAAAATTCATTAATAACCTTTCCCGTTGCTTGAGTTACATAACTCTACTTAATTTTAAAAATTATAACATCCTCTTGTAATATTAATATATGCGACACTTCAATATATTTTAATAATGTAAATCAGCCTCTTAGGAAAACCTTTTAACTCTTTGAGGCTCTCAACATCATCAACAACAAATTTTGAACTATCATATTTAGAACCTCAAAAGATGAAACAAAAGTAGGGCTCAGTGTTTAAAAAAAATCAGTTAATTTTCTTAGGCCTAAAGTCCTATATTAATAGGGCGTGTTCGAAATTAGCTTGGGGCAACAGTAAAAGTTGCAACGACAAAAAATATAACCCCCAAGAGATCCGTTTACAACAAAATAGACTAACATGTGGCACACTTAATTTCTTATGGTAAATGTTTTAAAATTAGATGCAAAGGCAATATAATTGAAGATTCTCTCTAGCTAAAGAAGTAGTACCCAAAAATAAACCTCTAAAACATATCATACGGGAGTAGGTTTTGGCTAAGTATGATGAAATTAATTTAAATTAAGGAGTACTAAAAGGAAACAAGCTACGTGATTTCAACTATACACAACTTACGAGATGTAACTATTACTCCAATTTACATCAAAAATTGTTTTTTACTTAATAATAGACTCCATTATGTTTATTCCTCTCAATTATAATGAGTAAAATATTTAGCAGTTGGGCATAATCGGAAAGGTACTGTACTAAATATTGTATTGAAATTAAAAAAAAAAAAATCAAATAATTTTTACTATTTTATCGGACAACTAAAAGGGAACAGATGCAACAGCAACAAAGTAGGAAACAAAACGTTATGAGACGCTGATTGGTACTCACAATTGTAGTCGGTCCATCCAATGGCCATATTTTCAAGATCATATATCACTAGTTTGTTGGATAGCACCAAATCTGCAATTGAAAATAATTCAAAGTTAATGATATTGAGATCCAAAGGTGACAAAAGAAAAGATTTACAAAATAAATAGAACTAGCTTCAGTTACACAGACATAGCAACAGAAAAGGTAAAGGTCCAAAAGTAAGCTTGCAAAAGTGTACTTCATTCAACACAAATTATGGAATAGATGATAAGCTGTAAGATGAACCCTCACCATTGTTGGAATTATGGGCTCTAGTTGTGGAAGAAAGAGAAAAGAAAGAGATAACCAACAATTACAAACATATTATTGATAGGATGTGATATACTTAACCTAATACACCTATTTGTAACAAATATATTATTACTAGTACAAATCGAAGCTCAATAACAGTAACACTAATAAATTAATGACCCTGATATCTTAACAATCAGAATTTGACTCATGCACAAATTTTGTTTGGTAAACTTACACTATGTTGATGGATTAATTTATAAAGTGTCATTTAATTCTAAATATTACCTCCAAGAAGGGTCATGTCCTTTCCATTCTTGGTTTGTGTCACACTTTTCTGCCAGCCGATACACCACATACCGCCCTGGGTCAATCAAGCACAAATTAATATTAGGAAACACTATAATCAAATTCTAGTAATTGATCTTATCAACCCAAAGTACTCAAATAGATTCAAAAGATACAAACTATATCAATAACATTATCTAGATGACATTATCTAGATGCCGATTAAAATTTTAAACCATCATTATAGTTGAAATTGAACAATAGATACCTTTAAATTTCATACAGAAAATTGCTCAATAATTATACATGGAATTTAATTTGTATAATAAACCACAGAAATAATCGGGTACATCGAAGAAATTGAGAAACCAGTTCAGACAACAAGTTAACTTCAGATTAAAAAGCACTTTTGTCAATTGAGTATTTGAGTATCTGGCAGACAAAGCTTCACAAATAAGAAGCTGAGTACATCTACAATGAAAAGATGTTGCTACTCACATTAAACGGAAACAGGTAGTCGTGAGGATAAACTGTCAGATAAAGAGAATCCTCAAAATGAAAGTTGACGACTGGAAATCCACGATCAACACTGCATGATTACAACAATCAATAAAATAAGGGCCGCATATGCTAGACACTTACGATGCACTTGTTTCCTTCGTGAACTAAGGAAATTGAATTGTAAAAAAGAGAAATGCATTTTAATTACCCACATTTGAACAATGAATACCAAGTTACTATTTAAAAAAAAAAAAAAACATTTTTAATTGACGATTCTTTTGAAATATAGTTATTTTTAAGGTATCAACAAAAAGTTTATATACTTCTTCTGTACCTAAATAGTCAAACATGAGATTCTTTGTACATAATTATCCAACCCACTCAACAGCTCCCTTCAGAAACAAAGAAAAGGGGCAAATAATAAAAACCCCAACACAGAAAATTCAAAGGACCGGTTAAGGTGATTGTCATGCATTTTTCTGTAAAAAAAGGACTAATAGCACACAATACATTCACTTCATTAAGAAGCTAATCGGTAATTTTAAAGTCAAAAGGTCAACATATGTCAAAGCTCCATCCTTGCTAAAGCACACAAATTTTATTACACAACCTCTTATCCTAATTACTACTGCCTTGTGTCCTTTATTTTATCACAATCTTTTTCCTCCTTCAGTTTTCAGAATATTGGATGGCCGGACACTCTCAAACAGTCATGGATGGATATTTACGACGATACATTTAAATAGAAATATGAAGTTGACACATCAAACGCTATGAACTAAACAACCAAGAAAATAAACCTAAAGTATCTCAGATGAGTTACGCAATATTGTACGTCAGTTAAAAACAATGAGGAGTAAACCAATACTTGTTCCATTATCGAAGATAAATGTAAATTTTAAATAAAAAAGAATGTCACAAAGATAAGCGTCATACTTTCCAGCATACTGAAAACAACTAAATTGTTGTTCAACAAGATATAATTTCAGTCCAGGCTGCCGGGTCAAAACCTATCATAAAGAACATCAATGAATACTCAAGTGGAAATATTGATTCAGTTAAACCTTTATAGATACACTTACCTTTTGCATCAGTTGGTCATAAACTAAGCCAGGAAGATAAGCCAAGGTTGTTCCACTATCTATTACTGTCCCCCTCCCATTTCCAGAATCAAATATATCTGAGGGAAGCTGTAGAGTATCTCCGTCAACGTCAATAGTCTTCAAAACCACGTTATAGTGTGCCCTATAATGGTCAAAAGATAACAGTTATGGCATAACTTTTTTAACTCAAAATCTGAATGAACTGAATATCAAAACATTATACATTGTAAGTACTTGAGAAAACATTTCACAACTCAAACCAGAGGTCTCACATGAATATACTTTCATAAAACCGAAAGCCATAAAAACAAAACAGAAACAGAAGGAAGGCCTTTATTGTGTGGCCTGATCACACATAAATACTAGTAGTGAGATGGATGGAATTTCCTACATGCCAATTATTTTTAAAAATTTAAAGTTAAAATGGTCCCAACAGGATCCAAAAGGGGCAATAAAAGACAAAAAGTTTGAGAAGGTGCTGCTCAATATTCCTGCACTAATGACATTGACGTAAAGCAATATTAGGTATCATTGGTGTGAATGCTGTATTCCACTCTCGTATCAAGCATTTATAACATTAGCTTTGAAATTATATCTTCGTGACTTCATTTTCTGAAACTTTTATAAATGTATTATATCAAATTTTAAATGTCCAAATGGAGAAAAAAAGAACCACGCAGATTCAGCACTCAAGGGAATTTTCTACCTTCAAATAATATTAAGCACTGCTCTTTACTTCAATTATAGAACAACCCAACCAACTGAAATATCTTGTGAACATCACATGAAGTTATTCAGAAGACAATTCATTATTGGTAGTTCCAATATGGCGTGACCATCAAATTTACCGTTAGATTTATCTCATAACCAATATAATAGTATGAGAGTGAAATACTAAGTTACCGTACATACATTCTTGGTACCAATGGAGTTGTACTGACTTTTGGTTCCACCACTTCCCCGATGGCAAATATTCCACCACCACGAATATTGTCAAGGCAATGTGAAAATATTTTTTTCACCTTTCTAGATGCAGCAAGCTGTGAAAGTACAGAGGAATTTGCTTGTCCAAAACCCATTATTCCGTCAAGGGCTTGTTCAGAAGATGAACCCAATGTCCCAGATTGTACAGCGCCACACCTGTCAGCAAAAGATTAACCATAGAAATATAAACAGGAGAAAAAGTTGAAATGGCAACATTTTTCTTTAATCTATATCAACCAAGGAACTTATTAACCTGAATATTTCTAATTAAAAATAGTATAGTGAGACTTCCTACTTGAGTACAAAGTTTTCACATAACCAGAAATAAATGACTCAAACGAATGGAAATTGTGTTCAGAACCAAGATAATTCTCTCATAGAAACCCCTACTCTGATTGAACACCAGACACGGCCTAAAAACTATCATAAGACAACAATAAAAAAATTTAGTGAGAAGTTAAAACATTGGTACTTAGTAATCGTAATAATTCTCACCCAAAAATGATGCTGCTATTTTGTGGCGTAGTCTGAAGATTTCCATTGACACGGTTATAAGTAAGATAATCCTGGACATAGTATCCAGAAGTTGCACTTCCGTCTCCATAAGTTATGCTATAGGGGCATGGAATTTCAGACTTGCACCCAGGCATTGGACCATCATACGTGGCAGCGCAAAATTCTTGGTCACAAGAAACCAGCTGTGCAGTTTCAGAGCTCTTCGGATCATAAAGAGTCAATTCTATCTGTTGCAACAACCACAAAAATAGGAAATTCAACAAGGGATCAAAGTCATCGATTCAGAATTTGAATCTGCAAACTGAGGAAAAAGTTTAAAACTTTAAAACGTACACCGAGATCACTTTTCTTGGGACATCTCGAGCACTCAACGCAATTCACCCACAGAATGTCACTTCCTGTATCAACTTGCACATAATAATCCTTCGGAGGAGAGCCAATCCCAAGTTTTGTATAATACAGACTAAACCAAATAAACAACAACATAAGCATGAAAGTAAAGAAACCCGCTGCTAGCTCCCTCAAAAATCATAGTAATTAAACCTACTCCTATACTACAAATCAGAATTCCCAACTTACAGGTTACGAATCCTCAAAACTCGCCAAATTCTGTCCTTACAACGTACATTCAAACACTACCCCCACAACTAACTCGGTGAAAAAAATCTGATTAACTATCTCACTCTATTTTCCTTGTATTATTATTATCTACAACTATATACTTAATTTTCTCGAGATACCATATGTTTGAATTTAGAAATAACCATATAGTACGATTAAAGACATTAATTCTAAATCTAAAAAAATATTTTATACATTAAAAAAATATTTAGTTCCTACGAATTTTAGTCATCCGCAGACAAATATTCATCCGGTTAAAGCACTGGTAATAAAGAAGCAAAAGAAACGCACCCAGTCCGAGTAGGGACTCCATTGCCGCCAAGGTTGAGATCCACGGCGGAGAGAATTCGACCTCGACGTTGAGCATCGTAAGCTTTGATAGCGCTTAAACTCCTTTTCTGACGCTCCACCGGAAACACTAAATTTCCGTCGGCAACGCAACTAATTTCCGCAACTACAATCGCCACTAATATCACTAAACCTCTCGGATCCATTAATTCAGTAGCCTGAGTAGTTCAATTCAACAGAAAAAAATAAAAAAATCAAAGAAACAGTAGCAACAGATCCAGCAGAGCTCAATGAAGCTCGATGCGACTCATTTCGGTGCTTTGGCGTAAAGTGCGTTGGTTTTGCCGTGTTCGGTCCGTTCTATTGAAAAAGGTGAATTCGGCAATGGAGAGGATTATTGGGGAATGACAACAACCAACTACAAAATTTTAAAAATAAAAATAAAAAACAGACCAACAGTGACCCAGAGAGATTTATTATTTTTCAACGTCAAACGACGCGTGTTCTACTCGTTTTGACGCTCTTTTGCTTCGTTTCATTCCGCTTTAGTTGAAGGGTATCTTTCGTGCCGCTTCATCACTTTTCAAAAATTATTTTCATGAAATATATTTATGTACCATAATGAAAGCAATGTTTATCTACACATAGTATTCGTAACGTGTGATATATTTATTGACTTATTCTTTAATAATTCTATCGATAATAATTTTAATTAATTGATTGTAAAGTTCTTTCATATTGACAATATAAAATCATTAAATCTGATTACTTTTTAGGGTTAAATGCAATTTTGTTTGTAAATATTAAATCAATTTTAGATCGATCTAGTTTTCTATTTTTAAAATTATATAAATTTAATCATTTCAATTAAATTTGGTTAAATTTATCTCACCTTTCAATGAGAATATTTAAATATTTAAATTATTTATATCGTTTTACATATTTTTAATTTTAATTAAATTTAATTAATTTATTTAATGTTTTAATTTTATGAGAATATTTAAATTGTTTATATTATTATATATATTTTTACTTTCAATTAAATTTAGTTAAATTTATTTAAATTTATTTAATGTTTCAATTTTATGAAAATATTTAAATTATTTATATTATTTCACATATTTTTACTTTAAAATTGAGTAAAAAACATGTTTAAAACTTTAAATAAATTTAAGAAAGTTTGGTTAAAATAATTAAATCTATATATTTATAAGTTTAAAGGCAATTTTTGACCAAAATTTTTAATTTTAATTTTTATTAAAATTAAAACTAAAAATACATTTAATATTAGTTTTTATTATAAAAATAAGAAAATGATATTATGTGGGACAAATCTGTATTTTTGTTTATTTCTTCAAAATTATGGTAAGGAAAGAGATAAAAAGGATTTTGACTTGTTCTTTGGACATGTACTTTTTATTATATATAATTCGATGAGTTAGTACAGTAATTAAATAATTCATTATTATATATTAGTGTCTACATTAATTAATTAGAAGAGACTAAGTGACAGAAAAACAAAAGTATGGTATGATTCTACGGGTCATACATCCAATCAAATACAAAAAGAAAAAGAAAATGACAGTGTTGTTGCATGTTATTTAATTCGTTTAACTTTTTTTTAATTAGTGTGCCCAGTGTAAGTAACAACAGTTTATAAAAAGTAACAAAATTTATATTCTAATAAGTAAACTCCGAACCAAAGCAAGCACCCATCGTTTTCTTATCTCTCTTTTTTCAGCTTTTTGGAAAGTTCAAAGGTTATTTTATAATGCAGAGGAACTCACGCTCAATAGAGACTCGGTGAAAAATGAAAAGCTATTTATGTGCCAAAATTGGTTTTAAAAACTCGTCAATCGTCATTCATCGTACATATGAAATATTATTTTTTTTGAAACGTGTGATTTGTTACGATTTTCTTTCCAAAAAATATTTTTTAGAGTAAAAAATATATTAAATGTTAGTAATTAGAGTTATATATATATATATATATATATATATATATATAATAAATAATTAAATATGTTAGGACTATTATATTATTAATCAAATTATATATATATATATATATATATATATATATATATATATATATATATATAATATATATATATATATATATATATATATATATATATATATATATATAATGATAAATTAAATGTATAGATATCAATAATATTATAATTGGATAAACAAATTATAAATATTAAAATTAAGTAACTGATAAAAGTTACATAAAAGATTAAGATCATAGTATGTGAGCAGTCTTAATTATGATTCATGCTCATTTCTCTCTTTAAGGAGAAAATCAAGAGAAAACATTTGGGTTCTTTAGAGTTGGAACTTTGGAAGAGTAGATACCAATATTTTTCATCTACTGTTTTCAATTATCGGATATGTTTCCATATTCTTTTATTTTGATATTGGAAAATGCTCGATTAATCGTAGAATTTATTATTATTTTTTAATGTTTTCATAAACCAATATTTAAATCTAACTTTTAAATGATATATAATAATAAGAATATTATTATTTTTATTTATTCTTATGTGTTGTCGGAATGATTCGACTGACCTTTACATGTGAGTGATGTGTGATAGAAAACATTAAAATACAAGTCGTTGAATCATGTCGTAAAGTTTGTAGTTTATCATTTTTAATTGGGCATGCGGGTTGTTACTTACATAATGTTTGGAACTTCCTTTTGAAAGAATAATGGATCCTCTGATGTGTTTTTCTTTGGCTTGTGATGTGAAAGATGTCAAAGATGTGAGTATGTCTAAATATGCAGTTGGTAATGTTTTTGGGTGCTTATTTTCCAATATTTTTTAAGCAATAAATACTTCTAATAAAAGAAAAATCACTTCAAAATATATTGAGAAATAGGTAATCGAATTATTATGAAATGAGAAATTATGTAAAAATAATTTTACATAGTCAAACTCATTTATAATGAAATAGAAAATAAAATTTTGAAATCAAATAAAACTGACATTTTAATCAAATTTTTTGTGAAATTATGAATCTCCTCTATTTTTTTTCCTTTTCATCTCTTATTTGCATGCATTTTCAGTTTATAACTCTCTTTTTCCAAATTTCTCGAATCACTTTAATTATATTAATTTTTTTGTCTCCTACTGTGTCGGAAATAATAGATACTTAGCAATTATTTGTACAGAAGTTAAATTTCACTGTTACTATATAATTTATTTGTTCTACAATTTCATATATGATTATTGTAAAACTCTTTCTCTTATCCTTTTTTATTCATATGTGCAACTTAAATCCTCATTATTTTTCTTTATTAATTTACAACTTTGTTTTATGAGATTGAATTATTTCTCTAAAATTCTTACTCTATCTCTTATCCTTTTAAGTATTATTTAGTAACATGTCATAAATTATACAAATTTTTGTAATTATTCACAGATTAGTATTGAAAATAATAAATTATCAATAAACTCAGTAATTTTTTTAACGAATCTTAAATCTAATTTTTTGACAGGTATTTTTGTCGATATTATCATTTAAATTATAACTTATAATCACAATTATCATCATAAAATTTGTTGACAAAGTCCGTCAATAAATTACAATTTGTAAATTACAAATTTTTCGTCAAGTATGATGAATTTTTTTTATATCAAAAGGGGTATGGTGAGAAGCAAAATAAAATAAAAGAAGAAGAGAAAAATACGTCGAATAAAAGAACAGAAAAATAAAAGAAGAAAAAAAGGAAGAGGTGAAGGCTCTACGATGAGTTGTTGACGACTCAAAGAGAACGCGACAAAGGCACTTGGTGACACGGAGGTGCAACAACTGAGGTTGTTGAGGTGAGAAAAGGAAGAGGTGGACTAAAAGGAAAAGGAAAAGAAATAAGAGGGAGATGAGGAGGAGTGAGAGGTGACAGTTATGGGAGCTGTGACATTTATTTAATAGATAAATCTAATAAATAAAAAGTCGCATAATCATAATAAAATAGAGTCAAGGCATAAGTATATCAGAATTAATCTTTTAGAGTCATCCAAAATATATTGAACAGAAAAACTAAGACACAAAACACATGTCTTAAACAGAATTTAAACACAAATTAGTCTAAATTGAAAATTTGCTCACAAAGCAAAAAACTACAAGATATCAGTACTTAAAAAGGGGTTCCATCATAGAGCATAACTAAATTGCAACATCTTCATCCTCACTACGATCATCGCGAGCTCCCACATCTGCTCACACCAAATATTTGGTGATCATTGCAAAAAGAAAAACATCACAAGAAAACATAACACAAGCAGGGAAAAGGTGAGTTAATTGCAAAAAGAAAAAGAAATACATACATATATATATATATATATATATATATATATATATATATATATATATATATATATATATATAACACTTAAAAGAATTGTAAAACAACGTACCAATTACACCAAGCTAAGCAATATCAACTAACCCATCACACCAAATGACACTCTAGACTCAATTATCCGGATCTAGACATTGATGTATGATTCTTGGTGGTTTTTTCACTTGTGGTGACCTCTACTACCTGCAGAGTCATTGTCAATGGATCTCACCCTACCACACAAGGTTAGTCCATTTAACCGTCATAAGAACCATGAGGTTGTTCTTAAAGACAGGACCTCTTGTCCCTCTCACCACATGACTCATGCCACTCTACATGAGTCTTGAATGAACATTAGTGTATCAAGATAAACCTCCAGTACTGACTTCTTACATCAATGAACACACTACTAATTAAATCAAATAGGATCTCCCCCATGGGATCTCCTATATTCTCACACAAGCATTTGAAAACACATATTAAAAACCATATAACATATGTCTCTCTTGGAAAATAACTAATTCTTATAATTTTTATCCAATCCAACTTAACAACACATTATGCAAACTATTTGGGATTTTATAAATAAAACTGCAGCTTGTGTAAAGCTCCAAAAATTTTGTATTTATATTCAAATTAAATATTATTGAATCAAGAACCAAATGAAACAAGAACCAACTTATTGAATAACTACAGAGAAAGTTATGCACCAAACAAGCAAAAAAGGTCAATGTTGTCAACAACCAAACTACAAGGACCTTGCGATAAAAACTGCTCTCACTATAGAGCTTCAATTCAAAATCTGACTGGTCAAAGTTAAGAACTGTGTTAAGGATCAGCTGTTAAGATTTCAATTCGATCTAACGGTTAACGAAGTAGGAGTCTTCATTTTATGAAAAGTATGCAGTGCAGAAAAATGAGTAGCACCAGACCATATGCTTCTTGGTTGTGAGATTTTGACTTGTTCCACTGTACAATTTGGTATCTTGCACTTTTATCTTCTCAAAGTGGTTTATAGATGATACCAAACTGAACAATTGCAACAATCAATATCCCTCATTCCAATTGCATTCTAAACTACCTAAAATTCTCTAACCCATAGAAACCCAGACATGAAATTCATCCCCATTCAATGCAATCATCAATCAAACATACTCAACCAATTCTATAACAAAAATAAGTACACTTTATTTCAAAGAAAAAGAAGGAGTTATAGCTTCCCTTACCTTGACAGGTGCTAACCCAAGAACAAGCCTCAGAAGAAGAGCACTACGACACGATTACAACTTACAGAGCTGGAAAACAGAACCAGAGGAGGTGAAAACAGAGACCCTAGTAGAGGTTAAAGTGGAACTGAAGCTTCCAAACATAAAAGAAATGAAAGGGGGCATGAGTTTAGAGTGTTAGTTACGCAGAGGATAACGTTTAGTAAGCTCAAGGGAGGATATTATTGTGGACTAGCAGAGCTTCTGTTTCAGAAGGGAGAAAAGAGGTGGATTGTTTTTGGAAAGAAAACAGAAATGAGAGTTAGTGACGGGAGATGGGGGTTCTAGAGGTCCCTAGTGGACTGACCTTAGGCCCTTTAGTAAGGCAACGTCTTACATTTTATAATATTACTAATCAGCTCAATTTATAAAAAATAAAATAAAATTATAGACAATATTAAATGTCGTATTAAATATTAGTTATTTCTTTTTTTGTCTATTAGTATTTTTTTTAGATTGGATATGTTTTCCAATAATTTTAATAATTAAATAATAAATTTAATTAATAAAAAAATAATTTTGTAATTTTTTATTTGTAGGCTAATAATCAAACATATTTTTCAATTTCAATATGGTAAATTAATTTTTATAATATTTTTATCGAAAATACATTGAATAAATTAATTCGATAACAAATGTTTTATAATATTTTTGTTAGAATACACCGTATGAAACATAATTAAAATGCCAAAAGTTAAAAAGGAATATAAAGAATTGATTAATTTATTTGAAACGTTTTTAACAAAAAATTAAAAACAAAACTATTTATAAAGAAAAATTATACCATGATTCTTATTTTTTTACTCTCTTCATTTACTCTTTGACGTGGATTTAGTGTGAGTCATTGATTATTTTAAAGGAAAAAATAGTGATACATTAATCAATAACTTATATTAAACTATGTTTAAAAGTAAAAGATTGAGAGTCAAAAGATGATAATCATATTATCATTATCCATTTACAAATTACTAGAGATTTAAATATTGCGAATCATCAATGAAAGAAAAACTCGTAATAGACACTAACAATTTAGAAAATAAGAACAAAATGTTTAAAAAATAATAATAAAGAAAATAAACTATTATAAATACAAATTGAACAAATTGGTTATAAAGAATGTGTATCTGTAAGGCCCCTTTTTATTTTTCTGCCCTAAACTAAAAGGGTTGCCCTTGTAAGTGGGCCTAAGGGTTGGCCCAGCATATAAGATCCTACTATGTTGCCCTAATCCCACACTCACTTTCACTCTTTTAGAATCGTAGCCGTCACCTTCCTTAGTGCGCCAAAAGTACGTTCTGCTAGGGTTAGGTTCTTGCCGTTGTCGAGCTAGTTCGAAGTTGTCTCCTACTCCAGGTAAGTAATTGGCTAGCCCATGCTCGTCTCTATTGTTCATTTCGTTCCTTTCACAGCTAGGGTTCCAAGTGACTCATACCGTGCTTCTGTCTCGCTATCTTTCCAGGTCTTCCGTTCGTTCCTTGAACTGTTGTGCTCGAGCGTTCGATAGCGAGAGAGTGTCGGATCGTTTTGCTAGCTTATTCCAGGTAAGGGAAGCTAGAATCTTTCTTGTGTGATGTGTTTAGCTTGTATTGTCGTGGTTTGAGAATTCTTTGAGATTGTGCATTGCTATGAATGTCTGGATTTGACTGGAACCTCTGTTGGGTGCGTGAATGCGCGTTGCAGGTGCGAACAGTGGCAGACACTGATAGACTCGCCCAGGCGAGCTTGACTCGCCCAGGCGAGATGTGCAGAGGCTCGCCCAGAGCTTTCTGAGCGAGTGGTCGCTTAGGCGACCAGGGTGTGTTTTGAGCGAGCACACAACTCGCCCAGGCGAGAGAGGGATCTCGCTTAAGCGAGACCCGCGTTGCTTTCTTGTTCCTGTTGAGCCCTCGCCTAGGCGGAAGGGGACTCGTCTGGGAGAGACTGTCTCGCCTGAGCGAGACCCCTCAACCTGAGCGAGGTGCTGGGCGAGGCAGTGCTGTGATTGAATATTTGTTTGTTCTTGAATGGTCTGTTTTGGTTGGGTATGAATGCATGATGAGTGATATGTATATAATGGAGTATGAGGTATACGTAGTATGATTCCTGGATTACAAATGATGGGTTTGGCATGAAAGTTGGCATGATCTCTACATGACTTGTATATGATGAGTTGGTTACATATGTGTGTGTGTGGGGTCACAAACTTGGTATGAGCAATAATGAATCTTGGTGGTTGGTAAAGCTTTGGTATGGTTGGCATGAGGAGAAACACCTTACTCATGATCGAGAATAATGAGTTGGTAATGATTCAACATATGAGAAATGGAGTTTTGTTGTGGGTTTTGGGTTGAAACCTTATGTGCAATGTATGTACAAATCCCTGGTTGTATATGTATGCTGGTCCGTGTCAGTGTATAATTCCTTGGGGTCTCTAGGTGAGACTTTCACCCTGTTAGTGGGTGTCCATGGTGGTGTCCCATCTGTATAACTAGGTAAGGATTCAAGGTAAGGACTGCATCCTGACACTCTAAGGGGCCAGTTAGTCTCACTTAGAGCGGACTGACCCCTGTGGTGAGAGTAGCAGGAGGCCTAAAATTCATCAAGGGCTAACCTTGTGGTGAGGGAGATTTGATTCATCGTAACACTTGTAACACATAACTCGGGGGTGAGCCGCTCAGGGTCGAGCAGAGGTATCCACCACAAGTGCAAGCATCCGCTGAATCCGACTAAGTTATACGTATCCAGATGAGTCGAGTCGAGTCGTAGTGTATTGAGTGAAGAGTCATAGCATGTTTGGTTGTTACATGGATACGAGATGATGAACATATATATTGGACTGTATGATGCATAAGTTGTTGGCTCTAGCTTACCCTGTTTGTTGTATGGTTGTCTTGTATGTGGTTTTTCTTTCTTGCGATGATCATCGACTTGGTTGATGGGAGCAGATGGGCGAGATTCTCGTGGTCAGCAAGGGAATGGTGATTCAGCAGCTTAGCCATCTGGGCTGGAGTCATTTTATTCATGATTTCTTTAGGGCTACGGCCCCTGTATCGTCTTATGATTTCTTACTCTATACCCTTTGTTAGAATTGTATCTGATTTATGTTGGCCTCGTGGCGTGCCAGGTTGTAGGGATTGCGTTAAGGACCCCAAAACTACGCTGCTATACTTTATCGCGTGACGTTTCCTTTAATTTCGTTTAATAATTAAATGGAACGTTACAGTGTCATTCTTTCTATCAATTCTTATTACTTTAGTCTGAGCTAGTTTTTTTTTTTGTTTCGCAAAAGAAAAAATATATGATATCGGTTAAAAGAATGAGTAATTTAGATGGATACTTACTTTAAATGAAATTTTATTGTCGGTTTCAACTCCTTAAAAACAAAATAAAAACTCAATTAAACTTCGTGTGGAAGTCTACGAATAAATTCTTTTAACGCATAGATTATGCAGACAGATATTAAAAAAAAAGAAAAAAAACTCGCATTAGAAATTTATCAAATAAATAAATAAACTCACATCCACGTAAATTGCGAATTTTGCGGGACGGTGAGTATCTAGCTTTACTAACATTCACTTCCAATAATAATAATTTGTATCTTTCTAACTTAAAATCGATCCTCAACACTTTATTTATATATATATATATATATATATATATATATATATATATATATATATATATATATATATATATATATATATGTGTGTGTATGTGTGTTTGTTTTTTAATAGTGGCAAAAGTCTGAAGATATTGAGTGCAAAAAAACAATGGAGGTCTTTTTGCTTTTACAAGCCATTATGGGTGCAGTGGAAAATACAGGGTGAAGAAAGAAATAGCCTTAATTAATTATTGGGAGTATTTCTTCCTGCACCTCCTTTTTTTTCTTACACCTCCATAAAATATTTTATCCCCGTATTATCTCTAAATAAAATATATTAAAAATTAAATTTTTTTTATCTCTCTTCACACTTGGCCTTAGTGGTATTAGTAGTATCGAAGGAGAAAGAGGGAAATGAAGAAGAATGTGTATTGTTGGTTAAAAACCCTCATTTGAAAACCATGTAAATGCAAATACTTCACTCTGAATCAGAATCCGGTAATGCATATTGAATTAACCAATTCGAAAATTTAGTTTTTATTGAACAATCTAATATGTATTATCAAATATGAGAATACATATAAATTATGAAAATGAGATTAGTGATAGGTGAAAAAGATGTTGGAGATGGTGGCGAGAAAATCAAGAGAGATGTCCTTAATATATTTTATTCATATGTAAGATGGAATAAACCATTTTAGGAAATAATAATTTAACAAAGTATTTCTTAATAACTTTTTGACAAACTACCTTTTTAAATGAAAAATATTAATTTATTACTTTATTTTAATTAAAAAAATAAAAAATAATCTATTTATAAAAATTTATAAAAAACGATTTGTCAAAACATAATTTTCTAACATTTGATGATTGTATAGGAAGAGAAAAGGGTGGTGGTGCAGAAAGAAATGCTCATTCTTGGGTAGCGCGACAAGTGTTGATTTTCAACCACGAGAATTGAAAACATGTTAACGTCACATTTCTTATTTTCAATTACTAATTAGTTATTAATGTTTATTAATGTTTGTATGTTTATTAATTAATCTATTTAAAATGTAATTGTAAAAATAAATTTATTTTTAAAATTTTGTTTCTTTCAGATTTTATATATTAAGATTTTGATATATTTTTTCTAGAAAAGTTATATTAATTTGGTCTCACTCATTAATGTGTAATTAAGATACATTTATTTTTTTAAAGTTAATTTTTTTTTTAATTTAAAATTTTAGAAAAAAGGCTCACTTGTTTTTTCGTTATCTAATGATAAATGTTAATTTTGATATTTCTAATATCATTTTTTTTTATTAATAATTAACTATTAATCTAATAGCCAAATAACTTTTAAGTTCCTAATTAGTTGGCTTTCGAACTTATGCATCTCTATCTCATTAGTTAGTCATGACCTAGTTATTAATGAAAAAAATAATATATTTTTTGTATTTACTCTATTACTAATTTTGAAATTTTTATGTTCCCTATAGTTAGTCCAAATATAAACACTTTTTCATTAGTTTGATTTCAACTTGTTCTAACAAAATATATGACTCTCTTTCATGTGATATACTTTTAAATATTTTCAATGATTATAAAAATGTAATGATTATTAAGATATGTCATTTTTTTTCCTTGACTAGTAATCTACAGACCATCCAAACACATACAAAATGTAAATAAATAACAATAGAGCATATAAATTACTCTATTTTATCCACAACTTCATTGAATAATACTTTTACTTTATTTTAATAGTTTTATATGTCTATATATTTCTTTTCTTTGTATTATAACATAATGATATTTAAAATAATAAAAAAACAAAAACAAAACATTGACTTTAAATAAATAACGAGGTCAAAATATCAAAAAAATATAAATGAGTACAAATGACTAGTATAAAATTAAAGATTAATTAAATTAAATAAAAACATAAAATTTATGTGTAACTGAATATAGAATAAATGAAATAAATAAAATCAATACTTAAATGAAGATCAATTAAATAAAATAAACAAACAAAAGGTGTACATAACTAGAAATGAAAATATAAGAAAAAGGATCAATGTGTATAAGTGAAAGCAAATTAAATTAAATAAATAAATAAAACTATTTTATTATAGGAGATAAATTAAATGAATCAAATAAACAACATCAAGATATAAATGAAGGTAAATTAAATGAAATAAATAAATAGATAAATAGATAACTAAAGATAAATTAAATTAAATAAACAAAATACTATAATACAAAATTAAAACAAAAATTAATAATAAAACATTGATAAGTTTATTAAGATTAACTTAATTTCACTCTTTTACCTTAGTAATAAAAATGATACACTATAAATATTTTCAATTTCGTAACCAAAATTATCTTTCACTTTCTCTTTCTTTATTTTGTCTTTCTCTTATATCTTACCTTTCTTTTATTTTTTTTCACGTCTTTTCTTTCTATTCACTTATTTACAAGCCAATTTGTAAAAATTATAATTACATGCATTAAATGTAATTTTATCGGTTCTTATCTCCTTATTCTTTTTGTTTCATTTTTCTTAATCTTTCTTTATATCCTTTAAAAGACTCGTTTAAAAATAATTTATATATATATATATATATATATATATATATATATATATATATATATATATATATAATTAAAATTTCTTAGCTGGTTAATATAAATTTTCATTTAATATTTATTTATTTAGTATTTTCTTTATTATTTTTTATTTCAATTGGTCACAATATCTCATAAAAATTAATTTATTTATTTTTCAATGTTAAAACTTTATCCATATAGAATACAAAACATTTTTAGTTATGAATTTAATCAACGAAAGTCAAATGTAATATTTTATAACTCTTACTTTTTAACATACGGATAAAGTAAATAATATGATTATTTAAAAATATGGATGGTATGGTACATCTCCTATCTAGTTGGTTATTCAGCTAGCAACACAAAAACTTTTGGGTATGTGTCTAGTTGGCTATTTGAGTGGTAGTGCGATGATTTTTACATCTTCTATTAAGACGCGATAGTTTATACATCATTTATCAAGTTGGTTATTGATTAATAAGTTGTGACTAGGGATGGTAATGGGGCGGGATCCCATACCTATTTCTGTAAAAAAAATTTATCTCATCTCCATACCCAAACCCAACGGTTATTAAATTTTTGATTCATCCTCATTCCCATCAGGTAACGGGTATAATCTCGTATCCATATCCATACTCATTTTCTTACTATTTTAATATTAATTTTAATTAATTTTTATAAAATAATAAAAAAATTATGATAAAGGAAACATAATATTATCAAATATTCAATATTAGAATGATAATTGTTTCTTTGATATCAAATACTTTAAAATAAATTATAATTTTTTACATTTTATATTATAATACCAAATAAAATTTCATGAGAACTAAAATAATTATTAAATTTGCAAACATTAATGAAACATAATTGATAAAATTTTAAAATATTTTTTAAAAAATATAAAAGAAAAACAAATATTCAAATTAAAATATATTTTAAATGTTTGTTTACTTCAATCTTTTAAATTCTAATAAATCTTTTTTTATACACTAATAAAAGTTATAATA